>OGPS01000001.1_pt1 | contig 389544 bp, 491 predicted proteins | sample 1552931 | NCBI WGS metagenome assembly OGPS01 (sample SAMEA2580252, study PRJEB22360) | human gut metagenome | biome: human gut; feature: human-associated habitat; material: faeces | place: Denmark | collected 2008/2010 | reverse complement strand
TCTTGAAAACCGTTGTACTGCGAGGTACCCGGGGTTCGAATCCCTGTCTCTCCGCAATAATTTTAAAGATAAGAAAAATTATAAAAAAAAAACAATTAATTATGGGAAAAGAGAAATATAACAAAGAAGAATTAATAAGATTATTAATTCATGAAGGAAAATCTTATAAAGAAGTTGCAGCTATGCGGGGTGATGGAAGCACTGGAGAAGCTATACGTAAAGCAGCAAATAGATACGGGATAAAAGTATCAGATAGAAAGAAACTAAGAAAATGTGAATATTGTGGTAAAGAGCATGATGGTTCTTTTGGTTCTGGAAGATTTTGTTGTTCAGATTGTGCAAAGAAATATTCACTTAGTTTCAGCAAAGGTAAAAAACCAGAAGATAAATCTACTAAAGAAGAAAAAGTAGAAGAGTCTGTAAAGATAGCTCCTCCTAAGGAATGTACCACTGAATTGTCTAGATTTGATGGAAAATTAACTTCAGATTTATTAGGATATGTAGGTGAATGTGCGACAATGTTTCAATTAGCAAGAGTTGGAATTATGTCATCTAAACCTTGTGGAGTAGATAGATATGATGTAATTGCAGATATAGGAGGAATACTTTATAAAATTCAGGTTAAATCTACTGCTGGCTATATTGATAAAGATGGAGCATTATCGTACAATCTTCAAAATAAATCTGGATTATATAAAAAAGGTGAAGTAGATTTCTTTGCCTTGTATAATTATGTACTTGATATTATACTATTAGTTCCCTTTAGTATACTTGAAGGTAAATATAAGGTGCGTATTCATTTTGGAAAAGAAAAAGATGAATCAGATTTATTCTTTTGGAAAGATTATATTTTATTTGATGTAGCGAAATCTTTATTATCCAGTTAATTAATAATAAGTTTGTGTGATACTCAAGTGGTTAACGAGGATAGACTGTAAATCTATTAGCTTTGCTTTCGGGAGTTCGAATCTCTCTCACACAACATAAAATAAAATTATAAATATGAAAGTAAAAAGATTTAGTAAATTAGATACTCTACAAGATTCTATAAAAATTGTAAGTAAGAAAACAGGAGAATCTCTCACAATAAATAGATTTAAATCTTTTGTAGATATTCTTGGAAAATTTATTAAGAGACTTAGAGAATGGAGTAATAAGAGACCGTCATTTGATATTTACTTAGGTTCTGAGAAAGTAGCAGAATTAAATCTTATAGAAAAGTCCAAAGAAGAATTAAATATAATGTGGATTGAAACTTATGAAGATTATAGAGGTAAAGGATATTCTCAGGCTATTCTAACAGAGTTGATTAGATTTGCTAAGTCTCAAGGTTATAAATATGTTACTCTTGAAGTGCCTGGTAGATCTCCTGATGCTAGACATATTTATGAGAAGCTTGGATTTAAGGATGATGGAGTCTTGACAACCCCAGAAGAAGATTTTTATTGGGGAGGTCTTACTAGAATGAAACTTAAATTGTTTGCAAATATTACTAATGTAACAAGTTTAACTCCATTGAAAAATATAATAACAACTACTACTAGAAAAGCTACCGGACTATCTAATTCTAAAATAGCAACACAAGCAAAGAATGCAGCATTAGATTTACACTCTGTAACTAAAGATGCTCAAAATTCTTTTATATCTCCTAATGGTAATGGATATGTAACTAAAAGTTATTTTACTAAAAGACGTCCTAAAGGAAAGAAAGTTGAGTTTGTAGGAGATTTATTTGGGAATCCTAATCAATTACAGAAACCGAAAGTTATTAATAGCAGTAGTAATAAAGGAGGAAATTCTTCAATTAGTAGTTTAGATGCTAAAAGAATGAATTTAAAACGGTATAATTCTCATAAAACAAGATCTTTGGAAGTAACACCTACTGCACCTGGACAAAATGAGTGGGTTAAACGTGTAAAAACTAATGGACAAGCTAGGTGGGAAAATAATGGGTTATATATTCCTGGTTTTGAGAAATTATAAAAAGAGAAAGGATCAAAATTATGATTAATTTCACAGACCATTTTGATCCCACTAAAAATATAGAAAAAGATTTAGCAAAAGTAGATCTTAGGGATCAATACACATCATTAACAGAAGATGAAAAGATAATGGTATTTCTTCGTCTCAAAGGATTTACACACAGACCTCCAACGATAGAAAGATTATATTCTGATGATTATTATTTAGGTAGTCAGGAATTTTTTGATCATGGAGATGTAATATTTCCTTTTTGGAAAGATGGATTGAAGAGAATTTTTCCAAATGAAGTTACAACAGCAAAACCATTACTCTGTTTGTCAGGAGCTATTGGTATAGGTAAGTCTACGGTATCTAAATTAGCTATGACAAATACACTAGCTAGGTTAAGTTGTATGGCTAATCCGTGGAGAACATTTAAATTAGGTAAAAAACCACTTAGTTTTATCATCTTTCATAGAGATGAAGATGTAGCAAATGCTGAATTTCGAAGATGGATGCTAGATGATGTATTAAAGCAGAGTCCATTTTTTAGAAATTTACCACACAGACATAATATAAGAATATTAACTTCTGGTCCTAGGGGTAATGTAGTATAAAAAGTTGCCCTCCATATTAAGAAATTATATGGTAATAAAGTAAGTAAATTCGGTGAAAGGATAATCCCAATACCGAGTCAAGGATCTTAGATAAATCTAAGTAATCTTTGATGTAACGAATAAAGACTTACTAACTTATATAATTATATAAGTTAAATTTATATTCTAAACTATAATAGAGTATTATAGAAATAGATTGGCAGGTGGACTAGGAACTGACTTGATTTTTGCAATCATGTCTGAGGTCAATTTTTGGCCTAACGAAGAAAAAGCCATGGAACGTGTAAATAGTACGTATATTCGTATTACATCTCGTTTTGATGTAAAAGAAAGTTTAACATTAGCCGGAAATCTAATAATTGATAGTTCTAGTAGAGGTGCAGGTGGTCCAACTGAAATATTTCTTGAGAATGCAGAACCTCAATTTACTTGGGATTGTAGACCTTCTCATTATGAAGTTAGAAAAAATCTGTACGAACGTTCAAGGGGAATAACTTTCTCAGTTTATACTGGAGATGGTAAATATCCTCCAAGAATATTAAATAAAAATGATAAAGAAGAGAACTATAAATTAGAAGATGATCAAGACCCTGATAGAGTGGAACATGTACCTATTCAATTATTTGGAGAATTTAAATCTGATTTGATTAAAGCTCTTCAAGATAAATCTGGTATTAATACAGGATCATCAGATAGTTTTTTTGGAGGTACTATAGAACACTTATCTAAATGTTCAACAATAAAGAATAGAATTCCTGAAATTATTACAGTTGATTTTTATGATAAAGAAGATAGGATTATTAATCATGTAGAAAAAATGATTAATCTTATTCCAAGAGGTACTCCTATATGGCTAGGTCTTGACTTAGGTGTAGTAGATGATACAACTGGAATAGCAGCAGTTAGTTTTGATCATTGGGAAAATATAAATGGTACTTTAGTTCCTAAGGTTAAATGTCATTTTGTTTTAGGTGTATCTAGGTTAGAAGGACAAGAGACGAGTTTATTTCACATAGAGCAGTTTATAGAAGATCTTAACAAGAAATTTAATATTATAGTTAGTGCTGACCAAGCTTTTTCTAAACAAATACTTCAATATTGTGAAAGAGAAGGAATTAGAAATAATGGGAGAATTTCTACAGATAATACTCCTTGTGAACCGGCTCTTTATTTGAAGTATATAATAAACAATGAACTTCTTGAAATTCCTGAATATAAAAGATTACAAAGAGAGGCATATGATTTAAGATATGTTGGTCCAAAACGTAAAGTAGATCATCCTAAAAAAGCATCAATATCTCCATTATTTGATAATCCTGATGGTTCTAAGCCAGGAAGCAAGGATTTATGGGATGCTTTAGCTTCTAGTGTTTATTCTTTAAAATTATCTATTGATGAAGGAGAAGAGATGGGATATTCTTCAGGAATAGCTAAACAACTCGAATCTCTTACTAAAATAACAGCGGATCCAAGAGAAGAGTCACAAAAAGAACTTCAAAACATGTTGGAAAATATATTTTAAGATTCTTTTTCCATAATATATAATCAATTCCTAGGATGGCCAGAGGAAAGTGGTCTATTGTTCGATCAAGTCCTAGGAACAGAAAAAAAAAGAAAAGAGATATATTTCAATCTCTTTCTTCCATACGTTTTACAAATTCCCATTCTTCTGGAGTAACATAATCCAGAACGCTTTTTGGAATTTCTACTTCTCTATCGTTTAACATTAATTTAACTTTAACAAATAATTTATTAGGAGTAATATCTACATCAGTTACTACTCCATAAAATCCTGTTTTACGAGATTTAACTTTATCTCCTACTTTTAAATTTTTCATAATTTTCTATATTTATTATTACACATATAAGGTTTTTAGAGCTTATGATAATACTACGAAAACAAAAATATAAAGAACTTCCCTGGACCAAAGAAAATATAGAAAAATATAAGTCACAGGAGAATATGTTAAAGCACGCAAGAAATACACCAGGAAAAACGGCTGGAAAATTATTAATAAACCCAGCCAAAGATGAGTTGGTGGGATATATAGCGTGCGAAGAAGATACTATTATTGCTCTAGAAGTTTCTCCGGGGTATAGAGGAAAAGGAATAGCAACTGATTTGATAAATTCTTCTGGGGCTAATAAACTTACAGTATCAAAGAAAAATATAAATGCGATAAATTTATATAAGAAACTTGGATTTGAAATTATATCAGAAACTCCAAAAATATATTTTATGGAGAAATGATTGAACTATAGTATAATTGGCAATACACCAGATTTTGGTTCTGGGATTTCCTGTTCGAGTCAGGATAGTTCAACGAAAGAAAATAATAATAACTAATAAAAACTATGTTGAGAGTTAAAAGATTTAGTAAAGTTACTGATAAAGTTAAAGAAATAGGAAAATCTATTGAACATACAGTAACTCATCCTAAAGAAACTGGTAAGAAGGTGGTGGAGTATGTAAAGAAACACCCAGATGAAGCTATAATTCTTGGAACATCTGATATTGTTCCTGGAGTTGTTGCTGCCAAACTTGCAAAAGCTGGAAAAACAAAACAAGCAGCTATCGCAGGAACTATTGCAGCACTTCCTATTGGTGGTGCATATGTATCAGGGAAAATAGCTATTCGAAAATGGAATGAAAAAAGAAAGAAGAATAAATAGAATAGATTCGAGATGTAGTTCAGTAGATAGAACGCTTGGTTTGGGACCAAGAAGTCGCACGTTTGAGCCGTGTCATCTCGACCTAGATAAATAGACGATGAGATATCGTGGAATTTATATTTAATTTTCATTTATTCAAAATCACTAAGGAAGAGTAAAAGTCGCGAGTTACTCTTCCACTAATGAAAATTAAATAAATTTAGAGTTTGATATCTTGGGAAGCTATAAGTAGAATAAATGAAAAGAAAGATTGATTGGAACAAAGAAGAACTGGAGTATTTATTATTTGATAAGAAACTAACATATAAAGAGATAGCTAATCATTATGGAATTACAAGTGAAAGTGCTGTTCATAAAGCTATAAAAAGATTTGGAATTGATATCTCAGAAAGAAAAACTATAATATCTAAAGAAGATATAGAAATACTTCTTTTTGATAAAAAACTAACTATTTCTGAAATTTCTAAATTATATAACTTAACAGAAGGTGCAACTAGACTTAGAATAAAAAGATTAGGCATTGAATATGAAAAGAAAAATATATCTTTAGTTGATAGAAATGTTAGCAAAGAAGATATTGAAAATCTTATCAAAAAACATTTAACCTATAAAGAAATCGGAAATATTTATAAAGTTTCTGCTAATACTATACAAAATTTAGTAAAACTTTATAAAATTAATAGACCTAAGAGAGGGAATGAATTTATTGTAGAACGGATAGATTCATTTGAATATGTAGATAATGTGATAACTAATGAGTCAATTGATAATAAATTTTTACCAGTTCCAATAGAATTATCAGAAAATTATAAGATAGTATTAACAATAAAAGAAGGAAATAAGTTAGTTAAATTATTTTATGTTCCTGAACTAGGAATTTGGTATAATAATTTTTCAAAATTAAAACACTCTATTGAAAATAGATTAGGGATTAATTTTCTAGAATGGGAGTGTAGATGGATTTTAAAACTGCCAATAAGTAAATTATATACTGAATATTGGATAGATAAGAAAATAGAGTACTATTATTCAGATAAGTATTTTCATACTACTGAATACATAAAGAATAGATTAAGAGAAGATCCTAATTATGTTTGTGATTTTCTCATGATAAAAAGTGATTTAATTGAACAGTTTAATTTATCAAGGGAATATTCAGAATATAAATATGAATATGATTTTACGAATACATGTGAATTTATTAAAAATAAAACTAGTAAGTTTTCTGTATTTGTAAATGAAATAAATCCTTTTACTGGAGATACAATAGGAAATTGGGAAACTAATTTTTTACATTTTATTGTAGAAAAGAAAGATAATTTTATATTAGGAGCTTATAAAAGAGCTATTAAACATAAAAAGACAGATAGTCAATTTTTGGTAGAAGCAAGAAAAGTACATGGAGATAGATATACATATTTAGATGATTATATCAATTACGTAACTCCAATAACTATTTTAGATAATTGTACTGGAGATGTATTTAAAATGTCCCCAGTAGATCATATACATAGAAAAATGGGAAATCCTATAATCAATAAATCTACTGGAGAATTATTAATTATAACCTGGTTAAAAAATTTTCAAATAAGTTATTTAGATGAAGTAGTTGTAAATAATATTAGAAAAGATAAAACTAAATCTGTTCGAATAGATTTCTCTATAGTAGTAAATAATCAAACTTACTGGATTGAATATCACGGAGAACAACACTACAATAAATTTAAAAATTTTTATAATTGGGTAGAAGATGATTTTATCAAACAGTTTCAACGAGATACAGACGTTAGAGATTATTGTAAAAATAGTAATGGAGATATTATTCTTTTAGAAGTTCCGTATATATTAAATACATATGAAAAAGTATCTGATTTTTTAAATAAAACAATAAAATATGGAATAGATCCAAATACATTAATAGATTATAAAAGTTTATATAAAATATAAATAAAAAAAATTAATTATGCGCTGTAGAGTTAAATTATTTTCAACAAGCAGCCAAATTTTAGCAAGTGATGGGAGTCATATTCCAGCACAAGTTCTTCAAGATTATCTCAATAGTGATGCTTATAAAAGCTCTATTGAATCGAAGAATATGTTGGGAGGTTTAACTCACAGAGCAAGAAATTTGGCTAATGCAAAAAACTCAGGAACAGCATTATCTAAGACTGTGGGTAAAGATGATATGATGTTACTTTGTACAGAGGCTGCTGCTCCTGTATTTTATGTAACAAAATTAGAGCTTATGCCTGATTCTTGGTGTTATGCTGAAATAGAGTTATTTGATGAAGCCTTAGCAGATGATGAGGCTGCACAAAACATAAAAAGATTAAAGTACTTATTAAAGGCCGGAGTTCGTCCTGGAGTAAGTGCAGTTATCCTTAAACAATATCTGAGGCATGAATTCAAAGTTAATTCATGAAAATGTTTTTAATTGCTGGAAAAATAATAAATTAAATCAGCAAAAACTATTAATAAAAATAGTTTCTCAACGACTAGAGTAAACACTAAGAAATTTTCTTAGATAATATAGTCTACAATTAATTATAAATTAGTTAAATAATTGGGATATTGGGATTCATCTACTTCTGGAGTAGATACATTACGTAAATTAGTAAGTATCAAGGGATTAGATGTTACTTTGAACCCTTCTTGGAAACAAGCTCAAGTAGTACAGACTTGGGATGATGAAGGAAATCTAATATCTGATGGGGAAGAAAAAAACTTTTCGGATATAGAATATACTCCAAAGGATTTTGAATTTAAAGGACTTAAAGTAAAAGCTTTCTCTGATTTAAATTCTCTTGGATGTGGAGATATGTTAAAATCATCCAAGATTGATGGAAAATTTACAAAGTTAAAAGCAAAAGTTTTCTCCGCAGATGGAATGGTAGAAGAAGTTTTAGAATCCATTAGTAAGATGCCAAAAGAACCTGTTCAAAAAGATTTCTCAGTAATTGCATTAAGAGATAGAATTCGTGAATCAAAGTATTCAACTCGTCAAAGATTTCGTGTATTGATTCTATCTTACAAACAACTTCTAAAACAGCAAGGCGGCCCAGAGAAAATAGATCCAGAAACACTTAAAATCATGAAGTCTTTGTTTACTACAGATCTTTTGGATATTATGAAGTCGATTACACCAGAAATCATGAATGGAAAAAATCCAGGAACATTACTTGGTGCTTCTAGTTTAGGTAAGAATGTACGTAAATAATATGCGTTTTTTATATGAATTGCTGGAAATATCTAAATGAGATAAATCAGCATCAAATCATACTTAGATAAATCTAAAGAAGTGATTTGTTCAACGACTATGTATATAAACTGTCAAAATAGACAGAAGATATAGTCTAAATTATAAATAAATTTTATAAATACATTGATAAGTGTACAAAAATTGTTCTTACCATATAAGATGGCTATGTCTGAGGTATCTAAAACTAATGCAATATCTAAGGCAAGATATCAAAAAATTCAAGCTGCTTATTCTGACTTTGTTAATGCAATGTTAGAGGAAATATTCGCGCCGAAGAATGGTACGAAGAAAGAAGAGCCAGTAGAAGAAGAAAACCCTGAAGAAAACAGTTAAAAAGATTATGAAAGTAGAAAGACGTAAATTATTCTCTTCTTCGATTTCTCCACGGCGCAAGTTATTTTCAGGTGGAGTAACTCAGGCAGAATATAAGAAAATTCAGTGTAGAGATTGTGGTTATATTATGGATACTTTAGCCACTACAACTAACTTCTTATGTCCTAAATGTGGAGCTGTAAATAGATTTAATGTTTTAGAAGTTACACCAAGTCCTGAAAATACTCCTGAAGCTGTACAAGTCGAAGTATCAAAAATTGAAGAAGTAGAAAAAGGATTCTCAAGACGTTCGTTATTCGGCGGAGATAATAATGCCGCTGTACAAAAAGAATTTTCAGAACCGTCGAACGAATTTGAGGTAAAATTAAAAGAATTTTCTGGCAAAACTTTAAATGAATCAGAAGTTGTTAAGGCATTTGGTATTTCCGCCGAAGATTTAGTTGAAAAAGGTTTTGCTAGTATTGATGAAGATAATAAAGTTACTATTCCTGAAACTGCATTCTTACAATCTAAATTATTCTCTAAGTTAATCGTATCAGTGACTAAGATTTTGGATTTAGACCCAATAGAAGGACCTAAGGAAGACATAATTAATATGTTAGAATCTAAAGGATCTTTAGGACCGAAAGGTATAATGCTAATTAAAAAAGCTCATTCTCTTCCACTTGAAGAAATGAAAGAAGTTGAGTTTTCTAGCACTGAAGAAGTAGAAGATTGGATTGAAGACTCTGGAATTATTGGAGACTTAAAGATAGAATTTGGTAATTCTGCAATGGGAATCAAAGAATTTACAAAAATCCTAGAAGAGAGATATGATGATGCTCCAGATAATATAATAGATATATTAATTGATCGTGGAGTAATCAAAATTCAAGGAAATCAAGTTGATATAATGAAATAAAATATTTATAAAACTCAGTATGAAAAATACAAGATTTATGGAAGTCCTATTCTCAGCTGTAGAGGATAAGGATGAAGAATTAGCAAAGCAAGTAGCCAAAGATATTGAAGATGCTAAGGCTAATGGCTCTGTTGATACTGAAGAAGTAAAATATGAAAATATCGGTGACGGTAAAGTTTCAGTAACAGACAAGGAAAATGGCGAAGTTACTATCGTTGAAAAGGCTTCTGATGAGGATGATACTTATGATATGTATCCAGCTGAACAATCTGAACAAATCGAGGGATATCTTCATCCGGAAGGGGATGGAGTAACTCCGGGTAATCAGGTAGGTGCAGCTGACGAGGAAGTTGAAAATCATATGGATGGTAGTGCTGTTATTGCACCAAATCTTCCTGATGGTGGTTTAAATCCAGCAGCTGGTCATGAAGAAAGTGTAGAAATTACTGCACAAGAAGGTCCTGAAGCTGTAGAAGAATGCGAAGAAAAAGAATTCTCTGTAAGTACTGATAATAGCGTAGTTCTTAGAATTTTCTCAGATCAAGAATTTTGTGAAAGATTATTCTCAGAAGTTATTGAATCAGAAGAAACAGCTAAAGTAGGTGATCTTAAAGTAGAGAAAACTGGTGAAAATGAAGTAGTTGTTACATCAGAATCTACAGGTGATCAAGCAAAGGTAGAGTTTAATGGTGAAGATATGGATGTTACTGAGCTAGAATCTAAGAATTTTAGTGAAGCAGAACAGTTTGATCCGTTGTTTGTAGTAGGAGTAGATCCAGTAAATCATGTTATTGTAGATGCTCCAGAGTATGACGAAGCATCAGCTCAAGAATTAGTTCAGAGTTTAACAGAAAAAGGAGTAGCAGGAGTTAGAATTTTTGATAACCCCGAAGACGCTCGTGAATATGCTATCGATCTCTTGAATGGTCTTGGTGTAGTTGAAGATGAACAACTTGGAGAACCTGAACAAGCAGAATTTTCAGATCATACTATTTACTTAACTGAATTCCAAGCTGATAATACAGACTTTATGTGTCGTTTCTTCTCTGAATCTGTAGATAGTATTAGTGCAACTCAGGATGCTATTGAAGATGCTATTGGAAATGGTGATGAGATTGAAACAGATTCTGAAGTTATTACACCTATCGATTCTAAGACTGCAGTTATACAGGATAAAAATAAAGATGAATTTACTAAAGTTAGTTTAGAAGGTGAAGAAATGGAGCTTGAAAAGATAAGCGAAGATCAAGCAGAAGAGTTGACAGATCATATCGTTGTTTCTGAAGAAGAGGAAGACGAAGATGAGGAAGAAGAAAAAGAATTCTCTGATGTTTGGTGTGACGAAGCAGAAACTAAATTTTTCTCAGAAAATGAAGAACTTACTCAGTATATGATTCGTTTGTTCTCTGAAGAGGCTGATTCTGCTGAAATTGAAAGCGCAATCCAAACTGGCGAACAAGTAGAAACAGATAAAGAAATTATTACGCCTATCGATTCTAAGACTGCAGTTATACAGGATAAAGAAAATGGCGAATTTACTAAAGCTGAGATGGATGAAGAAGTTCTTGATGTTAATCCTATCTCAGAAGCAGAAGCCGATAATCTAACAAACAGTATTGCAGTAGAAGATAAAGTTGAAAATCATGAAGAAAAAGAATTTTCTGAAGATATCTACTGTAATGAGGCAGAAACTAAATTCTTCTCTGAAGGTGAGGAATTTACTGAATATATGGTTCGTCTATTCTCTGAAGAAGATGGTCATTGTCCAGTAGAAAAAGCTATTGAAACTGGTAAGAAAGTAGAAACAGATAAAGAAATCATTACTCCAATTTCAGCTACAGAAGCAATTATAGAAGATAAGGAAAATGGTGAATTTACTAAGGCTACTATGAGTGAAGATGATATTGAATGTCATCCATTATCAGAAGAAGAAGCTGACAAACTTGAAGAACATTCTATTGATAAAGAAGAAAAGAAATTCTCAGGAGATTATGAAGATCCTATTCTTAATAAATTCTTCTCAGATGTTGTAGGTGCAGTTCCTGTTCCTGCTGGAGAAGTAGATCCTAATACTCCTGTAATTCCTTTAGCTGATCCTAATGCTGTAGCTCCTCAGGAAGTAGCAGTTCCGGCAGGTGTTGCTCCTGCACAAGGTGGTGCTACTAGTGTTGAAGCTATTGAAGATAAAGCACTTCAGGCAGTTCAAAGTATCCAAGCAGTAGCAGAAGAAGCAGCTCAGCAAATTATGGAAGCAAAACAAGCTCCTGCACAGGCTCAAGAACAAGATCTTCAGGAAGCTCAGTTCTCAGAAAAGAAATTCAGTGATACAAATGATACTCTAGTATCATGGTTGACTGGAAATAGTTTTCGTAAGTAATTAAATATAAATAGATAGGTTTATGGTTATCCTCAAAAACCATTTTACATAAACTAAAAATAATAAAAACATTATATACATTATGAATACACAGTATTTGCAAATGATGCAGACTCCTTCAATGATGGAGGCTCTTATTAATAGCTCAGTATCAGCAGAAGATGCTAACCTTCGTTCTCGTGAATATGCTAAGATGTTCTCTCGTAACGATGAAATGAAAGATTTGTTTGGTCTAGGTAATGCAGGTAATTTGCTGCAGAAGACTTTCTCTGGTTATGCAGAAACTCCGTTGCTGTCTACTCAGTATTTCAATGCTTCTGTAGCTTCTTATGTAAGCTCATTCGCAGGTTATATGTCTATCGAACGTGACTTTGATCAGCCTAATGGTTTGTTCTATTGGTTCGACGTTTTGGGTGTAACTGATATGCGTTCTGTTATTCCTAACTTAGGTCCGGATAACTATCAGGATATTCAAGCTATGGGTAACTTTACTTTGAATATTACTCCGACTACTAATGCTGACTACTCTTCTTTGATTGGTCGTAAGATTATCCCTGGTACAGTACGTGTTAAGATTGCTACTGCAACTGAAAAATTCGAATTGATCGATAATGGTCAGGGTGCTTTCATGGCTGTTGCTGGTAAGATTTCTAACGGTACTATCAACTATTTGAATGGTCGTGTAGAATTTACTTTGGCTACTGCTTTGGCTGGTGATGCTGCTACTGAATCAATCACTATTGTAGGTAAAGAAGATGTTACTGGTACTCCTTGTAACACTATTGGTGCTTCTAATGCACATGCTAATGATAAGAGATTTATCGCTAAGATGCAACAGCTTGGTTTGGCTACTGTACCTGATATGTTGGTAGCTGAATATAATATTGCTGCTTTAGGTGCTATGAAGAAAGCAACTGGTTCTGATATGGCTACTTTCTTGTTCACTAAGCTTCGTGAATTGTATACTAAGGTAATTAACTATAAATTGGTTTCTACTTTGGAAGAAGGTTATAATGGTAACGTTATGGCTGACTTGGATTTGACTCAGGGTGCTATGACTGGTCAGTTCATGGATTATCGTTCTAGAGTTGATTTGTTCGATGCTTACTTGATTAATGTTGAAAGTGCATTGGCAACTAAAGCTGTTAAGGGTGTTGATGTTACTGCCTATGTAGCTGGTAATATGGCATCTAATCAATTCCAGAAGGGTGGAATGATTGGTAAATGGGAACGTAATACTAAGATGACTTATATCAATGACCTGTTGGGTTGGTATAATGGTATTCCTGTACTTCGTTCTACTGATATTGCTGAAGCTCCGGGTGAAGGTACTTTCTATGCAATTCACAAAACAAAAGATGGTCAGATGGCTCCGCTTGCACGTGGTATCTATATGCCTTTGACTGATACTCCGACTATTGGTAACTACAATAACCCAACTCAGATGGCTTCTGGTATCTACTATCAGGAAGGTACTAAGTATATGGCTCCTGAATTGGTACAGAAGGTTACTTTCAAATTCGGTATCTAATTAAACCATAAAAATCATTTGGATCGTTAAACTCTCAGATCCCTAAAGAATAAAATGATTTTAAACAAAGAGAGGGATTCCCTAGGTCTTATAGACTTAAGGTTCCTTCTCTTTTTAATTTTTACAATTATGGCAAGTACATTTAGATTAAAGAGAAAATTATATTCTGATGATAAAGGCGGAATGAGTACTGGGAAAAAATTAGCTTTAGGTGGCCTCGCAGCAGGTGCAGCCATTCTTGGGGCTAAAAAAGGTGCATTTGGTGCTAACATAATGGCTAAAACTAATACTGGACTAATGAAAGCTGGTAAAGCTGTTGGAGGAAAAGTTGGAGATAGAATGATGATGTCTGGAGCTAAGGATTTTGGAGTTGCACGAGCTAAACAAATTGATAATGCACTTTTAAAGAAAACAGGATCTCAGATGACAAAACAAGCTTTTAATGCAAAAGCTGATCAAAAAGGTATGCAGGCACTTGGAAAAATTATGAAATAATTATGGCAACTTATAAGCTTAAAAGAAAAAATTTTGGATTATTTTCTCCATTCGCCAAAACAGCGGCAAATTGGACTGCAGCAAAAGGAGCTTTTAAAGCAGGAGAAAATGCCAAAGGTTTTAAGAATTTAGCTTCTACTGTGGGAAGAGGCACTATTGGAATAGGTAAAGGATTAGGTGTTGCTGCCGCCGGAACTGCTGCATTAGGTGCTGGTACATTTTTAGCAGCAGAAAATAAAGCTAATAGTTAAGGAAGAAGTTAATCCCTGAAAATTAATTTTAAAATATTAAAATAAGTTTTATGAGTGATGTAATTTACAGAGGTCTTAAACTCTCTTCTAATAAATGTAGGTATTTTCAAGTAAAAGAAGGACAAATAAGCTCTATAGTAGAGGATACTTCAAGATCTACTCTCACTCTAACTTATTCTCCAGGAAGTACTTCTGGAAGTTTATCAGATCTTTTAGGAATACCGTGTACTGAAAAAAGAATTGACATGCTCCCTACAGGACTTCCTAAATTATTTAAAAATACTTATGTTACATTAAATGGACTTAAGTTAAGAAAATTAACTTATGATCCACATACTATTAATATAGTTATTGTAAATGATTCAGAATCTAGAGTTATCCAAAACTATAATTATACAACAATAGTAGTTTCGGAAGGAGATTATAAAAATCCTGAGTTTATAAATTTCTTGTTTTACTCTGGAAATCTTATATATCTTCAACCTATTGGACCTAGACCAAGCTGTTATGAGATAAGAAATTTTCCTAAAATTATAATTAGTTCAGATGATGTTACACTTGAATCTGAATCTGAAACAATATTTACATTAAGAAGGAAATATAATGATTATGTTATAAGGGCTGTAGATTATCAAGATCAATTTATTCTAGAATTACGTAAAATTTTAGATGATTATGGTTTAGAGTTAGTTAGAATTAATAAAGAAACTACATTAACTAAAACATCACATGTTGTTTATCAATTTCTTCAGACTCCAGTGAAAGATAATCATCCTAAGTATTCTGATGATAAAGTAATGCAGCATAAAATACCAGTTGAATTTTATCTAAGAAGTACTGATATGCCATTATTCTTTGACTTTAAAAATAGATATATGAATGTCACATTACTTACTAATTTCTGTGAATTCAAAACATCAGATAGATATGGACAAAGATGGACAGCTGCAATAAAATGGGGAGGAATAACTGAAGATTTTAACCAGACATATCAACAAGATGATAATTCAAATTTCTCTTATCAATGTCAATTCAGATGTGAACTATTTTTCTATGAAGTAATTGATGATAGATATAAATTCCTAGAAGAAATAGTTCAGAATATAGAGTTTGAACGAAATAATCCAGATTATCATTATGAAGTTCCGGTTGATACTGAAACAACAATTATAAACAAAGGGTTATGATAAATTTTAGAAAGAAGAAATACCTTATCCAAAATTTAATGCCGGACGCTATTGAATATTTAAAGAAACAAGGATTACGGCCTAATATTATAACTCCAGAGCAAGCAGATAGCGTTAGTAGAGTTAATTCTAAGGCTATGGTTTTAGTTTCATTTATAAAAAATGAGTCTGGATATTATCAAATTCAAGTACAGGATAAGGAATTATACAATTATACTCAAAAATTAATCAAAGATATTTTTAGAATGAGAATAACTGATATTAATAAAGAAACCAGAGTAATCACAGCAGAAACTGATCACTTAGGAATAGCTTTTGATATTATAGAAATTCTCGCTACAAAATATAATTTATCAGTTGTGGCATGATTAAATTTAGACAGAAAGAATTTACAGAATATGATGCAATGAGAAGTCTTTATGTAAAACTTATGCGATATTCTGATAGAAATAAATTCGGAGTAATAGATACTAGTGCATTAATTCCTGTTCTTAGAGGAAATAATGTAGTAATCGAAAGATTTGTAATTAGTACTTCTATGTTTGGAAAAGATAAATATAGAATGTATCTAAAAATTGGTGCCAAAGCAAAGTTACCAGATGAGGTTAGACTTCCAGGTAAAACATATGATAAACGTCTTGGAAATATGCAATTAAACGTAAGTCATTCTATATTTGCGCCAAAAGATAGTGATCCAAATTGGAATAATAACAATAATGGAGGAAATAATAATACTTCTTTAGGAGACACTTCTGGACCTAGGAATGATAATCCTGAAGAAAGAAGAGGTGGAAAAAAGAAAGAAAAGAAGTATTCAGAATTTCCAGGATCAATTTTAGAGCAAAGAGAATTTAAGAGTAAAGGCGGTGATAAACAATATCCCTATCTATCTGGTTCATTCTCTCCTTCCTTTGATCTATCTTATGAAGTTTCTGAATTGCTTGGAGAGGCTATCAAATATGATAAAAAATCAAGATCATTGGTCTTAGAATTCAAATCTATCGAAGATGCTATTAATGCATTGAATATATTACCCTTCGGATTAGGTTATAAAATATATTTACTTAATGCATGATGATTGTAAAGAGATTTTCTCAAACCAAGATATTAAATACTAATAACCCAGCTCTTGGTTTCACTAAAGGGAGAAAATATGATACAGATATGGATAGACTGGGTAGAATGAATACTTCTCAACGTGAATTAGCTGGAATCGGTAATTTAGGAAAAGAAATGAGAAAATTAAATCAAGAATTAAATCGTGGAGGAAGAGGTAAATGGCAAGATACAGATTAAAAAGAAAATGTTACAATGCACTAACTGAAGCTGCCGGAAATACACTTGGAGGAGTTACAGAAGGAGTTGGTAAAGCTCTTGATAATAAAGTAGCCGGAATCGCTGGTGGTGTTTTAGGAGCTACTAAATTAGGAGGAACTATTGGAACAATGATAGGGGGACCATTTGGAAGTATTTTAGGTATGGGAGCTGGTTATCTCTTAGGTTCTGCAGCTACTAGAGGTCTTGGAAAAGGTCTTAAAACTGCCGGTCAAGATATGCAGACTTAATTATAGGAGGATTTAGATTATGATTAAGTTTAGACAAAAAGAATTTTTTTGGGGAATGGCTTTAAATGCTGCAGGGGCTATTGGTACAGGTCTTTCTCTAAAACAAGGCTCTGATCAAATGAAACAAGCTGAGGAACAAGCAGCACAGGCAGAGGAGCAAAATAGAAAGATGACCAAAGCTTTAAATAAAATTGCAGAAAACGCAAAAAATAATCCACAAGCAGCACAACAAGCAGCAGATGTAATGGGACAAAAACAGTTTGCTCAAATAAATTTTGCAAAACTTACAGCAACTCTTAAGAATAATAAAACTTTAGGAAATGCTAAAGGTCTCGCTAAAGATGTTGGTAAAATTGTGTGGAAAGGAAAAAATAAGCTGATTGGTGGAACTATGATGGGAGCTACAATGGCAGGAGCTTCATATCTTACTGATAAAGCAATTCAAAAAGATATGAAGAAAAATGGAATGCCTCTTGAAAAAACCTATTCTGCTGGATCTATAATGAAAGCAGTAAAAGGTACTGGAAAAGTTTTAGGAGAAGCTGCAAAAAAAAATAAAGGAACGTTAATAACGATGGCTGCTCTAGGTTCTGCTCCCATGGCTCTCGGATACTCTGCTGAAAAAGCTCAATATAAAGATCAGATGGCATTAACTCAGAGAAACTATGCAGTCCCTGGAGTAATGGCAGTTAAAAGATTATTTACTGGCGCTTCTAAATCTGTAAGAAATTCACAGATATTTAAAACTCCTGGACAAACAATTTTAGGTGGACTTTCTAATTTATCTGGCGGAGGTGGTCGAAAAGGTGTATACAAATTCGGTCATCAGTTAAATAGATATGGAAAACATTCAGGTTCAGTATGGTCTCAAAAAGCAGGTAAGTTCATCATGGATAACCCCAAAACAGCCTTAGCAGGTAGTATTCCAGTCGGTGCTGCAGTTTTAGGAGCAACGTGGGGAACTGGAGAGAAGATAGTAAATAAAACAGCTCGGGCTCTAGATAAAGATGCTTTCAAATATCAAGATTCTAAAAATCAAGAAATACAATGATTATAAAAAGAAAATTATTCACTAAATACGACGATACTGATAATCTTAAGAGAATGAAAGATTCAGATATTCTTGCTGAAAAACCAAAACAAGCTCCTGGATATGGTTCTGTAGCTGGTGCTGCTCTTGGTGGTGCTGCTCTTGGTGGAACAGTTGGTGCTGTTGCTGGAGCTTTCGGAAAGAATAAGGCAGGTCGTAGTTTACTCAGAAGAATGGGTAAAGGTGGAAAAACTGGATTAGTTGTTGGTGGTCTTCTAGCAGGTGGAATGGCTCTTCGAAATAGAAATAAACAAGCTGAAAATAATGAATGGTATAATAAAAGACTTAATTATGCTCAGAGACAGGCTAGACGAAGAGAAAAACAGGATTGGAAGACAAATATGACTCAAAGAGATGGTTATTCCTATTAAAATTAATAAAAAATTATGGCAAAATTTAAACCAAAGAAAATAATCAGAGATGTAAAGGAGTTTTATAAAAATAACCCTACGGCAAAAATTACTACTGCCACTGCTGGATTTTCTGGAACTAATCTTGCTATTAATGCTACTAGAAAAAATTCTGATAAAAAATATCAAGATGAACAGCTAGAAGCAATGGATAGATTAACTAAAGCACTTGGAGGAGTTAATAAAACTTTAAAAGAGGTAGAAGTAAAAGAACCTAAAAAGACAACCTCTTATAAATTTAAAAAAATCTTTTCCGAGAAAAATGATAATAATATGATTACATTTAGAAGAAAAGACTTTAGTATATTATCTGATACTGTTAAAGGAGCTATAATTGGTGGAAACGTAGCTACTCTAAGTTTACCATTATCCGGAAAAGATGCTAAAAATATTAAATATGAAGGAAGTAACCCTACTTTCCGAAAATTAAATGCTCTAAGTCCATTTGCTAAACGACTTGGAGTAGTAGCCGCCGGAACATTAGTCGGAGCAGCTCTTGGAGCCTTAGTTGGTACTATAAAAAAAGGTGATGAGGCTATTTCCAGAAAGTTAACAGTTGACAATAGATTAATGGATAGAGTAGTAGAGGATCTTAAGAAAACAGGTTTTAAAGAAGGCTCCGATTTTACAAGAGATCCTAAAACGGCGGATTCTCTTAAATCAGCAATAAGTGTAGCTATAACAAGAAATTCTGGTGAACTTAGACTTCTAGTAAATACAATAGCAGATAATAAACTAAAAGATATAACAAAAAACATAATACGAAATCTACCAAACTCAAGTGCAGTAACAGAAGAAAGTAAAAGTAGATATAATGAGATTTCTATAACTACTATATCTGATGGAACCGCTGATGTTGGTTTAATAGCTGGAATATGTGAAAAATTTATAAGAAATAAATATCCAGTATATCTCGTAGAAGTTGGTTAAATAAAACAATTAATTATTATATTTAAATTATGGCACAATGGACTGAAACTCTCGAACCGTATGTAAAAGTTATAGAGAGAGTACATACCGCAGCTCTTAATCCTACTGCAGGTGAAAGTTTAATTATCGGAGTGACTTTAATTTCTGATGCAGGCCCAGCAGTTCCTACACTGATCTCTAGTCAATCTGAATTCTTAAAAACTTATGCTTCAGGGGACTTAACAGAAGATTATATGGCATCCTTGAATAATCTTTATCATGATGCTAATAATACAGGAGATAAAAATGTAGCTGCAACAATGTGGATGAATGCTTATAGATTGGCTGGCTCTAATGTTATGCTGGTTTGTAGAGCATCTAAAGCTAACGATATCTACTACGCTAAACCCATGACTAAAACTGATTATAGTACATATATCCTTAGAGATGGTGCTTTAATGAAGGGATTTAGAGATGCTGATAAAGGTGTCGTTAAGTTTGTTCTTGATATTGATGGTGATGATGCAGAACATGATCAAGATGGATGGTCAATTAATTTGAATGGAGTAGGTATTCTTGGTAATCGTACCACCGATGATGGTCCTCAATATGATTACTATGTAAGAACTCTCCCCGACTTAGTAAATCAAATGAATGAAACTAATAAATTCTTCTCTCCATCTTATAAATTCTTCACAGATCCTAATAATATCATCTCTGAAAATGAAACAACTGATCCCGATAAAGCAAAGGCAGTTGTATTCTATGAACTTTATCTAGGACAGGATATGCTAGATACTTCAGACTCTAGATGTCCACTAGGAAAGCAGTATATCGTGATTTGTGAACCTGATTGGACTAGTGATAATCCTAATCAAAAACTTATAGATATTAATGCTTCCGCTTGGTCTGGTTTCGAAGAACAGAAATATTATGCAGTTAATCAATATAACTCTAATACTGATCTGAGAGTTAGAATTAGACGTTTTAATCATGATGCAGTAGTTACCAAAGAATTAACTAACCCCGCTTTGAACGAAAACTCTGATTCTCCTTATATGGTACTATCGGCCGTTCTAGATACCTATACTAAGAAAGGAACAGTAGAACCGTCAGAAAGTATCCTACAGCGAGATTTTTATGAAGTCGCTGTTCTTGATCCTAATATTTCTGACGAAGTACAGTTCTTTAATATAGGTAAAGTAACCGGCCGTGGAGATATGGAAGTATCAGAACTCAATGAACTCCTAAGTATGATTCAACTTCAACTCCCTGACGATATGAGAGAGCTTGGATTGAACTACTATGGATACGGAGCTGATGATAAAGTATGGGTAGAACTTGATCCTAATGACCCAAATGCAGGTTCTTATAAACAAACAGTTTCTTCAATGACTGATCTTTACAACTCAAAAGGTATGTCAGTTGGAGATGTTTACCGAGTTGGATCTGGAAGTTCATATAAGTACTATGAATATCAAGAAAATGGTGGAGATCAAGTTTATGCAAAATTAGGCGTAGATCCAACTGAAACAGATATTCTTGATGTATCTGAATCGGATCTTAAGAAAGCACTTGACGAAATCAACATTCAGGAAATCTATGTGGTTGAAGGATTATGTGACCTTGGAAATACATCACTAAGTTTCCAGAATTACTTGGCTAATATGGCTATCAATTCTAACTATTTCTATCCAGTATCAACAGTTCAGAGCACAAATTATATGACTATCGCTAATAATGCAACTAAAATAGCACAAGATTCATATAAACTCTATCTGTCTGCACCTTGGGATATCGACTCCGGTACATTTGGATGGAAATATTATTGCTCACCTGCTGTTGTTTACTGGGAAGCTGTAGCTAGAAACCGTAAGTTATTTTTGCGGTTTATAAATTATACTAAAATGCTGGAAATACATAATAATAAAGTATAATCAGCAGAAATTGGAGTAAATTCTAATTTTTCAACGACTAAATGTATAACTAAATTTGAAATATAATTTAGATGATATAGTCTAGATTATTAAGTTAATCTTATTAAATATCGAGAAATAATGCAGAATTTGCTCCCGTGCTTGGACAAACTAATGGTATTGTTCAGTATCAAAGACCTATGACTGAGTTTAATAAGAAAACTCGTCAACTTCTGCTCTCTAAACGAGTAAATACTGTACTCTGGAATTATCAAACTAATGCTTGGAATATGAATGATAATTATACTAAGCAAAGTGTAGATAATATTGTTTCAGATGAAGGTAACTCTCGTTTAGCTATTCGTATCTCAAAAGCTATGCCTGTATTACTTAAACAGTATATAGGCTGGAGAATTGCACCAAAACTATGGGAAAGTGCGATTGGAACTATCGATTAATTATGTAGTCGCCTAGAGTGGATCTAGGAAAATTATACCAAAATGCTGGAAAAATCTTGGTTACACCAAGTATAAATCAGCAAAAAGGATATCTTAGATTTATCTAAGTAAAATCCTTTCTCAACGACTAAATGTATAACTTAAGAAGTATTAATTCTTAAGATGATATAGTCTATTTATTAACAATTATTAATAACTTAAAAGTACTGGTTCAAATCAACTATTCTCCCAATGTCTTATAATATTGATGATTACCGTTAATATAAATTAAGCGGCCTTAAAATTTTTAAGGAAAAATAAGAAAATGCTGGAAAATAAAAATAATCAGCAAAGTATCATTATTGATACTCTCAACGACTAAGTACTTATTTGTTTAAAATAAAATTAAGCAAATGATATAGTCTGATCTTAATAAAATTAAATATTAAGTTACATAAATGATTATCATCGATGAGACAAATAACCCTGTTCAAATTCAGCGTAAATAATTGCGCCTTGGATTTTTATATTACCAAGAAAAATAAGAGAATTGCTGGAAGATAATAAAATAAATCAGCAAAGAAAGTTTACAAAAATTTTCTCTCAACGACTATGTACTTATTAAAATGATATAGTCTGATCTTAAATATTAATCTTATATTTAAGTTTAACAATAATGCAGAATAAAATGGTGGTTAACGTTTTGGTTAGATACCAGAGAGCTTTGAAATATGTCATCGTAAAGTATATGCGATTATTATACCAATTGCTGGAACTTAATAAATCCAAAGAATCAGCAAAAATAGATATAATTCTATTTCTCAACGACTAGATGTATAATTAAAATTTCATGAAGATTTTAAAAGATATAGTCTGAACATGAGTAGATAATACTTAGCAAACATATTGATATCACGACATTTTCGACGTTGGTATGGATCTTGCAGTCTCAGAATATGAAGATACAAGAGGAGCAGCCCTTGAATAACGGGAAGCAAATAAAAATAATGATAGTATGTTGGAGAAATCTGACATACTATCCTTTATAAAATATTTAAATTACTATGCCAAAAAAATTGACAAAAGAAACAGCTAAGGAAATTATAGAAAATAAGCTCAAAAAAGAAACTCCTTACATATTATTTATTGGATTTGAAGATAATGTTTGGTTAGGTAATAGAAAAACAAAAATAATATTAAAATGTACTAAACATAATATAATATCAAGTATATTATATAAATCATTTATCGCTGATGGATGGAAATGTAATGAATGTTATCATGAAAATCATCGATTAACTAAAGAAGAAGCTGAAGATAGAATTGAACAAGTTCATAAAAATAATCCACTCGGATATAAATATATTATACCAAAAGATTTTGATATAGTTAAAGGAAACAGTGATATTATTGGAATATGTCCTATTCATGGAGAATTTAAAATAAATTATAACTATTTATTAAAAATAGATCCAAATAAAAGAACATGTGGTTATTGTAACAATACCATTCCTCTAACAGAGGAACTTGCTATAGAAAAAATTAATACTATTATAAATAAAATAAATCAAGAATATCCAAAAATAACTTTTATAGGTTTTGTTAATAATATTTGGTTAGGAAGTAAAACAAAATTGATTCTTAAATGTAATAAACATGATATATTAGGAAATCCATCATATGATTCTTTTGTAAAAAATGAAAGTTGGAATTGTCCCAATTGCAGAAAGGAATTAATAATACAGTCCAATCTTATTACGCCAGAAGAAGCACAAGAAAAGATAAATTCTATCTTCAAAAATAATAATCCTAATAATTATGGCTTTAATTTAATAAAGTCTACTTATACCGGATATAATAATGAAGTTATTATTATATGTCCTATTCATGGAAAAGTAAGTATAAAATATAGAACATTAATTAATCACGGAAACTGTCCAAAATGTTTACATGAATCGAGAATTTACAGTATAGATAAATCAATTAAAATAATTAAGTCTCTGGTTAATCAAAAAAATAAATTAGAAAATACTAATATATCTTTTATAGGTTTCATTAATGAAGATAAATGGGATGGTATTGAAAATAGTAAAATTAAATTAAGATGTAATATACATAACATTACTTATATAATTAACTATAAAACATTTTCTAGAGATAAATGCACAGGAGGATGTCCAAAATGTTCTAAAATATTATATAAATCAGAAGATTTTTGTTTTGATATAATATCATCATGTGTTAGATCTGAAAATATTCAGAGAAATTTCTATATTTATTTTAATAACAACAAGTTTATAAAAGTAGACTTTTTTATTAAAAAACTTAATTGTATAATTGAATTTGATGGAATTCAACATTATGAATTTGTTCCATTTCTTCAAAAAACTTATAGTAAATTTATAAATCAAGTTAATCGAGATAGATGCTTAGAACAATATTGCAAAGAAAATAATATATGTCTTCTTCGAATTCCCTATAAAGATAATAATAGAATCCCTGAAATCATAAAGATATTTTTCGAAGAAGGAAAAGATATAACAACAAAAGTAGAACCTAAATTATTACCAGTATTATATTATGGATAAAACATTATTAACAGATCTTAAAAAGAAGTTGTTTATCAGAAGTGCTCTTATAAGCTTAACTTCACTTGACGAAATCTTAGCATTAAATGACTACCTTAGTGCGGATGAGATATTACTGGAGATAATTAAGGAGTCGTTAAGAGAATTTGAACATACCTTGCCATTGATTCTGGAGATGAAAATGAACCGTTCTCAGATGTGTAGTTGTGAGAACATGGGACTTGAAGGGTATTGTGAGATTAAGAGTAATTTTACATTATTTCTTGATTGTAAAATATCGGAAGATCAGATTATATTAATTCCAAACTCTATTCCTATGTACAGAATTGGATCTATTTCGTATCCTGCTCCAGGAAACTATACTTATTTTACGGATTATAGACGTCCTTATGTTTTTATGATGGATATGCCTAGCTATGATCAATTTTATGTTAGGGGGATATGTAGTCGACCAATAATTCCTGACTTTCTTCCTGATAAAACGTTTAATCCAGGATCATCTAAAGCAGCTATTTATTGGCTGAATGTAGAAGAAGGGTCGAGAGGTACATTTTTTATGGATCTCTGTATGACTCATTTACTAGACTATATTAGGAACCTAAAGGCTTCATTAATGTTACCTAATGTTGGTTTGGAAGTTCTTAATAATATCGATGCTGCATATCAAGAGCTTAGATCTAGGTGTGATAATTATATACTCCAATCTGGATGGTATGGAGATTTACTTGTTTAATATATAAAATTATGATAATAAAAAGAAAGTTGTATTCTCTTACAGGAACTAGAGTATTGGCTGGATTTAATAAAAAAGTTCTTAGAAAGACTCCAATGGCTGCAAAAAGATCCGCCATAAAAACACAAAATAAAGTCTTAGAAGCTACAGCAAGAGGTTTAAATAAGATAGAAGGAGTAAAAATGGCGGCAAATCAAGCAGCCATTAATCCAGGAAGAGTTGTAAATACTAAAGTAATTCAACCATCTATAGAAGCACCTATAACTTCTGTAGCTATGAAAACAGTACCTATTCCTGGAACATCTGCTTTAGTTAGTGTAGTAGGAAAACCAGAGAAAACTATGTGGAAAAAGATTGGAGTTGGTGATAAAATGTCTAAGGCTGCATCTAAGTATGTAGATAGTAAAGGAGGCAGAGTTGTAGAAGATGTAGTAAATAGCTCAACTAATTATTTAAAAAATCTTATGGTATGACAAAATTTAGACAAAAACAATATACAATTCCGGAGGGTCACTATACAGGTCCTAAGGATATGGATAAGGTTCCAGGAGCTATAGAAGTAATCGGAAAATCTGCCTTAGCTGGTGCTGGTATTGGAGGAGTTACAGGTAGTCTCCTAAAAGATGCTAGTATTACCAGTGGTGCTATAACTGGAGGTAAATATGGAACTATAGCAGGTGTAGTATTAAAATTCTTCTTAAACTATTTACACAATCCAATGTCATCTATTAAATTTCAAGAAGTAGATAAATTAATTCGTCGTGAGTTTGGTATTTATAGAGCTTCTGGAGTAACTATAGGAGATTCATTAGATAAAAGAGCAAAAATAGATGAGAAGTTTAGTTTTAATGATCGAAATGTAACAGCTTATAAATTAAATTTTTCAATACAAGATAATTCCATTACCATGTATACTTTTGGAATGACCTCTAAGGAATTGGAAAAGACTTCAGATAGTTTAGACTATTACTGTAAGAAGTATACAGGGATGGAATATAGTAGTTATGCAATCAATTCTAGAAATAATTCTTATTCAGTGGCTATTGTATTTACAAATTATCAAGTTATAGCCAACTTTATAATGGAACTCAGTAATACTCTTGGAGTAAAAATAAATCTTCTTGATAACAAAGCTTTAGTTGAAAATAGAATTAAGGAAGTTGAACAGAAGGATTTTTCGGTTAAGTCTTTAAATAAATATGATTTAAAGAAATTTATTGGGAAAACGGGAAAATTTCTATTTTCCGGTAAATCTGAAGATCTTATCGGTTTAATTTATAGTGCTGCAGTAACTTTTTCTAATGATCCTGATATAATTCCTACATATCGAGGAGACTTTGGAAATAAGTACTTAGAAAATAGCCTTAAAAGACTTCGTTATGTTGAAGGTCTAGATTATACTGTTGGAGAATTTGGTGGAGATATAGGTATTAATATGTCAATGATCTCTGGAATATTCGTAATAACAGTAAATAAAGAGGATACCAACGAACTTAAGAAGATTGATTCTATTTTCTGGAATCACTTAAAAACGATAGTAAATAGGGTAGATACTGGAAAAGTAGTTGTATATAACTACACAATTAAAACAAGAAATGAATTTGATTTTATCTTAAAAAAATTCATGTCAACTGATGTAAAACCTAATATATTTGAAAAATGATAGTACCTAGAATTCGATATTTTTCAGATTTACAAGCTAGAAAGATGATAACGAAATTAACAGAGAAATTGGATAAAGATCGTATCGGGAATTATGAAGTTTCTAGTAAAATTCCCAAAGATGTAATTAGTATATATCCTGATCCATCTTCAATTAAAATATATATTCCAAAAGATCTTGAATATAGTCAGTACGAAATTGATGATTTCATTAGATCTATGGCAGCTCATATTAGAACAATTACGATCCTAGAGAGAGATATATATGTAATGAAACTATCAGGATCTCTTACTTTTGAACAGATATATAAATTAATACGTGAGATAATTGATACAGAAGAATTTTGTACTATTATTGACTGTGATTAATCTTTAAACTAAATATATACTATTATGGCGGATATGATTTCAAAAAACTTAGATAAGGCAAATAGGCTTTATTCTATTGGAATGAAAAATATAAAATTACAATTAAAACTTCTTGGGACTGAATTTGTAGTACTCAGACCAAAGAGTAATTCAAAATGGAAAAATGTTTTTGGAGGTACATATTCATCAAGTAGTACATTAGAGAACGATTATGATCAATTTACTACAATATTGATATTAAATCAGAATGAACTAAGAGATGTATGGAATCGAAACAGAGATAATCTAGAAGTATATACAGATGATGGATCTCTTGAAGTAGGGGATGAATTACAATATACTCGTGGAAAATATACATTCAGATTTAAAATATCTCTTAAAATGGGTTACTCTGAAGTAGCTGAAGTATTCTATGTTTATACATTGAATAGTATTATTGAAACTTTAGATATGTAATTATGAGAGAAAGAAATATAGAAAATGAGATTCTGAAGCAAAATAAAATTCCTGGATGTGATCAACTTACTAGACCTGAGGAAGTAAAAGCTCTTAGTAAATATCTTAAAAGTATTAGAACAACTCAAGAAAATCATACTTCCCTAGAGAAAGATAATCTAGAACTCCCTGGAAGAACAACAGGGAGGATTCCAGAAATTAATTCTCTCGAAGATTATATAGAGGGATTAGATGGGGTTCGTGGTATTAAAAGTCTATATAAAGAATCATCACGAGAACCACTTTCTGATAATAGAAACTCTGACTCGGCGGAAAATCATGGGTTGTATACAGAAAAGACACGTGAAAATCTGTATGATCCTAGGAAAACAGAACTAGAGAAACATCGTGAGGATATAGTAAATAAAAAAAATATCCTTGAACCAACCCTAGAAGATCGCCGAGAAGAATTAACTGAGGAACCAAAAGAATTAAAATCTCTAGGTACAGAAAAGTTAAATCTAGAAGGAGTTAGAGATGTAAGAAATCTTTATATAAATACAAAAGAAAATCTTAAGGTTCCAGAAAAAGATCTAGAGTTAGGAAAAGAAAGAGAATCTCTTATTGATAATCACAACCTAGAATTAGATCCAACAAGAATAGACCTTGAAGGATTTAAAGATTTATCATACAAAGAACAGCTCGAAGTAGATTCTAAAAATGAATTAGATACTACTCGAATATCTTTAGAAAAAACAATTGAAACTTCTGAATTATCTAGTTATAGAGAAGATCTTAAAGAAACGCCGGAGGAATTAGATAAGTTAGAAGATCACAGAGAAAAATTAAATAGTGGAAAAGATAATCTAAAAGAACTTGAAGATACTAAAGTTAAACTCAGAAATCCAGTAGATGATGCTGAACTTTCTAAAACCAAAGTATCTTTAGAGAGAACCGTAGAAGATAAAGAGTTAGAAACTTATAGGGAAAATCTTAGGAAAACGCCGGAGGAGTTAGATGAATTAGAGAATTATAAAGAGTCTCTTAGAAGTGGGGAAGAATTAAAGAGTTTACCTGAAGATAAAATAACTCTTGGAGGTACTGTAAAGGTATTAGAAGAACTTGGAAACACTAAAATAGATTTGGAAGGTACTGAAGAATCTGAGATATCTACTTTAGAGGATTATAGAGAAAACTTAAGTGTAGAAGATAATAATTCTCTTGAAGATACTAGAATAGACTTAACTGGAACTAAAGAAGCTGAGATGTCTGAACTTGAGGATTATCTTGATGATCTAGAAAATACGAAGGATTATGAGGCTTCTGAGTTAGAGGACACTAGAATAGATTTAACCGGAACTAAAGAATTCGAACCTAAATCTTTAGAAGACGAGAGAATAAACTTAGAGGGTACTAAAGAATATGAATCAAGTTCTTTAGAAGATGAAAGGATAGATTTAAAAGGTACAGAGGAAGCTGAACCTGAAAGTCTTGAAGATTTTATAGATAAACTTGAAGATACTAGAGATTTTGAGTTAGAAGATGAAAAACTCGAACTCCCTGAAACTTCTGGAGATGGATATGAAGGTTATACTCCATTAGGTCCGGAAGAATTAGATAGTCTTGGTGGAAATATCAATAATTTCTATGATTCTCTCCTTGAAGTTCCAGAAATAGCTGATGCTCCTAGACAATCTGGAGATTATACTCCTCTTGGCCCAGAAGAGTTAGATAGTCTTGGTGGAGATCTTGGAAATTTTTACGATTCTATTCTAGAAGTTCCAGAAACAGATAATGAAAACTATCTTTCTCCAGAAGAAGTAGAAAAAATCATAGAAAATCCAGAACAACAATATAATTATAAAGATAAGTTACCTGAAGTAGCTAAAGGAAATTCAGCTCCTAGAGTAGAAACAGAAGGATCATATAATTATCTTTCTCCAGAAGAAGTAGAAAAAATCATAGAAAATCCTACTTATTTCTATAACCAACAAAAAGAAATTCCAGATGCACAAGCTCCTGATGGACAAGAAATTTATAAATATTCAGAAAATCCTGAACTATCTTCTGAACAAGTAGAAGGTCCTCCTATGAAATTACCTAAATTTGGATTAGAATCTCTTAATTTAAGTAATTATCTTAGATGGACTGCTGAAAAAGCCGTGGGCTGGACTGGAGTACATGGAGAGGCAAGACAACTTCTTGTTAATGAAACACTAGCTGGTTTGGTAGTAGCTAGAGACGAGCTTGAAAAAGTAACTAAATCAAATCGATATAGACTCCCTGGAAATGATGGCGGTTTATTGGGTGATTTAGTATCTGGAGGAGTTTCTGGTGCACTTGACAACCTAGGAGACAAGCTCGGAGATGCTGTTAATAGTATCGTTGGAAGCAAATCAGTAGATATATCTAATCCTTTGAATAGACCAGATGAAAATAAATTTAAATATAATGGATTTGAAGAAGCGAATACACGATCAACTAGTAGTAATGCTTCTAATCCTATAAAAAGTCAATCTGTATTTTCTTATGATGAAATCGAACTCTTAAGTAAAATAACTAATGAAGGAGCAAAGAAAAATTCATCATCATCCTTTTGGAAAAAAGCAGGTAGTGCTTTAAAAGATATGGCTTTAGGATCTTCTGGAGGAGAAAGAACATACAGTTTTAAAAATAATTATATTTCAGGTAAAGGTATATTAATTACTCTAGAGGAATTATGTGGGATATCTAGCGATACTGACGATACTAATACTGTAGAAGGTTTATATAATGTATTAAAATCTAGCCCATTTATTACAACTCCAGATAAATTTACCTCAACAGGGTATTCAAATTATAATATTCAAACATTAGATACTAATGCTTTCTGGGAAATTGCTCTTGAACCTTATGCAGGGCCTGAAAATGGAGATCTTAATTATCTTCCTGGAATCCACGAAATAAATATAAGAAATATCGTAATGCATGGAGTAAATACAGCTTATAATAAATGGATTCCATTTACTAGTTTTGATCTTCAAAAATCTAAAATGACATCAAAAACACTGAGCTTGTATGATGGTGAAATTAGTTATCCTGTTTCAATGGAATTTACTAATGAACTTCGAATAACTATCGCCGACGATCAATATAAATCTTGGAGACGATACTTTGAAGAATGTGCTAAAGCTGCAATTTATAATAGCGAAGGACATACATCTGATTATTATATACTGCCCCCGGATGAATATTCACTTACAGCAATAGATACTAATAATGTGTGTATTGCTATGTATAAAAATATATGCTTCAGATGTAGAATATATGTTATGACACCACAATATAGTACAATTCAAAAATTTGATTTGCTTTTAGTAATGAAAGATTTCTCTGAAGAGTATACAGGGGATATTGGAGACGGTGCAGGAGATCTTACGGTATCATTTAGTATCGTAGGAGAGAATCCAAATGAAGGAAAAATTCCAGAAGTTAAGGTAATACAACATAAAGCTCCCGATAATTCTTCAAAAACAGATTACGGTTCTATAGTAGAAAGTGGAGTAAATTCAGTAATGAAACTAATTAAATAATATAAAGCTATGTATTTAAGATTAGGAACAACTAATATAAAGTACTCCACTGAACAAGATAATTTTACAGTATTTTCTGAAGTTGTAGATTCTAAGATGTCATATGAGAAACCAATACTTGTGAGAACTCCTGATGAACTTGATATTTGGTTTGGATCAGATTTTCCAGGGAAAGATTATTATGATGAACTTTTAGAATCTGGAGTTACTTTATTCTTATATAGACCAATTAAGGTTGAACAAAATACTAATGCTCCTGACTATGTTGACCTAAAAGAGTATTCTATAGATCAAAAATTATACTATAACTTAACAGAACTTCCAGAAATCGGAGAAGATAAAGTTTTGTATAAGGTAGTAACAGGAGAAGGCGAATATAAAGAGGGAAATTTGTGGTATACTCTTTATATATATTATCTAGGAGAATATATGAAAATCCTAGAATTACCACAAAATCTTGACACTAATAATACGAGTTCTCTAGAAAATAGGGATGTATTAAACATAAATTATCCAGGTTTTATTGGACCTGAATATTGTTATCCGAAATATATAGAGGAAGGAGATGTTGATTATACTGAAAAAATTAATGAAGAAATATTATTATCTCATCTTCCTGACTTGCTAAGAGTATCAAAAGGGTATGAAACTTTAGCTTATTCTTTAGTATATAACCCTGAGATAGATTTTCACCCGATAGACGAGGGATTAACTTCTAAATATATAATCCTGAAAAAACTTAAAAATGACTCTTATGAAAATATAATGATTTGGTTTAAAGAGGAAATTAATAGTATCCCTAATATTCCAAGTCAGTATTATGATGAAGCAGTCGAGGTCGAAATCAAAGCCAAAGAAAGTAATAAGGAAATTTTCAAGAGGTTAGTAGAAGTTATAATTCCAAGTCAATTAGGTTATACAGTCGAAGGAAATATCTCGGAGGGTTACAAAATATACACATCATATTCTGTTCAGGTTACTTATTTTACTAATATTACTGATCTATTATTCGAACCAGATTTTAACACTACACACAATATACTATCAAAAATCTCGAGCGGAAGTACTAGAGTGAGATTTATATCTAAAACAACTGGTACTGAAGGTGGAGATCCCGAATACTTAGATAGTGATATTAGTGTAAATATTGAGAAACTGAAAGGAGATGATAAGTATAGAGTAACAATCGAGAGGTATAAATATCAAGAAATTTATGAAGGTGGTTTATTTACTATTGGACAGGAAAGACTTGATACTATAATTACTTCAGAGTCTAAGTTAGTTAGATGTATTCTCTCAACATCTTACATAAATCGAGAAACAGGTGAAGAGGTAGAATATAAAAAAGGTACTAAAGAATCTGAATTACCTTCTGGAACATGGTATCTTAAACGAGCCTGGAAAGAAACGGCCGAAGATATAAATGGGGAATATTGGAAAGCGGCAGAGGCTATTTTTGGATCTGACAACGCTGGAATTATCGATTATTTCTTAGTCCCTGATATCTATAAATACTCGGCCGGAATGAAGACAGGCTCAGAGACTAGTTATTATCCAGAATACGAGAGATTTTTAGGGTATGCAAGGAGTTTAGGTTTTCAAGTATTATTCCAAAATTCTGATAATGGATGGACCTACGTAGAAACTCAAGAACTCCCATCGGCCGAAAATATAACCTCAGGAACAATTTATATAGTATCACAACCCACTGGAGGAGTAAAATTCTATAAAGTGGAAAACGGAAACTTAATAGAAACAACTGATCCTGAGGAAACTAATACGGCCGGAAATAACTACGTCTTTAATTATACCTCTGACACTGATAATCGACTCTTATATTTTTATCGAGGGCAAACAATTTTCGGACAAGATAGACCTGGATATTATTTACATATTAGAGGGCTCTTACAAGATATTTACTCAATAACTAGCGATCAGATCTTATATCAAACACCTACAACAGATCCTTACACCTTTGAATCACCAGAAGAAAAACTTGAAGAATACAAAAGTAATTATCTAGTATTTAATAACCAGATATATTATTATAAAAAATATCAAAATGGACAAGACTTCAATACTTCAGGGTGGATGAGATTCTGTATAGGAAAAGTGGCTAGAGAATTGGAAAAGAATAAATGGAAAATTCTTAGTACTAAATCAGCCGGAGATATAAGAGCTAGAATAGAACAGATCTTAAATAGAATATCAGCTGGGTACTCATATATAGATTCATTAGTTATTACTGGATTTTACCTAGACTTACCAAATAACAGACTAGGACTTGAAGTGGAATCTAGAATGAGCGACTTAGTAGATAATGATATGACGATCGATATAACTTTAAATTACGATAAAAAATAATAAAAACTATGGCAAGCGTAGCAAGTTTAGTCCGCGGAAGTGACGGATACATGAAATTTATTGACTATCAAAGTACATATAAAGATAATAATAAAGAATTCCTTCGTGGTGACATGTGGGAACTTCAATTCATTAATGTACCTAAGATAAATAATTGTCTTAGTAAAACTTTGTAAACTGCTGGAAGATCAAGTAAAGATAAATCAGCAAAAATAGATAAAAAATCTATTTCTCAACGACTATTAGCAAAGAAAAGAAATAGCCATAGATTTCTTTTATGATATAGTCTAAACATAGAACAAATGTTTGAGTTTATTTCCCTGGTACTGATATTTTCAATGCTAGATTAAATGCCGTTCAGGTAGGTATTGATTATAGTGTATCAGGTTTTGAAAAGAGAATGCGTGGTAATTATACTATCATTCAGAAGACAGGTCAAAACACAGCTGGAACCCTGTCGTTGGCTTTTGTAGATAAGGAAGATCAGGCAATTACTTACTGGTTTGATAATTTAAAAGTTGTCCATTAAGAGATTAAAAGTTCCTTAATGAATCTTTGTGAACTGCTGGAAATATCTCGTTATAGTTATCTCCATCGCTTAAGATTTAGGATTAAGAGCGATGAACCTAATATAACGAAAAAATAATCAGCAGAAATAGATATGATTCTATTTTTCAACGACTAAGTACAAAGAAAGAGGGTTAAGCCATAGTTCCTCTTTATGATATAGTCTAGTATGATTTAAAACAAAAACCATAAGGACTATCGCCAGAAAATTGCAGATCGTGATACTAAATATTCTTTCAGAAAGGATGACTTAGTATGCGACCTTAGATTAATCTTAACTAACTCAAGCCGTATCAAAGTTCGTACTCTTAATTTCTATAACTGTATTCTTCAGGATGCACCGATCGACGAAAATGGTTAAAAAATTTTTAAGGCCCACTAGAAATAGTAATACTCTAGAATGTAGTAAGTAAATTCGGTGAAAGGATAATCCCAATACCGAACTGAGAACATAAAAATTCTTAGCGTAACGAATAAAGACTTACTAACTTATAATGAAATATAAGTTAAATTTATATTCTGAACATATAATAAAATATTATAGTAACCTATTGCAAACAGAAGACGGAACCGATTAATTGCTTAGTCGCCTATTATATAATAGGAAAATTATACTAAAATGCTGGAAAATGTAAAACATAAATCAGCAAAAACTATTAAAAATAGCTTCTCAACGACTAAATGTATAACTTAAGAAATATTAATTCTTAAGATGATATAGTCTATAATATATTAATATATATTAACAAATGCGAGCAGATATCCAAGTAAGCTTTTTCAAATGAAGAAGCATAAAGTTTATATTACTTTATGAAAATTCTATTAAAATGCTGGAATATCAAATAGATAATCAGCAAAAATTAGAAAAGATCTAATTTCTCAACGACTAAATATAGAACTAAGTTTGAAATATAACCTAGATGATATAGTCTATTCATTGATAAAAATAATTAATGACTTTAAAGCAATTTGAACATTTTGGAAAATTTCATGGTGTTTTCTACAAGAATTGCTGGAAAATTTGTATCTTTGTATACAAATAATCAGCATCCTAGATAATAACATAAATCTAGGTTCAACGACTATGTATGTAGACTGAGGAAATTCCTTAGGTGATATAGTCTGTCATGAAGTAAAACTCATTGATTAACGTATGAAAGAACTTTTGATAATATTTAAAAAATAAAAATAATAAAGGAGAGTAACTTTGATCGGTTACTCTTCTACTAAAACAATTATTTATTATGAACTTACTAGATATATTACTTCCTAGACGAAAAAGAGAAAGGCAAGAATTGAAGAAACTAGAGCCAGAAATAAAAAATCTTGAAGAAAAACTTGGATTAATCAGAAGAACTGGAACAGAAGTTTATTATGATCCACTTTATGAACAAAATAGAGGAAGAAAATATGATCTCAAAGGCCGAAGGGAATACCTAGAAGACCTTAGAAAACGATTAAACGATGGATATAAGAGCTTAAATGTAATACGAGCTAGTGGATATTTTAATCCAGATAATTCTAATGAAAAAGATACTTTTAATCCCATCATAAAAGAATTACCTAAACCAAGTAAGATTGTGTATGTAGTATTAATAAGAAAAACTATTAATATTCCAAAAACAATAAAAATAGAGAACAGTACTAAATATAAAATAAAAAGTACAAACTCTGAATGTGATAATATAGAGGATTACTATATTATAAGAGAGTTGGATGAAAATACTAAGAAATTTATTAAATCTCTAATATGATTATATTAAGAAAGTACCCAGAAGAACAGAAAGAATTTAGTATACTTTCAGAAATATCTCGATTGGGTTTAAAGAAAGGAACAAAAAATTATATCAGAAAACGAAAAAGAGATATAGTGAATAAATTAATTCAGAATAAACGAGAGTTTCTTGCAAAAACAAAGAAAACAGAAAGAAAATTGACTAATCTTCGAAAAGAAACAAAAGAGAATGAATTAATAGCCGATAATCTGAAAAAAGAAGCTAATAAAGTAAACGCTGATATAATACCTAATAACAAATTTTCTAAACTGATATATCAACCTAAAGGAGACAAATCCTATATTCTCAATAAAGAAAAGAAAAATCTACTCGAGGAAATGTCTAATGATAAAAGTTTGGATAAAGCTAGTAGAGAATTGGCCAAATCAAGTTCGACCAAAGATGCAATTATAAATCTCAACGCTGATGCAATAGGAAAAGACACCCCATTTGCTGCTCATGAACTAGGTCATGTTAAAAATAGTAAAAAATCTATTAATTCTGCAATTCAAAAATTAGCTGATAAATCTAATAATAGTAAAGGGATACTAGCTGATATTGGGAAAAGAACTATTGGAATTCAAGAAGAAAATAATGCTTGGAAGAATGGAATAAAAGATTTAAAAAAGGCTGGTGCAACAAAAGAAGAGATTAAACATGCTAAAAATCTAGAAAATGCTGCAATAGATACATATAGAAAAGGAAATAGTTTAAGAAATAACTTAAATGAAAAGCTATTAAATAAATTACATCCAAAAGAAATAGATAATTATAAAGTATTTCCTGGATCTCATAAAGAAGAAAAAGATTTAATGGAACTTTTTGGAGATAAAGGAAGAACTGAAAGACAGAAATATAATTTAAGAAGAAAAATAATAAATAAAAAGAAACCTAAATAATTATATACTTACTATTGTATAAAAATAATAAAGGGGAGTAACTTTGATCGGTTACTCTTCTACTAACTAAAACAATTATTATGAACTTACTAAATATATTACTTCCTAGACGAAAAATGTTAGACCAAGAGATAAAAAATCTTGAAGAAAAACTTGGATTAATCGAAAGAAATACAGAAACTCTTTTCTATGATCCACATTATATTAGAAATAATTCGCTTCAAACAAGAAAAGATTACTTAGAGGAATTAAAAACTATAACTAGAAAAGATGAGGATGTGATACCTACTCTAGAAACTTGGCATATCCAAACCAGAATTTCTGGTAATTTTCCCACTGAAGTTGGTTTCCTCCTAAGAAAAGAATTATTTAAACTTCCAGAAGGTATCAATTTCAAAGAGTTATCTTCAGATAAAGAATTAACCACATTATTTAAATGTGGTAATTTAAATAATTATGACTTTATTAGATTTCCAATTCTTGATTTTTCCGGAAAATTAGATTATCAAACTGAATTAGAAATAAATAGAGTAAGAAAGTATATACTAATCAATTGGAAAAAGGATGATAACAGGTAAACAATTAGTCGAAAAACTATATTCTGAAGGTTGGGAATTAGAACAACGAGAATATGGATTACTCTCTAAAATGAAAGGCTTTATTTCAAAAAGAAATTTAGAGAAATATTATAGATATAAAGGAGAACTTAATAGATTAAAAAATGAAAAAAGTAAAATACAAGGAGAATTGAGTAACTTAGATGAAAGAGCTCCTAAAAATATGAAATTAGAAAGAGCTATTCAAAGAGAAGCTATTAATGAAAATTCTTTTGTTACTAGATACGCAGAGAATAGTAATGTAGATATTAAAGATAAGAAAATTAAAGAAGTACTTAAAAACTCGATTAATAATAGTGATAGAGTTTCTGAAAGAGATAAAAGAAAATTATCTAAGTTAATAGATAATAGAGATCATGCGATTTATTATAATAGAAATCAAGGAGGACCTGCTTCTCTAGCTCATGAAGTAGGTCATATAAAAGGAGAAAAAGATAGCATTAAAAATAGAATAGCAAACTCTGATTCTATTAGAGGTAGTTTTAATAAAGCAGATAAAAGAGATGGCGATACATATTTTGAAAGTGATAGTAATAACTCAAAATTTCCTAAGTTAAAATCTTGGAAACGAAAATTAATTGACAAAAGATTAATCCTGAGTAATGAAAAAGACGCTTCAGACAGAGCATTAAAGTTAATGAAAGAAAAAGGAGCAACACCTGAAGAATTAAATCATGCAAAGAAAAGTTTTGATAAAGCACTCGAAGGATATGAAAAAGATTTAGATGCATATTCAAAAGCTCCACTTCTAGCAAAATATAAAAAGAAGACAGGAAATTAAAAAAGAAGATCAACATTTCTGTCAATCTTCTCTGAGGTGATATTATACTTCAACCTTCTCTTCTTTTGCTTCTAGAGCCTCGAGTTTCTTTTTGAGGTTCTTTGTATAAGTAATACCATCACTCACACTCATACTTTTTAGCGTTCCTTCTTCTTTGAGGATATCACCCACAGCCTCAAGGATGATTTTATCAGGTTCAGAAAGGCTATCCGGATCTTCTTTATACTTGTACATATCCTCAATGCCTTCACTATATCCTTTCGCTTTTCCAAGTTTCCAAGCTGCTATAACTGAAATTATAGCTAATCCAGAACTTCATAATCGGTTTAAGAGAATTCAAGCTGCTAGTTCTAATAATAGATTACGAATAGCTAGGCAAAATGTAAAAGATTCCGGCCAATATGTCATTGATCCTTTCACTAACCTTTCACTTGATAATAAAAAATTTTATAAAGAACGAAAAGCAAAGGGAACTTATGATATACGTGAAATTATAGAAGATAATTCGAAACAAAATAGAATAGATTTAGAAAAGTTAGATAAAATCAAAAAAGAAAGAGCTGGAAAAAATTATAGATTCAAAAGAAAAAATATTGAATCTAATTATGATAATGAATTCTCAGAACTTGAAACTAAATACAATCAAGCTAAGAAATTAAATACTACTTTAGGATATGATCCTGAATCTGCTCAAAAAATTTTAAAAGATCTTAAAAAAGATAATATAAAAACTGCAGTAGGTTCTAATTTAACTACAGAATATAATTATAAAAATGATACTATTAATATAAATAATATACATAGAAAAAATCCATATACAATTCTTCATGAGGTTGGACATCGTGTAAGTGATAATAGAGAACAATTAAGAGGAGGTAAATATTATGGTAATTATAGAAGTTTGGATAAAAAAGTAAATACTTCACATAATTTACATAATTCTATTATGAACAATGTAGGAAATTTATCTACATTAATGAATGAAGCTAATGCATCATATCATGCCGCTGCATTAGCGAAAAAATATAATCTTCCCAGAGAAATGCAAAAAGCAGGAAATAAAAGTCTAGATTATTCCTTTAGAACTTATGAATCCAATGCAGCTAATAAAATGATGACTGATGATACTGTAAGATTACTCGGAAAATATAAAAATAAATAAAGAGATTTGGAAATTAATCCAAATCTCTATCAATAGCATAATAACCTTCAGGAATATTCCATACCCCTGGATCTAATGCATCTGTAGGTATTTCTGTATTTTCATTAATAGGATACAGGTCTACTCTTTTATGATCAAGCCAATCTGAACAAGGAGTTTTTGATGTATTATGATAATCCTTTAAAAAGATTAACTCATTTCTTTTTACTCTCATACTTTTATTAGATTTATTAAGATTTTCTACTATTTTTTCAAATCTTAGCACAGGATCATCCTCTGTTGAGTCAATTTTCATATTATCTAACATAGAAGATGTACTCTCTATAGTAGAGTCTATCTCTTCTAATTCTTGATGGGATAAAGGACAAGGATCTTCAAAAATAAATGAATCCTTCTCAATAATTTCTTTTATTAATTTATCTCTTTTCATAATTTTATATATTTTATTCTTATTTCATATGGAAGAATTGAAGGTATATAAAACTATCATTCAATCTCAATAGCATAATAACCCTCTGGAACATCCCACTTCTCAGGATCTAGTGCTTCCTCAGGTATTATAGTATCCTCATCAACAGGATATAAATCTACTATTTTAGTTTCAAAACTCATTGCATAAGGAATCCTAAGTAATCTATCAATCTTATCCTTTTGCTTAATTATTTCAAATTTTCTAATCTTCTTATTCATAACTTGTAATTTAAAATTGATTTTTATTTTATAAATAATATTCTAAAAAAAAGATTATTAAACCTGGTATTTAATCTCAATAGCATAATAACCCTCTGGAATATTCCATATCTCAGAGGGTAATGCATTTTTAGGTACTTCTGTATTTTCGTTAATAGGATATAACATTACTATTTTATAATTACATTCTAAATGAGATCTTATTATATCTTTCTCTTCATCAGTAAGTTTTTTCTCAATTACCGCTTCTTTGACTATTCTTTTCATGATTCTACGTATTTAAAGTTTATATTACATATACTAGGCTTTCAAATTGATAAAAGGGAGGTTTTATATAGGTTTGTCCCTTATTTATGAGGACAAAGGAGTTTTTCCCTTCCCCTCCATTCGCTATTTACATAGCTCATTACGGGTCGCTACGCTCACAAGACTGAATAAGATATATTAGGAGATTTTTAGAGGTTTATCGCTATAGGTAAAACTTTATTTCTACTAGGACACCCCACGGGCCGTTGAGGCCCAGGGGTGGTGTCTCCATAGAAAGCTTTAATACTTCTATAAATCTTGCTCATAAGAAATTTTGAACATGAATATTCCATGCCGGAGGCATGATCTTATGTTCTTTACTTATATGAGCAATGTGACTAATTTTTTCCAGATAAATTCTTTTATAGTGTAGAGTCAATAATTATAAATTAAATAGTCATTTTGCGTATAATATCCTTTCAATTCCTTATGATTGAAAAGGGAATCCTCCTATGTCTTCGATTTTTAGAGACATAGGATTTTAACCGGATTCTCTATTAGATTATAATTAATTAAAAAAGATATTATATGCCGATAATTAGATTAAATGATATCGTAATACCTAAAGGTATTAGATATATTAGTGAAATGGGTAGCCTATTTAGATTTTACAAATTACCTGTAAAATGTATTATTAATAAACAATTACCTGGATGTGGTTTCACTGAATATTGTATAGGTGGTCCAGAGAATGTAATACTCTGTTCCCCTAGAAAAATGTTGCTGAAGAATAAAAAAGATCAACACGATAGAGAAGTGTATCTAGTAGTAAATGAGCTAGAAAAAGAAACAGAAATCGATAAAGATCTTTCTAAAGTGGATAAGTCTAAGTCTCAAGTATTCGTAGATACTCTTAAGGAGGTGGTTCATGGGAAAGATACTGTTTATAATAGACTTATGAATGAAATTAAGGATTACTTAGGAGAAAGGAAATACTTAGGAAAACCTGCTAAAATACTGGTTACCTATGACTCTTATAGGATTGTAAAAGATATTTTATCATCCCTAGGAATATTTCAGAGTTTCTATACAGTGATAGATGAATTCCAAACTATCTTACATGATTCTAAATTTAAAAGTAATACAGAGTTAGAATTTCTAAATACTCTTCATCAATCTCATAGCGCACTGTTTGTATCAGCTACACCTATGCTCGAAGAATACTTAAATATGCTATCCGAGTTTAATGGCTTACCGTATATTGATATGGATTGGGCTAGTGAGGATCCTACTAGAATTATTAAACCAAACCTTAAAGTATTGAGTATGAAGTCTACTGGATCTAAGGCTGAAGAGATTATTAAGACATATAAAGAGGGAGATTTTGAGCATTATATTAAGGTAGTCAATGGATATCCAAAAGAAATAGTGTCAGATGAAGCAGTATTGTATGTTAATTCAGTTAATCATATTATATCTATTATAAAGAAATGTGAATTAAAACCAGAAGAGTGTAATATACTATGTAGTAATACTCCTGAGAATCTAAAGAGAATTCAAAGAAAACTGGGTAAGTCCTTTAAGATCGGGGAAGTACCATTAAAAGGAGTAAAACCAAAGATGTTTACTTTTTGTACTAGAACTGTATACTTAGGTGCAGATTTTTATAGTCTTTGTGCTAGATCATTTATATTTTCTGATAGTAATATTGATTCCTTAGCCGTCGATATATCAGAGGATCTGCCTCAAATACTAGGTAGACAAAGACTATTTGATAATCCATGGAAAAACAATGCTACGTTTTATTATAGACCTACTTGTGATTATAGAAAGGTTAGTCAAGAAGATTTTAATAAAGAAATAGAAAGAAAAAAGAAAGCTACTAGTGATTTATTGCTATCATATGATTCAACTCCGGAAGAAGCAAGACTAACGTTGGCAGAAACTTATCAAAAAATGGCAAAATCATTTAGTTATAAGGATAATTATGTAGCAGTAAATGAACACTCTGGATCTGTACTTGTTCCAGTTATAAATAATCTTGTTCTTGTAAATGAGATTCGAGCATTTAGAATACAACAATATGATTACAAAGATAGATTTACTGTATTTAGTTCAGTTCATGCTACTCTTGATACAAATGATATAATTAATCAAGAGGTATCTGTATTTTTAAATAAATATCAAGAATTAAAGACTTATTATGATAAACTAAAACTTCTTTGTGAGTATGGTTTATCCGAGCAGGGGGTTAAAATAATTCTAGACCAACTAGGAGGAGATGAAATAGCATCACATTATATAGCTCTAGGTCCAGAAAGATTGAAAAAACTATATTATAATAAAACAAATATTAAAAAAGAACTTGGTATAGTAATATTTAGTAAAGAATTATTGATTAATACTATTCTTTCAAAGTTTTCGGTAGGCAATAAAATTCCTAATTCAGATATAAAAGATGCTTTAGGAAATCTTTATACATCTATAGGATATATAGCAGTTCCGAAGGCTACAGATCTAGAAGACTACTTTGAAATAAAAAAGTGTAAAGTAACTACTTCAGACAAAGGAAGGGTTAATGCATTAGAGATAGTAGGAATTAAACCAGAATACCAATTTATATATAATAACTTAAAGATAATAAATAAAGGAAATAATATTTTATGAGGTAGGGATATAATTCCCGAGTCATAATAATTCTCATTCGCCAGGAAAAGGTGGGTGAGAATTTTGTTTTGGAAATTCTAAGAAGAGAAAATAAAAGGACGAGTTTCCTCATCCTTCTTGTATAGTAAATAGTTCTAAAATTTTATCTAACTTTTCTTGCTCAATTATTCTATTAGTTTCTGTATTCATTCTCCAAGTCCCAGGAAGTTTTATGGTTGTATCTGTTATTGAATTATCTGTATCGAGTAGTATAGATTCCACTTCAGAGGGTAATACAATTTCTGCAGGCTCGGAGGTAAAGATAGATTGCTGATTTATTATATTGAGCAATTCTTCTAGGTTAGTGAATTTGTTATGATCTATTATTACATATATTTTACAATCTTTTATTCTTAGATCAGCTGTAGGACCTGTAAGTCTAATAAATTCATCTATTACGTTTGTTGTTTTTATTCCTATCTTCATATTCTTTGGTTTTAATTTAACATATATAAGGCTTTGGTATAAAAAATAAGGTAAAAGATAATAAATTTCTTAAGTGATGATAATAAAACGTAAATTAATTTTTGATAATCCTGAACAAAGAGAATTTGGAGTTCCGTGGAAAAAAAATATATAAAATATGGAGCAAAGTCTATTAAAGATCGAGGCTTAAAAAGAGGAATAAGAAAGCTCAGATTTAAGATTTCCGATGATATAGATAAGTCGATTAAGGCAAATGATAAAGCTCAGATGGCTCTTGATGCATACACTGAAAATACAAAATTTCCTAAAAGACCTGAAGTAATGAAAGCTTTAGGTCAAGAAGCAAAGAAAAGAGGAATAGTTGTAGTTAAAGGGAAGAAAGAGTATAAACCAGTAACAGAAAAGGGAGTAAAGTTATCTCCTGATAGAAGTGAAACTTGGACATTACCTAAAAAATATACCAATAGAAGAGATAGAATTAGATATACTAAGTCAGATTTTCCAGAAGACAGGGAACTTGGAAAAGCTTTATCTCGAGGTAAGCGAGCAGTAATAAATCAAAAGGGAAGTCAGGCCGTGTTTGCTCATGAAATTGCTCATGTTATGAATCAAAGTAAGTTAGGTACAGGAGTTGTATCTAAATTAAATGGTGTGACAAAGCCGATTTATCATAAAAGTAGAAATAAAAATGGATTAGGAAATTATCTTTTAACTTCTGCAACAGGAAAGGTTTTAATAAAAGAAGAAAAGAATGCTACCAAGACTGCAATGAAACTTTTAAGATCAGCTAATGCAAATCCTAGTGAAATGATTGAAGCTAGGAAAGAATTAGGAGCGGATCTTGGAACTTATATGCATGGTTATAAATCTAGTAAAGGAAAAATTTTAAAAGGGATAATAAAACCTAATAGAATAAAGAAGAAAAATAAAAAGAGACCTTAAGCCTCTTTTTCACGAATCTTAGAAATTAGATCATCTACATATTTTTCCGCTAGTTCTTTTGTTTTAAACTTATTATCTATAGATCCGATTGTATAATATCTCTCAGGATCTTTTAGAATTATATCGTAGAATGATTTAAAAGTTTCTAAGTCTTTCTCTTTGATATTTAATATTTTAATACCATTAGGAATATTATACTTTTCCTTAGGTACTTGAATCAATGTAATAAACGAAATTCCTTGTTCAAATACTTTAGCTGTAGTTGATATTTTTGAATTTTGTTTATTAGGTTTTACAATTTTAATAATATCTTTTTTCATAGTTTTATATATTTTGATTTTCTTCATATATAAGGCTTTTAAGTAATAATAATTGTAAAGTTCTATATACCTTTAATGGGGAGGGTGGTGTATAGACTTGTTCTTCTCCTCCCGTGTAATAATATTTTTTTTATGATTATTAAGAGAAAATTATTTAATGATAATTCTCATGTTCCTTACTTTATTGATGGTGAAACGAGTGCTAGTAGGAGATATAAGGTATTAGTGGTTGATGGAAAGAAGAAGAGGAGACGATACCTAGATAATTACCGAAAACGCACGAAAAATGAGTTAATAGAGGAAAGATATTATGATGAACTGTAATATAAATAGAAAAGAAGATGATAATAAAACGTAAATTATTCTCCAAGACAAGTAAGGAGAAAAGAGAAATGGCTGCAGATAACCTTGACAGAACTAGAAAAGGTGTAGCAACAATCTATGGAGGTTTGGCTGGTGCTGCTATAGCTACGGCTGGACATCTACATCATAAGTCTGAAGCAAGAAAGGCTCGTGAAGAATTGAAGCGTAGGGGAAAAGAATAAGTGATATAAAATGAGAGTTTAATGTAAAATTTGATAAAATTATGAATATATTAACAGCACAATTGCCATCAGGAGGATATGGTTATAAGTTTCCGAGTGTTAAAGTTAGTCCTATGACATTCTTAGAGATAACTAGATACCTTGAAAATCTACCCTCTGATGATCCGTTAGAAAAATACTTATATGATATTAACTTACTTATTCAGGAAGATGAAACTATCTTAGATTGTTACTTAATGGATGTAGATTTCCTGATATTCTATAAGAAGCTATGTACTGTATCAGGGGAATTATCTTATGAAATAGAAGTAACATGTCCTGAATGTGGTAAGAAGATGAAGAAAACTATATCCTTCGAAAAAGATATTCACTTTAAACAGATCGATCAAAAGATTATGAATGGTGCTTTTATTGAACTTGGAGGGCATAGATACGAGACTATAGTTCCGACAGTTAGAGAGTTTATGAAGGTATTTCAGACTTACCTTAGATATCGAACTGTAACTGACTTGAAGATGATTAAAACTATAGCCTTGATTAAAGATTTTGATTATCAGGGAACACAGATCGAGAAAGATGTCTTAGGGGCTACTCATGGTGATGTTACTCTCTTGCTTGCTCTTCGTGACTTATATTACGATAGACTTGAACCTATTCAACTATATTGTCCTGAATGTAATAAAGGAAAGAAAGCGAAAGAAAGGAGGAGTGTGGCAGTAAGTGTAGAATCTCTTACTGTCGACTTCTTTCGAGACATCTGTAACAATTCCCCAATTGATGGATCTAAAATTTTATTTAAATAAGTTTCTCAAGGCAGATGGGATAGAAGGTTATACTCTGAGTTCTCTTAAGGCGCTTCGAGAGTGTTATGAGAATTTCCTTGATACTACTGAAGGAACTGATCCAGATTTCCCACTTCTTAATTTTGGTGGAAAGAAGGGGCAGAGGCTTAAGGGTATATCAGCAGCACAACGTCAAGCCTACTATGAATCTGAAGCTGAGAGAAAAGAAATGATGGGTGAGGGAGGAATAATAAATGTAAACCTCCTAGACCTATAAAATATAACTCCCCTCTATTAAAAGTTGATCTAGTGGGGGGGTTATATTAGTAAAAATTCCCCTAGATCTTTATTATAAAATTATGATCATTAAGAGAAAATTATTTAATATTTCGGATCGAGAAGAGTTAGAGAGATTAAAGAGTATAAAGCCAACACTAGGAAAAAGATTGGCTGCTACTGGAGCTTTAGGAGGAACTGGTGCTCTTCTAGGTCTTGCTGGAGGAAGAGGTGGTGCTTTATTAGGTGGAACTATAGGAGCTGCTACAGGTGCTTATGTAACATCTAACTACTTCAGAAAAAAGCAAATAAATAAATTACAGAAGAGAATTGATAGTGATAATATAAGACGTAATTCTTTAATAGATAACAGAAGAATTAATTGGGAAAATCAACGCCCTATGACATATGATCAATTCTACAAGAAATATCCGAAAGTAAAATCTGATATGAATAGAGTTAAATTTAATGAAAATTATAGATTCACAGATAATTCTATTCCAGATTATAATCAAATAAAGAATATATGGGGTGAATTTGATCCTAAACGTTATATTCCTCTTGGAGTTCAGGATGCTTATGAAAGTTCTTATATGTTTTATGATACAAAAACAGGTGATTATGTAAATGTATGGAGTGATATTGAGGAGCCAGAAAGAATAAAGCGTTTAGATGATTATAAGGAGTTCTACTCTTAAAAACATACAATCCTGGGAGAGTTTGGGATAATAACTGCCCAGGAACTAAATTAAAAAATAAAATTATGGCATATTGGATAGATGAGAATTATATAAACATAGAAAATATATTAAGATTTAGCGAATATTCTGGTTATAACCCTGGGAGAGTTCGAAAATTTCCAAAAGAGAGTGATATAGTTTCTATTATTGGAATTAGATCTGATAGAATAGATGTGTTTATTTTACTCAAAGAAAATAAATTTGATAATATTCCAGAAGATACTTTATTTATACAGACTAATGATTTCAAGAGATTAGTACTTTCAGGTCGTTATAGAGGAGTATTTTATAAAGGGAATATTAATACTGTCGATAATTACTATGCTCTCGAATTATTAAGTAATTATGATCTGGTTTCTGCCGAGTTACTTAGATTTATAGAGGATACGAAAGAATATATAGAAAATAATTGGAGGAAGAAAGATGAAGAGAACTAATTTAATAGATTGGATGTTTGATGACGGTGAATGGCTATCTTGGACTTTATCGTTATTAGTTCCAGGTATTATTGTAGCTGTATTACTCATTCCTGGGTTAATAATTCTTGGAGCTTTACTGTTAATTTTTGGGGTCATAGATTTTATTACGAAAACCCTAGAAGAGAAAAATGATGAACAGTCTATCGTAAAAGCCAGTGATGAGAAAAAGAAAGATTAAAGATTAATCGAGAAAATAAAATAGAAAACTTGAAAAGATCAATAAAGTCCGTATTTAAAAAGAAATAATATGATAGTAGATTACATAAAGACTTGGATTCATATAAAATCTATTGAATTTTTTCTTGGAATAAAAAGATCCTATAGTATAGAAAGAAATAATCTTAGTAGATATTTAAAAGATTTAATCAATTTATCTAGTGAAATTGATAAATTAAAAGAAGAATTTAATATTAGGATTAGTTTTTGTTTGGTAGATACTAGTAACTTCTATCCGGATAGAAGTATAGTAATCAATATTAGGGAAGAACTAGAGCAAGATAATAGAGTAAGAGATATTCTGATAGATAAGTTAGATTCCGATAGTGTTATAGATTTTAAATTACTTCACAATACAGGATATTATTTTCAGGTATATTATCTTATGTGTATGTTTGGGTATGAGTATATAGATGATGTTGAACAAAATGAGATGAATAAACTTATACCTTTGAAATATGAGAAGTACTATTTTCATAATAATAAATATAGATTATTGGATTTATCAACTTATCATAGTATGTTCTTTTATAATGATTAATAAATAAACAATGGCTGTAGAAGATATAGAAAATAAAGTAAGAAAAATGTCTTCCCAGAAACCAGAGGATGGGAAAGACTTACAACAACTCCAAGAAGCACAAAACCAGATTGTTCAGATAAATGCAGAACGTCAGAGGAACTTACAAACAGCTAGACTCGAAAATAATGCTGATGCGGCTAATAATGAAACTATGAGTCAAGCTGTAGAGATGGCTGCACTTGGAGGATTAGGTGGAGCAGCAGTACAACAACAAGTACAGGCAATGAATCCACAAACTCAGGCTGTCTTAGGAAAATATGGACTTGGACAACCTAAAGTACAGCGAACATCTTCAAGGAGTGTACAAGTAACTCCACAGAAGATAACAATAAATAATAACACTACGAACACAACGACTAATAACGTTGCTGTTCCCGCTGCTAATATTGGTGGTCCTGTCCAAGGGAGAACATTAGCAGTAAAACAAAATCCAGATGAAGGACAGGCTCGATTTAAAACTTGGATATCTAATGCCTTTGCTAAACAGAATCAACAAGCAGCGGCCAGAGAAAAAGAATATCAACGTCGTGAGTGGTCCTTGACAAGAAGTACTAATAAATTAATGAAACACTTATCTGACTTAGGAAAGAGTGTTTCAGAGAGATTAGACCCTAGGAAATTAGCATCTTCGGTAGGTGGACAATTTAAAACTATTCTCTTCCTCTTTGGTACTATGTTCTTAGCAAAAAATTGGAAAAGAATTATTAAATTTGCTGCTAATGTAGAGACTTTCTTTTTTGGAGAACCTGATCCAAATGATCCCAAAGCTCCAAGAGGCAGATCTGGATTTTCTAAAATGTTAATTAGTTTATTTGGAGGAGATCCTAATAGCAATAAATCTACTATACTAGGTTCATTAAAAGACTTGCTTTATACAGGTGATGAAAAGCGTCCTGGAGCATTCGACTACTTATTTTTAAAGATAAAGAATTATTTTTCAGAAGGTGCAGAGGCGATAAAAAATTTAGAGTTGCCAAAAATAGATACAGATGATCTTTTAGGTTCTTTAAAAAATATAGTTGGATATTTTGGAAACGTTATATCTACGTTATTTACTGGAGCAGATGGATTAAAAAAAGGAATTGATAATCAGATAAAAGAGGTTTCTAAAAATTCTAAATATGGATTAACTAGTGATGGTAAGAAAGATTTATCGTGGATAGATGATCGTGCGGATGTTAATGAAAAATTATCAAATTTTTATACACAACATTTTAGAGAATCTTATGGAAATTTAAAAGGTTATGAAGACTTAATAGATTCTAAAGGTAGGTTAACTGATATTGCTAGAGGAGATATAATTCATACAAGGGATAAAGATGCTAATAATTATGTAAGATATTCAGATGTTACTGAATCAGGAGAATTGACTGGTACTGTAGGTTCTACATTTAGAGCTTCTAATGCTGTATCAAGTATGTTAGGTGATAAAAAAACTGTCAATACTGTTGGAGTTACTAGTTTACTTGGAGATATTGAAAAGGCAGTAGATAAAAATGAAGAATCAGGAGATAAGAAGGGTATAGCTATCGAATCTTCAGAATTTTTAACAAGAACAGGACTAACTTTAGATGATATTGATGAATTGAAAAAACGTGGAGATATCACTGAAGGTAGTTTTAAATATGTTTTAGAACCAAAAACTTTAGAGGAATTAGCTTTTGATTATAAAAATCAACCCCCAGGACCAGAAGAGGCTGCATTAAAAGCTGGATTACAAACTCATTTAGAAAATGTTACTGGTATAGGGGATTTAAAGAAATGGGGTTTTAGATTGGCAGGGTTAGCTGGAGGTATTGCACTTTGTTTTGTTCCAGGAGGACAAGCATTAGCAATTCCTTTGATAGCTGGTGGATTAACTGCTGGTGAGTTAACTGCGCAGGCATCTCAATCACCATGGGTTAGAGGTGGATTAGCTGCTTTAAATACAAAAAAAGCAAGAGTACTTCCTAGATATACTATGAGATTAGTTGATGTAAATGACCCTAGACCAGGAGTAGATTTAGGTCGTATGGGAGATATGTCAACAATTACTGTACCTAAAAATCAGAAAGATGCTACTATAGTTAATGGTTATAGAATTAAAAAAGGGGTAATAAATAGGATTAAAGACAGAATTGGTGGTTTTAAAACGAAAGATAAAGATGGAAATGTATCTTATAAATCATTTGATATAACTGATTCTGAAATAAGAACTAATATGGATAAGCATGTTAGAGGCATACAAACAGCTCTTCATGGAAAAGTGGCTGAAAATGTAGATTATGATTTGAATAATTATAAAGGCATCCAAAATGTACTGGATCTTAAAGCCAAAAATCGTGCTTATGAACAAGAAGTATGGAATAATTCTCCTATGAAAAAAAGTGGCGAATATATAGGTGATGCAGTAGATGGTGTGAAAGGGTATATTACAGGAAATAGACCACCTGAAAAGATAACTGATGAGGTGAGAAAGGCTAGAATACTAAAAGCCATGGATTTTGCTATGAAGGAACTTGGGATGACTAAAGAACAAGCTGCCGGGTTAGTTGGTAATTTTTTAAGAGAGTCTCAATTAGTTACTACTGCTAAGAATCCAGACTCTCCAGCAACTGGAATAGCTCAGTGGTTAGGAGTTAGAAGAAGAGCTTTTGAACATGGTAAACTTAGTGAGAAAGAAAAAAAAGCTGGATGGAAACATTATGATGGACCAGGTTCAGGTAAATCTTTGGGAGATGCATCCTTTGAAGAACAACTTCAATTTGTTAAGTGGGAAATGGAAAATATTCCGGCTTATAGAGAAGGTTTGAAGAAAATAAAAGCTTCAAAAGATCATCTTGAAGCAGCTCGAAATGTTTTTGGATATTATGAATTTTCAGCAGGTCCAGAAAAATCAGCTCAACATATGGAAGATAAAGGGCAAGATGGTTGGGGATCCTTGAAAAAAGGAGAAAATTTTGCAGGAGATGCTTTATTAACTTACAACTCTTTTAAAGGTGATACTCTAGAAAATACCAATACTAATTCCACAAATTCTGAAGAGTCTATTTATATGGCTGATGCTTCATCTACAACTCCAGATAATTATGTAGAACAGAGAACAGATAAAGGATCTAGTATATCTACTTATGATTGGAGTACTGCAGGTGTTAATTCTTTTGGAAGTGATTCTGGATTGATAATGGCTCAGAGTAGTATTTTAGCTCCAGAAAAAGTTACACCAACTACACCAACTTCAGAAAAATCTATTCCAGGTAATACTTCAGAATCTGCTGGACGAGAATTAATAGCTGATGCAGAAAAAGATAAGACGGAAGATCTTTATACAAAAGTTTCTGATATTAATGAAAATATAAAACTTCTTTCAAAAACATCTATAGCACAAGCAGAAGCAATTAATAATGTTTCTACAGCCATAGCATCTCTTAAGTTTGGAGGAAATATAAATATGGGTGGTGGAGATGGAAGAACTAAAGTACAGAGTATTACTACTCCCCCTTATAGAGGATAAATTATTTAAACAATCATAATTATGGCTGGTATTACTGATGAAGAACTAGATAGGGAACTAGCAAGATGTGGATTTAACCCTAAGGATGATAATAGTGGGGCAGTTGTTTCTAGACATCATGCATTTTATTATGATAGACAAATAGATAAAGTTCTTACTCATATAACTCTTCATGCTAATTCTTATTTAGATGGAAAAGGGGAATGGCAAAAAATGGGTTCATCCTATTCTTTAGATGAAGAAGGTTATAATACAGTACCTCTTTATAAAGGAATTCTAAATGAAGATTTTATTGTTCAAGCTGGTAATTCCTGGACTGATTTTGGAGATGATCCTATAGGTGGTATGTGGAATAATCTAAAACCTTATGCTCCATATGCGAAAGAACTTACGAAAACAGCTGAATCAATGTTGAGAGATACAACTGGAGACAGTACTGTTGAAAAACTAGCAAAAAAAGTATTATCTGGTATAGCTACTGCAACTGGTACAGCATCTAAACTTCTTAATAGATCTCTTGTAACTCAGGGGTGTAGATTTTCTTACTATTCTGGAACTAGTACTAGTTTTGGAAATTTAGCTATGAAATTTACAGTACTTCCTGATTATTCTGGTGGAGTATTTAAAACGGTTTCAGAACAGCTTCAAGAGTTATATCCATATATAATGGGTAAATATACTCAAGGAGTTGTTGATGAAAATGGAACAGTACTAGGATCAAAAATTGAATCTAATAAAGAAGGCATTAATACTGGAATTACTGGAGAAGATGGAAAATTGCTTAATACATTTTTTAGTTGGCAAATGCCTCCTGCTGGATATGAGCCGGATCTTTTAAATATGGATACTATCTTAACTGGTACACTCAAGCTAAAATTTGGGGCTTTTTATGCACTAAATTCTCTTGTATGTACTAATGCTCAATTTAGTTTTTCAAAGCAAGTAGTAAAATATTGGGATGCATCAAAGAAAATGAATACTTTAAGTCCATTATACTGTGATGTTATTCTTAATTTCCAACCATCTACTAAATACTCTGATATATCACTTCAGAAATTTATTAGTGGACAGTCTACAAAAGATTTTATTACTGCTGCGAAAAATAATATGAGAGATGGTCTGAAAAGAGAAAAAGATAAAATAGATAACTTATTAAAATAATAATATGCCATTAAATACAGCAGAAAAACCGGGAAAAATAAAAACTCCTAATCCTCCATCATTAGGAAGTATGGTTAAATCATCTCCTTCTGCCCCAAGAATTGAAGTTCCACAACAAAAACATTATGGAGAAGGAATGAGTAGTGGAACTAAGGTTAGTGGATTTTACTATGATACTAATCGTGGTAATGATTTAATGTCAGTTTCTCTTCATTATAACTCTGTTCTTTATGATGATGGATCTTGGGGTGAATATCACGGTGCTAAAGACGATGATGGGTATTCTTATGAACCATTATGTAGAGCTATTATGACAGAGGATTATCAAGCTGCTATTTCTAATTCTTGGTCTGAATTTGGAGATGAGAAGATTAATGATATATTTAATCAATTTAAACCTTATGCACCGTATCTATCATTTTTCTCCAAAGAACTTGAAAAAATGAATAGTGCAGAGGAGGAAATGAAGACTGGATCAGAAGAGGATAGAATGGCTATATTTAGTACTATCGGACAAATATTTGATAAAACAACTGATGTTCTAGAGAAGTTATCAAAAGCAGGAACTGATTATTTAAATAGAGCTTTAGTAACTAAGACTGGAAGATTCTCTTACTATTCTGGAACTGGAGTTGGATTTGGTAATCTAACAATAAAATTTACTATATTTTCTGATTATGTAGATGGGAAATTCAAATCTGTATATGATCAGGTTATGAAATTATATCCATATTGTTTTGGAAAATTAGTTAAGTTTTTAAATGATAGTGGAGAGCCAGCAAGTAAAGATGATACTGAAGTAGCATTGATAAAAGAATTGGTTGATAGATATTTCGGTTGGCAGATTCCTCCTGGTGGATTTAAAGCTGAGTTGGATAATATAGATAAAGTACAGTTTGGAACTCTTAAGCTTAAATTTGGCTCACTTTATGCTATTGATAATCTTGTTTGTGAGAGTGCTACTTTCCAAATGTCTAAACAAATGATGAAGAGATGGGATACTGGATCTAAAGAAAATGATCTATGTCCTTTATCTTGTGATATTACAATGACTTTCAAACCAGCATCTAAATTTACTGATGTTAGACTTAAGAGATTAATAGGAGGAGATGCTACACAAAAAGAAAGACAAGCGATGGAGTTAATATTACAAGATAATATAAATAAAAAAATAGAAGAAAATAAAAAATTATTAGGAGGATAAAATGTATACTAAAAAAGATGAGATAATTAGCAATAAGGAAAATCTTTCAAACTATATAGATGGAATAGATGTATATAACTCTAGTATATTAGTATACTTAAATAATCCAATTATAGAAAGAGAATCTTATGAAATAACAGCATATGAATATAGACCAGATCTTATTGCAGAGGATTATTATGGTTCTACTTCATATGCTGGCCTCCTAATGTTACAGGCTGCTAGAGGGCTTGAAACTTATAAAAGAGGCGCAATTTTAAAATTAATTCCAAAAAGAGTATTAGATAACATATTAGGAAGTTTATGAAATATATTAATTCTTATAAGGTTTCTATTAATTTCACTCCATGGTTTGACTCCGGATATAAATTTGATAATATCCATATGTACGAAGAACTTGGTGGAAAGATAGCTAGTGGGGAAATTAGTATGTCACATGATGGTTCTGGGGAAGCTCTTAAATTAATTACAGATCAATATACTGGACAGATAACTTTGGAGAAGGAAGGTGGAAATATTTATACTATTGATGTTTTCATAATTAATAAAAAATATTTTAAAAACTTTTTAACTCTAAACTTTATCTGTATAAAAGATAAGAAATTTTATACAGAACTTATACAAGCTGAGTGGGATGATATTACTTCAGCTATTGAATCTTTATATCCAGGGAAAAAGGATATAAGATGTAAATGTGATATTAATAATAAACTTACAATTTTCCAAAACTCGGAAACAAATCAATCATTATGCTCTAAGTTATCATATGGATTTAAGAAAAAATCTATATTTGCTTATGGATGGGAAGGGTATTTAATGAAAGAGATTATAGGTATTGATCATGGAGGAAATCAAGAACCATATTATAGCATAGAGGGTTCTTCTGAATTCTTACAATTAGATTCTTATAATCTAAACTATAATCCTTTAATTTATTATACTCCAACTAATCCATGGGAACCAGTTAAAGGAGATGAGAATAATGGAGAGCAAGCAAATAACAGTACAGATGATTATACAGATCTTCAACCTAAAAATTCTAGAACTCTTCAGTTTTATGAAGATTATACAATAGTTGGAAAAGATTTTGAACAACTTATGCATAATTACTGGAGAAACTTAGGATATATGAATTCTGATTTCTTTACTGCATTTAGAATAAAAGATTTTGATATGCCTAAATATAAACTTGGTGATATCTTGAAGTATAAACGTGGTGAGCAAAAAACAGAATTACCATTTAAGTTATTCCTAGTTCGATCTAATGAATTATTTATGGCTATTGAAGATTCTAGTTCTGTAGGCCCTGATGGAGAGAGTTTTTCTTGGACTTCATTGTTATCAGGTGTAGAAGAGAAAGAAGAAATATTACCAATTGTAGATCCAACAAATTAAATAGAAAAATATGAAAGAAGCAGATTTATACTATACTGGAACAATTGTAGAAGTTTTAGATAAAGTATTGTATGAAATAAAGGTGGATATCCCAGGAATAAAATCGGGAGTTAAGGCATTTCCATTTAGAGGAGAAGTAGATGAGCCAAGAGTAGGTGATTTTGTATTTCTTAAGTGTCTTGATCCAGTATTTCAGAGTTATTACTTATATCAAAAAATAAAAGAAAATGATTATATAGGTTTTAGAAGTAATGGAAAAATGGTAGATATTACACCTGATTATATAAGGGTTGCTATTTTTGATCCAGGAACTGAGTATAATGATCCAAATAATAATCCTAGACCTGAACCAACCGATTGGGTGACTATAGATAAAGATGGAAACATGGATATTAATATGAGATCTAATGTAACTATCAATATAGGAAAAAATTGTGATGTTACTATAAATGGGAAAACAAATGTAGAATTAGTTGGATCTGCAGTAGTTAAAGGATCTGATATTACACTTAAAGGTCCTGGAACATTAACAGTAAAGGGTAAAGTAGTAGCGGGAGGACATACAGCTCTCGGACCTTTTGTATTATCACCTACTTTCTTAACTCCAGGATCTCCTATACCTACATCAGATACTATATTATTAGAGAGTTGATATATTATGAAAAATTTATTAAGTGCATTGTCTGCTAAAGCAGCTCAATCAATATCATTAAAGAAATATCAAGATTCTCTTCCTGAGTTTAAGGATGAATCTAATGAAATAAAAGATCCTGAAGCAAAAAAGAAATATAAAGAAACTCTAGATAATGCTAAGGAGGATATGAAGAAAAGAGGAGAGGAAATGTTGGATAAAGCTAATGAAAAACTTGGTCAGATGTATAATCAAATGATAGAAGATTTCAATGAGCTTGGACAAGATTTAGGTCATCTTTCAGTAGGAACAGCTCAATTTGCTGCGAGAATTGCAATGGTTCCTCCAGCATTGATTTCTGTAACTCCTATGGGTCCTGGCGTTTCTGCTCAATTAGCTCCTCCATTACTTCAACAACTTAAAGCTGAAGGAGATAATCTTAGTGCAGTTTATGATAGAGTTGATGCTAAGGTAAGTAAACTAGGATTAAAATCTCTTATGGGAACTATACCGGTCGTTGGATCTGTAATGAGTATTGTAGAAACTACACAAACAGTTGCTAAACCATTAATTGCACTAGTTGGAGCTAATGTTGGTGATATCATTGATGATCTTCCTATTCCTGAAATAGAAATACCAATACCTATTCCTGACTTAAGTGCAGCAAATTGTTCTGCTTTTTCTCCAAAAGATTTAGATCTTACGAATATATCAGCATCTAACTGTAGTAAATTTGTAGCTCTCAATGATGATGATCCTACAGTTAAATGTAATAATTGTAAAAATTATAAATCAAGATTATGAATTACCTACTTTCAACAGGTCAAATAACAAATCAAGTAGAATACTATATTATAGATCTTTTCAAACTCTACTTAAATATCTGGCCAAAGGATATTCCAGGAGCATCTAAGATTGGATTTAACTTTATTTTTACTAATACCAAGAAAAAGGATTTAGCATCTGAAATTACTGGTAGAGTAGAACAGTTAATAACAAAAATAAAAGAGAAATTTACAAAAACACTCGATATAAAAATTGTTTCACTCGACCTAATAGATGAAACAAAAGTAAAACTAGTAATAAGTGTTAATCAGGTAGAATCTGACGATATACTAGTTGATATAAATGAAACAACAGGATAATTATTATGAAATCATTACAAGATTATATAGATATTTATAGAGGAATAGCTAATAAACTTAATATTACCGGAGATTCTGTAGAGATTTTGTCTCAGATGTTAGCTAATGCATCTTTTATTAGTGAAGTAGAAAACATAGCCTATACACAAGAAGCATCTCTTGAGAAATCTACACTTATCAATTCAAAGATTCAACACTGTGTGGATGATATGTATTCGGTATTTCGTGGTAGTTGTCCTCGCGTAATTCTTAATATAAAACCTACTAAGTATTTAAGCTTTAATATTTATGATGAAATTATAAGTTCTAATAGTTTTAAGGCTTACTATTTAGGGTATTATGATAAAAACTATACACGGCCGGAAGGTTATGGAGATGATAAAGACATAGCTGGAGATGAAGGTTTTGTATATTCTCCAATTACAATGTCTCCGGCCGTAAATGATACTGATACTTATACTATTATATGTCTAATTGCAAAAGAAACAATTTCTAGGAAGTGGATCTTAAATCAAAACAATACTTACTATGTTAATTGCTTAGAAAACGACCTATCTGATGATTTTTGGGTTAAAGTTAATGATAATTTTTTCCCAACAACTAGATTATTCTCAGGACATATTTTAGATGGTAGTATTTTTGATCTTACTCTCCCTGGATTTGGTTCTAGACTTTATGTAGCAGATATTTTTAGAACAGTAATGGAAAGAGAAGAAACACAGACTCCAGCAAATACAACAATAGAAGCTCTTTATTATAAATTCTCAACACTCTCGGGATATAATACTTCAGAACTAAAGAAGCTTAATATTCGTGGAGCTGAGATGGTAGAATTTGATCCTTCTTGGTTGAGTGGACGAAATTATGAGATCTTAGAAACTGGTCTTGCTAGTATGTCTGAAGTTGATAGAGATAACTTAATTACTATTCATTACAAAGCTAATCGTGATAGATATGTAAATTCAATTTTACGTAGTAATTCTGATATCGGTACTGTACTTGAAGAAACTTATCCAAATAAAATTATTTCAGGTGGAACAACTTATAGATTTAGTAGTTCAGCACAAAGTAATTCTATCACTATCTACTATGTTCCATACTCTAATTCTACAATCCTAACAGAAGATGAAAAAACTAATTTCATTGAAACTAAAGGAGCTTACTATATAACTGATAAAATTACTATAGAAAGAGGATCTCAATATACAGCTATCTTTAACTTAGATGTAGAGATATATCAGAATAGTAGTATAGATTCAGAAGTTGGTGATATCTTGGATAATTATAGTAATAAGTTCAATATTAAATTTCCAGAGTTAACAGAAGAAATAAAATCTCTTATAAGTAAAATATCTAATGTAAAGAGAATAATTGACATGGAAATAACTTATACTAACGAAGATGGTTCTGTAGTTTCTCCTGAGATTGTATATGGAGAAGAGAATGTTGTATACTTCTCAATTAACTACATTATTAATTCAGTTATAGAATCATGAAAATATATATACCTAAACACTTAAGAAATATAGAAATCATAGATCAGCTTTATAGAATGATTGAGGATTACGAGGAACAATATTCTTCGGTAGTTTCAACTCAACAAGGTTCATTCGATGATTACTATATTTATTCTGGAAGTGATCCGGTGAAGAATTTCTTGAGATTATGTATTCCAAAATCAAGTCTCCCAGATAACCAAGATTACGAAGAAGTTATAAACTATCTTAGTAAATTATTTTACAGTGTAAAGGGAACTATTCAAGTATTTAATTATATGATACAATATCTTCCCTTAGATTTTGATGGAAAGATTATATATGACTCAGGAGAAATAACAGTAAACTTTGAGAACTTAAGTGTAGAAAATGAAAGCTTATTTTACGAACTTCTTAAGAAATTTTTAGATGCACTTATATACTATACCAGACTAAATACTAATATAGGTTCTGGAAGTATAGATCTAACAATTCAAAGTAAGTTCCAGAATTATATTGGAGCAAACTTAAGAAGCTATAACAAAATGACAGTAACGCCCTATGAAATTGATTATTAATAATAACAATTTTACGGATATCGGAACAGTAGTGTTTTACAGTCAAGATGACCTAGATAACCGTGAATACAGTAAAGTCCAGTACAGATCTAACAGTTCTTTACTTTACAATAGAGACTTTAGTGAGTATGACTTTTCGTATAATATCACTAAAGATAAATTTAATGATAAGTTTTTAGTAAATTATCTAGGAGAAAAAACCTTGAAAGAAATCGGAGAGACATCAAATTCCCTAGAAAAAATAGAATCAATAATATTCCCAACATCCTCTAGAGAAAATTTAACAGAGGAAAATGATAGATATTTCGGAACTACTATAATATCCAATCAGGTATTCGCGCTTTTTAAGGCCGCCGCTGGAATTAAACGTCTGGAGTTATACGAGGGGATAATCGACAAGAATAATAACAATTCTAAAGGTAGTGACTTTATAGATACTGATTCAATGGCCGCCGCTGGAATTAAACCTACTTCTACTCCTAACTTTATATTGATTTTAGGAGAACCAGACGAAACTACAAGCGGCGAGGATTTAGTAAGCGAGAAAGAACTCCTCGATGAAGTTACTGGAGAGAAGATGATTTGGATGCTAATTTCTAATAACTCCGAGGTGGAAAGTGTAAATCTATCTTATAAATCATGGGTAGATAGTACGAATCCTAACAGAAATATGAATAAATATCTTCTTAGAAACGATGAATATTGGTCTACGATAGATTCAGTTGGGATAATAGAAACTGTTGAGGATGTTCCAGAAGTTTTAATTGATGCAAATTCTAGTACTCTCTTAGGAAATGAGAAAATAGAAGATAGTAGATTATTAATTCTAGGTAATAAACGAGGATTAATTGAAATGTATAAAGGCGCCGAAGATTACCCCAAGTATTTTCCTTTTACTACATACAAGATTGGAGATAAGGTAATTCTAGGTGGAAAAGTTTGGGAATCAGTATCAGATAACAACTTTAATAATAATCCGGCGCTTTCATCTAAATGGATTCTTTCAGAGTTTCTAAATATAAATAAACCAATTAGAGTGGTTGTATCAGTAACTCCAGAGATTGGAGGAACTTGTAACCCTATCGGAATAATATCTATCCCTTCTGTCAAAACTCCTATTGATTTTAAGATATACCCTAATCCTGGATATGTTTTGAATGAAGATGTACCGTGTTTACTTGATGTGAAAGATTTAATTCCATTTCCACCAAGTAATAACTTTAATTATAATATTCCAAATAACCTAATAACAGTAACTAATTGGGAAGAAGTTCTAAAAACAAATCACCTAATTTTCAATCTAAAATATACAGGTTCTTATATAATTCTGAAAGCTAAAATATCAGGAGAAAGTGATGTATACGATTATGGTGAATGGAAAAGAAAATTTGGAGAAAATAATTTTATAGTATCTGAATTAATTATAGGTGATGAAACTAAATATGATCCCTTTATACAAGAGGATGGTAAAATAGATGTCCTAATTAATCAGAGAGCAGAAATTAGAATACCAGAACTTTCAGGGTATATTATTTCAAGAGTCTTAGCAAAATATGAAAATGGAGATCCAGATGCGCCAGAAATATATTATCCGGAACAAATCAATACTACTAACAGTATTGTAATTCCCGAAGTTAATTTCTCGGCAGCTACTCTTACATTAGAACTTAGCAGTAAACGAGTAACTATTAGTATTATAGAGTTCTCTGGGTTTGAAGTATCTAATAATTCATTAAAGATAAATTCTGGAGGTAACGCTGTATTTAAGTTTATTTCTGAAGATTATCCAAATAGTAACTTAGAAAAAGTTATTATAGAAGACTCTCAAGGAAATTCATTAACTATTAATAAGTTTACAGCAAACGGAAGTATTCAAAGTTTCGGTACGTCTCAAGTATCACTTAGGGCTGCAAATATAAATACTCCAGAAGAAGGAGAGTATACCTTGAAGTTAATGAATATATATTATAATACAACTATAAAACTTATAAAGAGATAATATGATACTAAATAATACGCACGTTCAAGGAATGTTTTTGTATTCAGAAGAAACTGAATATGAGAAAGGGGATTTTGTTGTCTATGGAAATACTATCTATATTTGTACAGCTAAAAATCCAACTAATAAAACAAATAATACTGTTTCTGGTGTTATTCCTGAAGAAAGTTCAGATAATTACTCACCATATTTAGGAGATAAATTAAATAATATAGAAGAGTATTTTAATTATATAAATCATTCTGAAGAAGAGCAAGGAAAGGAAGATAAATTAATTACTGCACATCTTTTATCTCAAATTTTATCTACATATATGATAGGATTTGATGAAAAGGGTATAATTTCTGAATACGTCTATCTTAATTCAGGGAACGATTCATTATCCATTTCATCTGAGTTATCTGATTTTTTAAATGGAACTGGAATTGATTCTAAAAACGTCTTGTCAATGATCTTAATCTCTCCGGAAATTAATAATGCTGTATTTAAGATATCGAGAAATCTTCCGGAAATAAGTGAAGTTATATTTAATGATGCTTCTAGTATTTATCCAGAAGATGCTAATTATGTAATTCTACGACAATATACTTATACTAATGAACCTAATTCAGATTCTATTTACAGACTTCAGGAATTAATAGATCCTATGGGTTCAGTTGTTAGGTATAGGTACGGAAAAGGTTATAATAACGGAGATCAGAATACTTTTGATAGTGTTACTTCTTGGTTGCCTAGTAGTATTGATAAAGAATGGATGGAGAATATAAAAAAACTTGAAAAACTTTACTTGGATAAAATCGAAGAATTAAATAACTTAGAAAAATCATTAGTAAATAATTTCCGTTTTAAAGAATATCCAATTCCAGAAACAGCTAATGTAATAGAATTTCAATGTACTGATAATACAAAAGATAATTACCTTCCTGTATCTGGATTTGATAAGGAGTCATTTATTCTTACAGTAATTACACAGGAGAATAATATAAATACAACGATTTCCATAGATCTTCTTGACGCTTATATGAGTCATGATGCAATTTCTAGTTATTATTTAACAGATAGTAGTGCTCTTGTTATAGTTCCTGGAAAGACAGAAGGAAATAAAGGAGAAATTGTTAGGCTTTATGTAACTAGTGGAAACATAGTGAATATATTTTATAGAGATAAGTACAAGAAATGAAAAAGATAGAATTAATAACCACTACTTCCGATAATATTTCTATATCACAAGTAACAGGTCAAGAAGATGAGAAAGAATATTACTTAACTGGAAATAATCGAGCATTAGTATGTAATGATTCAAATTACAGAATGACTAGAATATCTGAGCTAAGTAATAAATTAAAACTCAGAGATTGGAATGTAACTAATCGGAGGTTTGTTATCCCAGGTGAAGATGGCTCAGAAGGGAATTTACGAGTATGTATTGATGATTATTCTAAAGGTTCTGGAATAATAAATGAGGTTGATGAAAATACGAAAAGTATTGAAATTGATAAATATGAATTAACTGAAAAAGAAAAATCTCAATTTAATTCATATCTAGATTACCTCAAGAATAATAAAAATAATTACTTAAAAGAAATATATAACTTATATAATAGTATGAATAATAACGAAATTTATTTGTATAGTACTTCAAAAAATGTGGTTGATATTCTAAACAATTCTATTACTATCGATGTTATACCATTCAATTCTGATATCTATACCAATACAGTAGATTTAACAGAACTAATGAATTACTCTGTTAGTCCTGGAGTTTCTACTAAAATTGATCTTGGTATTCAATATTCTAAGTATGAAACTAGATATGTTGAAGATCCTGAAGACAAAGAAAAATTAATCTTAGTAGGTAACGAAAAACTATACTCTAAAGAAACAACATTCTCCGGACCTAGATATAATAAACAAGGAGAATTAATTTCCAAAGATTATATAGAAGAAATTGGATCAGATATTGTAATTGAATGTGTTAATAATATTATTAGAGTTGTATCTAAATCAACTGACATAGATGAATGTATTATTAGTAATTGTACAATAACTTATGGAAAATTATAATACAGGATATAGTACTTACGTTATTGGAAATTCTAGTAATATATCCAATAGCTTAGAAGTAATACTATATAATAAAAATGATAATTGGGATCCTAAGTTACCAAAAATATCTCTCTATAATATCGAACAAGTTTACTCAGGACTACTTACTTCCTCTGGCGGTAATTATATCAGATTAAATCGAACTACCCCAGAGGAACCCTTTAAATATGAAAATAATCTTCCTTCTGGATTTACTGTAATAATTTATATGAGTGTAATAGATAACACTCCTATTGGTTATACAGAGTTTCTAAATTCTCAGGGAAAAGGTAGTAATATAAATATTTATATATCTTTAGACTCTAGTATATCTAGCCAAATCCAGATAAATCTTAGTAATTCCTTAGATCAACTAAAGAATAACTCAACAACTGGGAAAAACTTCTTAGATAATGTAAATTTGTATAACTACTCTGGAGCACAAACTATAAAGCAAGACCTAGGAGCTGATAATTATCCAAGATATACTTCTCACGTATACCATATTCAAGATAATGAACAAATAAATCTCCTCTTAGATTATGGTATTGGGAATAGTACTGGTTTTCATAAAATTAATTTGAATCATGATGTTAATATAGATCCATACTCACATAATTATGAAAATCATCAAATTGGATTTTATGGAAAGGATATTGTATTATATTCTTGGACAGGTAATAAGTATTCTATCAAATCTTTAGTGAAAAAAACAAGATTTGGTAATCCTGAGGTATATACAACTTCATCGGGGGCAGACTATTCTATTTTCGAGGATATGAGAAGTAATCAAGAAATATTCTATTTTTCAGGAAGATTTATAATTACTATTGGAACTAATTATCCTAGTACTCTTGAATTATATGATATAGAGAAAAGTCAGTGGATTTCAACAGACTATCAAAACTTTTTCTTAGATACTCTTGATCCTAGAAGTAGAATTATATCTACTCCTGGAAATATCTCTAATAAAAGTATTACTAATTACATTCCAAGTATTAATAGTACTTTTCTAAATTTAACTGATTATACTAAATATACGAACATTAATATTATCAAAAAAGTTGGAGATTGGTATGTTTTTAAAAATAAACAATCCTCACAAAAAGATTTTCATATTTATAGTTGTATTGATAGATTAGTATATACAGTAAATACAGATGAAAGTCCAATACTGATTAATAACAGTCTCTTAATGATTCATACAGTAGATGAAGATCTGGGGTTAGATTATTATACTATCTATTATGAACCAGGGATTAGTTATTATACAGAAAAAGCTAGGGCAACATCAAGAAATTCAGAATTAGAATATTCAGAAGAACTCGGGATATTAGTTAGTAAGGATGAAGAGTTTGAAAAGTATAAGGGGTATTATAATGAGGGAAAAATATTGGTAATTCATCGAAATAATCCAACAGGTATATTTGGAACTATTCTTACGGGATTTAGAAGAAGCTATTTCAAAGCATCTCTTAAAACAGAAGTACCGAAAATTATAGCATCTATCTCTGGACTACTTTATTATATCGATGAAGATGGGTATTTAAATTATATATAAAATTATGAGAGTTATTTTTGAAAAAGAATTCTTAGAGAGTATAAGGAGGATAGATAACACACTAAAAATAACCAAATATGTAATAGGAACAATTTATAATTCATATACAGTTGGAGAAGAATTCATGGAGAAATTATTTTCAGGATCTTATCTGTATAATGATGTTAGAAAAACCTCAGAATATCCTCTAAATTCAATCTGGGATAGTAATAAAAAACTCTTAAAGATTAATATTGATATCCCAGAAGAAGAAAAAGCTGCCTTAGTTGAACCTAGCTCAGAGTATTGTTTTATTTATTGTTATGGTATATATCCAGATCGATCGGAAAGAATAGCATTTATAATAACTGAGCTAGAGGCTGCTGAAAGAAAAATAATTAAGTTCAATAGATTAGATTTAAATATATCATCTAATCTTTTTGAATTATCTTTTCCAGAATATACAGAAGCAAACATTGAAACAATAGCTGATAGTGATACTGTATTTTTGGAAGGTATAGGAATTGATTATGGAGTTAATATCTTTACCTCACTGGAAGAAAAAATAGTAACAAAAAAATCTTACTATAAGTATATAAGAAACAAGAAAACAAGTGGATATGGTAGTTCGTTCTTATACAATAATATATCTGGTGAGAAAATATATAATAACTCTGTGATTAGACAAATTACATCTATTCTATCGTTTTCAGCATTAGAAGATACTAGTAGTCTTAAAAAATCTGGAGGGTATATAAATCTATTAGGAACATTAGAATGTGATATGTATAGATTGATAAATGATTATAATATTTCAAAAATAAAGGAAAAGGTTAAAATAGATATAACATCTCTGCCTGTAATTGAAATCTTGGTGAAAGAAAGTAATGGACTAGAATTTAGAGTAGATCAACTAAATAAAAGATTAATATATTCTGCTAATACTACTGGAAAAGAGTTAAATTTAGTGATAGTCTTAAAAATTACTAATCTAGATCCAATAACAAAAAAGACGAGTACTATAGAATCAGGAGAGATTAGGTTAACTCAATTTGCAATATAATAAATCATGAAACTATCTTTAAAAGAATTCGTTGAGGCTATAACAGAGATAGATAAAAACATAGGATTTTCGAAGTTCGTGAAGTATATTTTTATCTTCTGTTTAGTCTTAGCTATATTTAATTACAAAGCTATAATAAAGGATACTATAGAAATATATTCTGAAATTTCTGATAAGATACACTCCGAAAAAATGGAACTTAGGGATCAGTTATTAGCAGAATTAAGACCTCTCCTTACAGAATTTAGAAGTAATTCTAGAGCTGATAGAATATTATACTTCGAATATCATAATTCTAAAGAAAATCTAGTATCTATTCCCTTCAAATACGTAGAACTTCTCCAACAAGATAATGGTTTTGCTGTACCTTCCATAGATCCAGAACAGTATAAAAGTATAAATACTGGATTGATTACTAGTATCTATGAAGATATTAAGTTTGGAGAAATTGTATACTGTGATGGTCCAAGGGATAGCGTATTTATGGAAAAATACCATGGAATATATGAATTAGTAAATAGTAGAGATGGTTCTAAAAGACAAATATTTATTAGTATTCCTGGAATTAATCAACCTATTGGATTAATTATTCTGGAATGGATAAATGAATCTAATATAGAGTTGAATGTAGAAGAAATTAAGAAAACTGCTACTTATAATTATATACCACGAATAAATGCCTTAATTCTATCAAAGTCGCCCGATAGAAATAAGTGGTTATAATTATGAATAAAATAAATAACAATAATTTTTATAAAACAAAAACTTATGAACGAAGAAGTTAAAATTTATGAAGATGCTGCTTGGGGTAAGTATGGAAAAGATATTATTCCTAGTAGATTTTATCAGGTCTATAAAATTGAAGGTCCTTGGTTAGGAGATGATGAAAGTACTTGGTATGAATTCGATAGTGAAGATAAAAGTGCTACAGTTTTAGAACCTGTATATCCTAATTACGAAGTCAATAAATATGGTTTGACTGGTGATAAAGAAGTGGTTAAAGTTACTATTACTCCTAGCGAAAAACTTAAATCACAATATCCAGATGCTTTAGTAAGTATTGATGGTAAATTCTATGATCTAGGTATTCTTAATAATCCTGTTGAATTCTATATGGATAAAGATCATAAAATTTCTATTATTTGGTCTACTGCAGAATTAGTTGAATCTTTCCGAATTATCAAAATTAAATAACAGAAATTCTCTTCTGAAAGCTTCAAAACCTAAATTATGAGAATAGACTTAGAAAAATTATAAAACTAAGTCTATTCTTTTATTATTTTATTCAATTATAAATAAATAATTATGAGTAGTTTAAATTCTTTTCAAATACAAATTTCCAGAAGCAAATACATAGAACGAGATAGAAGTATAGCAAGATTAAGATTAAATCAACATGAATTCTTAATCGGAGAGCCTGTTATGGTTAGATATTATTCTAATCCTGAACAAACAGAAACAGATACTATATTCGCTCTAGGTATTAAGAATGGAATAGGAGAAGACTGTTATCAAGTTGTTACACTTGGCGGATTAGATTTAGTTCGAGATGTAGTAACTGAACTTCCAGATGTATCTCTTCTTGTACATGGAGAATTATATCTTTACAAGGATGAAGATGGAATTTGGAATTATGTATACGAAACTGGTGGGGTTAGACAAATAGAACCTATAACTGGTGGTCCTTTCATTTTTAGTAATATAGAAGATAAGTATAGATGGTTTTATCGTGATGGAGTATTAAAACGTGAAGATGATTTTTATACTAAGTCCGAAATTAATGAAATGATTTCTGGTTGGGATGTTAGTATTCAAGATGCTCTTAAAAGTCTAGAAGAAATTAAGGAGTTAACTTATAAAAATCATTCAGCTACATTCCCATTAAGAGTTAGTTTTTATGATTCTAACAGACAAGATGATGGCACTACTCCTCTATATCAAACTGGAATTAGAACCGCTGTTAACTTCTTAATCAGAGTAACAATCCCTGATATAGATATAAAAACAGGTGAAGCAGATACATATGAAGTTACTAATGATTGTATTTTAGAATTAAATGGTACACAAATAACTCTCCCTAAAAGTAATAGATATACAGTCTTAGGTCTTACAAATACAACAGAATATAGATTATCTGTTAAATATACGGATCCAGATACAGGAATTATAAGAACTGCAACTTCATATTATACAGTTAAGTTTGGTTACAATTTCTACTATGGACAAATTCCTGAAAGTGGGTGGAATATAACAGAAGCTGCTTTAAATTCTCTTGAAAACACTGTAGTTGGAAATGAGAAATCAATTGTTACTTTCCAAGGAGATCTTAACTCACAGAAAATAGCTTTTGCATATCCAAAACTGTACGGAAATCTTATGAGTATTTATGATACAACTTCTGGAATGAATCATATAACTGATTATTCAATAGAGTCTTGTAAAGTAAATGATATTGATTACAATGTTTATGTAAAAGATGTTGCATTAAATTATAATAATTTTCAACAAGTTTTTTCATTCTCATTACCAACATTCTTCGAAGGAATATCTACAGAAAATTCTAGTGTAAATGCAACTGACTTAGAAAATCTGAGACAGGAGATTTTAGGTGGAGCTAGCATAAATTATAATACTCTTGGAAAACTTGAACAAATTATTAAAGGATTATCAATACGTGAAGGCTTTATTGGTGGTCCTGGAATTAATTTAGTACAACTTGAAGATGGTAGTACAGAAATTAGAGTCAATGTTGATAATTCTAGTATTGTAACTGATTCTAATATGTCTATAGCTGCTAAGAATATAAGCGGTGGAAAATATTAATAAATAAAATAAATTATGGCAAATAAAATAGGTTCAAATTTTTTATTACCCGCTAAAGTATTCCTAGATAAAAGACAAGGTATAGTTAGTGGAATAGGAGAATTAGGAACATGGGATTATGATAAATACCCTATTCCTGATGGATTTGAAGTATTTGTAGATGGAAAATGGTATACTTACTATAAGGATATAGAAAAAGATTCAATTACAGGCTTTTTCAGAATTCGAGGTGGTATTAATGTACTTCAAACCACAGGTTCATCTGAGGATGATGTTATGTCTCAGAATGCTGTAACTAATGCATTAAACGGATTAAATGAGAGAATTCAAGATATTATACACAGTCTTGGAACAGTTCTAGAGATACGATTACTTCCAGATTATACAATTTTGGGTAATCCAACAGTAGATGGAGGGCTTTATGAAAATGGAACTAGAATACAACCCTCTTTTGCTTGGGAAGTTTGGTATAATGGAATGAAATTAAAAAGAAAAGATGTTAGTGTAAGTATATATATAAACGGAAGTTTTTATTCTGGAGGAATGAATAATCCTAGCGAAGATGAAGATGAGTATACTTGGGTATGGATTTATAATCAAAATATTTCAAGAGATACTGTAATTACTCTATCTGTTTTATACGGTAATGGTAGTTCATCAGACTCTATTGGATCTGTTAGTATCTCTAAAAACATTACCTATGAATTTATTAATTCTAGAATTTGGGGTAAATCTAAAACAAACGATATTAGTAAGATTGTAATTGACGGAAAAACTTACGGAAATAGAAGTCTATCTAAAGAACGTTCAATTGTTTTAAATAATGTAGATTGTAGCGTAGATGATGAAGGTAATGATTATACTTCAGGATTATACATATATTACATGATTCCTACTGAAATTTATGGAGAAGTTAATGAAAGTGAAGATCCTATAAGACTTTTAACAGGAAATATGGAAAATAATGCTTTCTCTTGTAAATTTGGTGAAGAAGATTATTCTGTAATAGTATTTGATTATCCTCAAACAGGAGTTTTAAATATAGAATTTAAATAATATGGAAAAAAATAAAAAAGGTATAAATGTTTCAGCTCCTATAGTTCCTTATACTGATCAAGATACATACCCTACCCATGAAGCAATTTATGGAAAAGGTGGTTGGAAAAGTGTTAGAACAATAGAAGATCTTAAAGCTATTCCAAAAGAAAGACTTGAAGATGGCTGTATAGTAAGAGTTGTGGAATCAAGTAGCTCTTCAGGATCTGCAGTTGAATTTTATTACGATAGTAGTATAAAAGATGGAGCTTCAATACCTAGTTCTATCACTGATCCAATTGAGAGAGAAGTTTATCCATATAAGTTCAGAAAATGGGCTCCTGGATATCTTCCTACAAAATTGAGTGATCTTGAGAACGATATGGCTTTTATTGCAGAAGTTCATAATACTGAAGAAAATGGAGATTACGTATATTTAGATCCAAATAATGCAGATGATAAGAATGCTATTGAAAAAATTCTAGTAGGTAGAGCTAGAGGTATTTATCAAGAATTAGCATTAGCATTTTTAAATAAGAATTCATCTACTACAGTTAAAGTAGATACTAATGAAGATGGCGTAGTAGATGGAAATGATAATAGTATTCCAATTCATGGTTTAGTTACAGTAGATGATACTGGGAAAATACCAAATGATCTTCTGGAATATCCCGGAAAATATGTAGAATCTCTTGTAGCAATATTTCCTGATGATTTTTGTTATGATCCTCTCGATCCAGCTTCTTGGTGGGATACTGATGACAAAGGAGTACTTGTAAAAGTTGCACCAGGAGGACCAAAACCAGCAGATTATCCAAATTCAGATCAATCTGAAGCTTTAGGTTGGGATCATCCAGAAGTAACTGAAAAGGATCAAAAATATTATATCTCTGAATATTACAAAAGCAGTGGAAATAGTAATAGTATAGTAGATAATGCTTATCGAAATAAAGTAGCTGTTGTAACTTCTAGTGATCCTAACGATTTTTCTTGGACAGCATCAGATCCAATCTGGAATGATATTATTTATGTAGATGAATTTAGAAGAACTGCATTTATTGTTAAAAATGATGGTATTATTGTAGAAAAAAGTATTGGACGTGATTTAATTCGAACTATAGAAGAATTAATGAGACCAGCTACGATTCTAGAAGTACCTACAGAATGGAATAACTGGGGAATATCTGCAAAAGTAGCTTATCAAATTCTTCTTGAAATCGATAAAATAGTTGCTTGGGGAGAAGATATATCCGATGAGAGAAATCAGAGAAAAGAGGCTGATGCTGCAATAAATGCTAGAATTGATGATCTTTGGGATAAACTTAATGCTCATATTCAAGACAAAAATAATCCTCATAATGTAACTCGTGAACAACTTGGTGTTGGAGAAAGTGATGAAGTTACGTTCTCTAAAGTTACAGCTAATGGATTCTTTATGTCTGTCGGATCTGCTGGAAAAATGGCCTCGAAAGAAGTAATGATGAGTGATCTACCTGCTGAAGAAGAAACTCACGAGGAAGAAGTTATTAGTGCCGTTAGCGAAAAAACATCCTCGGCACAACTATTAACTCCTCGTGTAAAAATATCCAGCAGTAATAATCCATCACTTAGAGTAGGCCCGAGTGATGGATCTTATGAATGGCAGGAAGAACTTAAAAATGAAAAAGAAGAACGTGAAGCCGCTGATGCTGAATTAAATAAGAGAATTGATGAAGTAGAAGCAGCTATGAACGCTCACATTGCTAGAAGAGATAATCCTCACGAAACTAATCGAGGACATCTTAAGATTGATACTACTGATGCTGTTGTATTTAGTAAAGTTAATGCTCCTAACGGTTTCTTCCAAGCTAATGGAACTCCAGCAGTATTTAAAGTAGCAACTCTCGATCCAAAAGAAGAAAAACTTAATGAACTTGAGTCTAAGATAAAAGAACTTGAGGCTGAAATTGCAAAACTTAGAAAGGTATGATTTCAAAATTAATAAAAAACGGAGAAGATATATTTCTGCAAACAACAACTAATGCAGTAATTGATTCTAGTAATAAAACTCTAACTACTATCATTCAAGACCTAGAGAATAATATTTCAGCACTTGAAGCAGAAAATGAAAAACTCAAGGAGACGATAGAGACATTAGAGAAAACACTTACTGATAAAATAACTGAACTAGGAACTAATCTAACTACAAAAATAGAAGAGGTAAATACTAACCTAACTACTGAAATAGGTAAGATTAATACTAGTATCACACAGATTAATGGTAAGATTACAACTCTTGAAAATAATGGAACTGACTACGAAGAAAGATTACAGATGCTTGAAAAGAAAACTCAGAGATTGGGTGAATCTGGAAACTTTAATCAACAAGTTAGCGCTCCAGGATTTTTCGAAAGATAATATAGTGGGGAAGAACGATTATAAGTTCTTCCCTTTATTTTCCTTATATATGTTATGAAAGAAATTTATATAAACTCGCCATATTCGATTTGGAACGAACAAGAAATAATAATTCCCATAAAATTTCCATTCAGATCTAAAAAACATATGATGGATACTATAGGATCTCATTGGGAGGATCCAGAAAAAGTACTTAATATTCTAGATAACAGAATTAAAAAGGGAATACTCTTCGATATGGTCTTAAAAGTTAGTAATCGAGGAGGACAATATAAGAGATTTGGAATTAAACAATTTAGGTACTGGATATCTTTTCGACCATATATATTAAAACTTGAGGAACTTAGACTTCATGAGAAAAAGATTAAGAAAGGTAAGTATATCAAGTACCTAATTCCTAATCCTAAACAAATTTCACCATATAAGATGGATCGAAAGACTTTCTTGGAAGATTACAAATATATGAATAAATATTATGATTCTGTTTTATTTAAGTATTCTCTTCACTATGTCTTATATAACTTAAAAGCCTTATAAGTGTATTATAAACTTAAAAGAAAACAGATATGGAAAAAGAAGAAATTTGTTTACGTCTCATGGAATTAATGAGGGTAGAGACAATAAATCACAACTTGTTTTTAGCTAAGCAAGGAGATTATGAAGAAAAATCGGGGAAAATTAAAAGAGAATATTTCTTCGAGAAATACAAAGAGTACAAAAATGGAACTTTCAATTCATTAGAGAAAACGAGGAATGACTTCAAAAAGGAGTATTTTGATAGGATAGAGGAAGTAAGAAAAAAGTACAGTGAAGATTGCATAAATTTTCAAAGAAATCACGAGATGCTTATTTGGAAAATTAAAGATCTGTTACACACTGCAAGATTTAAATGTCCTGATGAAAATGTTATAAAGGATGTTGAAAATTTCTTAAAAACCTGTGAATTACTTAGAAAAGTAGCAGAAGAAATCAGCCTTGATCAAATTGATAGTGAAATGAAAATGGAAAAACTTAGGGAGCTTTTATAAGCTTCCTTTTTTATTCTCCTCAAAGCCTTATTAATGATAGTTTTGTTTAAATCAAAAAATTCCCTGGTCTGTGAAGATCGGGGTTTTTGTTTCATTCCTTGAAAGCCTTATATATGTAAAAAGAATTTAAAAGAATATGGAAAAAGAAAACAAAAAGAAAGAGAAAAATTATTGGAAATTAGCATTTATAGGAATAGGTCTAACATGTGCGGTTGTCAGTATAATTAATTCACATAGAACCCAAAAAAAGTTAGACATTGTCCGTGGAGAAAATCAAAATCTCCAAACAACAAATAAATCCCTTCTGAGACAAATTCAAAATTTAGCCTATCAGAATGGGAAATTGACACAAAAAAGAACTTAAAAATAAGAATATGGAAGAAAGTGTTAAAAAAGAACAACGTCAGTATTGGGCGGTTAATAGAACTTTTCACAGTTCTATGTTCGAAGAAGTATTTAAAGTAGGAGGGAAAGTAATATTTTATACTATCTCTCTTGAAGAACTAAAAGAAATTAGTGAAAATACTCCAATTAACGTGAGATTTTTAGGGAATGGAGTCCCTTATAAGAACGCATTAGATAAAGTTGGAGTTAAGTACAAAACAATAACAGATGATGTAGTGTTATCTCCTAGTCGTAAGGATGTACTTTACACTATTATTGGTAACACAACTGTTAAAGAAGATCAAACGGAATTTCCTGACTATACGATCATAGAAGTATATGTTTGTGAAATATGCCGTTAATTAAAGTAAAACAATAAAAATAAAAAAAAAATGGAAAGACTAGAAAAAAATGCTTACCAGGAAAAATTGGTAAGAGGTCTGTTAAATTCACTTAGAGAAAATAAAACTATCTCAGACGTACATGTAAAAAACTTAATTAGCGAAGTTCATAGTGAAATTGGAAGAAGCTTGGATAAAGCTTTAATCAAGAGAAAAGCTGATGAGTTGTTATTCACATGGATGAACAGTGAATTAAATATAGTGAAGAAAGAAATGAAAGGAAAAAGAACTCCACTTGTTATTAAGCTGAAAAATGAAGAAGCTATGAATGACGAGGAGTTTGAAATCTTCACTGAAAAAATACTTGAAAAGGTATTAGTAAAAGAATCGGGAAGAGTAAGAAAAGAGCCGGAAATAAAAGAAGAACCGGAAGAAATAACTACTCCCTCGAAGAAAAGGAATAAAGAAGAAAGAATTAGAATAAACACCTTAGACAATATCATGGAAGCGCTAAGTTATTCTATTACATATAACAGAGGTGACGGAGTAACTGGAAATAATGTTGCCAAGGTATTAGGTGTGAAAAGAATAAATCAAATCCAAATAAAAACTTGGGTAAATGGTTTATCAAAACATTCAGTAACGCTAAATGTATATTATGACAGAAGAAATGATAAGTTGGTATTCAGAGAAGCGGAAAAAGACTTATCTATCTGTTGTGAATTATACAGAAAGATTACAGGAAAAGAACCAAAAAGAGAATATTTAAAACTCTTAAGTGGTAAAGAAAAACCGAAAGTATTAGTAAGTAAGACTAGTTCTGCAATAGTAATGAAGGAATCAGTCATTGATAAGAAAATGATTAAAGAAGATTCCTATGAAGATTTATATTATTACGCTGCAGGAATAATTGTTGAACATAGCTATAAAGCGGTAGATATTGATTCATTGTGTACTAATTTGAGAAAATTAGGATATGATGTATCAAAAACTGAACTTCAAGGAATCCTAAGAAAAAGAGCTGAATTTTCTGTAGTAAGATATGGAGCAGCAGTAGGATTAAATGAAGGAGGATGGAAAACTTGGGATGAAATCAAAGAAAAATTCAATCCCAAGAATAACATAAAATGGGTAGATTGTAGACTATCACTAACTCTGGAAGAAATAAAAAATATCTTTCCAGAAACTGAAACATTGTCTATGATAACCGAAAGAGATGGATTTTATAGAATATATTATAATGGATCGCTCACTGAATTAACGAAGTGGATCCAATTAGCGACAATATCCATCGGAGCAGAAAACTTAAGCAGTTATATATTTGATCAAGATTTAGTTAAGAGAATCAAGACAAGAATAAATCTGCTTAATGAATTTATGCTGAAAGAGGAATTAGGATGTAAATTAGAAACATTATAATCCCACTAATAATTGATGAAAACCGAAAGTCTGTGAAGATGAGTAGGTTTTTATTTTTTGTCCCTTCAAAGCCTTATTAATGTATGGAATAATCTATAGAACTTGATATATAGTAGAGTTTTATAGATTTTCTTTTTACAACCCTAGAAACAATAACTTAAAAAATTAAAATATTATGGATTTATTTGGAAGAAATAAAAAGAAAGAAGAAACTGCCGAACTAAAAAGACAGTGTGAAAAAATCGAAGATAATATCATAAGATTATCAATGGCAATATCAGATAATCGACAAGATATTTGGGAGATTTCAGAATTGGTTAAACAAGGAGACGCGTTAACCGAGAAAATAATTGAAAAAATTAATGAACAAGAAAAGAAAGGAGGAAAGTGGTATGAAAGAATTTTTAGAAAATTCTGGTAAGGTTATAAATAAACTTACAAGAGATCAGTCCTTTAATAATCAACAACTAATAAATCTAAGGAAATCTGCAGAACAAAGAGTAGCATTTCTAGAAAATGTTTTGATTTCTAAAGGTTATCATGAAGACGTTATGGAGATAAGAGAAAAATTTGCTCTCGAAGAATTAAACAATAAGATGATGGTTCGAGAGGAAAAATTACTAATTCTCCCTAAGTTTGAACACCTAGTATTAGCAGCGCAACAAGAAATAAACCCAGAACCAAATTTTAGTGGTATATATCCTTGGGCAGAATCTTATAAAACATTAGATCAGAGATTCAAGGATACAATAGACTTAAACCAGACTGAACACTTAATTTGTATAGGTTCAGCAATGGTAGGTTTTGCGATAGATATGGTATTTAGAGGTGGTCCAGAGAAAGTTTCAGGAATTTCAGGGATGATTCAGGGTTTCTTCGATAATAAACTTTCAGAGGAGACAGTGAAAGAACTTGAAAAACAGGCTAAAGTAACATTTGATCAATCAGTTAATTCTCAGAAATTTGTGGAGAGAGCCGGACATAAGATCAAAGGACTATCACCTAATCTTCATCATATTACTGGAGTAGGTCATGATCCTAGTCCCGCCGGTATAATAACAGGTGTAAAAGACGTGATGAAAAATACGGCGACTTTTATGGACTCTGGAGAAATTCGAACAATAGACATGGAAGGATTTTTTAAAGATGGAAATAAAAGAGTTGCTAAAAAATTAGTAGAAGCATTTAATCTAGTAGTAAAACATCAACTCTCGGATATAAATGGAACCAGAGGATTACCAGCGCCGTTTACTTTCGTGATTGGATACCTGGAAAATTTCGGCGACTATGGACAATTAATTTTTGGAATAGTTGAGAAAATGTACCTGGAAGGATATGATTTTAGATATCACCTTTCAACATATCCAGCTGCATTAATAACAGATATCCTAGTAAGAGTATGTTGGGCAATAAAGCTAATAAATGAATCTGAAGGTAAATTAACAATAAAGAAAGTAGTCCCTATGGTAAATTTAAATACTATAGAAGGATCAAAACTCGGAAGAATGTTATTTTATACTCACTTAGAAGCTGTAGCACTTAATACTGGATTTATAGCTGTTACTTTTAAATGTACGGCTGGAAAAAGTTTACTCAAATTTAATTATGGAGAATGGGTTATGTTAGCAAGATATGGCATAACACAATCTAGATGGTTAATCACAAAGAAATCAAAACTGAGAGATAAATTTAGAGAAGGAAAATTCGAAGAAGCAATGAAGGATTTTGAAGAAACTTATAAAGATTTATTTGGAGGTTATATTATTAAAGTAGAAGAGGAGGGTTAAAATTTCCCTCCTTTTTATTCTCCCCTCAAAGCCTTATTAATGTATAAATAATTAAATAAAAATTAAAAGATTATGAAAGAAGAACAAGACGAAAAAAAGAAGAAAGGATTAAGTAAGAAAACAGTTAAATTACTGATCTTTGGCGGAATTGCAGTATTGGTGATCGGAGGAATTGTGTATAGGTTAAAGACTTCGAAAGGAAAGACGAAGTTGATCAATGAAGGAAAACCGCTAGATTACTATTACAGACAATCAGGAAAATATAAACTGGCTCCTCTTACAATGGATACAAGAGTCGGAACATTAAATCTTTCAAACCTAGAGAATACAAACGGAGACTGTTTTTCTTTAGGTTATATAAAAGATGTAAAACCTCTTGGAGATGCAACAATTGAAGGAGGTGATGTAATTAACGTAGAATCTGGAAAAACTACAAAAGTGAATCTAACAACAAAAGTAGTATCACTTGCCAGATTATTATGTGGAGCAGAGTTCGTTAAAACAAGTTTTGAAGTAAGAGGACTCTAATAAAATATAGAAGATAGGACATTCAAAAATCCTGTCTTCTTTTTTCTCCTCCCCGAACAAACAAAAAAGAAGAAGATAAATCAAAATATCTTCTTCTTAATTTTATTCTATATTACAGTTCCTTAAGAGCAGCTTTTATTGAACCTTTAATCATCTCTTGAATTCCTTCTTCAGTTGTCATTGCTCCTGATAACGAGAATTTCCAAGAGTTTCCTTCTCCAGTTCTAACAAAAGTACCAAGAACTAATGCTTTCTTACCAATAAAGTCTGGATTATTGTCGATCTGGAAGTCGGCGAAAGTCTTAAGTTGATTAATCTTATTACTATCTGTTACTTTCATATCCGAACTATAGATCTTCATAGTCGCCGAAGGAATATGATCGAATACAAGCGCTTTAGGATCTCTTCCCATGTGCTGATAAATATTCAAAATCACAGCCATATATTTTACTTCCGGCGCAACTTTTCCAAGCTCCATTCGAATTAACTCATTATCACCTTTTGAGTTATTCTTTCCAGTTAAGTCATCACCAAGTAAACTAGCAACTGAACCATCTTTAGAAATTTGATGTCCGTAATAAACAATATCATACTGTTTCTTAGACTTATCAAACATTACAACGCTAGCATCAAGATCAATATCAAGTTGTTTATCAGGTCGGAGTGTTCCAGGATTATCTACTACTTCAGTTTCGATTATCTCTGATGGACCTGTACCAAATAGTTTTTGAAAGAAACTACCTGTCTTAACTGTCTTTCTTTCAACATGAGTCTTTCTTCCAGTTACTCCACCTTTGATTACTGCCGGAGCCCATCTAAGCCCTACATAAACATAATCAAAGTTTTCACCTTCTGTTTCTTGATTTTTTCTTAGGCTAATTGTTCTTGTACCATTTTTTCTTAAGCTAATTACTCTTTCTTCCATAATTGTTTATATTAAATTAAACTGTTTTAATAATTTCATTTCTATGTATATCCCAAAATTAGGTGTTATTTCTGGGTTTACTAAGATTTCTAGAAGTGTTTCCGGAGTTTCTTTTAAAAAATCTACTTCATCTTTTGAAATAAGACCTTTAAAGAAATCATCCCTAAGAAAATCAGATGTTATATATCTTGCATAAGAATTTCTAGATAAAACAACTAGATTATTTCCTAAAGCTTTGTGTGAGTGAAATTCAAACATGAGCATTCTTGAATAATCATTATTACAGCGTAATGGACCTGCTGCTTTATAAACATTCACAACACTATCACTATATATTCCAGGATGTTTTAAAGATTCTATCGGAAATTGTAAAGAAATCTTATCTAGGTTGATATCTTTCAAAAAATCATTATATCTAGCTTCAAACAAATCTCGACGGTCTTTAATTCCCGAGTGATCAGTATTATAATCCATACTCCACTCAACCTTAAATTCCGGAAAGATTAGATATTGATATATACCTCTAATATTCCCTAAAAAGCATGTATAATGAATCGCCCTCATTAAATATCTGACTCTTTGAACTTAAGGCCATATTTTACCAAACTCTTAAATAAAGTTTGGTTAGATCCTTCTCCGAGTGCTTGGAATTCCCATCTGTTTCCTTCAACCCTAGAAAGTTTCCCGAAGACTAGAGTAGTATCATTCTTATAGTCATCATCTAATTTATACACAAGTTTAGCAATATCTTTTCCATCTTCGTAAGCTCTAACTTCTGCACCATCAATCATTTTAAAAGTCTGTTCTCTAGTTCCAGAATCATAGATATTAACCAAAAATAGAATATCAGTTATATTTGGATCAACTTTCTTTGGGTAAATTAGAACTTCCTCATTACAATAACCATCATCTCCAGATTCATCTTCAGATCCTGTATTATCTCCTCCATACTGTACAGCTTCGAATGGATCTGTTAACATTCCTTCCGAAGTTTGTAAGATACTAGAATAAAATACTAAATGATCTGGACTAGGACATTTACCCATTTTATTGAGCTCAACAGTAATTAAATCTACGTCGAAATCATAATTACTACTTCTAAGAGCTCTAGAATTAGGTTTCCAAACAATTTCTACTTTTAATTTACTCAGACCTTTCTTTAAACTTACTGATCTTTGTTTTGTTAATGTAATTTCTCTTTCAATTGTTTCCATTATTGTTTTATTTTTAATTACATTTATAAGAATTTCAAGGATTTACTATTTTAAGCCAAATATTTAACTAACTTACCTGCTGGATCTGAATAACCTTTAAGTTGATATAAACAATTTGAGATTATTTTAAATAAATAATCAGTGTTCATATTTATTATCCTCTTCGAAAAGTCTATTGTGGTTCTAGATATAAGATATAAACCATCCCAGAAATTAATAGATAAGTAATTTAATTGTCCTGTTAAACAAAGAGCAATATACTTAAAAAATGATCTATAAGTCTCTGAATCATAAGTAAATCCTCCATTTGATCTTATAGCATTTACATATTTTAATTCTCCGGACTTTTTCATTTTAAGTATATCATTCTTTAGACTATTTATATAATCTATTGCAGAATCTTCAACATATTTTTCTACAAAATCTGACCCTAATTTATTTTCTATTATATTCCTATCCTCAATTTTTATAAATCCATATTGAGGTGAGCCAGGTGGAACAGCTAGTTTTCCTTGAGTTTTAATCTTGTCAAAGAACCCATCTATTTGTGTCATCCAATGTTCTAGGTCACTGTTTTTATCATCATAGAATTCAATCATTTTGATTATCTCATATCCTATTTCATCATTGTACTTAGATACATAATGTAATGAATCTGCTCTAGTTTCTGCAAATTCTTTTTGAATTAATTTTCTTTTTATTAACATATATAAAATTAAAAAATAATAAATTGAAGAGAGTAAACTTAATTACTCTCTCTCTTTCTCCAAATTTCTTCTTGATCTTTCTCAGCTTTTTCTATATCTAAAAATCCTGTTTTCCGATTTATGTATTCTCCCACCTTATGCCCTGTATCTCCAAAAGGATAATCTGATAATGTCTTCAATAACCATCTCTTAGCTCTTTTATTCTTAGATATTAATAATAACTTAAGAATTACATTAATATCCTCGGAACAATCCAAAATAGCACTATCTAATACACGAACACTATAAGCATACATGTCATCCGTCTTTCTTTTAATTTTTAAGAAAATAATGTTAATATAGAATGTTGGAGATTTATCTAATTCAGAAATTTCTCTTTCTACTATTTCAATTAGTATCCTTCGATCTTTATAATAATCTTTTGTTTCATATTTCTCAAGATCGCCAAATGTCATTCGTTTCTTTTTTCTCATAATTTTTTCTATTTTTATTCATCTATAAGGCTTTTAATGTTATTTTCTTTTTAATAATTCATAACCTCTAATCTGCTTTCTAGTTCCATCCTCTTTCTTTTCATACATAACTACTGATTTAACGTCAAAATAGTTTTCAATATCACTAGCTTTCGGTGTAGCATCATAATTAATAGAATTATAAAGATTTCCAAGTTTTACCTTGAGATCTGATAAACTATACTTCTCTCCAGGATTAAAATTTAAAGTAATAGTATTAATTAATAACTCTTTACTAAACGTTACTATTCCAAGTTCTTTTTTAATATAAGTCTTACTATAAGTTAAAGCTTTAAGTTTCTTAGGCCCTAGAGCGAGATAGTAAGATTTAACTTCATCAGAATCAGCTATTTGTCCAAGAACTATATTTAATTCAATATCAGATATAAAATTGTATTCACATAACATTTTAAGTTTATCATGCATAGTAGTTAATGTATCATAGATACAGAAAAATCTTGTTACATCTCTATTTACTATATCATCAGGAGTAAGTTTGGAATGAACTGAACTAAATACACTAAATCTATCCTTATAATCCACCTGCTGTATCTGAAAAGCTCTAATCTCATTAACAAGAACTAATTGATTAATAACCGGTTTAAGAATAACATCTCCAGTCTGAGAATTAATAACTTTATTTACAGCTATATAATTATCTCTATAATTTGCTGACTTGGCTACATATTGATAAGTTTTTGCTAAATCATATTTATCTTTATCTAAAACAGTGTTATATGCAGATAATAAACTTTCAGTAGATTTATTTTTGCTATCTATTATATTTTGGAAATCTTCTTTCTTCATTTCTCTATAATCTGCTGTAGTTCGATAATAGAAAGTAGCACTGTTTTTCCATGGATTTTTCTGAATATCTATCTTATCAGAATAATCCCTAAATAATTCTTCAAAATCATAAGAATCTATATAAGATATCTCAGAATTATACTCTTTCTCCCATATCCCTACAGTAAGAGATCTATGAAATTCAGGATTATATAATTCTTCCAATCCCTCTGAAACAGATAACTCCTCTATCTCTTTTAATATACTATCTAAGTATTTACTCTTTAATTCCTGTATCCCTGGAACTTCTGATTTTAAATACTCCCTAAATCCTACTATATAATCTTCCTTACTAATTAAATACTTATCCTCTAGTGATATCTTCTGAAAATTATCTACTATCTCTTGAGAATAATAAAACCATTCATTCCCATATTCATTATATTTCAGACCTCTAAATTTATACTGTATTCTTTTCTCTATATCTTCTGGGAGATTAGGTATTTCATAGAGAACCTTACATGTAGGATTATGAAGTTTATATAGTTGAAATCTTTTATCTTTATTATTATCTTCTGTATACCCTATTTTTAGGAGATGAATTAAATTCTCACTCTCGTCATATCCTGCTGACTTAATTAAATATATCATAATCTTATTTTTTACTTATTATATTGTATACTTTTACTATTTTCTTTATCCCATCTATTTCCACCCTAGCAGAAGACTCCTTTACATTGAAATAATTTTCTAGGTCCTTTGCTTTAGGAGTCTTATTGTAGCCTATAGAATTATATAAATATTCTAATCTATCCTTTATAATAGATAGTGCTAGTTTATCTCCTATTTTAAATTCTGAGTAAATACTAGATTCTAGGAGCTCTTGATTAAAAGTAGCAATTCCCAACTCTTTTTTTATTTTTGTACTATTATAAGATAGTGATCTTAATCTATCTGGAGATAAAGAAGTATAATAAGACTTAATCTCATCACTATCATTAATTTGTCCTAGTACAACCTGAATAGCATCCTCGGATAAACCATATTCACATAATAATTTTAATTTATCATATATAGTAGTTAATCCGGTATATACCTTCAGAAACTCAGATACCTCTTGATTTACTATGTCATCTGGTGTAAGTGTATTATGAACTGTACTAAATACTGTAAATCTATCTTTATAATCAATTTGTTGTATCTTAAAAGCCCTAATTTCGTTTACTAATACTAAATTATTAGGAACAGGTTTAAGAATAATATTATCGTCAGGAGTATGAATTTTATTTACTGCTACATAATTTTCTTTATAGTTTGCAGATTTAGCTACATACTGATAATTTTTTGCTAATGTATATTTAGTATCATTTGGGGCTGAATCAAAAGCTTTTAATAAATTCTCTGTATCTTTCTTCTTAGATTCTATTATTCTCTTAAAATCTTCTGCTTTCATTTCTCTATAGTTGGCCGTAGATCTATAATAAAAAGTAGCTGAATTCTTCCACGGATTATCAAATAATCTCTGTCTCCCTAGAATCTGTGGTAAGTCCTCTGAGATATCTACTGCAAGGCTATCTATATTACTATCGCTAAATATAAAACTTCTAGCACATAGACTATAAAAATCTGCCCCTAGATATACAGTCCTAGTACAGAATGTAAACATCTTAGGCTTTTCTCCTTTCAATGGAACTTCACCTATTTTAAACTTCTTTCCGAGCCTTCTTTGAATTTTCTTAAGGTTATCTGGAGTATCTGAACATAATATATTACATTGTTCTGGGGTGAGGTTGTTTTTCTTTATAATAGATGTAATATGATTGACAGAGTTTACATAGAATACAGCCTCATCTGATACTACTCTAGTAGGAATTCCATTTCTAAGAACTACTATCTCTTCGAAATCATTATTTAGATAATTTTGAATAACCTCAGAAGCCTTTTCTCCTACTGCTCTCATTACAAATACATCTAGTTCCGGTTTAATAACTCTCGATGAATCTGCAGATCCCCAATCCAATTCATAGTATGGAAGATCTCTAAATTCATCTAACATTTCCAAGTACTCATCCATCATTGGGGTAGCTGATACAAAATATGCAGTAGGAGATTGTTTAAGGTATTCTAAGAATTTAAGTTCTGTATCCGATTTAAATCTCGAATCGTGAAGTATTGACTGGAACTCATCTACTATAGTATAGAATGTATAAAATCTATCTAGTTTCTCCAGTATATCTTTTACAATTCGATAGGAATCATAGGTTACTAATATTTTACAGGGTAATCCATTAATACTTCTAGAAGTACAATACTCTTCAATCTCTCGGTATAATCTTTTATAGATTTCTGAATTATTATCCATAAATTTCTCATCTAGTTCAGCATCTAAATTAGTATTTTTATCAACCTTGGATAGGTCTTTATCTATATTAGATTCTTTATCCATTTCATTTACTACTAAGTAGACATCAAATTCATGTTGATCCTTTTTATTCTTAAGTAACATCTTTCTAGGACTACATAAGATAACATTCTCTGGTCCACCTATACAATACTCTGTAAAACCACATCCAGGAAGTTGTTTATTTATTATACATTTACTAGAGAAATTTGAAAAACAAAAATCCCTCCATTCACCAATATACCTAATTCCTCTAGGTACTATAATATTAAATTTTTCCATATATTTAAATTATTAAATTTATTAATATCTTTTAGAACTCAATACAGAGTTCAGTTTAATTGTTAAGTATCCTAATTCTGAAGACTAGGGATACCTTTATTTCATTAATTAGAATTTAAGGGTATCAGAAAGGCAAAATGTATACTTTAACTGGGAATAGAAGATACTATCGCAATATAATATTTAATCTATTGAAAAAGTATACATCCTATAGTGGTTCTTCTAAATAAGCGAATATAATGAGAGACCCGCCTCCCCTTCAGGGAGAGCGTGGTCGTCTTATTTAGAAGGTTCACGATACATCTTTATTAATATATCTTATTAATAATCTAATGAACCTTAAAAAGAAACGGCCGTTCGCCCTTTGAGAGGGCGAGGCCTTTCAGTTCCTTCATTCTTTTTAAGAACCATTAAAGAAATAATTTTTTTATTCAGTTTTTATTAATATTTATCTTTCTCTTTTATTCTCTATATATCTTATTCAGTCTTGTGAGCGTAAGCGACCCGTAATGAGCTATGTAAATAGCGAATGGAGGGATACACATGGGTTCCTTTGTCCTCATAAATAAGTTACAATAGGATAAAAACCTTATAAGTGCTATGAAGTTACCAATAAAATTTTACAAGTTTATCTCTAATATAGATTATTTTTCAGAGATACACAAATATCATAAACATGAGAATAATGAAGATATGATTATTGATTATATGATAAGTAATCTAGCTTTTCTTCTAACTCCTTCCAATTTTAACCAAAGAGCGTCTTATTGTTTTAATAATTGGTTTTCTATTCTCTTAGAAATAGATCCGATTAAGTATGGTTGGGTAAAGAAAGTTGACCTACAATTCTTAAATAATACATCTGTAACTAAACAACAGATTATAGATTGGGAAGTACTCAATTTTACAGGGAAGAATAGGATTTTCACAGTAAAGAGAGAAAAATGAAGTTTTGCTACTTTAAACTTCTAATTTCCTTATATGTGGAAAAAAGAGCCCCAGACTTAATTGTCCAGGGCATATTTGATTATTTACATAACCAAATTGAAATTGCTTTCAAAGTCTTTAATAATTTAAAGCTATGAGAAGATATCACTAAGATTCTCTCAAAAGTCATGAACACTGTAATGAGTATGACTGATGAATAAAACTCAGGTGTTTGCATTTTAATTGAGTTTTTAAAAGGAAGGGTAGTTTTAATACTATTCTTCCTTTGATTTCCTTATAAGTAATTAAAAAATATAAGACTATGGAAGAAAAGATCAATTTACCAGAGAAAGGAATAGTAGTTGGCTTTGAACTTGAGAACTTAGAGGATTACTTGAATTGTACAGAGCATTTAGTACAGGTTCATGGAAAGTTTGAGGTCCTAGCAGAGATCGAGAAAAAAGTGAAGTACGAAAAGATTAGACACCTCGCCAAATTTCTCATGACGGAATATAATCCAGAGTTAAAAAGGAATGTGGTTTTTAGGTTGTCTAAGTTTAAAGAACGTCATGAACACAACGGCGAGACGGTTTATATAGCTTATTATAGGTTTGATGGATTTGTATCACTTTAGGAAATATAGGGAGAGACTTTTAAGGTTTCTCTCTTTTTTCTTTCAGGTACAACAAAAAGAAACTACACTTATCCATCTCGGACCAGTGTAGTTTGATTAGAATTATAGTATTTTAAGAAGTTTATCTGAGACATTATCGATCTTTATAGTTTCGTATGTTCCATCTCCTTTAAGCCAAATTAATCTTCTCCCCAGGATCTTTAAGCCAATTGATTCTAACATTAATTGATACATGCTAAATTGTAGGGTATAATGTCCTAGGGGTTCATCTATTAAATTATCAAAAGGAGGATACATTGTGATTCCCTTCGACCTCTGATAATCTTTCGTAAGTTCTTCATTTGTTTTCCAGTCTCCTATAATAAATCCAGGGTTATCAGGGGAATCATAGTAGAATAGAAGGTCGGTAGTTCCACAAAATTTAGTATTAATTTCTGGGATATACTTTGATGACATCCTGAATTCTGCACCGACCGGAATTATCGAAGGCGGTAACTCAGAATAAAATTTGAGGATACTTTCTTCTTTAGGTGCGAAGGGAATTAACCAACCCTCCTCTGGAATATATTGCCTTCGGATATTGGTCGGAATTAATTCAGGGTAACCACATTTTATCCATGTCATTGCTTCTCCAAATTCATGATACTTCGTTCCTTGTGTTACTGATTTTACATTTTTATATTTCCATTCTCTGAGGACATCTTCTTGAGTTCTTCCATTCTTTTTTGCATATCGTTCTGAGATTGTATGTTTATCGAAGGGTCTAACAAAGTTTTCGATTATATTAGAAACTGGTGTATATTCTTCAGTTCCTATAAAATACTTATGTCCTTCTTCTATAAATGTTATATCGGAAAAATGTTCAGATATTAAGTTTCTTGTTGTTTGTATAATTTCTTCTGTAGTCATATTCTTTTATTTTATTATCATATATAAGATTCACTAGTGCAGAGAAGAGCAAAATCCTTACTTATGATATGAAAATAATGATAAGTTTTGCAGATTTTGAGTATATACTAGAAAATCGAGTAGAGTTTAATCTGCTAAGTAAATTTAATCGTACTAAAGATCCAGAATTAAAAGCTATAATTTCTTTAATTCTTCTTGCTGAATCAATATCTAATGGAGCAATAATAACTTTAAAGAAATTAACGTTTGCCACTGCTTTAGAGGGTATAGATTTATGGAGAGGGAAAGTTAATACTAGAAGTTATGCGAAGATTAAAATAATAGGGGATTTGAAAGAATGGTTAAGATGTAATTTAGTTGGAAAATTGATAACAATAAAAAGACATGGAAAAAACGAGGTTAGAGTTATTGATTTATTGTTATCAAGAGAAGAAAATTAAGATCCGACTTTCACAAGCCAGATCTTATCAGAATGATTTATATAATTATTTTTTATTTTTTTATGCATATATAAGAGTTTGGAGGATTGAGAGATGATATCAATAATAGATGTTTTAAATAATGGAGAAGAAATTGCAAAGTATTTAGAAGTAAGATTTCATACAATTAAATATGCTGATGACTATTACCATAAGTTTATCTTAATTCATTCTTTGTGTAAATATGCGAATAGTTTAGATCCAGTTTATCACACTCTTATAGTATATCATACAGAGTTGATTGGGTGGTCTAGTGAAATCGATCTTAATAGTATAGGAAGTATAAAAACTAAGGAAGATTTAGCAATATGGCTTAAAGATAATTTAGTGGGAAAAATAATAACACTTAAGAAATATGGAAAGAATAATGATTTCGTATCCTGAATTCTTAGAAAATCTAGAAGAGTATAAAAATAAATACTCTGATTCTAGGGGTTCACTTCAATATAGAAATAAAACAGAAATTATGTTGATTCAAAATTTAATATTTCGTTTGGCAGATATTCATCTTTATATTCTTAGTTGTTTAAAAATTCAAGGAGCTGGAGGAAGTTTTATTAGATTAAGTATTCCTAGCATTAATAGGATTATAGATGAATTAATAAAATTATATCCAGAAAAATATAGTAAGTGGGGATATATAGACTTAGACTCATTTAATCTACTTTATGGAAGTGATGAAGTTATCTTAAAGGAAGTAGTTAAATTTTTTATTGGGAAGATTTTTACAATTAAGAAAATAAATGAAAAGAAGTCTTATACCGTTTTTAGAATTTCTTAAGATATTAGATGATCCAGAAGTAAATTCAGCAGGACGTTTAAATCGATACTTTTCTTGGGGAGAAGATACAAAACCAGTCGAACGAGGAATGTTAATTGGGATAGGGCTACAATTAATAAACTCCTATATATTTTTTGATGAGTCTCATAAATTTTCTAAGAACTCACTTCAAAAAGTTGATAATATTATAGGTCATCTTATATCAACATTTCCGAAAAAATATTCAAAGTGGAGGAAGATGAGCCCTGAGATATCAAGAGTTTCTGAAAATCTCTCTGAATATTCATCAAAAGAGGAATTTATATCCGAGATAGCTTGGATATTTGCTGGAAAACTTTTTAAATTAAAAAAGACAAGAGTTTAATTCTCTTGCCTTTATTTTTCTTTTTGAAAAAAAAACAATAGAAGAATTTCAAGACCTTTTCATTTTACTTGATTATGTACTCTTGTAAAATTACTTATCTATTATTCTTCCATCTACTTGTAGGACTTTAGCATGAAATTAACTACTTAATCCTCCTACACTGTTAACCATATACAACAAGGTAGCTTATAAGAAAATGTTAACTATCATAAGCATATAGTTAATTTAGGTTAGGCTACCCGTGACTTCCGCCCGGACCGAACACCTAATTCTTTCATATATAAGAATTTCAGGGGTTTAGAAATTTCTTCTGAAAAAAAAAATGGTAATGGACCAAACTTATTTCGCAATCCACTACCTGACCTGATAAATATTCCAAAAAGTCGTACTTACTTTAAGTTCAATTTATCTTAGCTAACCTTTATCGCTACAAGGGTATATCTTTTTGAAGTTCTAATAGTTAATTTCTTAACTATCATGAGTATTTCCCAAAGATAATAATTACAAATACCTTTATAGAATTTTACAGTGACCTTAGAGGTATATAAAATTTCTATCTTCTACCATATATAAGAATTTCAGGGGTTTAGAAATACCCAAATTTTTGTAGATTATTTATTAATTCTTGTATATTATCATCTATCTTTTCTTTTTCCATGTTGTTCCAATTAACTCTATCATTTTGTTCTGGATTACCAAATATTCGAGTTATCCAATAGGGGATTTTAGTTCCTCTTATATTATCCCATCTAGATGTGTTTGTTTTTTCAGAAAGTGCCCATAATACTTCTTCTATTGTATATAACATAGATTGGTGAATATGTAATGATACTTTAAAAACAGATCTCATTATTCCTATTATATTATCTAGGAACATATTTAATTGATCTTTATTAGTAAATACTCCAAAATTTCTCGAATCTATATTATAAATATCTCTCAAAGTTAGTATTATTCCTTTTCTAAACTTAAAATTATTATAACCTCCGATATATCTATAAAGTTTATCTATGAATTCTAAGGCTCCTTTATTACTAATGATAAAGTTATTAACAATTATATCAGAAAAATCAAACATATAGTTATTATATACATTTAATCCAGATAAACTACTATAACTATTTTTAATATTTTTCTTGATAGATTTATAGAATTTACCTCTTACTATAGTACTTTTTCCATATTCATAAAAACGATATGTAGGAAGACCATATTTGAAGTACATATAAGTATCTCTAACTCTATCATCAATAGCTTTTTCATCATGAAAACTAGAATCAATTTCTACAATGAATTTCGCTTTATAAAAGAAATAATCAGAAAGTATATAATGTTTCTCCCAAAGTTCTGTTCGAGTTTTTGGAACTTTCTCTTTAGTTAATATTTCTTTCCAGAGCTCTCTATCCATTATTGGAACGGGAAATTCTTTTATATACTTTGTAAAATCTTTTTCTTGCGTTAATTCATTTTTTATTTTTTCTATATCTTCTTCAAACTTTTTTGAAAAACTACTTTCATTAGCGATAAGAGCATCTCTTCTATTTTTAATAATAGAGATGTGAGTGTTATCTTCTTTTAAAAGATACGTTGGAATGATATATCCTTGTTCAATCTCTTCTGCATAATATTTGCATCCCATAGCAAATATCTTAATTAGGTCTGTATTCATAAGTTATATTAATTTTATTTCTATTTATAAGGTTTAGACCTTAAGAGCCTTATATGTGTAGTTTATTACATGAAAAACAAACTTAAAAGAAATGAAAATTGAACAAGAATTAATCGATGAATCTTATAGAGGATTCGTAAGAAGAGACCTAGTAGATCTATACCAAAGATTTATAGGTGAAAGAAGTGGAGGAAAAGTACATAATTCATCATTATCTAATGAGATAACTCCTGATAATGATGTAAATGTTAGTGAAAGATTTTTAAATAGACAGAAAAGGAGGGGGGGATTAAATTACTAAGATTTCCGAAAACTATTCATATAATTAAAAGATGTTATGAAGAAAGGTTTGGTGGTTTTATTGAATCTGTCTATACTATTGAATATGGAATTTTGCATTTAATGTACTTTGATGAGAATGTATTAATTGAATTCTCTAAAACATTTCGATCTCTTGAGAATGATAATATAGATGTATTGAGAGAAAAACTCAGAACTGTATTATCTGGAAAAATTATAGGAGATAATAAATTCATTTCTGTAGATAGAATAGAAAACCTAAGAACCAGAAAATAAAAAAAATTGAAGGAGACTTTTTACAGTTCTCCTTCTTTTATTTTTCTTCTTAGGACATAAAATCTAGCTTTTTCGTTTTTACTAGATCTAAGTCATTAAATGGAGTACCTTCGATAAGATTTACTCCTGTTTGTTGTAAAATCCATCCAAGTCCGGTCAAGTTTCCATATTCATCTACTACAATCTTTTTATCCCATATTGTTAGTTTAGGGAAATATAATTTGTAGTCCGGGAAAATCATACTCCATTCATCTTCATTTCCTTCTAAAAATTTATCTAGTTCAGGGTGAGTATTTATTTTTTTTGTTCTCCCATTCCATATCACATCAAAACACGGCCGAAGAATATATGGACAAACTTCGACTCCCTGACACTCTCCTGGTTCTGATGTTCTAGAAATAACTTTACATTTATTTCTTACCAGAGTCATTATTTTGTCCATTGAGTAGTCGGCCGTATTAATTATCACTATCTTTCCGGTTATATATGTTGGATTCTTTGGGTTAACGTGAATTAGACTACCTACCGAAGGATCTATCTCTTCTTGTAAGTAAATAGCCTCGATAAAAGCATCTAATCCATTCCCATAATATACGGAATTCATTTTTTTATCTCCTTCCCTAGTAATATCCCAGCAAATTCAGTAAGATCTACATCCCTAACAAATACATCAACTGGCTTAATGAATATAACAGTCCTTTCTACTATTGTCCCATCTTCTCTTACTGCTGATACATTATATAGGTTTTTTGATATTTTAGGGAGAAATGATTCAGGTACATATTTCCAATCAATTGCCATAGCTTCATCATCAAACATCTCTGATACTAGGTATTTTTCTTGTTTCATATCTTATATTTTTTAAAGTTGATTAATAATTTGTTCAGTATATGCTACCGGATCGAATTTCTTAAGCTCTTTCAATCTTGTCTTGAGCTCTTTTATACGATCCGAAGTATCTTTATTTTTTCTAAGGTAACTGATAGGCTTTGACATAACAGAACTAACTATTTCCTGAGGCATTCCAAATACTTTCATAATCTCTTCGTCAGTTGCTTTTGGATTTTTGTTTAATATATAATCCGAAATTAATGGAATAGCCTCTAAAACCGCAATATCAAAAGTAGTTTTTTCTATCTTCTTCTGATTTACTTTTACAATTAGATCTATGTAATTTTTATAAGTATAATCTAACCAATCATATAAACCAATTCGAAACATTGTGGATCCAGTAGTTACGTTTGTTGTGTAGTTTGTAGCACTATAGCAACACTTTCTTGCTAGATCTTCAATTTCTTCAATAGATATTCCTCTTGCTCCTGGAACTTTAGATATTACCATTTTAGGACCATTAATATCAGTAAGATCTTCCATATATACTTTTCCTTCTTCTGCAAGTTTTTTAAACTTTTTAAAATTAGGTGTAAATAAGAAAGTATCTCCTTCAAATAATATTCCTGGATTACCAAAATCATCAGTTACTCTTGTTAATTTGTATGAATATATTACTCTACCTTTACCTGTTTTCCATAATCTATCAAGTTCTGAATTTTCTTTGTCAATTATTAAGTTTGCATTCGGTTCTAGGAGTAACGGGTTATTATTTATATAGGCTTGGTATAATGATTTCGGACTAAAATTCGGATAATCATTCTTAACACCTATGCACAGACCAGTTACCGATGTTTTCATGTAAAGACAAAGAGGTATAGGAAGTGGAAGATAAGATATTTCCATTGGTCCTACTGGCGATTCTACCATAGGAACCTCTTTCCACAATTCTCCAAGTACTCTATTGTATACATCTGAAACCATTTGTTTTGTATATCGAGGAGCGGCATACTGATTGTATACACCATTTATTTCCGTATATCCCCATGAACCGTGACCTTCAAAAACTCCAGTATGTACGAGATTAGCATTAAGTTCTTCAATACCGGAAAGACCATGAGGATGATAGTTTGCTACACTTGAAATTACTGTAGTACTAGGTATCATCTTCCCTTTTGGAAATTGAAGAGCTGAATATATTAATCTTCTATAACTAGGTTTACAACCATCTTGTATAAATGCTGTATGTCTTTGATTATTAATATAATTACCAAAATCTAAAAAAGCATCTCTTGCTATTTCTCCAATAGCTTTTTGTTGAATTAATTCTTCTTGTGTAATTTGTGGTAATTCTATTTCTTTCTTTTTTCTAGCCATATTATTCAATTATTCTAAATTCGTCTAAATTATACCAAAAATCTTCAGATACTCCTGCTTTTACTGAAATCGATTCTTCTGAATTAAGATTTGTTATTTTTATTGAGAAAGACATAATTCCTCCTCCAATTCCACTTTTAGATATAACTACTGGTGGATATTCTAGAAGAATTAGGTCTCCTTGTTTAATATCTCTTATAAATTTTTCAAAAGTTTTACTCGTACTGTAGCTCATTTCAATACATTTCATTGAAATTACCTGAACTGTATATTTTACTGTAGGTAATTCTTGTATATTGAAATTTCCCATTTTAAATGTTTCCATGATCTATTACTTGTATTTCTTTCATAGCATCCCAAAACTCATTAATTGCACTTTCAGGAACTATTATTGATTTATTACTTCTAAGATTTGTTATCTTAGTTCTTACAGATTTCATTCCTGACTGTGAATTTCTTTTAAGAATAGGAGGAATTTCTAGAAGAATTATATCTTCTGGGTTAATTCCATCTAAAAATATTTCCCTTTTCTTATTATTTATGTAGTAAGTATTTTTATCCATCTTAGAAATTACTTTAATAAAATATTTCATTGTTGGTAATACATCCCTACTATTTTCAATACCATTAATTTTATAAATCTGTAAATCCATTATCAATTATTTTGAATTTCCCGAAATAATAATATAAGATATTTAATTCCAGAGTGCTAAATTTCATACTCTTTTTATTCTCTAAATTAGTAACTGTGACATATCCTTGAAGTAATAATGAATATGAAATCATTACTAAATCTCCTTCATTCAGATATAAGTTTATGAATTCTTTTTTCTCCTTATTCATTAACCTATAAATTTCAGAATTTTTATTAGTTAATATTTTCTTAGCTCTATCACAACATATATTTTGTGGTTCACCAAGTAATATTACTATTTTAACTTCTGGAATATTTGGATATTTATAAGTCTGTGAATCCATATGGATTAGTTATAATTCCGGCATCAAATAATAGTTTTTTTCTTTCTTCAATATCTTCTGTCAGTTTCATACTATAGTCGAAACCATCCGGAGTTACTTGAATTAATTTTCTAGTTGCCGGATTATAAAAGATATCATAAATATCTTCAGAATTAAAAGCTCCTAGACCTTTTCTGCGAAAAAATGGTTTACTCGGATCTAATCCTATCGGAAATATTCCATTATCTTGTAATGGATCTCCAGGATAGAACTTTTTATCACCTTGTTCAAATATTGGTGACATTATTTGATAAACCATTCCAAAATCTATCAAAAATCTTCCGAATTTTCCAAATAAATATAGAATTAATTTTTTTATCTGTTCGCCATCAGGGTCCGCATCAACTGCGATAACAATTTTACCATAACGGCTATATTTTTTTATCAATTCATAAGCTTCTTCAAAAGATTTTGCATCCTTTGTTACGTTATTTACATCCATACCAAGTCCAATTACTTTGAATATAGTATGAATTTCTTTATTATCTAGTGCCTGATCTACAGTCTTATCTAGCACCGAAAGTATCTTACCTCTTAACGGGAGTACTGCGTGGAACTGAGTGTTATGTCTTCCACTTTTTAGTGATCCTGCTGGACTTAGACCTTCACAGAGGAATAATTCACAATCCCATCTGTTTTTTCCAGTTGCGTCACTAAAACCCTCTATTAATTCAACCCTTGACTTAAACATATTTCTTCCCTGAGCGTCATCAATCATTTTCTGCGCTTTTTCGGATGCACTAAGAGATTTCATTGAATCAGCTAAGTAGTTTAACCTAGCTACATGTTCTTGCCAATATTCTGGATTATTTCTGAATATCTTTTGAAATTCTTTAGTAATATCTCCAAAATCAGACTGTTTTACTTTAGATATTGATTTTAGACGTTCTTTAGTTTGAGAAGAGTAAACAAGGTCGCCAGCTATAACTATAATACAGATTCTAAGTCCATTCAGAAGATATCTATGTTTTATTTTAAATTCATTTTTTAATGCCTCTTCATAACAAGTCTCTATATATGAAATATGAACTCCTTGATCCACTGAAAGACCACATGCCGATCCTGCTTCTACTTTTTGTCCAAGTTCTGGATCAACTTCAAAAGTAGTATATACAGTTACAGAACTATTTTTACTTGTATCTGCTGGAATTATTGTTTTAAATATTTCAAACTGATATGGTTTAAAAGTTCCATTAACTAATTTTCTGTTAGCCATTACTTCTACTTTTTTCTTGTATAATTTTTCTTGAATAAGTAGAAAGTATTGAATGTTTTTAATGGGAATATTTGCACTAGTTGATTCAAATATTTCTGGATCAGGTTTAAACATTGTAATAGTACTAAATCCCCTAGGTAAAGGTTCATACGGTTGCCCAGAAGCTCCAAAGATCATCTTTTCAAGATTATCTAATTTATCACATCCTTCATAAAATTTTTTTCCTTTTCTATAGGCTACAATATAAAAAATATCTTTCTTAGATCTTGGGCCATAAGAATTCCATGCTTCTTCAACAATAGGCAAGGAAGTATTATAATTCTCCTGAGTTACTTTAGACATTATAATAAATTCTTCCGATGTTGAATTAACCGCAGTTAACCCTATCCCGTTTTGACCACTTCTAGCTATATTAGTATCTAGAAATTTGCTTCCAGAATGAGCATAACTAACTGCGGTATCACAAGAAGTTTGTCCTGGTTTATCTTTCGACATTGAAATTTGAATTCCTCTTCCATTATCTCCGACAATAGAATACCCATTCCAATTCTGATCGATAAATATTTTATCACAATGACTACAGCTTACACTCTCGTCCGCTGAATTATCCCAAACTTCTTTCATTAAGATATCTGCATTAGTAACGCCGCCGATATACATCTTTTTGTTAACTATAATAAGATTTATTATAGAACAGAATATAAATTTAACCATATTATTTTTTATGGTTAGTAAGTCTTTATTCGTTATACTAATAAATTACTTAGATAAAGTCTAAGACTATTAGCTTGGTATTAGATTACTTAGATACTAATTCTCTAAGGTCTTTCACCAAATTTACTTACTAGTAATTTAAGATATTACTATCTTAAACGGCCTGTATTTTGACCAGGGCGACGTCTAATCGCTTCAATAATGTCTAAAACTCTAATTTCATTACTATTTTCTTCCATAAAATAAAATTTAGTTTATTAAATTTTTTTTAATATTAAATATATTTTCATTATAAATAGTGGGAAGATATAATTATGTTATCTTCCCATCTATAAGGTTTATATGCCTAATGGTTGGTTGTTTTTAATATCATAAATTAATTTATCTATATTATGATAAATATAATATGGGTAATCATAATTTGATAAATTGGTATTTAATGAAATATAATAGATTTCAATAGAGTTATTTTTCGCAAATCTATTTTTTATTATATCATGTTTTCTACATATTAGAAATTTTTTATATACTTCATCTTCATTAAATCCATCTTTATGATAATCTATTTGCATAAAATGTCTAGGTCCTTGTACTTCTATTAGTATTTTTCTGTTATTATATATAAAATATAAATCAAAAGGTAATGGTCTTTTATCAATGCACTCAGTAAATTGTTTCTGAATTTCTAAGTTTTGTATTTTCAGATTTAATTTTATTGATTCGCATACATACATTTCCCAAGAAGATCCATATATTGATCTGGGAAATGATAATTTATTTAAAAATCCTTTATTTCTGCATTTTTGCCATAATCCTCTAAATCGTTTATTAAAATCACCTTTCCCAATTATATTATTATCGTTTATAAATTGTTGAAATTCTTCAATAGTATCAATATCTTTCCAATGATTAAATATATTTTTTGGTTTTCTTTTAAATACTAATTTATCTAAAATATGTAATTCATTTTTACATTTTCGAAATAATCTTCTATATTTTTTATGAAATTCGTATGAAGATTTTATTCCTTCAGAGTCAATTAAATTTTGTACTTGATCTAAAGTTACCGTTGAATAATTCACTTGAGGGTTTGGAAATATTATATTATCTTTTCTCGGATCTTTCCTAAAAATATTATATATACTTCCAAATCTATTTTGTAGATCTTTTTTATTTTTTATATTATTCTTATCTATAAAATCTTGAATAGTTTCTGTAGATAAGAATATATCATCATACTTACTCATTGTAGTTTAAGTTTTTTAATTAATTCTGTTTTTTCTTTTGCTGTAAGTCCTGAAGAGAGATTAGTTACTTCTATTTTTCGGCCGGCAGATTCAAGTAACTTAGATATTAGACCGAAAGAACTCAGGCTTATTCGGTCCTTTCCTTCAGTTACTATAATATCAATGGCCGAAGATAATAGTAACTTTTCTAATTCAGGCGTATCTTCTGAATCTAGTCCAATATTCTCTTCGACTACTTGATTTACTATATATCCTTTAGCTGAACAATATAGTAATAATCTCTCTTTTTGCTTTTCTAATTCTTCTTTTTCTTCAGAGCGCGTATATATAGCTATTGTTGGATTAAGTTTCTTAGGATCTTCTTCAATGACCCAGACTCTACCCTGTCTATCTGTTTCCATTGAGATTATACCTTTTTCTTTCCAACTATACACTGTACCTCTTGAAATTTTTTGAACTTTACAATACTCACTAATTCTATATTTCATAACACAATAAAATTAAAGATTAAACAACTCTGTACATATATAAGGCATGCATTGTGGAAGGGTAGCGAAATGTGGGTTATTTTTGATGTTTTTAGCCATCTTAACCTGTAAAATGAGCCAAAATAACCCACTATCCTAAGAGAGGTTGATTTTGCTCTTACAGATGGTTGAGTTCCTTAATAATGAAGTTAAAGAAAAAATAAAATCCCTAGAACCGTTTAAGTCCTAGGGTAAAAGAATTAATCTACTCTTTTATTTTTTAATTTATCACACTCTATTTTTGTTCTTGCCAAAGCAATAGCGTGATTGAATATATCTATGAGAATGTTATCATCCTCTAGAAATATCATCATTAGTGTCATGATAATTGCAATGATGATATGTTGAATAATTTCTTTATTATTCATAGAAATAATCATTTTAATTACACCTTTTTCTACGGATTAAATTTATTCTATGAATTTTTCTTTAACTTTAAAAAATTAATGCTAGCTTCTTTTGTATATCTGCAATATATACTTTAGGAGCTAGCTCATTTATTTTCTCTTCATATATAAGGCTTTGAAACATTTTTAGGCGGAACTAGTTTTTAATCGAATTCTATATCACTGTGCAGAAAGAAAAAATAATACCTTCTAAGAAACCCTATTAGCCTTATATATGTAATAAAAGATAGAAATATCTGATATTATCTAAAGACATAGTATATCTAATTTAAAAGATATATTATGTCTTTTTTACTTTTTGAGACAATAATAACGCAATGCCTGAAGCAAATAGAAGGCAAATAAAAATAATAATTATGAAAAATTTAAAAGAACTTTGGTCAGCAGTATTAGAAGGCCAAGAAGAGCAAAAGAACAATTATTATGCAACTCTAGTTCAAATTGGAGTTCATGGTAGATCAAAATTTTATGTATCAGAAGATGATATCGAAAATCAATTCGGCGAGAATTTAAGAGAACTATTCATGCCGAAAGATTGTAATAATCGCGTAAGATCGATTATTGTAATTAAAAGTTTAGATGAGCAAACAGAAATTAAACCAAAAAGAGTATGTAGGACACTCTTTATGTTAAAACATTCTCAAGATCAGGGAAATAACGAATTTACCGCTTGGTTGGAAACCTATAGAGGCGAAACCGTTGGAACAGAACTGACTATAGATGAGTATAGAGAAAAGTTTACAAAATCATTTGACATAACAACTATAAAATGTTGGAAGGATATTCTCGACTTGTTTGAAATCTAAAATTATTATGTATGGAGAGGAATAAAAATTCCTCTCCTTTTTATTTTCCTTCAAAGCCTTATATATGAGAAAAAACATACTCCTTAAGCAATAATAAAAAGCTTAGGGAGTTTTAAATTTTTATAGTATGAAAAAGACAAATAGAGAAAAAATCAGAAGAGAATTTCAAGAGTTAAAAGTTAAGTTTGAAAAGATTAATTTCAAACAGGTAAAACTTGAATTTGAAAAAGGAACAATTACTGAAGACGAATTTATTGAGAAATCAAGAGTGGTCTTTGCATTAAAAGCGAGGTTTAAAAAATTATTAGAAAAAACTAAGTACCTAAAATATCAAAGCAAGGCGATTAAGGAACTTTATGGGTCAATGAGAAAATATTGCATTAAGAGTGATATTATCGATCCTTGGTATAAAGAGATAATAAAAAATTTACAAGTTCCATTTATTTTAGGATTAGCCTTAGTAGCTAGAGATCGAGAACTAGTAAAATTCGGTAAATCATTTATTAATGGATTTAAGAAAGTAGTTGTTTAGAAGAGGGATTAATTTCCCTCTTTATTTTTCTCAGGTCATCAAATTCTTATATATGATATGAAAACTTATATAAATAAAATTAATTGAAAAAATTATGGGAATTGTAAAATCAATTTTAGACACTGATTTATACAAATTATCAATGTCTTATGTTTATGCCACGTTATTTCCAGAGGCAGAGGGTGAATTTACTTTTATAGATAGAAATAACCTTGAATTTGATGAGGATTTCGTGGATCAACTTAAACAAGAATTTTACGCAACTAAATCTTTAGCGTTAACTGAAGAAGAGTTTAAATGGTGTTGTAAGAAAATACCATATATAAGTGAATTTTATTTTGAATTTCTTAAGTCCTGGAGATTTGATCCAGATAAAATAAAAGTCTGGTTAGATTCTGAAAAACATCTTCATATCACTGTTACAGATAAGATGTATCGTGCGACTCTCTACGAAGTAATGATTTTGGCAATAGTGTCTGAATTATTACATAAACGAGAGAATAATACAATTAACATGGAAGAAATTATAGAAAGATTAGATAAAAAAATTGAAATATCTAATCAAAATTCCATGAAGTTTGGTGATATGGGAACTAGACGTAGATATTCTTTTAACATACAGGATGCCGTTATTAAGCGTGTGAAGGAGAAAGCAATTTATACGACTGGAACTAGTAATGTATATCTTGCAATGAAATATGGTATGACTCCTCTAGGGACTATTGCCCATGAACAGTACTCCTTTCATGGAGCTTTATTTGGATATAAGGAAGCCAATTTCTTAACTATGAAAAATTGGAATAAAGTATATCATGGTTATCTTGGAATTGCTTTAACAGATACATTCGGAAGTAAAATCTTTTTTGAGAATTTACCAAAAGATACTGCGCAATTAATTTCCGGTGTAAGATGTGATTCAGGAGATGAATTTAAGTATGTTGGAATGGCAATAGCACGTTTTAAAGAACTTGGCGTAAATCCACTTCACAAGGATATAATCTTTAGTAATGCTTTAGATTTTCCGAAGGCTTTAGAATTACAAGAATATTGTAAGGGTAGAGTTGGATGTTCTTTTGGGATAGGTACAAATTTAATGTGTGATATTCCTGGAGTTAAGCCAGCAAATATAGTAATGAAATTGTCAAGGTGTAGAATTAACTCTAAACGTGAGTGGTCTAAATGTATTAAAATTTCAGACGACTTAGGAAAACATACTGGTGATCCGGCCGAAATTCAGTTATGCAAAGATACGTTAGGAATAGAGTAAAAATAATGAGCCTGGGGATAATTTCCTTGGGATCTTTTTATATCAATGACTTATGTTAATAATATTAGATCCAGCAAAAATTAATCTTAGGGATGCAAAAATTTATACAACACAAGAAGAATTAGAAGAAACATGGAAAACGCCTTTAGATTCCATTCTTCCTTCTCTAGGTTATACTAGGACTTATTTTGAATTGATGAAGTTGAGTTTAGGAGGCGTTACAATAGGATCTGTTTATTATCGAACTGTGGAGGATCAAAATACGGCCGGTGATATTATTGAAAGAAATACATATATAAAAGTTCAAAATATAACTTATACATATTCGAGGTATTATGCTTTTTTAACAATTATAGAAGACGCGGCCGGAATAATATCTGTTTGTCAAGGTTATGTAGAGGCAGAAAAATTATTATCTGATCCTTGTATTGTTGAGATTGATAGAATTCCTATATCTATACGTGAAAGAATTATAAAACTTATTAATGTATGACAAAAAAGCGTGAAGTATATAATGAAATAAAATATGGTCTATGTGAGCTATTTCCGACAGAACATGGAAATTTCATGATTAATAATTCAGATTGTTCATTTACATATTCTAAGTTTTCTGATTCTGGAAAAATTTTATTTTATGGAGAGATGTCGATAGGTGATAAGATAGAATTTTCAGTATTTAGAACTAGGGAGGATTATCCAGATTGTATTGTTCTCTATTTTTCTTGGATGAATGTTTCCGAGATGAAGAGAGATGTACAAAAAACAGAAGAATGGTTGGGAATATTAAATAATGGATTTGAGCATGAAAAAACTAATAGAGTCTCCTAAAGAATGGCTTGAGTTTTATAAAAAACTAAATAAACTATACAATTTTCATCTTGAATACTATGGTCCAGAAAATGATTGTATTAAGGGATATACAAATCCTTATTTCTTACCAATCAAGTATCCTGTTATTATATCTGGATATAGTACTATTAGTGGTAGTGGTATAGATAATTGGACTACACTTACATTTACATTTATTTATTTAACTGACTTTTTTAAAGATGAAGACTGCTAAAGATTATATAGATTTCTTAGTACAGCGAGGATATAGTTCTGCAGGAAATCAATTTATATGTGGTTACTTAGAGTATACCGATTTAGAAAAGAAAGATACTTTAGGGCATGTTACATTATTTACAAGATATACAGAAGAATATACCAAAGAACTAGAATCTCTTCCTGAAGGGACTGAATTTGAGATTGATTTTTCGAGAGTAGAAGTCACAGGAGCATGGTTTAAGACTTTGATTACTTATCCAGAAAAGACTAATTCTTTTTGTGATGAAGGAACTGGAATAATAGTAGAAGGTAAAGAGTTCGAAGATAATTTTGAGAAAGTATTATGGATATCAGAGAACCCAACCGAACATGAATTAGGAACTATTAGAGCACATTATAGAAACTTAGAATACTTTATGAAAAATTTTAAACCAATTCTTATGAAGTATGATTTTTATGAGTGTTATGATTCATTTTGGGATATCACCGAAAGACATTCCTCGGCGCCTAGATTTGATTATAGGCATGTAAATACTAGATCTGATTTTGATATAGATTTTATATTTACAACTAATCCTATAACTGGAACTCTTGAATGTAATGCGCCGAGTAAATTATTCGGTGATAAGTCCAAGGATTTATGTAGTTTATCTCCTGAAGAATTTGAAAAATATTTAATCGAGAATTATTTTAAGGATAATTTAAAATTTGAATATATTCTCAGTTCTGATCCTAGATATACAAAAGATAGTTACATTGAGATTATGAAATTAATGTTTTCTTTGAGATATATGGAAGATGGAATAGGTCAAGTATATAAAGATATAGATTTTGGGAAAATACCAGAAAAGTATAACGATTTAATTAAAGATTATAATGAAAAGAGGTGATATAGGATTATTATCTATTGGAATTAAAAGAAGATTTAATCCAATTATAGGAATAGGATCAAGTCAAAAAAATATAGTAGAAGTAGAAAGTTTATTAAAAATTCTAGCCGAAGAAAAGAAAGTACAGAAGTTTATAGATTCTTTACAACCAGGAGATATTATATACTGGAAAGATCTTGATGTGATAGAACTTGCATGGTTTGAAGTTAAATTCCTAGAGGTATTTGACATAGAAAGACGAGAACTTCGAATACAAGAGATTCATTCTTTTAAACAATCTGTTAAATTAATCAGTGCTTATGATTATCTTTCAGGAAGTTTATTAACTAAAGAAGAATATGATAATCAGACTATATAATAGATAGAAGAAAGAAAAAGAGAAGAACAATTAAAGTTTCTTCTCTATTCTTTTTTTACTTCAAGATAAATTTTGAAGTTGGATCATCTCCGATCTTATATTGTAACTTTCTGAGAGATCTGATAAATGCTTTTTTAGAACCGTATGTTGATCCTCTTTCTAGTATCATTGTATCTTCTGTTTCTCTTTTCCATTCTAAAATTTCAGGATCATCTTGAGATATAGATTTTTGTGTTCTTGCTATCACTACATTCTTCTTCTATGCATTCCTTCCATTCTTTAAGTTGATTCTTTTTAGTGAATTTACTGGAACTATACACCTAGGATTAAGTACTAATAAGCATTCTACATCCCAACCATAAAGATTAAAACTTTTTCCGTTATAGTATAATCCATTATACTCAGGCATTCTAGTTTCATTTTGACCATTCTCTGTAAGTAATATTCCATCATAACCTTCGGATACCATCTTTTCAAAATCAATTAAATAATCTGAAAGAGCAGGTTGAAGTTTTAATATTCTTTTAAACGGTACTTGATATAAATCTTCTAATGTATCAATGATATAAATTTTAGCTGTAGAAGAAAGTTTGAATTTAAAATATGTTTGTAGATCTTTCTTCCAGGATTCCATTACAGATATTATAAAATCTCTCCATCCCCATTTAGAGTCTATCGGAGAAGCCCATAATCCAGCTTTAGGTTTACACCATCCTTTTCTGTTTTTAATTTTTCTGAATTTCTCTGGGTTAAATTTCTTTTTCCCATATACAACAAATTCTTTTTCCATACTTCTCTTTTATTTTGTACACTAATAAGGTTTTGAAGCGAAAAATAAAAACCATAGGATAATTTCCTATGGCATAACAAGTTCTTTCATAAGTACGTTGTATAATAAATTTATTATTTTCGGAAGGCATTTTTATACAACGTACATATATATTTCTTCTTTATTGGGTGGTGTAGCAATTAATTAATCTTTAGTCCTTCCTTTCCTTAAGATTTTATAATCGACCATAATATCTTGGATCTGGTGTTGACGAAGCTTCAATGATGTATGGAGATATTCTATTCCAATAAACGCCATTTCCCATATCAATAGGCTGTCGATATCCCCAAGGGTCACCATAGTAAGGTTGACTTAGATAACTAGTTCCATCATTTCTAAATATTCTGCTAAAATTATCTACTACCATTGTCAATGATTGAACGAAAGTAAATAATCTTCCACAAGTATCCTGAACATTTTTCATTTTCTCGACAATATTACTATCATTCCTATCTCTCTTTACTTGTTGGATCTGAGTATTGTTATTTGATTGAAACTCTGATCCTGAAGAGAAACTTGGATCGTCAGGAATACTTTTTTGTCTAAAACCACCATTTTGATTGCCATTATTAGTATTGATTTTATCTACACCAATAAATACAGCTACGCCTGCAACTGCTGCAACTAATACTTTGAAGCCAACGCTTAAGATTTTACCGTAATTCATAAAGCTACTAATTTTTTTTTATTAAAATGTTATACTACCTCTCAGTAGCTTTACTCGTGGCTTCTCGTTTACACTCACCCGAATTCATACTAAATTTTTAGCATCAATTTTACTTGTTTTTTTAATCACTAAATTGTTAATTTTTCTATTTGTTTTATAGACAGAAACTTTAGCGCTTATTTTTCGTCCATATATAAGAATTTCAAGGTTTATGCTCTTTTTGCTTTATTTTTTAAGTGAAAGCCTAATTATTGATAAGAAACTCTGTTTGAAGAGTTGATTAATAACTAAAAAATAAACTATCTAATGATTTATGGTTATATACGAGTATCTACAGAAAAACAAACAGTAGAAGTACAGAGGTACGAAATAAACAGGTATTGTAGGGAAAATGGAATTGAAGTAGATGCATGGATAGAAGAGAGCATCTCAGGGGCTATAAAACCTAGTGCTAGACTTCTTGGAAAATTAATATTAGATCGAATAAAGAAAGGGGATTTAATATTAGTTACTGAAATTTCTAGACTTGGAAGAAATGTATATATGGTGATGTCAATTATAAATCATTGTATGTTAACTGGAGCTGCTATCTTACCTATCTGGAAAGGGGAAATAATAAAAGAAGATTCCCTGTCCGTATATGAAACTTTCTTTGATATAATTAGTGCTCAAAAAGAAAGAGAATTAATAAGTCGAAGAACAAAATGTGCATTAGCTATGATGAAATCTAATGGCGTTAGATTAGGTAGGCCTGTTGGAATCCCTAGGAAGCGTAAATTAGATGGAAAAGATAGTGAGATTACGAAATTACTTGAAAGAGGATTGAGTAAAGCAGAAGTAGCTAGAAGGTTAGGAGTTAGTCAAACAACATTATCAGAGTTTATGAAAATAAAACATTTATAAATTAAAAAAGTTATGAATAATAAGTTTATTTTAAATTTGGAGAATCAATTTCATGGAATACACACGAGATTGAAAGAACTGCATTTCTCAGCACCCACTATGAGCATCCATAAATTAATTGATGATTTTGATGGTGAATTTCAGGATTTTGATGATGCTCTTATGGAAAATGCTCAAGCTCTCTGGGGATTTATTCAACCAGGAACATTAAGCCCTATTCTTCCAGAAGCATTAGAATTTGAAAATCTCTTAGTAGATATTAGAGGATTACTAACTGGAATAAAAAGAGAAGCTGGAGATGATTTAATGTGGTCAGGTATTATTAACAGAACAGATGACTTTTTCGAAACTGTTAATAAATATATTTACTTGATCAAAATATGTAAACATGACGCTGCAAAAAGCGAATAAAAAAAAGAACTAACCTTGGAAATAAAATCCTTGGTTAGTTTTCTTTCTCTTCTAAAATAAACCTTTTTCTCTAGATAGTTTAAGAATAGAATAATTGTAATTGCTCATATAATAAGCAGCATTATCATCTATGTTTATTAATCCCTTTTCATAATTCTCTATTATTGCTAAAGAATTATATAGGATGATTCTAATAAATTCTTCTTCAGGAATACTTGGTTTTTCAATAGTAATAATATCCGAATTAAGTTTTTTAAAATACCTAAAACTTTCTTTTGTTATTAAATCCAGTCTGTATACATATTTTGTCATATTTTTTGCTGTCCAGATTTTTCGAAATGGTTTTTCAAAATTACTTAAGGTAATTGAAATATAGTATTTACTTTTACCTAAGCGATTATTATCCTTTAAAAAACTTACAATCTTTGAAACTTCTTGAAGATTATTTCTATTTCCTATAAATGAAAATACACTAAAACTATTTGATATTGTTTTATATTCCTCAGAAGTTAGATAATTTTGAGCATTATGTATATCTACTAGTTTAAGAGGAGTTTCTATTATATAAACTCTAAAGTTTGGTGTGAAAGTTATCATGATAATTTTTATAATTATAATATAGTTCATTGAGGTTATCTATATCTTTTTTAACACTAAGAAGTCCAGTAGTAGTTTTTATTATTTTAATTAAAACTTTTCGAATATCTTCTGAGTTGATTCCAGATATAGTTTCTTCTTTTATTTTTACAGTATCATATCTTCCATAATAAATAAAACAAATCTCCTTATATTTTATATGGTGTAATAAATAATTAAATGAGATTCTCTTTAATCGATTTCGAAATAAGAGACTAATTCTATTATCTATTATTACAAAAGTGTATTTATTATTAGTCTTAACAGTGCAATAATAATATTCAATTTTTATACTTTTCTTATTCATAACAATTATAAGAGTTTAAATCCTTAATAATGTAATAAAATAAAAAAGAAAATGTTAAAAGATTTATTAAATCGATTAGAAGAAGCAGAATTTTTTAATAAAAAGTGTTACCAAGAAAACTTAAGAAAGGAAGTTGGTTCTAAATATGCATATTATGATATTTCTATATTTAATACAAGACTAACTACTATTCAATGTTCTCTTGAGGCTTTTAGAGGTTTATATGGGATTATACCAAAGCCAGAGGGATATGAATTAGCTGTTAATAATCGTGGAAGTTATTTAATCACTATCTTGTCAAATCTAACTACAAAAGAAAAGGTAAAGTGGATATTTAGAAAAACTAGTAGATTTGTTAATAGAATCACTTCCTCACGAGGAATAGTTGATGATGAAACAGAAGCTTATATCTTTGGATATTTAGTTTCTCAACAACTTTTAGATTTTATACACATAGAAGATCTTCTTTTAGGGATAGAGAAGAAAAAAGAAATTTCTGGAAAACTATCTAAGGGTGATTTAAGTTATGTAATGTCAACTTTTAGAACTTATTATGATAAAATAAATAAAAATATTATTAAGATAGCTCCTCCTCCAGTAGATGGTATGGTTTATTCAACTGCTGGAGAAAGAAAATTTATAATGATGATTCCAAAAAGAAAAAGAATGACAAAATCTGAACTTTTAAATACTTGGTCTCATGAATTATATCATATAGCTAGAAATTCTTTTGGAGTAATGAATCGAGAATATTTTTACCTTGAAGATATTTTAGTTGAATATATGGAGAAATCTTTACCAATCTTAAAAGAACTTATATGGAAACGGAGGAATATGTAAAAGTAACTGGATATGTATTCTTGTATGATCTAGAAGAAGATTTACAAGTTGTTACTGTAATAAGACTAGAAGATGAATTGTCTCGTTTAGTGCTTACTCCATGGAATAATGCAGATCCTGAAGAAGTATTTTTTGGGTGGACTGATAATCTCAATACATGTTATATTAGTATTTCAAGTTTTGGTGAAGTTCTACTCTTAGATGCTTTCTTAGATAATGTTAAAGATCGTCTAATGGCAGTTCCAGGAAAATTAGTAGTAATGAAAGATAAAACTTATAAAATAGAGATATGATGAAGGTTATAATTTATTTAGTATTATTAGTTGCATTTATCCTATATTTAGGACAAACAGAAATATCATTTTCACCGTTTAGAATTAAAATAACTGAGTGGTATAAGCCTTTAGGAATAATTATTATGATTATCGGGTTTCTTATTTATACAGGAGGAAGTGAAAGAAAATCATTTAAAGATGGTTGGACTAAGGCAAAAAATGAAATAATCAATGGGAATAGATAGTTGGACACAGACTAGAGTCAAAAATAAAAATACTGGAGATATAGGAGTTATTTACAGTAGTGGTTTTGATTCAAAGGGACATTATTATAAAGTATGTTGGGGATCATCTATACTTCCAGAAAGAATGAGTATAGATGATTTTGATAAAAAATGTGAAATTATAGAACATGATTATACATCAATTATCCCTCAAATAATGGAATATCTTAAGGAAGAAAGATTAGCCAGAATTCCTCAAGCAGTAGCAAGAAGGTTAGATCCAGATTATTATAAAGTAGGTGATATTGTTTATTTTCAGTCTCCTGGATATTTATGGGGTAGTGGTGAGTATGCAGAATTTGGACCAAAATACCCTTTAATAATTACAGAAATAAGACAAGATTGGGGTAATGAATTTAGATTTAATATTATCTTAGATAGATATCGTCCGGAATCACCTTTAAATCCCAAAGGAGAGTTTTCGATTTTTTTCGATCTAACTAATTTTTATAGTACAGATGCATATAATAATTTAGCACGTTATGACAAAGAATACTAAAAGGAGACTATACTATCAAAAATATCTTCCAGGAGATATAATTACTTGGTTCAATAATGATATCTATATCAATGAAATCAATCTTATTAGATTAGTAACTGGTGTAGTAGGTTTTTTTTGGAAATTTTAGATATGAAACTGTAGATTTAGAATTAGGACGTTCTTCAGAACATAGATATTATGGAGAAAGAACAAATATATTGGTATCTAATACTGATATAGTAAATAGTAGGTTGATTTTTCGATCTTTCCCAGGGATTTCTGATATAGTATGTAAAGAAGTATGTAAATTTTCTGGAGAATGTGATTTATGTAATTTCAAACCTTCTATCAGACCTAATAAATTCTTTTTCCCTGGAGATAAAATAAATAGCACTCTACTTATTTCCTATCCAGTAAATAATCGTAAAGGAATAGTTAAACGTGTGAGAATAAATGAAAGTGTTCTTATAGACTTTGTAGAGGAATTAAATGAAAAAAGTATTGTTACTTTGGATTTCATAAAAAATAGAATAAAAGAACTTGTAACTCTTGAAAATCTTGAATATGGAGTTTTTATGGAATATTCATCAAAGGAAATAAGTCATTTTTCGAAAAACCTTAGATTATTTCAAAGAAGAGGATATACAATAGATTCAGGTAAATTAAATTACTGTAGTCAATGTATTCTCTCAAAGGATAATTGTAATGAGTGTGGGATTGTGAAATATAATTTATTAGATAATTCAAAATCATTAATGATATGAAAACAAAAGAACAATTAATTAAAGTTTTTGAAGAAGTAATAGAAGATATTATTTCTAGAGAGTATGAATATAAGGATAATTATATAGAATTTCCAGAAACAGATAGACTAATATATGAATCAAAAATGTATAAGTCTATTCAAAAAGGAAATAATAAACCTAAATTTCAAACTCCTCTTAAAATATATGTACAGAATATAGATACCTTTGAAAAAGCAAAGGAATTGGGTTCAGAGTGTGCAGTTCTTAATATGGCTTCATCTAAAAGACCAGGTGGAGGAGTTGAAACAGGTTCTAGAGCTCAGGAAGAAGAATTATGTAGAAGAAGTAATTTGCTATTATCCCTATATTTATACTCTCCTGAAAAATGGGATGAATACTTTGGAGATTATTATTCAGGAAAAGTTCTTAATGACTTCTCCTACCCTATTCCAGTTTATGGAGGAATATATAGTCCAGGGGTATGCGTTTATAGAAAACCAGGAACTTATGAAACTGTAGGTAATTATTTTAAATGTAATGTAATTTCAGTGGCAGGAGTAGTAAGACCTGATATTGATAAGAATACTGGAGAAATGATGAAAAAATATGTTCCTGTTGTAAAAGGAAAAATAAGAACAATCCTTAGAATAGCTTTAGATAATAATCATACTAAACTTGTTCTAGGGGCACTTGGATGTGGAGCATTTAAAAATCCACCTTCTCATGTAGCAAGATTATTTAAGGAAGTTTTGGAAGAACCAGAATTTATTGGAGCATTTGAAGAAATATGTTTTGCTATTCTCGATGATGGAAATTCAGGAAGAGATCATAATCCAAATGGAAATTTAAAACCTTTTATAGATGTATTTGGAGAATATGAAAGAAGATGATAAGTTATTGTATGAAATTTGTAAAAGAATAAAATATAAACCAATTATCAAAAATTCTGATGGAAATTATGTTAGAATTTGTGGTGTAGAATTTGATGATGAAGAGAATCCATGGATTAAAATAATGGGTTCGAGTATATACTATACAAGATCTTACATAGATAAATTGGTTTTATATTCTAATAAATTTATTAATAAAGATATTTATGTACATGGAGAGGTAGTTAATTCATTTGTAGAGTTTAGTAGAAAGTATATATCTGGTTTACATAACGTCATAGATTCAGAAGTTACTATAAAATTATATAATAGTAATAAATTTTCTAAAGGTTTTGTAAATGGAATAGAAACTATCTCATTTATGGATTTAAGTTCAGTGGAAAACTCATTGTTAGGTAGGATGATTTTAAATAAAAATATGGTAGATTATGGAGATTTTGATAATAAATTAGAGGATGAAAATTTTGAAATTATAAAGGAACTTAATGATAATAACCCATTTTTATATTTTGGATAATGAAAACAAAACTATTAATCCATTGGCCTAAAGAATTTTCATTCTTAGGATGTAATACTTGTAAACATTTCACATCAAAACAAACATGTGAATTACCTCAAGATTATCCAGAGAGTTATATCGCTTCTGATAATACTGGTAGAAGATGTGAAATAGGGAGAGAATGTTGGAATTATGAAAAAAGATAAGATGTATGTAGACTGCGAAGGTGGTCCTAAGGAATGGTTTGGAATGTTTAGTCATTGCGATTTTGAAAGAACTATTATAGGTTTTCATAATTGGATTTGGAAGTTTCAGGTTATTAATTCTGAGGTAGTAATTAATTACTCTGAAGTTAATAATTATTATGGCAGAAGAGAGGCTAGACCTGAAGAACTCGAAGAAATAAATAAAATTCTAAAAAATTTAAATTATAAAATTAATGAAAATACAGGAAAATTAATTAAAACTTTGAGTGATAAGCAGAATATTTTGACTAAGCTTAAATGTAGAGAAACTTTGACAGAAGAAGATAAAGAATTTTTAATAAAATATTTAGAATCATCATGTTAACAACAGAAGAGTTATTTAGAGAGTATATTAAACTGTTTAAATTAATAGTAGAGACTGCTGGATATACTGTTAACAATAAAAGTTATCTAGAAGTTGAGAAAATATTAGAAAAAGAAGAAAAAAATATTAAGTTAACTATAGAACAGGATATTCCATTTACTCCATTTGTAGCAACTCTAATATTTTATGTAATATTAGATATTCATGGTATAGAAAATCTAGAAGGAGACGAAAAAATAGATAAAATAAAAGAGTTGATTGATGATTTTTGGGAGAGATATCTTAAAAGACCTACTAGAAAATTTACATCTAAGTATGGATTACCTAATGTTGGAGATTTACAAACTTATATTGCATGTATTAAAATATAAATTATGAAAAATTTTAAAGTAACATCAAAAGAAAATGGAAAAGAGTATTGGATCTCTAGAGCAAATGCAGTAGTAGGAATTGTATATACTAGAGATAGCAATGGTCGAGTAATGTTTTTAGTATCTAAAAGAGGTCCAGGATGTCCAGATCATGTTGGAAAATGGTCAGTTACTTGTGGTTATCTTGATTGGGGTGAAACAAGAAAAGAAGCGGTAAAACGAGAACTTTATGAAGAACTTGGACTTAATCTTGAAATTTATCCCAATGAAGCAATTGATCATTTTTGTACTATAGATGATCCGTCTCGAGATGTTAGAGAAAACATAGTTTCTAGATATCTTATTCATGTAGATTACATAGCTACTCGGAAAAAATTAGCTGATAAGGAAATTAACTGTGATACCGTATCAAGAGGTGGAGAACCTAATGAAGTAGATGATATTAAGTTTGTCCCAGCAGAAGATATTGATAGTTATGATTGGGCGTTTAATCATGATCAGGTACTTAAAGAGATTTTAGAATACTTAGAAACAGGTCGAAAACCTAAATATTGTGAAGAGTAAAGAAACTAGGGATAAGCTCTTCTTATGTTTAATAAAGATTAATAATCAGAAAAAATCCTAGTTAGTAATCAAACCCGAGGAGATAATTCTTCGGGTTTATTTTCCTTATATGTGATAAATATAAATATAAATAAATATAGAATTATGAACAGATTTATTAATTGTGATTGTATTAAAAATAAGAAAGGTGAATTAATACCTTTATGGAAAATAGATTGGAAATTAGATAGTGAGTATCTTGATAAGGATGATCTAGAAAATAGTTTTATTGTTCCAGAAGATAGGAATATTGGTGATTTTATAGCAGAAACTGATATTGTAAAAGCTTTATGGGATTTGATAGATAAAAAAGTAGTTCCATGTAAAAGAGTTATTAAAATTTATTCTGACTCGACAGGAAGGGTTGGATTGAAAGAGGGTGATGAAATTTATGTTAAACATAAATTTAGCTCTAATGAAATTTACCCAACTAAAATAAAAACAATAACTCAAGGAATACAAGAAAATGTTTATTATACTACAGAAAATCATCTAAAAGAGAACTGGTTAGGATCAGATACTGAAATTATAGAAGATGCTATATTAAATGATATTCCTGGAAATAATGTTGTTCAGATAATAATATATAGGAAACATTATGTTCTAGAAGACGGAACTGAAACTGATTACGATTATGATTTTTTTAAATTAAGAGAAAAATGAGAGAATTTATTTATGCTAGTTACCTTCGAATTACACCAGAAGAGTTTTTTGATTTAGCAGCTAAAGAGATGAGTAAAGCTTATGAATCTTATAAATCTAGTTCAGAAGATTATAAAGATCCTTTCCTTCAATTTTGGGTCTATATAAATCCTAATCTAATTCCAGATAGTTATATTGATACTTTAAAGAGGGTGTTAATTGATGAATATGGATGGAGGATTGTTGATATAAAAAAACAACTTGAAGAGAGGAAAATCTATATAAAAACTGAAGTATAATGGTAGATGATGAAGTCCTAGAAAAATTAGTAAAACTTGGATATAAACAACCAATAAAGAAAAAAGAGAATTGAGGTAGAAATAGTAGAATGGATAAGATTACATAAGGGTATTATCATTCTCGTATATCCATTTACTAATAAAGAAGAGAGAAAAGATTTATATTTGCTATCCCAATGGAGAATGGTTCATTGAGTAGTAATAATCTAAACTATCCTTCTTATGAACAAGCTAGATTAGAAGGAATAAAGAGCGTATGTAATGAATTATTAAGAAAGTAATTATGAAAAAGTTATTAATCATTATCAGTCTTATTATAGGATTAGTGAGTTGTGATAGTAAAGGAAAAGATTTACCACAATATAAAGTAGAATATAGTAAGGAATTAGTTATAAAATCTATTGATAGAGGATTAAATTCTTACGGCGTTAGTACTATTTATTACATCGCTGGGGACGAAATTGGTTCTAATGGAGATATTAGATTAAGTGAAAGAATTCCTAGTAGTAATAATCCAACATATAAAATAGGAGATAAGATATTATTTTCAATTAAAAAGATAGAGAAAAACAAATGAATTTTTTACTAGTCTTAATAGCATTATTATTAGTAATTGCAATAATTTTTAAAATAATAGTTATTATAGGAGCTCTCACTAGAAATAAAGAATCTGTTTCTGGATGGGTTTCTAGATTATATACACCAAATTATAAACCGTATAAGAAAATGGAAAAAGATAAAAAAGATCAACTTCTTGAAGAGTTGTTTATGCAAAAACTAGAAATAGATCTCGGAAAAGCAGATGGAACAAAAGATGAGGTTTATCTTGCTGATGTAGTTGAAGATGCTTTGGTTGATATCGAACTAGCCATAGAGGAAGAAGTTTCAGAGCAGAGATTTTTCATATGGCCAAAGGAAAGGGAGCGTCTAATTAAAACATGGGCTAAATTTATTCCTAATCCAGCTAATGGAGGAGATGATGATTTTATTGTATTTGATTCTTTCCGAGGTGAGTATACATTTGGGGAGAATGGATTTACTCCTTTATGTAGCTCAAAGGAATTAAACGGTTACTATAAAGACAATAACTTAGAATATATAATTAAACAACCTAGATATTAAATGAAGAGGAAAGATTATTTATATAGTATTATCTTAGATCAAAATACACCAGAACTTAGGAAAGAGTTTGAAGATCTAGGATATTCTGAAATGGTTGGAACTGGTTTAGCCTTTAATCCAGATAAAGGAAATTGTATTATTACTTGTGCAGAGACTGGAGAATATACAGCTATAACTCGAGAAGCTATTAAATTTTCTTCATCTGGAAAAGTATCTCTTGTAAAAAGAATTCAATGTGGAGTAACTAAAGAACTAGCTCTTGGGATAGCTGCTCTTAAAGGAGATACAGATTTCGGACAATGGTTTACTAATGGAGAAGATTGGATAAAAGATAATCAAAAGAAAGGTTATCATAAAGCAACCATAAATGAACTTCAAGATAAATTTCCTAGAGAAGGTATTCAATTTCTTAATTCAGCTTATATCGGAAAAGTTAGTAAGGATATAATTGAACTTCTAGAAGATGTTGGTTATTATGATAGTAAAATAATTGATGGAGCATGTGATATTAAAGATTGGAAGGATTTTTCAGATTGTGGAATATGTACCTCTAATCATGGAAGCTACACAATTATTCATAAATCATGTTGGGAAACAGCAAATCCTCATGTAACTTGGAACTGTGCAGGAAGAATTGATTGTAGGATTGATGAAGTTAGATTTTATCAAGTTATTACACCTAGATTATAATGGTTAAGGAGTTAGGTATAATTCGAAGTGGTTCTGGTGGAATAATTGGATGTAAATCAGCGGCAGATCAAGTATACTATTATAATTTAACTATAGAAATCTTAAAATATTTCTCAGCATTTCAGATAGATAATAAAATTATAGTTACTTATGAAGATGTAGAACATATAGATAGAGTAGAATTATCAAGAATTAGCTCTGGTTTTTACTTAGATATTTATTATGATTTATTTATTCATACTAGATTAATGATCTTAGATGATGAAATTCCAAACTCTCTTAAGTATAATTGGAATGTGAGAACTGAAAGAAATTTACATGAAACGATATTTATTTTTAATTAAAGAAAGATGTTAGAATTAAAAGCTGTAGAATTTTTAAAAGAACTGTTGGGATCGTATAGTCCTAGCGGTTTTGAACAGGAAGCAACTAGGGTATTTAAAGATTATTGTTCTAAGTTTGCGATAGAAGAGTTTACTGATAAAATGGGAAATGTAGCATTTAAGGTAGGTTCAGGGAGTAAGAAAGTAATGATTTCTGCACATATTGATGAACTTGGAATGATGATACAAAATGTTACAGACCAAGGAATGCTAAATATTATTAATCTTGGGGGAATAGATAAAAAAGTTCTCCCAGGAAGTATAGTTAAAATTTCTAAAATTGGTCACCCAGGAGAATATGTAACAGGTATTATTGGGAAAAAGCCAATTCATGTAGAGTATGATGATAATAGCAAAAATGAATTAATTCCTATTGAAGATCTTCTTGTTGATATCGGCGCTGAATCTAAAGAAGAAGCTATGAAGTTAGTAGAGATAGGTAGTAGAGTTGTTTTTGAAGCAAATTTTATAGAACATCTTGGGAAGAATCGATTTGCATCTAAAGGACTAGATGATAAGATTGGAGTATTTATTGTTGCTGAAGTCTTAAGGAACGTGGTGAATTATGAAGACTTTAAGGAACTTTTTGATGAATATACTTTTTATGGCGTGGCGAATACTCAGGAGGAAGTAGGTCTAAGAGGTGCAATGGTAACAAGTAAAAGAGTAAATCCTGATATTTCGATTGATATAGATGTTACTTTCGCCACGGATGAAGGTAGAGGAATAAAACCTGAGTCCTATGGAGATATAGAACTTGGGAAAGGACCTGTTATCATGAATGGACCTGATAAATCTTGGAATCTTCGCTGTAAAATGATCGGAGTTGCTGAGATTAATGAAATTCCATATCAACTTGCAGCTTCATATGCAGGAGGAACAAATACTTCAGCAATTCAAGAAGGTGCTTTTGATTGTGAAACTATGTTAGTATCTATTCCTCAACGAAATATGCATACTCAAGTTGAAGTATGTGATTATCGAGATGTGGAAGGTGCTATAAATCTAATCTCCAAGACATTATTAGAGATTACAAAATAAAGAAAAATAATTAGAGGACTTTTTACAGTCCTCTTTTTTTTATATTTCTATTTTCCCTAGATTAATAGGTTTTTCATAATTTCCATTTACTTTAGAATTCCATATATTATAAAATAATTCTCTATAATTTTCTCTAACTTGATATACATCTCCATAAATAATTCCTAGTACATTATAGTTATTTTCACCAAACATTCCAATCACTTTAACAAGTTTAGAACGCATTTTATTTTCAGAGAAAATGGATTCTTCATAATTCACAGGATAAAAATTAAGAATCCTTCTCTTATAAAACCCTAATTGTTTTTCTTTTATTGAGTTAAGAAAGTAAATAACATGTCTTCCTAATAATCTTTCTGAAAAATTATTATCTACTAGTATATTATCTCCAAACACTTTTTGATCTTTTATATAAAGTCCTAATACTGGATGTTGATCTACTGATGAAGAATCTATAATATATTTCTTCAATTCAATTCCATAAGTATTTCTCTTCTCCATCCATTCTTTCATGATAAAACTTCTAACTCTAGGGTTTAAATTTTTTGATAACTTAGCTTCATAACATCTAATCATAATTCTTTTATTTATTTTCACATATAAGGAACTTGGATTTCCTTATAAATGTAATAAAATAATCATATGAAAAAGAAGAAAAAGAAATTAATCTCCCTAGCCGAAAAAGTTAGGAGAGATAATGAAATTAAAGAAACAGGAAAGTTAGTATCCTTAAGACCTAGTATCACTCATAAAAGTAAAAAAGATTATTCACGTAAGTGGAAACTCGAAGATTATGAATAATAGGAAAGAATTAATAGAGTTAAATAAACTTTATAGGAAACGTTTAGTAGATTCAGTAATAACTAAATTACTTAAAGTCCTTGAATTTACTGGATTAGATACACTTGAAGATCTTGTGTTTGATTATAAGAGTTTAGAATCTAAATCTATATCAGGAAATATTCAAAAATTATATTATGTAAACAAAACATTTAATTATATTAAAGTTGATATGGATTATGGAGAGTACTCTAAACATAATTTGGATATAGAGGATTTAGATACTACAGATTTAGAGATTATTGTATTTAATAATATTATCGGATATTATAAAGAGAATAAATTAATAAAAATAGCAAAAGATTATGAAGATTAAAAAACCCTTTACAACTGCTGGATCTGGAAAAATCTATTTTATATCAGATCTTCATTATGGTCATGAAAATGTAATAAAATATGATTCTCGACCTTTTAAAGATGTAACTGAAATGAATAATTATATCTTAGAGGAACTTAAAAAAACTAAAGAAGAAGATATTATATTCGATTTAGGTGATATGTTTTGGAAAATGCCTGTTGACGATATAAAAGATGTCTTAAATCAGATTCCTTGTAAAAATATTTATAAAATTGTTGGGAATCATGATAACTATGGACTTTATTTTGATCAGGCACCACTTAAAGGGTATTTCAAAATAATCTCTGATATTCTTGATGTTCATATAGAGCATTCAGGAAGAGATTATATGGTAACTATGTGTCATTATCCCTTTGTATCTTGGAATCATAAACCTCATGGATCTATTCACTTATTTGGTCACGTTCATGGTCACCTTACTGAATATATTAATAGTATTTATGATCTTAAAGTTGATGTAGGTTTTAATTCCGAATTAGCAAAGTCTCTTAGAACCTTCTTAATACCATTTGAAGAGATTATCAAACATTTCGATACTAAAACGGGAGGTATGAATTATAAAGAATGGACACTATCTAAATGTAAAGAATTATGAGAACAGTTTGGATTTATTCATTACAAATATCAGATACTGGAAGAGTTTATAGAGATATTCCACCATCTGAAGCTGAAGTTGTTGATGAATTTGGTGGTATTCCTAGGATAGTAAAGATACTGAATAGCGGGAAAATAATAAAAAATTATCAACTTCATTATCATTTCTTTAATACTCCAAGTGAGTGTATTGAACATAGAAATAAGTATATCGAGGGTAAATTGAAATTCTTTGAAGATCAATGGAAAGCCACCGAAAGAAATCTTAAAAAACGGATAATAAAATGATAACACAATTAACAGCAGAAGAAATAATGAATCTCCCTAAGGATAAAACATTTTGGTATAGTTGTATTAGTTTTAGGGAGAAAACTTTTAGATGCTCTAGTATCATAAAACCAGCAGAAATTATTTTAAAAATTGATATAGATAATTTATTATATCTTCGAAAAGTTTCTGATAATTCTGTAATTGGATCTTTTCAGGGTTATAAAGAAAGAAAAGATTCAGAATGTAAATTTTTTGTGAGAATATTCGATACTGAAGAAGAATGTAAAGAATATTATAATGCTCAGATTCATAATACTGTAGATCGACTTCAACATTTTTATGAAGAAAAGCTTAAATATATAAAATCCAAATTAATATGATAACAAAAGAATTATTGTTAGAATATAAAGAAAATTCCAAGTCACTTTGGTATTTTATGTTAGAATTTTCTAGTAAATCTTATAAATGTACAAGGTTAGTAAAACCCATCGAAGTCTTAGTAACTAATTGGGATGAAAAAAGTGATTATTCTCTTATTTTAAAAAGTAAAAATAAAAATCTAGTTTTCAAAAATCATCACATAAGATTTTTTCTACCATATCTTTTTGAAACGAGAGAAGAGTGTGTAGAAGCTTATAATGCGGTTATTCAAAATCAAAAAGATAAACTTCAACACGATTATGAAGAAAAATTAAGATACTTAAATGCTAAAATAGAAAAATTATGAAACAGCCGGAAACATATGAAGAACTTGATAAACTTATAGGACAAACGTTCTGGACTTTTGGATTCTATATCGGTCCGTATAGTTATAAACTTGAAAATATAAACTCTCCGCAAGAAGTAGTTTTAGGAAAAGAAGAAGGATCTGGATATAGAAGAAACACCACCTGGTATCCTTTAAGAAACAAAACCACTAATATGATAGTTGGCTACTTTCAATTAACTCCTAATAGATATAACTTAGATAATTATAAACTATATGAATCAGAAGAAGAAGCCATTGAAGGTTGGAACTCTACTATTCAAAATCAATTAGATCGATTAGAATTTGATTATGAGAAGAAAAAGAAGTATCTAAATAAGAAAATTATTAAAAAATGAATAAGATAATAATTGATGGATATTATAAAGAAAAAGAGTGTTTAGGAAAAATCTCAGGAATTATTTTTAAAAACTGGGAAGATAATGAACCTATAGACAGAATTTCAATTATTATTAACAATTTTGATTCTTATATTCCTGGAGAATTTTATAAAAGAGAACTTCCTGGGATTATAAAATTATTAGAAAATATAGATCTTGATAAATTCGATACAATCATATTAGATTCTCATGTTTGGTTGTGGAATGATGAAGAATCTCTTGAAAAACCTAAACCAGGACTAGGAGCACATCTATATAAGAAACTTGGAAGAAAGAATCTTAATATTATTGGAATTGCGAAAAGTTATTACCGTGATAATAATCTACATACTTTTCAATGTTTTCGAGGAAATAGTAAAAATCCTTTATATGTAGATTCAATTAATCAAGATAAAGATTATTCTGAAGTTATTAAAAGTATGTATGGAGATTTTAGAATACCATATCTTATAAAATTAGCAGATACAGAATCAAAAATAAATTTCAAATGAGAATGATTTATGCAATAGAACAATTACCCAAGAAAGAAGATACTTGGGTATTTTTGGGAGGACCTATTCAAGGAGCTCCAGAGTGGCAAGAAACAGTTCCAGATATTCAGGGAGTAACTTGGATAAACCCTAGAAGAAAAGAGAAAATTTCTGGAGGTTTATCTGATGCTGAATATAAAAAACAGGTAGATTGGGAAACAATTGGACTTAGAGTATCAGATTTTATATTATTTTGGATCCCTGAAGCTGTTGAAGATATACCAGGAAGAGATTATGCACAAACTACTAAAATCGAACTTACCGAAAATTTAGTTAGAAAGAAAAATATAATCTTAGGAATTGCGCCGAAAATACACGGAAGAAGGTACTTGATCGAAAAAGCTAAAGCATATGGAATAAAAAATGTATATAGCTCTTTAGACGAATGTATATCTGAGTTAAAGAAAGAAATATCTAATAGAGAGTCCAGTTCAAGAGAGTTTTTTACTTCCGATACACATTTCGGCGCAGAAAGAACTTTGGAATTATCTAAACGTCCTTTCATGAATGTTGAAGATATGGATTGGACTATGGTAGAGAGATGGAATACTAAAGTTCCTCCTAAAGCTATCGTATGGCATCTTGGAGATTTTGGTGATAGAAGTTACTTGAAATATTTAAATGGAGATATTCGATTAGTTTGTGGAAATTATGAGATTAAAGAAAAATCTGAAAGAAATCTAGATATACCTGATTTTATAGGAGAGCTTATAGATTCTGGTTTTTCAAAAGTATTCCTAACTGAAGCAGAAACAAAACTCCTAGGAAAAGAGATAGCACTTGTACATGAACCTATGAATTCTACAAAAAAGTATAATCTTTTTGGACATATTCATGGAAGACAAATGATTAAGAGATTTGGATTAGATGTAGGTGTTGATGTTCATGGTTTTGCTCCTATGTCTGCAGAAGAGGTTGAATTTTTCTTAAATGCACTAGAAAAAGGCTATTACGACGCTGAAGTATTTTGCTAGTCTGATATTCCTTGAAAGCCTTATAAGTGAGAATAAAAAACAAACTTAAAAGAAAAGGAATATGATAGAAAAACTTAACACACTAATGACAATATTAAGTGCATTAGGATTATTAAGAGACGGAGTAAAAAATTACATAGATATCTCAGTTGAAAATAGTTTATCCAATGGAATAGTAGATAAACTAAAAGATAGTTATGACAACTATACAGCTATCTTAAACAAGTATGCGATTGAAGGAAAGGATTTTGATGTTCCTTCGATTAATAGAGATTACGTAATAAGAAAACTGCGATTAATAAAAACAATAGTAAACAGATTAGTCGAATATTATATCAATGAGCCAGAAACATTGAGAGATTATAAACAATCCCTCTATTTGATTGGCGCTGACATAGATAGTATATATCGAAAGTCTGTTGTTGATTATAAAACGTTTTTGCTTGCAGTTAAGTAAGAAAAGGGTGGGTAATTCCACCCTTTATTTTTCCACCGTCTAGAAAAGACTAAAAACCTTATATATGAAAGGAAAATAGAGTTCCTAAGAGGTTAAAATAATACCGTCTAAGAAACCCTATTAGCCTTATATATGTAATAAAAGATAGAAATATCCGATATTACCTAAAGACATAGTATATCTAATTTAAAAGATATATTATGTCTTTTATACTTTAGCGTTATACATAGATATAACTAGAACTTATAATACATACGAAAGGTGTGATGACGGAGTATTATAAGGAGAGACTAGGAGTTGCTAACCTAGAAGTCGTCAGAACGACTTTATAAAATTCATCACCTTGATCTAACTTATAATTATGAAATATAATATAAGGACAGGTGGAAGTTGTTATACCACTTGAGTAGATATTTAAATAGTATTAAAATATCTTTTACAAGGATAAGTTCTGAGCGTAATTAAATAAGTATATTAAGTTACTATATTGAATTATACTATTTATCAAAATAGAGAAAATACTTAATATAACTTAATAATTGATAAAGGTTGGACACATAACTTGGCAAGCACTAACAAATTTTATAACGTGCATTTAGCCGAGTTTAACAAAATAAATAAAAAATTAAATAAATTCCTTATAGTAGATAATATTATAAGGCCACGATATATTGAGATAAACCTGATAAAGGATTATCAAGAGGAATATATCAAAGACATGTAGCCAAATATATATGGTGAACTATGAAAATAACAAAGGACCTGTATAGTCTAGAGTTATTAGTAATAGGATGTGAATTTAGAGGGATTTAATATACAGTTAAATTATTATATATAACCTATGATAAATACCGATGAGGAAATTATAAAGATTATATATAATTCTAAGTTAGAAATCTTTAAGAGAGAAGCTTAGAGTAAAAACAACCATTTCTAAGTAATTTACTTAGAAAATAGAGACAAAAGAATATTAACAACAAAAAATTATAGAATTATGAAAGCAGTTGTAAAAAACGTTGGAATTTTTGTAGCAGGAATAGCAGCAAAAGTAGTATTTGATTATGGTTATAAGAAAACTAAAAAATGTTTAAATAACCGGAAAAACAAAAAAGCTGAATAAGCTAAAACAACCAGCCCGAGTTATGGATTAACTTGGGTTTAGAGACAATAATTAACAAAATTAATATATTATGAAAAAGATAACAGAAGTCATTATTTTTATGACAATGATATTAGCAGGAATTGCTTGGATATTAGGATTTGATATAATTTATTCAATATCAGCAATAATTATGGGAACTACCGGAATTTATTATTGGTTTAGATATATGATTCCGGAACTATTTAACAGCAATGAAGAAGAATTCATTGATGACTAACCGGAGGGATAACAAAATTTCCCTCCATTTTCATTTTTGTAGTTAGGTGAATTCCTAACCTGATGAGATCACGAGGTTAAACTCAAGATCGAAACAGAAATGGAAACTAAAGATTTCCTTTTGATTTTATATATCAAGAGACTATAACTAAACAAAAGGAAATTTACAAAGAAAAAAAAGAGGTCTTGACTTTAATTAGTCAAGTTGATCCTCTTTTTATTTTTTTTCTTCAGAATGCTAAGGAATTTGATTTTGTAGCATATAAAATTCATTTTTTAACATATCAATTCTACATTTGATATCAGCTATTTCACTTGCTATATCACGTAGTGGAGAATTACAGAAAAATTCTTGATTACTATTCCAATAAATATTATTTCCTGTAATAACACTATTAATATTAGTTATAGCTGTTTCTATATTATGTAATCTTTGCATTAAATTAAAATCTCCAAAGATTCTTTTATCTATAGTAGATACTAATCTCTCTTCATTATTTACTATTATCTCAGGATTATCCATTATTTTCTCTAGATAACCTCGAAGATAATTAATAACTATATCTAAAATCTCATCCGATTGTGCAGAGGATAGAATTTTTTCAACTACAGCTTTTACTACAGAATCAGAAATTTTGATATCATTACTTAATTCAATATTTGTATTACTCGTTTTCATTGCCATTTTTCAGTTCTTTTAAACAAGTTTTCTTAGATTCTAATTGAGCTTCAAGTAACTCTATTTCTCTTTTTAATGAAGCGATTCTTGTACTCTTAAGGGATTTATCTAGCGCCTCTATAAAAGAATCTTCAAATTGAGAAAATTTTAATTCCATATAGCAATGACAACTACCACCATAACCCCAATGATCTGTATACTCTAAACAAATACTTTTATCATTAATAGCATCCTCATTGTAATCATCATCTAACCAAAGACTTCCTCGAGTAGGATCATATTCATCATACCATGAATTAGTTAATCCATATTTTCTATAAACTTCATAGATCTTATCAAATCTTTCCTTACATATCTCAACAATCTTAGGTTTAACTTCTTCTGATTGTTTCTTTGAATCTCCTAGAAAAATACCTAAGAGATTAATTAATTCTTCTTTTCTATCCATAATTCATATATTTTATTTTACGGTAGCAGAACACAACTATCTACTACATCATTAAGAGTTTTAAGGGAAGAAAAATAAAAACTATACCTATTATTTTAAGTATAGTTTTATATAATAACTCTATTTATTATTCTCTGTAACTATTATATCCATTTTCCCAAAGAATATCAGCTTCTTTAGGTATACCACAATCATCTGCAAATGAATAATATACTTTTCCGATAACCCCGTCTATTAATGGCCAAATAAAATCAATAATCTCTCTATCGGTTTTACCTGCATCGTTAAGTTCTTTCCATTTATCTCCTTTACCATATTCAGTATACATATCATACCACTCATAAACGAAATTAATAAGATTGAATATCTCACTATTTCCGTATCCCCCACTATCCTCTTCTTTCTGATAAAATTCAACAGCACGAATTACATCTTCTTTAGAATTTATAATAATCACTTTATCAGTTATATTATTTTCATTTAGAAGATTTATTAATTTTTCTTCAATATCTAAGAAGAAAACTTGTGTACTCGAATTAGTAATTACATCTGAATAACTAACAATTAAACGTTTTTTGCTCATATTTTTCTAAGATATTTAATATATTTTCTGATAATTTTACTTTACTTCCTAGGTTACGAATAAGTGTTGTCTTACTTATAGGATTTTTTGTTATTATCTCAGAGTTATATATAAAATTTCCTTTTATAGTTTTGATATTACCTCCTTTAAATCTCTCTGGGGTAATTGCTTCAATATCATATGTATTTTTCAAAACTGTATGAAGAGTTAAGCGTTTTAAGATTGGATATTTTATATTAGTTCTAATGAGAATAATGTAATCTGTAGTATAAGTATTTTCATCAGCACTTCCTCCAAAAAACTTTAATAATTGTTTTGGTATAGTATTTTCGATAGAAGCTCCTAATTTAAAACAACATACAACAGCATCTTTATTATATCCTGTTAAATAAGTATAAAACCTATCCGTCATTAATCCAGAAATATCAGTCAAGACTCCATCCATATCTAAATCCTTTTGTTTCTAAGTTATCTAACTCATAAGAATAGTCTTTATCATCAGGATACAGTTCATAAAGTCTATTCATAATTTTTTGATTATGTTTAATATCAATATATACAATAGTTCCCTTTAATCTCTCCATAATCTTTGGTTTAAACATTTCCCAAATATCATCTTCTTTATCAGGGAATTCATTGTTCATATCAAGGTATAAGTTAAATAGATTTCCTAGTAGAGGTTTTAAATCCCATATTGAATAATTATGATTAAATCCTTTCTTTCCTTGAAATCTAAAGAAATATTCAACATCTTCCTCAGTTTTTAGAACAAGGAAATCTTTTTGATATTTTTTATATATTCCAGTACCAATCATCTGTCTTAATGCATCTGGTCCTTGAATTAAAAATACTTCAGTGCTTGAATTTGTAATAACATCTGAAAAACTAGTTATTATTCTTTTCTTTTTTCCCATAATTTACATAAATAAGAAAATGAGGGCAGCCATAATCTCACGACTTGCCACCCTCTGTCTTCAAATACTCTATATCTTTATTATCAGAACATTAATCCACCTCGATATAAACTTGGATTACCTTTCTGTCTAATTATCTTAACTAATGTTTCGCCATCCCCATATATATCCTTAACTAGAATAAATCCGTCTTCATCAGGATCTTCAAGAATGGTTCCAATACTAAGTTCTTGATTTTTCCAGAGACTTGAGAATTGAGATGTCATTCTAGTTTTCCAACCATCTAGGATATTACTACAATAATCCTCATTTGTCTTAGTATCTGAATCTTTATCTTCCATCTCACAATCTTTTCCAAGCCATTCTGGGAAATTAGCTCTTCCTGGACGAAGAATTTCCTTAATCCTTGTTACATCTTCCTCTGTTTCAACAGGGAATTTCATGATATCGAAAACATATTTAGCCAAAGGAATATTAAGGCAAGTATCTTCAGAAAGTTTTCCATGAATATTTACTTCATCAACAATCGAACCAAGAATATCAATAGTAGATATCTCAAGAAGATCAATTTTTTGAAGAATATTCTCTCTCTCTTCTGGAATTTTTAAATTATCGTCCAAATATTCGTTTATTGCTTTTTCTGACAAATTTCCGAATTGTTTGATATATCTAATTCTTCCAGGACGTCCAAGTAAATTCTCATTTACGTTAAGTGTATTTGTTGTTAGAATATATAATTTTCTTGATCTATTATATACCCCATCAATTAATTTTAGTAATACTTCATCACTCTCTCCTCGCTTAAATGTTTTCTCTGCTTCATCAATCAAAACAATACATTCAAAGTCGAGTTGTTGAATAAAACTTACCATTCCCTCTATTTCATTATCAGGAATGATTATGACAGGAATGTCTAATCTATTACATAATAGTTTAGCACAAACACTTTTTCCTGTTCCTTTATATCCTGTGAAAATAACACCAAGATTCTTATTCTCTTCAACAAATTTATCTGATTCCCAAGTTTTTTGAATTATATCAAATAAATTATCACAACCTACATCATATATTTTGTGATTAAATTCAAACTTTTCTGAGAGTTTTTTTAAACCGATTCTCTTATCTTGACCTTTTCCTTGATATAATTCAAAAATTCCTGAACCTGGAGTTGGATAAAGTACTGTATTTCCATCAATCGGAAATAAAGTTCCACATTCATCAATCCATTTTTGTGCTACTAAATTTTTCATTTTTCTATTTGTTATATTTTATACATTTATAAGAATTTCAAGCTTTCAGAAGAATTTAGAATATTTATTACAGTTTTTGAATCTCCTACAATTAAATATGTATCTTTCTTTTTAATTATATCGACTATCGTTTTTAAAGATATTTCTAATGAATTAATCTTTTTCCAATTTTTATCACAAATAATAGGATCATAAGAAGTATTCCCTCGATGTTTATCTTCGAGGTTAATAATTCCTAAACTTTCCATACGCTTCATAAGACATTTTAACCCTGTTTTCTTAAAATAATATTCAGGCTCAACTCCTAATTCTATAACCAATTTATTTTTCTTTCCAGGAACTATACTTGGATTCCTAGTATATTTCTTCGGAGTTAATTCTATTGTAGCAGAATATATAAGAACATGGTCGATATCAAAGAAATATACGCCCCATTCTCCTTTCTGTTCTAGGTTAATCATTAGAAATATATGTTAAGAAGTTGTCCAAGATCTATATAATCAATTCCTACTTTTTCTGCTGCTAATATATCTCTATTACTTTGACCATATAAACCAGATTCAAGTCCAATTTGTATGGCTGAATTCTTATCAAATCCACGAGTCTTAGAAATTACAGCATCCATCATTCTATCTTTAGATTGTCCAAAATCATTCTGTACTAAGATTTGACAATGATCATACGGAACTCTTAGATATTCTGATAAAGCACAAACAATATATTCTAACATTATTTTCCAAGAATCTGAACCATTACTACTTAAGATTAGATTTCTTGGAACCATAGCATAAACTTTATTTGGGTTAAAACATAAAATCTTATCCCAAACTTCAAAACGGAGTCTAATATCATAAATTCCACGTGGAAGAAGACCTGGTTTTCCATTACTCTGAAAAGTTTCTACTAGACAATCTAAGACATCACAAAATATTACTTGTTTCTGTCGATCAATTTCTTTTCTTCCATTATTTGTATTACTACTTCCCCAGGATCCTCCAGTATTACCACTACTACCCCAGCCAGAAGATCCACTCCAAGATCCTCCTGAGTTTCCCCAAGAATTTCCTCCTGCCGGTTTTGTTTGCCATGGATACTGTTGATTATTACTTCCTCCCCACGAAGATCCTCCTCCGTTATTGTTCCAAGATGGAGTTGATGGTTGACCCCAATTACCTCCACCTACACTTTGTCCAAATGGTGTCTGTTGCATAATTTTTTCATTCAATTCTTTTTGACCTTTAACTACTTTTTCTATTCTCTCATCCTCCTCTGCTTCATCGATTTCATTGATATCATCATCGTCATCATCTCCTGAATCATATGGAGGTTCTTCCGAAGAGTAGTCAGGCTTTAGATATTCTTTAAATTTATTATCTTCTTCCATAAGTTTTATAGTTTATGTTTATCACTTATAAGGATTTCCGGATTTAATAAAAGCTCATCAAGTTTAGCTAAATGAGACTTCTCCATATAAAGTCTCCATAATTCTGTTTTACGAGCTTCCTTAAAACATTCTATAACTTTTTGAGCATCTAATTCTACGCTTCCGATAATCATATATCTATTATCATTTGTACATTTCGGTTCTATACCAAAACATCCTTCTCTAATAAAAGCGTAGATAGTTTCATAAGATGGTCGTTTTAATATAACAGGAACAGTTATATTAATAGAAAGACCTGTACTTGTTGAAAGAATTAAAAATGTATCTCTAGTAGAATGTAATTTAAGATAATAATTCGATATAACAATATCTGCTATCATAGGAAATATTCTTTTGAATTATTTATCATATCTTTTAATATAGTCAATTGAGTGTCATCACCACCCCAAAATTTATCATTAAAAGCTTTCTTCATACCCTGAATTATCTTTTTATAATCTATTCCTTCTACTGTCCCTAAAACTTTAACAATTGATCTATTTGACATTTTTTCCGGTAACTCAAAATAAAACCTACCAAAACCAATAGATTCATATATATCTTTTCGTCTAGGTCTTTTAAGATAATTATAGTGTTGATCATCAATACATATGTAAATATCTAAATTTTTCATAGTTCGAATTATTACTTCTCTTAATTCAATCATATCGTTTGTATCAACTATTATCCCTGTCATGTAAATTTTATATTATCTAAGTTTTTACTAAATGTTTCAAATCATTCGCATAAGGACAATTTTTAGATCCTTGGATAAATGATTTTTTGAGTTCTTCTAGGTCAACACTAACTTCCTGAATGATTAAGCAATCGATCATATTTCTATATCGAAGATGTTCTAATAAAGAAGTATCATCACAAAATCGAAATATACAAAATTTTCCAAGACAAGTTTTTACATAAATTTGTTTAGGAGTTATTCTCTTAGTCGCTAACCCATCTAAATTATATTCTAAAATAAAGTTCTCTCCAAGAATATTTCCACTAACAATTCCAATATCAGTTGATAATTCTTTTTGAAGTCTTCTGTAAAAACTAATCTTCACCATCTCCAGTTCCTGCTTTAATAGATAAAATAGGTTTAATAATTTCCAAAATTTTCACTGTATCTTGTATTCCAGTTATTATTTCAGAAGGATCTTTATATACCTCGGGCGCTTCATCAATACAGGCGAGACATACAGAACTAGAATATACATTGCCCATACTTTCTTTAAATTCTTGGAGACTTAATCGTTCTCTTGCTTCTCGCCTAGACATTAAGCGCCCAGCACCATGAGGAGCACTATAATTCCTATCAGGATTACCAAGACCTTCGCAAATTAAAGTTCCAAAAGCCATGTTCATAGGGATAATTACTTTTTGTCCGGCGTAAGCTTGAATGGATCCTTTTCTAATTATTCTATCTCTTGGATCTATATAATTATGAATAGACTCAATCCTCTCAAGCTCTTTTCCAAGTCCAAGAGCTTTTTTAATTCTCTCTGATATTACCATTCGATTATATTCTGCATAAGCTTGAGCAAAAAACATATCCCCAAGATAACCAGATATATCTTCATGTGTTACTAAGAATCTACTAGGCGGAATTGTATATCGGCCGGAAGCATGAAGTTTTTCTATTTCTTCTTTGATTTTCTTCCCTTGACCTTTATACTTTTCCTTAATTCCTCTCTCGGCCGCTTTCATATCCGCCTCAATTATCCTAGTTTTCCCAATCTGTTTTTTCCAATAAGCAAGTATTTTTATTCCTAAATTTCTTGATCCTGTATGAATAGTAACCCAAACAGACTCTTTATCTTCTTCTACCTGTCCAAGTTCTATAAAATGATTCAATTTTGTTACTAATACTACTTTCAAGTATCGGATAGGTCATTTCTGCCTATCTCTAGTAGTTCTTTTTCCTACTAGTTCGGAGCACACCTTCTGACTTTTATGCCAGGCCAAGTCCCTCTGCTCTCTACGGGGGTATAAGTTTTAACACTATAACCTTCCCTCGGTGATTAGCATCTCAGCTTCTCCCGATATGGACGACTTTTACAACGAATGACTATTAATCATTCTGGAGGCAATCAATTTTTCTCACCTCCACCAAGAGTTCCAAGAGATTTATAGAAAATTCCCTCAGACATACCAATTCTTTTAAGGGTTTTTGATATAAATTTCTCTATCTCTCCTAGACCTTCATAACATACAAATTCAGGCCATAAACTTCTTGCTCTTTCAAGTTTTGTTTTAAAAAATTTCTTGAATTCTTTTTCTTGGATAACAGTTTTCTCATTAATCTCCATACCCATTGGAATATCTCTACGAATTCTAGCATCCCAAAGAGCTAATTCTGGATCTCCCGAAGGCATTTTATATTTTACACTTAACATACCGCAACCTTGATCACAGCCAACCACATCAGGATCAAGAGGACCACCAGAGTAGGTTTGAGTATATCCTACTACACAACCTTTTCCTGCATGACAATTCCCAGTAATAAAAGTTAATCCTCCTTGTTTAGCAATAAAATATCCAGTATTTGTCTCAATACAAACTAATTTACCGCAATACTCAACTTCATTTCTTTGAAATTTTGAATTATGTATTCCATTTCTTGAATAATTAAGTTTAGAATCATCTATTATATTAATATAATGTATTTGATTTAAACCATTATATCCATTAAAAGTCTTTAATACTATTTTTGACAAACCTTTATTGATTGTTGCAATAGCTGATATTAAATTTAAAGTATCTAGATCTTTGGAATTTATTCTATAACTTCCGTGATTATTGTTAATATAATTTTCATAGTCTCCATCAACTTGAATTAATTCTTCAAAAAAAATCTTTGATTGTTCTTGAGACATAAATATTAAATCAGAGGGAAATTTTTTCTTTAGTGTAACTAAATTAATATATTTCTCACTATCCTTAACAGATAATCTAATTACTGTTTGTTTATTATATTCACTTTTTCCATATTTATATCCTTCTTCATCAAATAATTGTATTATTCGATTTATTTTTCTCTCTTTCTTTAACCCAAAACGAATATTACGAGATATTCTTTTTGGATTATGTGTATTTGCTATTACTCCATCGCCAATAATCCAACATAATATTCTTATCTCGTTATCTGTATACTTATTTATCGGAGTACTAACACCTTTAGCATTAAATATGTTTTCTTTCATGAGAAAAGAATCTATATTTTCTGCTAATTCTCCCATATTATTCTTCAATGCTAATCTATGCCTTTGAGAAACTCTGAAAGAATATCCTCTAGTGTTATTATATTTATAAACTTTTTCATCTTTTCTTAAATCTCTAATAAGAATATTTTTTGGAGAATAAAATTCAACTAATTGAGTATCTGGATTATAATTAGCAACCCTAACAGTATTATCGAGATCAATTATCTTCTTAAACCCATTCTCAGTTAATACTTCTGTGTCCTCTGTTAAACAATCCTCCATAATCCTAACTGTTTCATTCTCAGTCATTTTAGTATTTAAAAGTTCGTAGACTTGAGAAACTGCTTCTGGTTCAATATTATCAGTAAAGACAATTGCTTTACCATATTTTCCTGTTATTTCCATATCCCTATAATTTCTTTGATAAACTATAAATCCAATGACGTCCTTCTTCAGTCCACCTCTTTACATTTCTTGGTTTTCCTGCCTTGTCAAATATAGTAACTATTTTTGTATATCCAAATTTATCAAATGGTTCCTTTAAGTACCATTTCTTTTTATCATGAGATCTAAAAATTAAATTATTCTTCTCTAATAATCTTAATAATTCTATATTAGATATTCCAAGACCCAAATCTTTCACTATATCTCTTGTTGAATATAGATTTTCTGAAGTAGTTAGGACTCGATTACAATAATCTACTTGAGGCTGTTGATTTTGAATAGTAATCTGTAGGTTAGTAATTTCAGAGGTTAATCTTCCAATTTCAGCGTCTCTCAGAGCAAATCCATTATTTATAATTTCGTCTAATTTTCTTAGACACCATACTCCAAATTTAGGACTACACCACATAGCAAAATGAATAGCTATTAATCTATGCATCCAAGTACCTTGATTCTGAGGAATACCTCCTTTAATAACTACTATTAATTCCGATATCGGAATTCCGATATCGATCGAGACCTCATTGATTAATTCTTTTGTCTGTTGATTACTAAGATAATGACCTAACTGCTTCTTACAAACTTTTGCTATCTCAGTAGCATTAATCATGACATCATTACTAGTCAATGCAAATGGAATAATACATCCATTATACTCAAAATTTAATAATTCATTCATACTTATATAAAATAAAGGGAGTAAATCATATTACTCCCCTAAAACTTATTTCTTTTCTTCAACAGCTTCCTGTCCCTGCGTTTCTTCTTTAGAAGGTTTGTCTTCTTTAACTGGACCTACAAACAATCCGCGAAGAATACACATCTTATTTTCTAAGGTACACTCTGAATGTTCCTTATTATAATATTCACAGATATCAGGGCAACATTTATCGATTACTTCGTCGAGATAAACCAATTTTTTATTTCCGGCGATTTTTTGTAATATATTAGGCTGATCTTTGAAAATTTCCTCAAGAGTGCCTTCTTTTGGAACCATTGAAGTTAAATCTGAATCTTCTCCTTCATTAGCTCCAAGATCATTACAAAAATCGATAAATGATAGTTCTTCATTTCCGGGATCTCTAGGATCAGGGATAAAAGAACAACATTTTCCATAAGGACATTCTTTATCACAAATTAAATGTGATGTTGGAATTTCCTCAATGGGTCTAAAGACTACCACTTTTTCTCCGTTAGATGTGGGAACTTTTACTGTTTTTAACTTTTTCATAATTTAATTCATTAATGTTATTTAATTCTTTACGCATTTATTTTCGAAGCGGATTCTGTATTAATTTCCGCTTCATATATAAGAATTTCAGGGGAGAAGAAAATAAAAAGAAGGAAGTATTTCATTCCTTCTTCTTAAATGTTCTAGTTTAGTTAGTTACTGCATAAAGAATTGTGTTCCCTTCTCTTCTAAGAGTAAATAGTCTTTCAACCTCATTATCACTTATTATTTTATAGTCCTCTCGTTTTTTAGAAACTAGATAATCTTTAATAAGTCCATAATTAAATGACTCTATCACAAGATGACAACCATTTGGAGTATTAATTTTTCCTAGAATATTAGTATATCCTGAGATAAATTTTTCTATATCATGTTGATAGAATTTATCTTCAGAATCAATATCTAAAATCCACCTAGGTTTATCTACAACTCCTTTTGATTGAACCGTTTCATTACTTAAGGCTACTTTCTTTGGAAGATTATGTATATTTGTATAATCATTGTTTGCTACTCTCTTAGAATATTCAAACATACATTGCTTTCCAAATTTTTCCAAAGATCTTGGTGTAATAGATATGTAAGCTCTTGCTTTATAATGTTCACACATCTCCGTTAATCGATTCCAGGATTTTTCAAGAACTCCTAAATCTGTCACCCACCAAGCATATCTCTGTATTTCTTGAAGAGGTAAATCAGGATTCTCTTTTCTTCTTTGTATAACTTGCACAAAATAATATATCTCCGGTTTACCTTTAGAAGATATCTTAAATTTTAGAAGACTTTTTACTGTCTCTAAATTATTTATTACTCTCATGATTTTATAGTATTTAGTAAAAATTTCCAAGAAACTGTTGCTGTATGATCTGAAGAAAAGATATCAACCGTCTTACTAGTACTCTCAATCAATGGAAAATGTTTATCATTAAATCTCGTTGTTTTTGACATAATGATCTGAAACTTTCTTCTTCTAAGCTCTTCATTATATTTAGTGAGATTAGTTTTCCATTCTTTTCGAATCTCTTCGATTGGCCTTTTTCCAAAACCAATAGAGTCTAAGAATACTTTGATTACACTACTTTTTGGTAATGCTCCTCTTTGATATTCTTTATACATAAGTTGTCTTTTTTGTTTTTCTCCAGGGATACCAGAAATAAAACTAACCAATTCCATTATCATTTCTGATTTTCTTGTAGCTTCTTTATCAGTTTCCTTCTTAGGGAAGTAATAATCTCCAACTATTCCAAGAGATTTAAGAAACTCTATTTTTGGATCTAAAGTTACCTTCTCAGGATAGTACTCTTGAATATATTCATTAGCTATTGCTGCAAGTTTATACTTAACTTCTAATCGAGAAAGGTAATAACTACTAATATCTCTAATTGCACACTTAGTTACCACTGGAAGAGATGAGATATCTATTAGATACTCTCCAGAAAACACTAATTCTGATTTTATTATCCCCAGTCGTTTAAATTTCCCGGCGAGTTTATTGGAAATCATAACTCCTATTAAAGACTGATTAAGAAGACCATCCTTTACTAAACATATAGATTGTCTTGTTTTATATGTTTTTTCGCCGGGTTCTATTCCGACTGTATTTTCTGGGATATTAACTACCACATTAGTATCAAAGCAGATTCCTAAGTTAGCTCGTCTTTTATTTCCAATCGTTCCTGTCACTTTCGCCCATTTATCTTTTTGGTAAGTAACAGCAGTATTACTATCCACTTTTTTAGGAGAAAGTCTTTTATATTCTCCGATCAACTCTGGATTAATAAGAATACTTGCATTATCCTCAATTAAATCAGTTATTAACCTACTAATTGAATATTTATTATAATCTGAATAAATTTTTGGATACTTAGTTTTTCTTTCAATAGGTTTGGGTGTATATTCGGAACGTTTAATAATATCATTAAGATCTTCAATATAATTAGTCATCCCTACACGACCGTACATCTCGTAAAAACCTTCGATAACTATTTCATCTTTTGTTGCTTGCGCTAAAAGTTCAGCAGTATCTAGGTATTCAAGTTTAATTGTACTTCCTAGAAAAGATAATATAATTCTAAGATCCTGGGTTGAATAAGTTTCCCCAGAGTATCTTTCAACTCTTTTTTCTCTTACTATTCCCCATGCAGATGCGTAATTATGAACACTAGGACTAACTCTTATTTTATTTTTTCCATAAGAATCCATTATTAACCAAGGATTACCAGAAGAACTAAGTTTATCTGCTAAAAGTACATATTGATACTTTAGATTTTTCTTATTTCTCAGGATAATCTCAGTACTTTTCCCATACTCATAATCACAGTACTTTACTAATTTTAATCTTGAACCATTAATTTTAATTTCTTTTTCCATAATTCTTATGTTTATTGTTATTTATTATTCATTAGTAAGAGTTTCAAGAGCTTCTAAAAAATCCAAGATATTCATTATAAAATTACGATAACTTTTATCTGGTTTATCTGGAAGTCTAAGAGAATACTCAATAAAACCTCGTAATTCTATATCAGAAGGACAAATATTCATTATAATATCTTTGTAAAGATTATTATGAACTGTTTCTGAGATTATAAGATTATTCTTAAGCTTTCTAAATAAACTTCGTTTTGTTAATTTTTTATAATTATCCTCAGAATGTAAATAAACAGGTAATACCATTACTAAATCTCTAACTTCAGAAGGACTAATCCAGTTCCCTATTGGAGATCTAGCTGCATTTAATTCTTCATAGTTCTTTAGAATATGATAATTCAAAAGTTTATTTCGAAGAATAGATATATTTTTATCATAAATAAATTTTATAAATTCTTCTCTATTAAATAACTGATTAAATCTGATATAACCAACTATAATATTTTTGTTATATCGTAATCTATAAAATTCAATACTTTCTATTTTTATTTTCTTCATAACACATATAAGGAAAATAAACCCCGACCTATCACAGGCAGGGGCTCACACTATAATATGCAATTCAAAGGATTTTCTCTTTTCCATTTATAAGGATTTAAAGCCTTAAAATTGATAAACAATAAGAATCATGGAAAATATTAATGAAGAAAAAATTAAAAAATTTAAAAAGATTACAGAATTAATTTTGAATGGACTAAAAGAAAGAGGAATAAATCCCATCTTATCTGAGGACGACACTTCCCCTAATGAAGAGTGGGGAAATAGTATGACAATGTCTTTCAGTTTTTCTAATGGAGGACTTAAATATTGGTATCTCGGAATTTGGGGATGTGGGAGATGGTCTGAAACTTACGATTGTGATAATTCTGAGGACTATATATCAGTCTTTCTAATTCACAAATGGACGTATGATAAATTTAGACCTAGTAGTTCAGATATAGAATACAGAATTACATTAAACGATAAACCTGTAGAAATATATCATGTAATTCAAGGGTTAGAAGAAATTCATAAAAATCCTATTCAAGAATATTATAAAACTTTTTGGGAACATAAAAGTGATCATGATATGCCTTGTCTTGAATATTTTAGAGATTGGTGGTTTCATGAAGTTACTTATCCGATTCAAGAAAAATTGAGATATAAATGGAGTGTAAAAATATTATATAATTTTCTTAAAGTATTATCATGGATTGACCCTAGAGTCTCACGAAGGAAGTTATTTAAAGAAGAAGGGTGTATTCCAATCTATACTTCCGGATTTTTAGCGACGGAATGGGCATCAAGTCGTGATTGGGCTTTTAATAGCTTTGCATGGTTATATGAAAAATTTCCATGGTGGTTATGTAAAATCTGTAAACATAAATTATTTGATGCACACTGGAACGTCGCTGATTTTCCGGAAGAAGTAACAAATACTTTAGAAAAAAGAATGTGGAAAGGAGTAGTAATATGAAAAAGTTTAAATTTGAGGAATGGTTAGATGAGAAAGGTGGAGGTTGTGAACTCATTTTAATATGTCTTTTTTGGAAATTTATATTTGATCCTATTATATACCTAACTACCAAAGATATGGATTGGGTAGTAGCATCACAAACTCCATTCATAATATTTATTCTAACTCCATACATATTATTTAGAACAAGAAAAAGATGGAAAAAGAAAGATTAGATTTATTATTAGTTTATGCAAATGATCTATATAGATATATTGCTAAGAAACTTGGAGAAGATTATGAGCCAAAAAATTTAATTGGTCTTTTAGGATGGTTAGACGAACATAACGTAATAATACATATCCAACCAGAATTTTATAGTCAAGGTATAAATTGGAATTGGCAAATTTCATTTTATAATCCAGAAACTTTTGATGATCCAGATCTTATGGATGGAACTGGATTATATGGAGATAATGGAGAATATCCTACTAGAGGAAAAGCTATGTGTTGTAGTATTGTTAGAGCACTAGAATTATATATCCTTGAGATGATAGATTCTGAAGAAATTCTAGGCGATTACAAACTTCCAATGCCTTCTGGAACAACAGTACAAGATCTCTTAATTTACATGATAAGAAATCAATATTCTGTAACAGTAGATGAAAAATGGTCGGAAATGAAAAGAAAATCTATTAATGAATACTTTAATTACTTAAAAGAAAGGATAATAGAATGTTGGGAAAAAGTTGTCTAGGATGTTTTATGTTCTTGGTAATAATGTTCTTAGGATGTTTATTCCTAGGATTTATAACTAAGATTGTATTCGCGCTATCAGTAGGAGTATTTATTCTTACAGCATATATCATTGGAATAATTTTTATGGCTTTCGTGATTTATAATGCAATTAAATTTTTACTTACATCATGAAATGGAGAAATTTTATACAAGATTTAGTTCTGATAATTATTGGAGTTATTCTTTCAATAATTCCAGAAAAATCAGAATTTACAGAGATGCTAACTACATTCTTCATAACAGGAGGAGTTGTTAAATTAGTTTGGGATTTTATAGTAAATAGTGATGAGGATTGATTATGGAAACTATAGAAATAAATTATAAATATAAACCAGGAACAAGATTATATCGAGTTACTTATGGAGAGCTTAAGTATTATGATGTTGAATGCGTAAATATAAACTTATCATTAAATCGAGATGAACCGCTTATAACATATCAACTCAGAGTTAATAATTCATCAGGAAACAGAGATACAACTTGGGATTTTGAAATTGATAAATATTATTCATTAACCCCAGAAGAAGCTTTAAAGAAACATTCAGCGGAGTTATTAGAAAAATTTAATTCTAAAGATAAATGACGATTATAGTAATTATATTCTCAATAATAATATGTCTAATAGGAGTTTATTTTCTCTTAATTGAGACTAGAAGAATAAGAAAATGGCTAGGAATTGGACTAATTCTTATCACAGCGTGTATTGTATCTACTATTTATACTGAATGGGTAAATAATAGAGTATTTCAGTATTATACACTTAAGATTACTCTCAAAGATAATACCGAAAAAGTCATAGAGTACGTTAAAGCCTCTGAGTTATCTATACGATTTGCTGAGGATTCAACTATTATAGTTTGTGATACTATTCCTAGTGTAGTAAAAATAGAATTAATTGAAGTAAAACAAAAACGTTATGGAGAAGTACATAAGAACGCTAATTTCTAAAGGAATGTCCAGAATAGAGGCTGAAATGTTTATAGACGGATTAACAAAAGTTATTCTAGAAAAAAGAGAACCAGAACCAATTAAAGCAATATTTCCTACATACTATAAAATTAAAACAATAGATTCAAATACTAATGAAGATCTTGGTTTCATAAAGTTTGATGTAGGATTTGATGCTAAATTTTTTGATTATGATACTGCCAAAAAAATTTGTACATATTTAAATGAACATGATATATACAGACAATTAGATTCAATCGATGCTGTAAATTATAATAAAAAACCATGGTTAACTATAACTCGCGATTGGAGATCTTATGTGAAATATATTACAAATGAAGGTAATGTTTTTTATATAGAAGTGAATTGGAAGATAGGACAAGCAAGTTGGAAAATAGTACCATTTTATGATTAGAATATTACTCTGTGGGTTAGCAATCCTATTTGTAATTGGAATTTGGACTATAGAATTTATACAAAGATTATATGGAAAAATACTTGGAAAAATTAAAAGCGCTTGGAGTAAAAGATGAAGAAGCTGCCAAGAATCTACTTAAAGAAATAATCAATGATATTCAAGAAAAAGACATCATACATTTGATCATTTATTACCAAACAGGAAGTTCTTTTGAAACGCATAATGATGTAGATATTATTGATTATCCTTGGAATAATATATCTATCGCAAAAGAAAATGAAGAAGCAATTCGACAGCATTATAAATTTGCAATGGATTTAGAATATATATGTACTTCTGAATCAAGAGAAAAACTTAAAAAAGAAGCTGCTAAGAATTGGTGGTATGTAGAAGGACAATACAGTAGATATTCTCTGAAGTTAAAGAAAAATGATGGAACTTTCTTTACTTATAGTACTCCATGGATTGGCTACTTTGAACGTTTAAATGACATAGAAATAAAAATTTGTAACAGTTAATAATATTAACTACACTAGTCTATTATGGATTGGTGTAGTTATTTATTTTGCTCCTTTAATAGGATGAGAATCTTATATGTGAAAGAAAATATTTTTTTATTAACTAAAACAATAAAATCATGTTAGAATTTAAACCAGAAAAAGAATTAACAACATTAGACAAGTACAAAAAGTTATATGGTTTCTATGAAGGAAATCTAAATTACGTTCCTAGAGGAGGAGATCTAACAAAACATATTGGATCTTCTTTAGCACTAATTGATTATTCTAGAGATGAAACTGGAAGATGGGACTATTCTCTTAAAGAAGTAAAAGTTGAGGATATAACTGATTATGATCCTATGACTACAACTTCAATTATTAAGTATAAAATAATTGGGGAAGAGGAAGTCAAAGAAGCTAGAATTATTCCGGAAGGCTTTAGTTTTGAAAGTCCAGAGGAAACGGGAAAATCATTGAGATTTCTTCCGTTATCAATGCACTTTAAGGTTCAAGAAGAGAAAGCTTTTTATGATAGACTCTTAGCGAAATTTGATAATGCTAAAACACTATCTATCGAAGCTCTTGAAAATCTATCAAACTCTAAAGAACAATCTGAACTTCTTGGACGTAATTATAATATTGCAGCAGTGATTAAAACTGACGAAGAGACTCCAGAAATTCTATACTTTAGAATTGATAAACTAAAATTAAAACACAATAAACAAGATAATTATGCGATTACTTTAACTAATGAAGATAAAGATAAAACGTATACATTCTTGATTGATTCTAAAGCAGAATATTATGAATTCTCTTATGGAAAAGAAAAAATAGGAGATCTTAAAATTTTAGATCTCCAAAAATTATAAAAAATAAACCCAGGCCCTATGTAAAATAAGGCTTGGGATTTTTATTTCTTTACACAAATAATGCTGGTTTACATCTACTTCTCCAATCTAGAAGATAACCAGGCTCAATCTCTTCTAAAAGTATTGAAGTTTCTTTTAATTGAATAATACAATCTAGACATAAATTTATACCAGAACTCTTACTTCCAAAAGCAAGATATTCTTTTTTCTCTTTTTCTAGCTGATTATATTCAAATCTAGAACATAGATCAAACCATGCTCCTTCTTCATACATATTCTTTCCACAAATTGCACACTCACATTGTCCTAAACCAGCAATAGGGAAGAGTTGTTCAGGATCTGTAAAAGAGTGGAATAAATGTTTCATAAATCTTTTATACTGTTCCGTACGATAAGCCTCCACAAGTAATCCAATTTCTCCGAGATCTGGTTGAAGAGATCCTTGTGGGTTCTTATTTTTTCTGTAAGCTATAATTCTTTCTGGAAGTTGTCGGTCTAAGAGTGGTCTAGGGAAAAGATATAAATAAATTAAATTTTTCTCTTCCACACTTAATACTGGATTTACTCTCAAAGAATTAATAACTTCGTGTGCATCACAATCTTTTAGTTTGTCAATGTAAAATTTTAAAGAATTCATGGTTTTATTGTTTAATGTTAATGATAATATATTAATAAGAGTTTGTGGGGAACAAAAAAGAGAACTTAAGATCTTCTCCTAAGTTCTCCCAACAAAACCATTTTCTTTATATTAAACTACCCAAGAAAGTATTCAGATTTTTCATAATCCTCTTTTCTTTTTTGTTGTGGAGTAGTTTCTTCAAAAATTGTACTTGTAAAAACGATTTTATCTCTTTTCTTTTCACGATATTCATCTTTATGATGTACGTGTTGTTCACTTACAATGTCTTCTCTAACAAAGTAATTTTCATTCTTTTCCATGTCTTTTAAGTTTTCCATTTTATTTAATTTTATTTACATGTATAAGGAAATTGGGGATTCTGAAAATACCTTAATTTCTAGTATTCTTTTAAATCCACTCTTCGGACAAGGAAGCCTTGATTCTAGAATATCAAAACTTTCCCTAAATCTAGTTCCATAAAATTCTTCAGGACTTGGATCAGGGTACACCAAGAAATTTCCGGTTGGATAATATCCTTGATTTTCTCTTATATCCAGGAGAAGAGGATTTACTTGATTTAATTCATCTAAAGATATCTCAGTAATCGATATATTTTCCTCACCTTCATTACAATCTACTTCTATGATAAACGTATAGTTATTATTTCTCTCAGGAACCATAATCTACTTCAATAATATGTTCTGGACTAACTTTTTTCACTAGAATAACTCCATTACCTGAAATAAATACTTCATCTTCTAATCCTTCTAAATCTACTTTAAGTATTGCTATCTCAGGACCTCTTCGAAGAGCTACATTTCTTGCTGTCAAAGGATCTGAACTTAGATGTACATACTCTCTACTCCCTGGAATTAATCCATCTCTAAATATACTTTCTAAAAACTTCCTTTGCGTTCCATGATAGACAATATTACATCCTGTATACTTCTTAAAATTAGCATTAATACCTTTAACACTATGACCTTGAAGTGCACGAATCTTTCTTAAGTCGGCCGATAATTCATAGCGCTTTTTATTATCAGTATCTACTATTTCTTTTAGTTCAGACATAGTCCAGCCATGATCAATCAACTTTTTTGTTTCTAACCAACCTTCTGAATCAAGCGCTCCTTCTACTTCGGCCGGATTATGTCTTAGAATATATGCTAACTCTTTTCCTCTATTCTTCTTCATATAATCTTCCTATTTTTATAAATTCTCCTATTAAATTTACAGTTTCAGTTATAAAGTTTTCATCATTATATGTTGATGTTGATACTAAAATCTGTTCAGAATACCCAAAATATCCAATATTATTTATCACTCTATCTCGAATATACTGAAAATTTATTTCACATTTATCTAGAATTGAATTTATGTAGTTACTTTCTGGATTAATTTTAATAAGATCTTCTAAAAACCTCATAAATCTACATTGCGTTCTACTAGTAAATTTCATTATTTTATCCAAAGGTTCTAAGTAATCTCGAAAAAGTTTTTCTAAGAAGTAGAATGAAAGCTCATCTATCTTCAGAAAATTTCCATTACCAGTATAATATTCTACTAAATAGTTAGAGCTATCACTGAGATCTAAGCAAACTTTGAAAGGTTCCATGAGATTTACAAAAGATTCATCCTCCTGAAGAAGTTTTCTGTGAAAATACGTATCTATATCTCTACATAAACTCAGATATTCTTTATATGTTTCTTTACATATTCTTCTTAGTCTATTCACATGATCTTCCATACCACCAGATTAAAAATTTTCTTAACTTTTCATCTCTCCAATTAGGTGTAAAACAATTAACAACTCTCCTTCTTATTTCTGTTCCAGAATAAGTTACATGCACATCATCTTTTTGATCAGGATAAATTTTTATATTATAGAATCCTCCATTTTCTTTATATCTCTCAGCTACAGAATCTCTAGAACCACATATATAAATTTCAGAATCTTGTGGTATTTCCTCAAGACTTTTTAAATAATTAATTCTATGATCTAGCGTTTCAACCCATTTAGGATAATTACCTAGATCACTAATTTTAAATATTTTCATCTTTGGATAGGACTCAAGTACCATTTCTTTCCTTGCTTCAAAAGGGAGAGGATCATGTGCAGTTCTTTCTGAGTTTTTTGTTTCTCCTATAAAAATAACTACATTATTATTTCCAAAATCTCCTCTAACTTTATCTAATAAATAGTTATGTCCTCTTGTTAGATTATCTACTTGAAATCTACCAACAATTACTCCAATCTTAGTGCTCATTTCTTTTTTCTTTTATTATATGTTCTTTTTAATACATTTGTTTTAAGATATTCTTCACAACCTGTAAAAATTCTTCCTAATTCTGCTTTATTATCATAAGGCATAACAAATTTCCTATTCACTAAAGCAGTCGGAACCTGGTGAAGAGTATACAGAGCAGTTCCTTTAAAGAATCTAGATCTTTCAAGTTGATATCCTACGAACCCTTTAGCCTCTCCTGATGTAGTAATTGATAAGACAAATGATATCTCTCCAACTACTTTAAAAACAATACAATAGTGAAGTATAGGTCCAATAGGAAGAAATGCTACATCACCTCTTTCAATAGTTTCAGGTCTAAGTCTTTCTATATACATCGGAAGATATTTCTCCCTAAGATCGGCTGGAATTTTCTCTTCTAACTCCTTTGATCTAGTTACTATCTCTTCTTCCCTTTGTGATATAGATTTTTCTTCAGAGTCTCCAGCCGTAAGTGAGGGAGTTATAAACTTCCGCTTAATATCTAAAATTTTTTCAATGCAATCCCTATCTTCAGGCTTTTTATACCAAATTTTAATCAAATCCATAACTTTATTACATCTAGTTCTTGTTGCCTCTGGACTAACTACTCCTGGACCAACCATGAGAAATCTAATCATCTCATCCAAACCTTCAGTAATTGTCTTCTTAATACTATTTTTGATACTCTTATAGTTATTTATTGATTTTCTAATATCACCTAATTCTGTAACAGCTTCTTTAATAGTTTCCATAGAGTTAATTTTTCATTACTTTATCTATTACTAATTGTTTTATATCATCTTCAGTTAAACCAAAATAATTACTAAGATTTTTAAGAATAAATACTCCTTTATAATGCTGAGTAAGATTAAGAATACTATCTAGAGAGGTATCACTATAAAGACTTTTATATTGTAAGATTCGTTTATATTCAACATTATCCTTTTCAAGTAATTTCTCTATATAAAATTTTTTTAATTTCGGATAATTTCCTAAGAAAAATTTAAGATCAATCTCAAGAATACTAAGATAATACCCATCTGTTACATTTAAATCCACTAATGGTTTACTAGATAATGCAGAGAAATCTATAGAATCTACATGAGAAAGAGATTCAATAACATCCACAATTACATCTCTTGGGTTATAAGTATCATCTACACCTACCAAAAGTTGCTCGATTTCTGTTCCTTTCATAGCAGTTTTCTTAATATCTAAAACTCCTCTAGTTATACCATCTCTTATATTATCTACATTTTCAAGATTTTCAGAGAAATATCCTTGAATAAAATCCTTTATATTATTATTTTTTCCTGATAATTTTTCTAAAATATTATTTCTCTTATTTATCGGAATACATAAATGTATTTCTCGATCTGATTCAATATCTAACCAATATGAATCAAAGAAATTTAAAAATATACTTGATACCTTTTCACGTCCTCCACTATAACTGAACTGTTTGAGCGAAAAAGGTTCAATATAACTTCCTAGATAAAGAACTAATTTCATCGGAGATAATGCATATACATATCCAGGTTTCCATTTTGTCGTTTTAGGTTTTGTTGCAATCAATTTCCCAATCTCCGTAGAATATATAAATGATTTATTTGTTGAATCTTCCTTTACTAATTTTAAACTAGGAAAACATCCAATATCTAAAGAGAAAGTTCCGTGTAGATTTCCATCAGAAACATATCTAGTATCTTGAAGAATCTTAAAAAATCCTTCAATAGCTACATAAATATAAACGTTTCGCCCTGGGAGTTTTGAATCTAATTCATCATTTTGAATCCTTACAGCTACTCTAGGTCCACCCTCTCCATACTTAACATTATATCTTCCATATGAAGAAAAGAGTGAATTCTCTGCTAAAGATATATGAAATCCAGAGTTAAGTACAACAACCTCAGAGATATCTTTCTCTTCCACTGTTTTGTTACCATTCAAATTGAAATTAGCTGACTTAACACTTATATACTGCAATGGTTTTGTTAAGTCCTTTTTATTTACAACTTCTGGAAACAAATCTGTTCCATGGTCAAAATAAACTAATGTTATTTCATACGGAATATTCAAATTTTTCATATTTTTTATTTTATTTTACATTTATAAGGGACTTAAAGCTTTATTTATGTAATAAAATTTTAATAAAGAATAATAATGAAAAAGAAAATTTATTTTATTTCAGGACATAGAGATATTACTGAAAAAGAATTTAAAGAATGGTATGTTCCTCGTCTTGTAGAAGCAGCGGCCGAAGATTCAGAATTCGTAGTAGCTGAATGTATCGGAGTTGATAGATTAGCTCAAGATTGGTTAAGAGATAATCTTAAGAATCATTCAAGAGTTACAGTTTATCATATGCTTGAAAAACCTAGATATTTAGCTTCTATGTTATTTAAAACGGCCGGAGGTTATCAAGACGATGTTCAAAGAGATTCAGCAATGACAACTATATCAACAGAAGATATCGCATTTATTCGGAAAGGTAGATGGACTTCTGGAACCGCACAAAATATATTAAGACGTTATGAAAAAACTAATTAATTGCTTCTTTAAGGGTATATTTGCAACTGTTATGATTGCAATAACTGGGCAACTTTACTGGAATTTTTATATAGTAGAGAAGTTTGGAATAGGAAAAGTAGTAGAAGATAGTTCTGTATTTATAATTGGAGCAGCTGTATTATACTCTATCTTTGCTCTCTTAACAGGAAGAAAAGATGAAGAAGTATATGAAAAATTTGATTGGATAGAATTAATATGTCTATTTATAGGAAATATATTTTTAATATATCTATTCAAATAAAATAATCAAAGAGGGAGGAGACAACTTCCTCTTTTTATTCCTTAAAAGCCTTATTAATGATGAGATAATAAAATATTAATGAAAAACAATAAACAAAAGTATTATGAATTCAAAACAATTTATAGCAATTACAACCGGAACGGCAATAGTATCTGGTATAGTAGGAAAACTTATAGGTAATAAAACCTGTAAGGAAAAAATGAATTATTACAAAGAAACATCTATTAAGCTTTTTCACTCTTTAGAAATCAAAGAAGAGGAGCTTAATAGATTAAAACAAGCTAATAAAGATCAAACTGAGATTATCAGAGATCTCACAGCAAAAAATGAAGAATTAAAACAAACTTACGAGATCCAAACTAAAACTATTAAGGATCTTGTAGAAGAAAACAAAAAACTCGAAAAGAAATTAAAGGTATCAATTTCAGTAAGAGGGAAATTATTGAATAAACTTAATGGTCTTCACAGGTTAGTTAAAAACTTAGAACCTACAGGAGACTTAATGAAACAATATCAAGAATTTATCCTTACACCGAAAAGAGAACATGATGCCATAAAAGACGAGGAAATGATGAAGGAAGGAGTTTGATCTCCTTTCTTCTCATCCTTTAAAAGCCTTATTAATGTAATTAAAACTTAAAAGAAAAGAAAAATGGAAAAGAATTATGAAAAACAAATATTTCCTTCTTCTGGAAATATCTTAGGGACAGTAAAATTTAAATTCCCGGGAGAAGGAGAATACAGTCTTGCTTTTAATGGCAGGAGTAGTGTTAAAATTCAAGACATAGTAAATAAAGTATGTCTAGGAAAGAGAATAAAAATAAAATTACAAAAACTCATTAAAGATAAATTGATGAGTAGAGTAATAACTATAAAAGATACTTACGAAATGACAAATAACCTATTCGTAAGAGTATTTAATAGTGAAAAGCAATTTATCGGATTTATTCATATTAAAAAAGAATTATAATCATGAAAAAGAATGAAAAAGTTTTAATTAAAGTATCTCCTAAGAATATATTTAAAGCAGGAATAGGGTTACTAGCTATTAATGAATACCGCAAGGGTGGATTTCAGGCAGGTCTATATGTTTTAATTGGAGGAGCAATTTTAGGATGGTTATTTTTTGATGAATAAAACCCATTAGGAAGGAGTGAGAAAGTTCATTCCTTCTTTCTTTATTTCCTTATAAGTGTATAAATAAAAATAAATAATTATGCTAGAATACTTAAAGAAAACATATAAAGAAAATCATGAACTTGGATATGAAAAAATCTATATTGCAGTAGATATTCATGGTACCATTCTTGAACCTTCATGGAATAAAACTGAGAACTTTACATACTTAGGATCCTCAAAAGAAGCACTTCAGGAATTATCAGCTAGAGAAGATACTATATTATTAATATGGTCATCCAGTTATCCTGAAAAATTAGAAATGTACCAAGAGAAATTCAGGGAAGATGGAATAAATTTTAAATACCTCAATCAAAATCCAGAAGTAAGATCAGGAAGAATTTCTTGTTTTGAAACTAAACCTTACTATGATATTCTTTTAGATGATAAAGCTGGATTCGAATGGACTGAATGGAAAGATATATTAAATTGGTTAGAAAATGAAAGAAGGTGATATTGTAAAAATTAATCCACAGAATAATGGATTTATAGGTTGGGCTGAATTTCTAGAGATCATTAGAGATTTTGGAAAAAGAGACCCTGAAGAATATTACGTCATCGATATTCTAGGGCCGATTTATTCAATTGTTCATTCTGCTCAAGATTCAGGATTTTCGGAGAAGACTATTAATACTTCTAGTCTTCGGCCCATCCCTATCGATGAAGAATTATTTATAAAATACTGTGCAGAAAGATGTACCCTAAGAAAGAATTGTATAAAAGGATGTGCATTAATAGAATACTCACCTAAAAGCCTTATTAATGTAAACAATAAAAATATAAACAATAATGAAGAGTGAAACATTAATTACTGCTTTAGTTACAGCAGGAACACTATTTCTAACAAAAATAATGTTAAATGATGTAATATTAAGAACTAAAAAAGATGAACTAGAAAGAAGACTCGAAGACGCTATGAGAAATTATGAAGATGATTCGAGAAAGCTTACAGAAAAAGAAAAAGATGAGGTTAATAAAGAGTACGATTCTTTATGTGCTAAACTAGTGAAGAGTTCATATAGTAGTCTCTTCTTAAATAAAAAACTAGAACAAGAAATCGATACTTTCTATTATAAATCTCGTAAACTTAAAAGTAGGGTATAAAATCCCTACTTCTTTTTTTTATTCTTGAGAACCTTATTAATGTTAAATAATAAAAAATAAATTATGATAGTACTTGGAATGAGCTGTGCAGATATGATAAAAGAGCACAAAAAAGACGAAGAAATAATTGATGAAAAATTAATGGAGATCTTAGATAATAACAAATATAAGATCAAGAAAATTTATGATAGAACAAAAAAGCCTGTACCTATAATAGATCGAAAATTGAAAATTAGAGGTACAAATTATAATATTGCAGTAAATGATATAAGTTCCCCAAAAGAAGAAATAAAGAGATCATTAATACAATATCATCCATATATAATAACTAATGATATTTGGTCTGGAAATAAAGTAGCAATGTTCTTTATAGAATCATGTGCGAGATACGAATCAAAAACACTGGTAATGTTACTGGAGCCGCATCTTATAAAAAGATATCGTGAAAGATACTTAGAATCAGTGCAACCAGAAAAAGTGACATTTGAAGACTTAGTTTCAACCTTTCTGAAAAGAAATCGAATATATTTCAACTTAGAGTATTTTCCCATTTTTGATAAGAAAGATCCAAAGAAGTTAATAGATATCAGAACAATAAGTAGAATGAAAGATGGAGTAGTGTTTGGAAGAGTTGAACCTACTGGAATTGTTAGATTTATTACATTTATAAATAATAGTCAAGTTAGAAAATCAGATCAAGGAAAATATGTAGAGAATGGATATTATGACAAAATGGTAAAATTATTTCAAGATCCGGAACTTAGAAGAGAAGATATAATTAAATATTTTTAAAAGGGAGTGAATATAAAACTCCCTTCTTTTTTTTATTTCCGGCCAGTAGATAAAGAAGCCCTGAAAACCTTATATGTGGCATAATAAATAAAATGTTATATTTAAATTGTATTTTGACTTATAAGCCCCTGGTTCGTGATGAATAGAGGGCTTTTTAATTTTGGCCGGATGATATAACTTGAAGGCCTTATATATGAGAAAAATAAATAAGTAATAATATACTCCTTAAGCAATAATAAAAAGCTTAGGGAGTTTTAAATTTTTATAATATGAAACTAGAAAAATTAATAGAAAAATTTGATCGGTGTTTAGGTACTGTTATAGTTATCTTAGGAATTATATTAGTAATTTCAATAGTAATATCACCTGCACCAAAGCCGAAGGAAATAATTTGGCAATCAGAAGAGGAGTATGAATATGAACAACTCCTCGACTCAATAATGAAAGAGGAAGAAAAACTGAAAGACAAGAAAACAGTAAAGGTAACTGCAACTGTCTATAATCCAGTCGAAAGTCAATGTGATTCTGATCCTCTAGTAACAGCAGATAATTCAAAAATTGACCTTGAAAAACTAAATCAAGGAAAACTTAAATGGATTGCTGTATCTAGAGATCTTAGAAAACAATTTAAATATGGATCAAAAGTAAGAATTAGATGTAAATCAGATCCAAGTATCGATGGAATATATGAAGTTAGAGATACCATGAATGAAAGATATAAATTTTGTATAGATATCTTAAAACCCGTCGGAGAAAGTAAGGGGAAATGGCATGACGTCGAAGTAAGTTCAATATAAGAAAGGGATTAATTTTCCCTTTCTTTTTTTTATTCCTTAAAAGCCTTATATATGTAAAAAAAAATAAATGAGCTAGCTCCTAAAGTATATGTGCGAAATATACAAAAGGAACTAGCATTAATTTTTAAGATTAAGAAAAATTCATAGAAAAATACTGGCATTAGAAAAATAACCCAAAATAAACTAGACCAGTATTATGAATAAAAATGAAATTATTCAATATGCTATCATTGCTATAATTATAATCGCAGTGATAGTATTTCTAGAGGATTCTGAATTAAAAGATACCCTCATAGATATATTCAATGATTCTCTGGCACAAATGAATGTAGACAGAGAAAGATGGAGGTTTAGACGAATGTTTGACGACTGACTCTAAACCCACTACAACCCTGAGATAGAAAATATCTTGGGGTTTATTTTTTCTTAATCTTCATATATTAGAATCTAAAGGATCCTAAAGAGCAAAATGTAACTTATTTATGAGGACAAAGGAGCTTCCCTTATATTACACCCCTTATCGCTACCGCTAGGGGTGTCTAAGGAAGAAACTTTGAATAGATATATAGAAAATAAACCCAGAAAATGAAGATGTTATAAAGATTTTATATTATTGATTTTCGCCTCTCCAAGGAGGCGAATCTAATCTAAATATTACAACTTTTTTTTAGGATAACATATTCTTTCATTATTTGTATTTTTACTCCAATCTAAGTTGTTATTTTGCTCTTCTAATAACTTTAAACTCTAATTAATGAAAAAGGGAGACTCCTATGTCTTCATTTTTATGTAACTGGATTCTGTATTAAAAGAATTTATAATAATTAGATAATAAAAAAATTAAAATATAATTAATATGATAAAAAAATTAAATGATTACATTGTTCCTAGAGGAATAAGATTTATATCAGAATTAGGAACAAACTTTAGATTTTATAAATTCCCAGTAAAGTGTATTATAAACAAACAATTACCTGGATGTGGATTTACTGAATATTGTCTTAGAGGACCAGAGAATGTAATACTCTGTTCTCCAAGAAAGATGTTATTAGAAAATAAAAAGGATCAACACGGTAGAGATGTTTATTTAGTAGTAAATGAATTAGAAAAGGAACTAACGGTTGATAAAGATTTAAATAAAGTAGATAAAACTAGATCTCAGGTATTTATAGATACTCTTAAAGAAGTAGTACATGGAAAAGATACAGTTTATAATAGACTAATGAATGAAATAAAAGATTATCTAAATGAAAGAAAATACCTGGGAGATAAACCTTGTAAAATTCTTGTAACATATGATTCTTATAGAATTGTAAAAGATATTCTAGAAAGTTTAGGAATATTTCAATCCTTTTATACTGTAATAGATGAATTTCAAACTATCCTACATGATTCTAAGTTTAAGTCTAATACAGAATTAGAATTTTTAGATATTCTTAAGCAATCTCATTCAGCTCTATTTGTTAGTGCTACACCCATGTTAGAGGAATACTTAAATATGTTAGATGAATTTGATGGTTTACCATATATTAATATGGATTGGGCTTCGCAAGATCCTACTAGAGTATTAAAACCTTCTCTTAAGGTATTAACAATGAAATCAGTAGGAACTAAATTACCTGAGATAATAGACTCTTATAAATCTGGGAATTTTGAAAGTGCTATTAGAATGGTTAATGGATATCCTACTAGAGTAATATCGGATGAAGCTGTATTCTACGTAAACTCTGTTAATCATATTACATCTATTATAAAGAAGTGTGATCTCCAACCAGAAGAGGTAAATATTCTTTGTTCTGATACTCCCGAAAATTTAAAAAGAATACAAAAGAAGTTAGGAAAGAGATTTACTATCGGAGAGGTACCATTAAAAGGAGTTAAACCTAAAATGTTTACATTTTGTACGAGGACTGTTTACCTAGGAGCAGATTTTTATTCTACCTGTGCTAGATCATTTATATTTTCGGATTCTAATATAGACTCTTTAGCGGTAGATATTAGTGAAGATTTACCTCAAATTCTCGGAAGACAAAGACTCTTTGAAAATCCTTGGAAGAATGAAGCCATTTTCTATTACAGATCTACTTGTGACTATAGAAAAGTTAGTCAAGAAGAGTTTGATAGAGAAATAGAAAGAAAAAAGAAAGCTACTAGTGATTTACTTCTTTCTTATAATTCTACTCCGGAAAAAGCAAGATTAACTGTAGCTGAAAGATACCAAACATTAGCTAGAACACAGAATTATAAAGATGATTATATAGCAGTAAACGAACATCAGAGTGGAACTTTGATACCTGTACTTAATAATTTAGTATTAGTAAATGAGATTAGAGCTTTTAGAATACAACAAATAGATTATAAAGATAGATTTACTGTATTTAGTACTATATATAGTACTTTATCTCCAGATGATATTATTAATCAAGAAGTGTCTAGATTTTTAGAGCAATATCAAAAGTTTGGAACATTTAAATCTAAACTTAAGTATCTTTGTGAATGTAGTTTTAATGATACTATGACTAATATAATATTAGATCAGATTGGAGAACATGATAATATTAAATCTTACTACTTAGCACTTGGTCCCGAAAAGCTTAGAGCTCTTGGATATAATAAAACGTATATAGAAAAGGAGTTAGGAGTAGTAACATTTAGTCAAGAACTTCTAGAGTCTAATATATATTCAGAATTTAAAGTAGGAGATAAAATAACATTATCTGATATAAAATCTAGACTTGAAGTGTTATATAAGTCCATTAATTACGATGCTACACCTAAGGCAAAAGACTTAGAAAATTACTTTAATGTAAAGGAGTCTTCAGCCAGAGTAGAGATAGATGGGGTTAAGAAGGTGGTAAAGATATATAATATAATAAGTAGAAAGGAGGTGTGTTAATTATGTTTGATAAAATTAAATCAGCTATTTTTAAAGCTACTCGGAATACTTTATCAAGAAAAGATCCAGAGATAGTAAAGTGGAATAATGAGATGGCAAAATATGAAAAGAAATTCTTTAATGAGTATTTATCAGATTTTAATGAAAGTAATTATGAATTCTTAAAATTAATTTCTACAGATAATCATGATACTCAGAAATATTCTACTTCATATGAAAAATATCAAATTATTGAAGATTTTAAGAATCTCATTAAGGGAGATAAAAATGATGCTATAATCATGACGGAATTAGTTTCAGATCCTAGTAAAAGAGGTGAACAACTTATGAAAGATCTAGATAACTATAGGAAAAGATATGATGAGTTATTTAATGATTTAGAGCTCTGTGCAATGATTTATAAGGATCCTCTTTTAGGAGATAAAATAAGTAATTGTGTAGTGTTGGATATCTTTTTACATGGGCCTGAAACAGAAGAACTTGAAAATATAAAAATTAAACATAGAATTTTATTATGATCATAAGACGTAAATTATTTTCTAAAGAAGAAAAACAAGAAAGAAGCAAATCTGATATAACTTCTGATGTAACCGTTGGAGCAGGAATGGGTGCTTTGATAGCAGGTTCTGGGAGATTATCCTATGAAAAAGCATTTAATCCTCAAAAAGAGGTAACAGAAGATTCTATAAAGAAATTATATCGAAAGAAAAGTAACCGAGATACTGATAAATTAAAAATGAAGCATAGATATAGTAATGCTAAACAGGCAGTAAAAGATATAGTTACTGGAAAGAAATCAGATCTTATTGAGAAAACTAAGAGAAATGAACATCAATCTAAGGAAATAGGTTTAAAATTTCTAGATAATAAAAAGAAATTTTTAGATAAACCCTTAGAGGAATTAAACGAGACAGTTAAATCTGGAAAGAAATTATATAAACCAGTGAAAAAAGTTGGAAAGTATGCAGCAATTGGAGCTGGAATAGGAGCTGTTTACGGTTTAGGAAATAATCTCAAGAAACAAAGAGATAAAATAGAAGATGCTGCAGGAGATAGAGTTGCAGAAGTAATTAGAGGAATAGGTAAGAAAGGAAAATAACAAAACAACCTAGTAATTCATGGAAGAAAGGATTACTAGGTTTTAATTTTTTATAAATAATGATTATATTAAGATATAAGTATTTTAATGAGGGATTGGTTATTAGATGGCCTGTTCCTAATCCAAGTCTTTTATTATATCCTAAAATAGAAAAGACTAATAGATTTAAGAAAGAATATGAACTTATCGGAAAAGATGCTAGAAAACTTGTAGATCGTTTAGAAGAAAGTTTAATGAATGGATATATTTATGAAGATGATCCAGATAATTCTACTAAAGAAGAAACTCATTGTCTAGAAGATTTTAATGAATATGCAGGAAATTATCCACATTTAGTATATAGTAAAAGAATAACAGGACAATTAAGATTTAATTATTCTATATACAAACCAAAACAAATAACGAAAGATGGAAGAACTTATTATGAATCTAGAGTTGTTCTTGAAAATTGTTGGGATCATAAATTCAGAGATATAGAGTATTGGGGAACTGATTATCCACAAAAAGACAGGTATAATCTAAAAAATAATTCAGTTAGTATTAAACCATTTAAGTCAGTAAAATCTCAATGGTGGAATGATTATAGAGCTGAATCAGAAAAAACTTTACCAAGAGGAACTACTTTAGATATTGAATTTAAAAGAAGTGGAGAAAACGAAGAATTACATACTAGTTTATTTCCAGGAACAAGAGAAGGAAGAGCTATAAATTTAAGTAGAGTAGGTGGAAAATCCTCAGAACTTAAAACATTCAAAATAACAAGAATTACGCCAAATAAAGATAGTAAATATAATTATACAATTCGAAACTCTAATTAATGAAATAAAATAATAATAAAATGAAAATAGTTTATCAAGAGAGTACAGAAGATTATTTAGTTGAAGTAATAATTAAAGAAAAGAAAATATATGTATTATTTTTAGATCGAATGAGTGAAAGTGTAAGAAAAGTATTATCTTCTAAAAACTTTCATATATCAAATCTTTATGATTCCATTTACTTATTTACTTTATCAGACCTAGATCTCTATAGAAAAGTATTAATTGGTGTTGAAAATATTTTTTATTGGATTTCAAGAACAGGTAGAATTGATAGTTTAAAAAATTTTATGAATTTTATTGGAGACTTTCCTGTTTATGGCTATCCAAAACAAAAACTTAAAAACTATTTTTTCAGAAATCAGAAATATTTTCAAATTAATTGGTTAAAAGCTCTAAATGATAGTAATAGACTTCACAATCCAGATTCAATAGATTGTACTTTCAGGTCATTACATTTAGATTATTTTTGTTATTTCATTGATAAAGATGGATATGAACAAGTAACAGAGATTATCGAAAATATAGATCAATTGTTATGTTATTCTGAAGAGTCTTGGAATTTAGGTGATAGTGATGAGGTAGAGAAATTATGTGAATATTTTCTTTCTAATCAATAAAAAGGTACTTCCATCCCCTTGAGGTTCTTATAATTGAAAGTAAAAATACTCCTCTCAGAAACACTAAGAATCTTATAGATGTGAGAGGAATAAAATAATCTCAAAAAAAGATCCGCGTATTATTGTGTTGCGCGGAATTATATACAAATTTTATATTATATTTTAACAAACATTTATTTTTAATTTATTATTTTATTTAAATTATGGGAAATCGAGTAGATGATTTTTTGAGTAAATTGGCAGCGCAAGCACCAAAAGCAAAAGAAAACAATTTTGAGCAGAAAAACAGATCATTAGAAAAAATTTATCTTAACTTTCCAGGAAATTTTGGTAGATATCAAGTATTTCCGTTGGATAGTGTAGTAACTGACTTTCCGTTTGTTACTTTATTCGGAACTCGTGAAATTAATATCCCTCGTAAAAACATGGCGGCGGATGGAACTGAAAACACTTATAATGCGTGGATTAAGCTCCTACCGAAAAGTGCTTATGTAATGAAAGATATGACAGGTAGATTAGTTTCTTCATTGACCGCCGCAGATGATGAATTATTATCACAAGCGCATATGATCTTTGATGAACTTTATCGAGAACTGGATGCAAAGAATAACCGCGACGAATTAACAACAAACTTAGTCCGGTTGAAGAATTATACTATCTTCCATGCATTCTGTCTTAATAAATGGGATCCGAATGAAAATCGTAACCCTAGTCGTCAGAATTTTACGGCATTGTTCGTTGCGACAGCTAAAATGTTTACATCAGTAGTTGAAGATAATATTCAAGAAAAATCTTTGATGAAAGGTGGAGATAATAGCTGGATTTCAGAAGTTTATAATCGTGATGCTACAGGACGTTCTGGATTCTTGATGTTTAGTATCGGAAAGAAGAAAGACGGAGCAGCCGGATTTGCTATTACTGCCACACATGAAGTTGGTAATGAGAACTTTAAGTCAATTCAGATTTCAGAAGAAGATATGGAATTGGCTGCAGATCCATTGCAATCATTTATGTCTTGGCAGGCTAATAGAGATAACGATACTCCTGTTGGTCAGAAACGTTTATTCAATGCGACCTTGATTAAAGAGTCTATTGAATATATGTCAGAAATTTTAGCAAGCATCAGACTCGCTAAATCTCAGGGAAGTGTAGATTTTAAAGAAGCTGTTACAAGAGTTAATAATGAAGTTCTTGCAAAACAGGTTCCGACAGATAAAAGTGGTTTTCGTCAGACAAATGATCCGATGTTAGCTTCTCTGTCTGGAGGTGGAAATTCTGCACCTCAAGTTGATCTGAGTAAAAACGATCAGGTTTTTCAGACTCCTCCCGTGTATCATAGTGATCCCGTAACAGCCAGCCCTGTAAATCCAGGTAATGGTGGAGGATCTCCATTTGGTGGTGGGCAACAGCCACAGTGGGGAGGATTTGGACAAGGTAATCAACAAGCACCTTTCCAGAAACCAAACTTCGGAGGTAATAACGACAGTGACTTGCCTTTTTAATGATCTGAAAAGGAATAGTATAAAATAATAAAACTAAAAGGTAGAAGAGATTTTAACAGATTTCCTCTACCTTTATTTGTTTAAAGTTGGAAATAATAATGAATAATAAACAATATTTCTACTGTTTCCTGGATTTTTCACTAATTTTGACAAGGTCCCTCTTCGTGATAAGTAAAGGAAAAGACATCGGAGAATATACGGCCGGGGAATTAATCAGAACCTGTATATGGACGATCAATAAAGTTCTTAGGGATTATGGTATTAGTGCTAGGAAAGTGATTCTAGTTTATGATAAGTGGGATGAATCTATAGGAGGTTATTATACATCTTATCTTTTAGGGGGACAATATAAAGACACAAGGCATTATATGGATGAAACGATTTTTGAGGGTATGAAAAATGATCCGGCCGTTTCTCCCGACGACCTAAAGAAAGCTGCATGGGAATTGTATCAAAATCAAGTAAAACAGACAGCTAAATATACAATGATCTCTGAGTTACCTAGATTTGGAATCGGAATGCTTGGGAGAAGTGGCTGGGAAGCTGATAATTGGGCTTATCTATTAAGTTGTGAGCTCTATGGAAAAACAGATCTCCTTAGTCTTTTTGTTACTAAAGACTCAGATTGGATGTATTGTTTATCACCAGCTACTCAATTATTTCGTCTCCCAGGAAAAAATGAAGAACCTAGGATAATAACCTATGATGAGATGTATTATTCAATTCCAGAATCAATTAGAAATGCTGGAATCGGATTATATCAATATCTCAGCCTTAAAGATAGTCTAGGGTATGGACATAATGATCTAAGAAAAACTGTAAAACCTAGAATGAAGTCTGAAAAAGTAATCTTAGAGGTTTTATCAGGAAATTACGAGAACTTAACAGATCTAGAACTTTTTGAAAAACAATATAAAACTTTCGATATATTCAGTTACCCAGGGATTGATGAAGCTAGGGATATGATTAATAACTATCTTCCAGTATGTGGTTCCCTTGGAGATGTTTCTGAATTTAGAATGTTTTGTAGAACTCATAATATCCCAGGAATTTCAGATAGTTATTATTCAGAGTTCATTGGGAGATTAGATCAAAAATTATATTGTGAGTAAAAAAATGAAAGACATTGTAACCCTACGTGGAATAAAATATAGCTATGATGAAAGAACTGGCCGAATATTTAAGGAAGGCCAAGTTTTAACATCATCACAAGCAGAACCGGTTTATAGTTACCTTGGAGATAGTTCAGGGGAGCCGGTTTTTGGAGGGATATTACTTAAAGATATAGGTTCAATCTTAACTCTTAATGGTAAAATTTCTCCAGTAACAGATCCTAATACAATAAGTTAAAAAAGAATTATGGCAGGATTATTAGGAGGAATTCTTGGAAAATTGACTGGAAAACAACTCTCAATCCAAGAAATTATGAACATTGATGAAGGAAGAAAAGATAGAGCTTCTGAATGTGTAGTGAGATTGACAAAAGTATATCATGTTCTCAAAGAAGAGTCGATCATGGATAAACTAAGATCTGTATTTTTTGGGAAGACTGTACTTAAGATTTATTACTTAGTTTTTAAATTTGAAGTAACGTCTAAAACAGGTAGTACTTATAACGTCATAATTCAAACTTCCCCTGACTATGATATACGTGGATGGAAGAATTCGAAATGTAAAGTTTATTGTGAGTGTAAAGATTTTCAATTTAGATCGGCGTATCTTTTGGGCAAGAATAATACGCTGTTTTTGTCGGATCGTATAAAAATAAAACTTGGTCCAGCATTAACTCAAGCGCCCAAAGATAAAACGCCGACAACTCTACTTTGTAAACACTCTATGGCAGCTTTACAATATCTAGTGAATAATTACCAAAATATAATGAAAACTATATAAAACTAATGATAGAATTAAAACCTCATTATAGTTTGTTGTTTATAGATAGTAGAGATACAGAAGTAATATTAGCAAAATATACTGGTTCATTTAAGTTACCATCTAATATTACATTTACTAGATTAAAAAATCACTTAGTTATTTCGATTGATATCAAGTGTCATAGTTCAGAATCTGATGAACTCAAAGCAACATTACTTGAAAATAGATTTAATATTCAAAGTTTTATTGGTTATAAGATTAATAATGACTATTGGGATATTATTTATAAATATGGTTATTATAAGAGTTATCAGTTTTATGTAAATAGTGAATTTGTTGTAGAATATAATATGATTAATTATTTTTGAAGAGATGAGTAAAATATTAGCAATTTCGGATATTCATATTTTTGATTATCCACAAAGAAATTCCTATGATAAACAACGTTTAACTCAAGCAAGAACAGTAGCACAAAATATTATAAAAGCTGCTACAATCGAAGGAGCTGAAAGAGTTGTGATCGCAGGAGATGTTATTGAAAAATCAGTTCTCCGACCCTATGTTCAAGCAGAAGTTAAATTATTCCTTGATACTTTAATGAGTTTCTTTAAAGAGGGATATATAATTTGGGGGAATCATGATCAAGATAATAAGTCAGTAGATTCTGAACTTATTGATTCATGTCTTGCTGTGATGTTACCCCCTAATCTATATTATGCTGATCAGAAAGAGTTAGTAATTGATAATTCTAGAATAGCATTTAGTAACTGGAGACCTGAATTTGATCTTTCATGGATTTCAGGACAAGTAGATGTTTTATTTACACATGCTACTATTAATTATGGTGGATCAGATAAAATACAATCCCAAGTTTTGGATGAGTCTAAATTTGGATTAGCTATTTGTGGTGATATTCATAGACCAGCTCAGATTGGAAAATATGTTAGTATAGGTATTCCACAGAAATGTAAAATGTCTGACTATGATAAATCGACTGGAGTTGTATATGATTGTGTAACTAAACAATTTAAATGGGTAGATCTAAATCCAGATGATAACCTTATGAAATTCGTTTATACACCTATCAGAGAAGATGAAGGCTGGAATCAAGGAACTGGAACTTGGAGTGTATATAAACCAGAAAACTTAAGTATTGCTGGAGGAGTAAGAGATATTAAAATTCCAGCATGGGAAGAAATTGGAAACTTGATTGATAATATTATAATAGAAAACAATCTTCAAGGAATTCATTCTGAAGTTCTTCGAAATCTTAAAGATGTAGATTCTGAAGAAGTTGATTTTGGATTTACTCTTCTTAGATTATATTGTAAAAATTGGAGAAGTATAGACGAAGCTAATATTTACTTTGAGGATGGTGATAAGATCTTGATAACTGGAAAAAATGGTTCTGGAAAAAGTTCTTTGCTTAGTGCTCTTAAATATGCTTTCTTAGAGTGTAGAAATATTAAGGATTATTTACAGTTCGGAGAAAAAGAGTGTATCTTAGCAGTAGAATTTATGTATCAAGGAAAGAAGTGTAAAATTCAGAGAGGAAATAAAAAATATGGATGCTGGATTGATGATGAACCTCTTAAATATAATAATAAGAAAGAATTCGAGGAAGATATGTATCGTAGATTTCCATTTATTGGATATATGGATATTTTCTTATTTGATTCAGACCATCATAAACTGATTGGAAATATTACCCCTGAAAGAAAGTCGGAGATAATTAGTAAGTTCTATAAGATGGATAGAATTGATGCTTATAATAAAGAAGCTGGAATTCTATTAGATCAAGTTACAAAATCTTCGAGTGTATGGAATGAAGCAATTAAAAAATCAGAAGAAATCCTTAGGTATATAGATACTAATCTTTCTAATATCCAACTTCCAGGACAAACAAAAACAGAACTCACCCAACTAAAATCGGAAGGCTTAGAATTACAAAGAAAAAATAAAGAATGGATGAGTTACTTAGCTGATTCTGGAAAACTTCAAGCACAGGTTTCTCTTTATACTGAAACTCTAGAAAGATTAATTAAAGAACAATCTACTTACAGACATCTTCAAGAAATAGATTCAGAGATTGCATATCTTCAGGCCGAGGTAGATAATGAAAATCAAGAAATATCACAACTTCGAACAATAGAATCTGAATATTCTTTAAAGTTGGATAGATATAATCAGGTATGTGCAGAAGGAAAGAAAACAACCGCCGAATTAGAACGCCTCGAAAAAAGTAAAGTGTGTCCTAGTTGTGGTCAGGCTTTGAAAAATACAGAATCTCTAGATCGTCATAAACAAGAAATCTTAGGGAAACTTGAAGAACTTAGATCCGAGGCTATAAAGATCGGCGATGAACTTAGAGGAATGTCTGGAAAAAAACAACAGGCTGATTCGTTAATTTCAATTGCCTCTGAAAAAGTTAAAACCTTAGGGAATCAAATATTTATGTTGATGTCTGAAAAACAAAAAATTACTAAGACAGCTAAAGATATAGAAAATACAAAGTCTCTCTTAGAAAATTATAAGACTCAATTAAATAACTTAGGAACACCAGAAAAAGTAGAACTTCCTGATAACTTTATGGAAATTATGAGTTCGATCGATTCTGGAATAAAAGCTTGGACGGATCATGAAAGATTAATCCAAGATAGAGCTGTAGAAGAAGCAAATATCTTAAAGGCACAATCTGAGTTAGGATTAATTCAGAATGCTTTAGTAGATCTTAAAGAGTATATTAAGCTTACAGGACCTACAGGAAAGATTTATGAAGAAATTATGACAAGATTAGCTGAACAATTTACAGATAATCAAGTTAAATATTCAGTAGATACATATAACTTCAGAAAGAAGGATCATCTTGACCTTACTAGTAGGTTTAATAATAATGGAAATTATGTCTCTTATGATGCATGTAGTTCAGGTCAACAAACAGTTTTAGATATCAACTTTCTTAGTAAGATAGTAACTAGAATGGGACTGCTTATTATGGATGAATTTTTGAAGCACTTAGATCCAGAAAATCATGATAACTGTATAGATATGATTAGTAGTATGAACATTGGATGTATTATGATCTCTAGTCATATGGAATCTATTACTTCATTTAATAATAAAACTTGTAGACTTGAATTAAATGACTCAGGAGTTACAAATATCACAATAAAATAATTTAAAATATGATGAGTGAAGAAAAATTAAAAGAATATTTTCTAAAAGAGGAAATATTTAATGGGTTTAGTGATTTTTCTGGATATAGAGTTTTAGGAACATTTCAGTTTTCTCCAAAATATGGTACTTTAATTTCTAGTGGAATAAAGATTTTTAAAACTGAATCCATTGCTTGGGTAGAAGAATTTAGGATAGGTATTATTCAAAATACAGGAGATTATTTAGTTATAGTTTCTCCCGAATGTCCTGAGGTATATTTTACGATGCCAGAAGAAATTATAGATAAGATTAAAGATATTTATAATGATGCTGGAGACTATATTAACCTAGACAGCGAAATATTACAAAAACTTATGGAAGAACTGAATGATGCAAATAGAAAGTGGACAACTAATCCAATTATGACAGTTCCCGGAAAATTTTGGTATAATGATGGCTCTTCAACTAACCCATTTGTTCCATATTCTCAGGTATCAACAACTACATGTTCTTCAGATTATGTTGTATCTTCTGCATCATCACAAATACCAACTAATATAAATTCCAATAATACTAATACTTATGTTACAGGATATAACATATAATATGTTAGAGTTTGCAGATGTAAAAAATCCTACAGACTTTTTTAAAACAGGGGATCCAAAAGAAATGATACCTTTACGAACTCTTTATAATAATACAAGACTTCTTTGGGGACTTGGAGCAGATCAAATTCTTTTAAGTGTAGCACAAGGTCAAGCAATTTATAAACTCGCCTTGTTAGTAAAAAATAAAAGAAGTATTTTTGGATGTTTAGTATATATTCCAGGTCAGAAAAGACTCGATTTATATACGTCTGAATCTCCAGAGATACCACTAATTCAATGGAAAAGACAAAAAGTAGTGAATAAAACTTACCCACTGCTCCTTGATCTTGCTGGAATTGAAAAAATGTTCTCTAGATTAATTACTATTTTATGATATTTAAAGTAGTTCGATCTAAGTATTCACTAAAAGTATCTAAACTAATAAAAGTCTATAAAGGAGCTTTTAGACTAGAGAATTCATTAGATGTAAATCTATTCGATTATAATAAATCTTGGGATAATCTAGTAGGAGATGATAAAGTAATTACAACCGCTGAATTAATTCTTGCTAAATTTCCATTAAGTATTTGTAAAAAGCTTACTAAAAATCTTATCTTACTTAATAGAAATAATTTTGATGAATATTCAAGTTATGATGATTTTGTTGATAAAAAACAATCTAAATATGAAGTGCATAATGCTTATGAATCTAATCCAAAAGCTTTACAATTAATAGATATTTCTTTAGAAGATTTATTATATAATGTAAAAGATCTAACCAGAAATAATTATATTGTTCAAAAATCATTATTAGAATTGAATAAATAAAAATAAGAGAAAGACTAGGAAATTAATCCTGGCCTTTCTTTTTTTTTCTTGTGAATAAAAAAAAAATAAGTTCCGATCTTCACAGACCAGAACCTATATAATTCATGAGTTTAAAAATTTATTGTGTTTCTATTTTACATTCACATATAAGGTTTTCAAGCGTTTTCTTTGTTTCACTTTTTCAGTAGTTTTTAGAATCCAACATAATACCTCTTTCTCTAGGGATTCTTGATTTGTAATCTGTTTGTGTTGAGTATATACAGATTTATCTTCTAAAGTAATAAATGCTAACTCTACTCCATAGAATTTTTCATATAAGATAATCTGTTCAATAGCTGCTCCAAGAAAATGAATTGTATATATCTCACTCGTTGAACCTTCTGTTATTCTAACTCCTGAACCTGAATTTTCGGTTAAGTAATCTAAAAACTCTTTAATGGATTCTTTTGTTATTTTTCCCATTTCTCATCTGGTTTTAAAACTTTTATTACTTTTCCATAAATGTTCTTAGTCCAACCATTTATATGTCCGTGATTATTCCCTATCTGAGCACCTTTAATTGGATCTATTGCTTTAATTAAGTGTGTAAAGAATCTTCCATGAACTTTACAGTAAACTATATCTCCAACTTTTACTGAATCTAGTCCAGGAACAGGTTCTAAGACATGTTTTTGACCAGACATGATGAGAGGAGTCATTGAATTTCCTTTCTCAGAAGTTACAAATGTTTCTCCTGCCTCTAGACGTTCTTGTTTAGTTCTCGGCTTTTTTATTTCTTCTTTTCCAAGCGTTATGTTTTCTAGTGGCGTCTTTTTTGTTTTTTGCTTTGACTTCATAACCATCATTAAATTTAAAATTATTAAGTAAACCTTTTGTTGGATCATAAGATTTTTGTTTCTTAAGTTCCTCTAAGATTTTATTATTTATATGTTTAGTATAACTATCTACTGGATCTTCTATCTTGGAAATTACTACTTCTTTTCCTTCATATGTAATTTTATAGTCTTCATAACCTACTGGAGGTTCTTTAAAGTATTCCCACTTAGGAAGTCCAAAGTCTGTTGATTTTCCAGTGAGTATTAAAGTTTTAGATTCTTTATCAACTCTCCAAAAACCTCCTCCCCAACATCCTGTAGCGTAATTCTTTCCAAGTAATTCAAAGTGAAACTCTACATTACCTAGGATTAATTCTCCTTCTTTACTAATTATAAATTTTTGCATAATCATTTATTTTATTATCATATATAAGAATCTTAAGAACCATTAAATTCCTTATAGGTGTAAACAATAAAAAAACTTAAAAGTTATGAAAGAAATAACGGTAAGTAAAGTACTAGAAAAACAAGATGAAGATAATGTGAGAATGATTAATAGTTTATTAGGACTTAAAGAGAGAATTATGACAATCGGAAAAAAGAAAGAATTAACAGCAGATCAAGCTAATATTATTAGCAGGTTTAATCTTCAAGGGTATTCGAGCTTAGAAGAAATTGCTAAGAAAAAGATTAAAGAAATTGAAGAACAAATAACAAGTAAGCTTCAATTTAGTCATAAAGAAAGATTATTAGCATTGATCGTTCCGGATGATCAAAGAGATCTTTATGACTTAATAAAAACTCACTATACAGAAAAAGGATTTAAAACTTTTTATCTTGACAAAGAAAGAGTTCCAGAATTTAAGAATAGTACATATTTATTTATTTCTTGGGACATTGAGATAAAAAAGTAATGTAAGATAAACCTTAGGGAAGAGAAATTCCTTAAGGTTATTTACTTTTTGCTCTCCCCATGCCTTAATTGCTTTATATATGAAACCAAAATTAATATAAAATTATGTTAGAAAATAAACCAACTATTTTGTATTCACTTGAAGAGATAACAATCATTCCAGAAGTAGTAACAAGAATAAATAGTAGATCTCAATGTATTCCATGGGTTCCTAAAATAGATGGCAGAGAAGATAGCAAATTCCTTCCAGTTATTGCAGCACCTATGGCATCAGTGGTTAGTCCAGAAAATTATAAAACTTTTCATGATAATCTAATTTCATGTATTATCCCCAGAAATGTACCTCTCTCTGAAAGACTCAAATTATGTTCTGAAGTATTTTGTGCTTTTTCTATGAAAGAGATTGAGGAAAATTTTATAGAACAGCATCAACAAAGTACAGGATCTGGATTATATGTCTTAATTGATATAGCTAATGGACATATGGAAAGTCAGATAGAACTTGGTCGAACTCTTAGAGAATTATATGGAACATTAATAAAAATCATGGGTGGAAATATAGCTAACCCTAAGACCTATAAGTTATATGATAAAGCTGGATTTGATTATCTTAGAGTAGGTATAGGTGGTGGAGCTGGTTGTATTACTTCTACTCAGACTGGTATTCATTATCCTATGGGTTCTTTAATTAATGATACTTTTCAGGTTAAGAGAGAATGTTCAGGAAATACTAAAATTATCGCCGATGGAGGAATTAGCACTTTTTCGGCCGTGATTAAATGTTTAGCACTTGGAGCAGATTATGTTATGATGGGAAGTACGTTTGGAAAGGCATTAGAGGCGGCCGGTCCAGTGCTAAGAGAATATTACGGCGAATATTATGAATCCCTTCCAGAAAGTATAGATATAACCAGAGGAGAGAAATTTTATCGAGAGTATTATGGAATGTCAACTAAACGAGCACAAGCAGAAATCTTAGGAAAATCAATAGAAACCGTAGACAGAGAAAAATTAAAAACTTCAGAAGGAAAAAGCGTGGTCTTAGAAATTGAATATACATTAGCAGGGTGGGCAAAAAACATGGATTCCTATCTTAGATCAGCAATGTCATATACAAATTCCTATGACCTAGAAGACTTTAAATATTCTAGATGTCAGGTTGTATCCGAGATATCTAGTGTTGGTATTAATAAAAAATAATTAAACTCTATGGCTAAAAAGAAAGCTGTTACTAAATCAAGTGTGGATGAAGAACTTGATTTAATTCGAAAAGAAAGAGATAGTATTTTGAATTTTAAAATTAATTTTAAATGCAAAACTAAGCATCAAAAAGAATTTCTTAAATCTATTTATGATCACGAAATTACAATAGTTAAGGGTCCTGCCGGTTCTGGAAAATCATACGTTTCTGTTTACGCTGCCCTTGATTTATTAAAAAATCCTGATAATGGTTATGAAAAAATAGTATTTATTTATCCTGTAGCTACTAATCCTGACGAAAATATTGGATAAGTTAGATTGTCCCCTAGGTGTATAAAACTTAGGAAAACTTCAAGAAATGCTGGAAATTAAAGTATAATCAGCAAAAACTATTAATTAGATTAACCTAAATAGTTTCTCAACGACTATGTGTGAAGAAGAGAAAATAAAAACGCTTTTAAGATATAGTCTAGTAGTCTATATAATTAATATAGGCCTATTCGATCTTCGCGGAGATTTGCAAGAAAAGCTCGCGCCGTATAAAGAAGCAGATTTTTATACGATGGAGAAGATATTTAATGCTTCAGGAAAAAATGGAAAAGAAATTGTTCAAAAGTTAGTAGATGCTGGTAAAATAGAAGTGAAAGGCAGCCAGTTTCTTAGGGGAAACAATATTGATTCTTCAATTGTTTTGATATCTGAGAGCCAGAACTTCAGTCGAGATACTTTTCTTAAGATATTAACTAGAATAGGAACTAATTCTAAATATATCTTTAATTCTGATGAAATGCAATTAGATTCGAGTTCTTTAAAATCAGGGAAAAATCAAAAAGGATTACAATATGCTGTGGAAAAATTATCTGATATGGATGAAATAGGTATTGTTGAATTTGGTCTAGAGGATGTTGTGAGAAATGATTTGATTCCCAGTATTTTAAAAAGATGGCTTCCGGAAGTTTATGGAGATTTGGATGAGGAAGAGATATCTAAGAAGTCTAAGCAAGAAAGATTAGATGAATAAAAAAAATAAGATACCTCAGAAACCTTCAAATTCTTATATATGTAGTAAAGATCAGATGAAAATATGGTACTGATCGGAGACTACTTATTAATATAATAATAAATAATTGAATTTTATTTGGATATAACTGGCTTATGTTATTAGTTACTTCTAATTATAATTATGAGTATAAATTAATTGATCACTGTAACAATTTCCAGAGTATCAAGATCGAAAAGTATAATCTTCTCGAGGTAAACAGGTAAAGTTCACTAGGGAATATAAAATCAAATAGACTTTAATAAATTTTTAATTAAATACGTTAGTGCGCATATATGTATTTATGATAGAATAGTAAAAATTTATTAACTAAATATAATATATAATTTAGAGTTTGATTTTATATATCCCTAGTATTTTTCTTCTACGAAACTACTACCTCTTCGCGGTGTAGAAGACAACTAGCACTAAAGTTGTGAAACTAAATGTAGCAATGAGAGATGAGCGTTCCTATATGTTATGCTTTCTCTCGGAGTAGGGTGCCACTATGATTTATTATCTATAGTGTCAGAAAAACCTTAAGACAATAACAAAAGAATTATGACAAAGAAAAATAAATTAAATGAAAAATTTGAATTAACATTTAGTATAAGAAGTATTGCTTATTACTTTTTATGTATCTACTTAATTTACGTGTTCAAAGTTACCTCTGTAATATGACACACCTAGGAATATATATGGCATTATGTTTTATTGGAGCACTTATATTAGGAATAGAAAAAATATTCTGGATTTATAAGTACGGTCAATATGCGATGTTTAATCTAGGAAAATTATGGGGAATTAAAAATGAAGGTTTGCTTTGGGTAGTTAAATCATTGAATACAGGATTATTAATTTGTAAATATGTATTACCAATCATAGGAAGTTTAATTGGATTGGCATTGTTTATGAAATATGTACCTGAGATCAATAATGTAGAGATTTTATTAAGATTATTAGCAATTATTATAGTATTTATATATTCTATATATAAATTGTTTAACTACTTAAAAAGGATTTGAACTATGAGACTCAAAAGTTTAACAGAAGTCCTTGGGTGGATAATAGGAATCCGTCCAAGTGAGCCCTTGAAATCTAGTGAGAAAACTGGTAAAGGAAATGAAAAGAAAGGAGAAGAAAAAAGATCCCAGTTATCTTTGGATTCAAGTAGAACAAAAATCGTGAATGATGTTGAGCCTATTAAGGAAATTATTGTAGATATTCTGGATGATTGTTTAAAAGATCCAGATATTAAAAAGCCAGATGAATTTTTCCAATCCTTTGCTTGGAGATTGATAACTAATATAGTAAATTATAATTGGTTATCTAAAGCTCCAAAGAATAGAAGAGAAATGGAAATATTAATAAGAGAATATGGATACTGGGGCAGGTATTACAAAAAGATGAACAGAAGCACAATGTTCTATAATATTACCACTCCTAATATTAGTAATAGAAAAGGAGTTAAAGTAATACCTGAATACTAATAAGCAACTATAGAAAGGGATTATATTTCCCTTTCTTTATTTTTCTCCTCTTTCAACCTCTAATCCTTATACATGTAAATTATATAAAACTTATAATATGAAAAAAAATTTAGAAAATCTGACAATTCCTAAAACAAAAGAGCTTCGTCAAGAGAAATTAGATGAAGCTGTAGCAATATTGAAATCAGAGTTTGTAGGATTAGATGATATTATAGATAGTATAAAGAAGTCTATAATTCCTTGGTACATAACTCCAGAAATAATAGAGAGACCGGTTGTTATTTCATTATGGGGATTAACTGGAACTGGAAAAACAAGCGTAGTTCGGAGATTAGTTCAACTTCTTGGTCTTACTGGGAAAACAGCTTTCTTTGATTGTGGTCTTGAAGCAAATGAATCATCTTCAGGAAGTATTGCAGATAAAATAGAAGAAGTATTTGATATTGAAGACGATTTTGATTCTCTTAATTCATCAGGGGAAAATAAACTTGGAGATGCAGTTTTTGTATTTGATGAGTTTCAGTATGCAAGAACTTTAGATGAGAACGGTCATGAACTTCTTAAATCTCCATTAAGACCAATTTGGAATATTATAGATAATGGAAAAGTTAGTGTTTCAGAGTATAGATATGATATAACACATTTCGGAAATTTTGTAGAAGATTTTAAACAATTTTCTAAAGAACATCCAGAAATAAAATTAGATTCTGGAAAAGTAACCTCTAGAGAAGAAGTTAAGACAGTTTTAGAAAATCTTGGATTATTCTATTATGGAAGAAATGTAACAGAGCTTCTAAATGGTGATGATTCTGCTAAAGTAAAAGTATCAAAACCCATCATAAAGACTAATGATGATGAAGATGAGGAAGAAGATATATTTAGACCTCTTAGACTTTTGGAAGATAGAGATATGAGAACAATTGTAAAAAAACTCAATGCTTATAAACCTAGATACGGGTATGAAATAATCACTGATTTAAATAACTCTAAAAATATATCTGAATTTAGTCATATTCTTGAAAAAGTTTCTATAATTATATCTAAACCGAAAGAATTAGATTGTTCAAGATCATTAGTATTTATTCTTGGAAATTTAGATGAGGCTTTTAAAGTAGAATCTGATTTAGATCCTGATATGGATGCTAATACTTTCTATGATAAAACAAGTAAAGTATCAATTTCAGATATTAAAGAAGCTCTCAAACAAAGATTCAGAGCAGAACAAATAGCTAGACTTGGAAATAATTTAATAAAATATCCGACACTAAAGAAAGAACATTTTATTAAGATTATTAAAAAAGAATTATCTAGAATAGCAGATAAATTTTTAGAAACTGAAGGAATAAAAATTAATTATGCTGAAAATATAATTGATCTTATGTATTCAGAGGGAGTATTTCCAGTACAAGGTGTAAGACCGGTTTATACTACTATTGGAACTCTATTAACTCCTCTTCTAAGTGATATTTTAATTAATCGTATCGCTGAAGATAAAGAAGTGATGATAACTCTTACTAAGGAAACAGATCTTACAGAAAAGAAATTAAAAATAGATAAAACGTCACTAAGTATTATTTTTGGCGAATCAAGAAAAACAGTAAATATAGAAATTCCATTACAACTTGGAGAATTAAGGAATCCAGAGAGAAGATTAACAAGATTTATAAATTCTGTACATGAAGCTGGACATGCAATAGTAGCCTTACATGAGACTGGTGTTTATCCAGTTAATATAGTTTCTGTCGCTACCGGAGATGGAGGATTTTGTAATACTTATGATCCAAAAAAAGAAGGAGAAATTGATAGTCGAGGAGATGTTGATTCAGAGGTTAGGATATGTCTCGCTGGTTATGAAGCTGAGAATCTAGTTTATGGAAAATATCCAGAGAAGTGTTTAATGGGTTCTGGAAGTGATATTGAAAACGCATGGGATTTTTTCTCTGAGATGGCTTATAGATGTGGGTATTTTGAACCTTATTCATATACGAATCATTTAACAGAAGAAAGTACAGGTGGTATACCTTCTGGATTCTTAGATAATGAAGGTTTATATGTCAAACATCCTTATAAAGAATATAATGGATATCTTAACGAAATGGTAGCTCATAGATTTTCAGAACTTAGACAAGATGTAGTGAATATCTTGAAAGACGAAAAAGAGTTATTAAAAGTAGTTGCATTATATCTTGGAGAGAATGGATCTATGAATTCTGATGAGTTTAGAGATTTTGTTATTAAGTATGGAAACAAGCTAACTGATAAATATGTATCATCTAAACTCGAAGAAGGAAAGAATTGGTATGAAAAAATATTAAATAAGTTTTAAAAAAAAATTAAAGGAGCGTAGAAGCTCCTTTTTCTATCATTCTTTTTTGAAGAAAAATAAACCTACCCATTCATCACGAACAGGTAGGGTTTTCATAAAAATTAATACCATTTATAAAGAACTATATTTTTTCTTCAATTATAAGACTTTAGAGGTGTATAGGATGACTCAAGAACTCCAATAATTTCATATTCTATTAAAGTTTCTGGGCCATCAAAAATCGGAGGAAAACCAGGAGATTCAGCTGTACAATAAGCTATTCTCTTTTCTTTTCTTCGATTTTGTAGGATAATGTATTTCTTTTTTATCGACTGTCCGATATATTTTCTGAAGATTAGAATATCATCTTTCTTCCATTTACCTTCTTTACTATCATCTATCGGTTTTACTAAAATAATACTTCTATCCCAATTTCTCTCTGTTTTTCTAGTACCTGGATCAGAGAGAAATATTTTTTCTATTTTTATTATTCTCTCTGGAGTATACTGAGAAGTTCCTATTATAAAACCTTTTGTATCAATATCAGATTTTATTATACAGTATAATATTATTAATACTATAATTCCAATATAAAATGCTATCATAATTCAAACTCTTTTAAAATTGGTTCAACAAATTCTCTATATTGTGGGTAGTATTTCTCAAGAGTTTGTCTAGCATTAAGTGGTTTATCAGGTTTTGTTATTCGAGCACATTCCCAATTAATCACAGCTTCTACCCAATCTACTTCAACTGGACATTTTAATTGTTTTATCCAATCCTTTCCGGTAGTATATGTAGGATGGTGTTTATTTATCCTCTGATGAAATTGATTTATAATTCTTTCGCCTAGGAATGGAAAGAATATAAATAGTATCAACTTATCCCAATCATGAAACCAGTGTGAATGATATCCAAGAAGTTTTTTCTCTGTTTTCATAAATGCAATCCAATGTTTCCAAGTATAGGGGATGTGGTTATAACAATCTCTAACGTTTTTAATTATCTGTTTCATATAATTCATGTTTTTTATAATAAGCCCGTTTAAGTTCTCCAACTACATATATATTAGGAGAGACACATTTATTTTCCGGCCGAGTACAAGATTCATCATAAATCTCAGGGTACATATCAAGAATAAATCTAACTACTCCCTGAGATCTTGATCTTCCAGCCTTACAATGAACATATATGTCTTTTCCTAGATTCGACTCTATAAAATCTACTACTTCGGCTGCCTGTTCTTGAGTTATTCCTAAAAATTTATGACCTTTCCATTCTATTTCTTGAGAAGGTATATCATCAAACTCTAGATTTAATACAACCGAGGAATTATCTTTCTTAAACCAATGTAATTCATCCTCTTCTAAATAATATTTTTGACATTCAGGAGTCCCAATGATAGATATAAAACAACTATTACTCGGAAGATTATCATCATTCCACCCACAAGAACTGCACATCATATCAAATTCTGTATGACTGTAACAATATAGTTTTGGTTTTTTCATTTTTTAATAGGAAGATAAATAATAAGATCTGATCTAACTAAGGACTTTCCAGAGGTTATTGCTTCTTGAGAAAGAACTTTTTGAAGGGATTCTGAATAATATCCAGATATTGTCTTATAAAATATATAAGTCTTAGGAATTTCTTCCGAATTTTTTAAATTCTCACCTAAATTAATCCAATCTTCTTCTGTAGCTTCTGGATATACTGTTTTATTCAATGGAACTGTTCTAAATCCATAATAATTCCAATATTCATTAAAGATTTTTCCCAAGTCTAAAATTTTTTCAGAAACTTTTATATTACCACCAGAAAAATCAAACTTATAAGATAAATATTTGTCTGAAATATTCTTTGTCCTGATATAACTACTATAGGTATATCCTGAATTATCATTGTAGTATTGAATATATGATTTATAGAAATTAATAGTTTTTCCAAGATCATCTATATAAACATGACATTTCTTCTCAGCAGCTTCATGATCATTCTTTAATCGACTCTCTAAGGCTGAATCTTGACGATAAAATTCTTCAATAAATCCTATAGGGCTATTCCAGAATTTCCAAGAATAAGCTGTCATTTCAAAACGATCCATGATTTCTTTAATCTCTCCATCTGATAATACCCTAGGACAAACTTCGAATTCTACACTTTTAATACTTTCAGTGAATACAAAATCCTCTTTTTCTATACTCCCTGGATCATAAAATAAAAGTTTAGTTTCATATTTCTTCCCTAGTTCTTTTCCAAACTTAGCTTCTCCAATAAATATTGCTTTCCTTTCTTCATAGTTTTTAGAAATTCCTGAATATTTCCAAGGTAGTTTTTTAAGTTTGTATAAAGATCCAGGTTTAAGTTCGGCGGGTTTAAGATCTTTTGTTATTACTTCTCGTTTCTTCATTATCTCAGAAGAAATTCTATATTCCTCTGTATTAATCGGAAGGAGAACTAATTCTGTCCCTATCCAAGAATAAACACATTTTCCGATTATTTTCTTTCCAGCCAAGCTATCACAATAATCTAATATCCATAAGAAATTATCAATTCCTATTTCAATCTCAAACCCCCTTGGATCCCAAATTCTACAATAAGCTTGTCTATAATTCCAACCTACTTTTCCACCACCAACAGAACGATTCACTATAAAACCTTCCATCGGAACATTCTCAAATTCATCATCTTTGATTTTATGATCTCTCCAAGAATTCCAAGATTTTTCTTTTTTCAAAATCCCTGTCGAAGAGTCTGTGTAAGTAATGAATCCAAGTTTTTTAGTATAACAGTCAGATCTCTCTTGATATCCGACGTTAATTTTCTTTGGAATAATAAAATTTTCGCTATTTACCATAATATATAAAATTAAATTTTCATTGCAAATATAAGGGATTGACAACCTTATTTATGTAAAACTAAAATTTAAATAGAAAATTATGAAAAAGAAAATTAGAGAAATCGTAAGAGAAGAAATAAAAGAAACAATATTATTTTATTTAATTCCAGTTGATTTAGTTGCTTTCTTTTCATTAAATAGTGAAATAAAAAATATAAAGATTACTCTTGCTATCTTAATAGTATTTTCTTTAGCGGTATTGACTTATTATGTTCTTTGGAGAGTTATAGAATATCTCGAAGAGAAGGAAAAAGAGAACCCTGAAAGCCTTATAAATGATAAAAATAATAAATGAATGAAAAAGAAAACAAAAGATAGATTGATTTTTGGATTAAAAATCATAACAGTATTATCTCTTGGTGTTGCAGCAGGATATGCAATATACCGAAGAAGAGATAAAGCTTATAATTCACTCCCAGACAGTAAATTTGTTGGGAATATGATGAAAGGCAAGAGAACTGAACTAAATGTACCAGTTCCAGGTGTCTATGAATTCAAAAATGAAAATCATAATAAAGGTTACTATAATGTATTTAAGAATGGACCTTGGAATGTAGTAGCGCCAGGGTATCAGAAAAAAGACCTTGTGACTCCCGCGCCGAATCAACCTAAGAAAGTAAGAGTTAGTTCGGGAGGAGGTAGCACATATTTTCACGTAACACAAAAGCTATCCAGATCGGGAGCTAAATTGTACGGCGCGAAATCTATAAGAGGTTATTATATTCTTAAATATGAAAGTTAATATATACTATACATTAAGAGATTGGAGAAAATCCAGTCTCTTTTTTATCTTTCCTCCAAATCGATGAAAAGTGATCTCTCGACCCGTGACTTCCTTATTTATGCAAAGGGGATTCGTGTTGTGTGGGTTCCCAATTTATTTCTAAAACAAATAGTAAATATGGAAAAAATAGTAGAATATGAAGGTACTAAGAATCATTATATAGTACTTCAAGAAAATGCGATAATGAAAAATCCAGAAACAAGAGAATGGGAAAACTGTATTATCTATCAAGAGTATAAACACTGTACTCCTGAAGGTTATGTAGAAGTTCCTGAGAGTGAAAGAAAAATATTTGTAAGAGAAAAGAAAGATTTTTTAAGAAAATTTACGTTATGTTTAGATTTATAACTATGTATTATGGGTGTTCTGGTACATTTAAAGCAACAACCATAGAATCAGTATTAACAAAGTGTCCTGGACTGTATAATGTTATGTGGTCTGATATTAAACCTTGGAAACGTTGGGAAAATATCTTAGGAACACAGCAAGATGATCGAAATTATGCTATTCTTCATTTATGTAACTTGAAGAATGCTATAAGAAGTAATTGGCCTCCTGGAGTGAATAACCTCTTAGTGGAAAGGGGAGTATCCGATATGCTTTATTATTACTACAAGAATAATAGAGAAATCGGTGAAAATTCGAAATGGATTAAGGATGTAGTTCATGAAGAAGATATCTTATGTGAGCAAAATTCGTACTATACACCAAGGAGAATATTATTAGTTCAGAAAGATTTTGATTTTGTTAGAGATGTTATTCTTAGAGAACCTACCCGAGCAAAAGAATTTCCAGGAGGGGTTCAAGAATATATGGAACATCAAGATGCATATGTTGAATTTACACAAAAGTATAATAAAATAGATGAAGTTATAAATATTAAAGATGCAGAAAAATATGTAAATGACTTGGGATTTGAATTTGATCCTAGTAAGAAATAACAAATAAAGAAAAATAAAAACATATGAGTGAAGATGTAAATACAGTATCAGATTTACTAGTTGCTAAAAGGAATGGTAAATCTGAAAAATTTAATTCTGAAAAAATAGAAAAAGCAATTCTTAATGCAATGAAATCTAGTGGTATTAAAAGTCCAAAAGTAGCTTTTAATATCTCTAAAGAAATTGAAGAAGAATTAAAAGAAAAAGGTTCATGTACTATTGATGAGATTGAAAATTTAGTATATGACAAGTTAATAAAGAAAGGACATAAGTTAACTGCAAAAGCTTATGAAGGATATCGAAGTGTTAGAGAATTTCAACGACAATCTAATACTATCGATGAACAAATAAATGAATTATTAGCAGGAGATAGTGAATATTGGAAGTCTGAAAATTCTAATAAAGATTCTATGCTCTTAACAGTTCAGAGAGACTATATGGCTGGAATTGTTAGTATAGATATGGCTAGACGAAAAATATTCCCTCCTGAAATTATCCAAGCTCATGATGAAGGCCTGATTCACATACACGATCTTGACTATATAGGCCAACTTGCGATGAATAATTGCTGTTTGATTAATCTTGAGGACATGCTTCAAAATGGAACATGTATAAATAAGACAAAAATATTTAAACCTCATAAATTAATTACAGCTACTACAATTGCAACGCAGATAATTACTGCAGTATCATCTTCACAATATGGAGGATGTACAATAACATTAACACATCTAGCACCTTTTGTAAGAGATAGTTATAATGGTTATCTGAAAAAATATAAAGATGCTGGATTAGATGAAGAACTTAGCGAGAAATTAGCAACTATTGATTTGAAAAAAGAAGTTAAAGACTCAGTTCAAACTTTTAATTATCAAATTAATAGTATGACAAACACAAATGGTCGAATTTTACTGGCCCGGGAAAGTAGTAATATTTTTCAATGTAGAGAGTGAACTAAGAAATCTTAGGTGTAAAATTTACGTAAATAATACGGAACTATAGGAAATGATAGTTTAAAATTTTGCTAACAGGGAAAGATTAAAATCTAATCCTGTGCCAAGCTAGAAAATGAATAAGTTTCTAGAAGGTCAAACGACTATCCGAAAGGAGTAGGTTTAAGGCGAAATTCCTTATTCCGAAGCGCTCTCCAACCATTTAATAGTGGTTGATGATATAGTCTAATTCGGGGGAAATGCAGTCCCCATTTTTAACAGTATTTATGTATCTAGGCGAAACTTCAGAATATAAAGAAGAATTAGCCATGTTAATTCAAGAATTCCTAGAACAACGTATCCAAGGAATGCCTAATGAAGATGGAGTATTTGTAACTCCTGCATTTCCTAAATTGATATATGCTCTTGAGGAAGATAATATACATGAAAATAGTAAATATTGGTATCTTACTAAACTCGCTGCTAAGTGTTCAGCTAAACGATTAGTTCCTGATTATATTTCTGAGAAGAAAATGAAGGAACTTAAGGAAGGAAACTGTTTCCCGAGCATAGAGTATCCTGTGCCTTGTAACAGTGATGTTACTCGAAAAACCTACTTAAACGGAGAAGGCATTAATTGCTAACTTACCGTGCTAAATTATTAAATATAAAATATTTTTATGTGGAAAGATATACCTAATTGGGAAAATTATTATGAAATAAATGAACTTGGAGAAGTTAGAAATAAAATAACAAAGAAACTAATCATTGGAGATACTAATAATGCAGGTTATCCAAGAATTTATCTATATAATAAAAATAATTCTATAAAGAAGGAAAGATTCTTTAGACATAGATTAGTAGCTTTATTATTCATACCTAATCCAAATAATTATCTTGAAGTTAATCATATCGATGGAAATAAATTAAATAGTAATGTAAATAACTTAGAGTGGTGTACTAGAAAACAAAACGAACGTCATTCTTATAAAGTTGGTGGATCTAAACATAAAAATTATAAACCTTTTAAGATAATTTATGATAATGGACTTGAAGAAATTTATAATTTTAAAGAAGACTTATCAAAATTACTAGGAATTTCTAGAGTAACTGTTAAGTACTGGTTGGTTACAAAAGAAAAATAAAGGTTTTCGTAAGTATAAAATAAAAGATATTTATTATATTTAATATAAAAGCCTAACGACTAGAGAAAATAAATATTAGAGAAATACTAATATGGAAATGAGTATCGTAAGAATTTATTATTAATAATAAATTCTGAAATGGTAGGGTTCTTATTTGTGGTAATAGCAATAAGAATATGATATAGTCTAAAAGTTAATAAATATTAACTTTGGGGATGTCGCAGTTTCTTATCACCTTGGAAAGATGAAAATGGAAATTATAAATTCTATGGTCGTCTAAATCAAGGTGTTGTAACAGTATCACTTCCTGATGCAGGATTATCTGCAGAAGGAGATATTGATAAGTTCTGGGAAATTCTAGATGAACGTTTGGAATTATGTCATAAAGCATTACAAATTAGACATAAACGTTTACTTGGAATTAAATCAGATGTAGCTCCTATATTATGGCAACATGGAGCTTTTGCAAGATTAAAACCAGGAGAAGTGATTGATCCATTATTATTTGGTGGGTATAGTACAATTTCTCTAGGTTATGCTGGTTTATATGAGTGCGTTATGGCATTAACTGGGGAATCTCATACAAAACATATCGATCTTGCAAAACAAATTATGCAAAGATTAAATGATGCTTGTAATAAGTGGAAATCTGAGGAGAATGGTCTTGGATATAGTGTATACGGATCTCCAATTGAAAGTACAACTTATAAATTTGCAAAGTGTCTTAAGAATAGATTCGGAGTTATACCGAACATAACTGATGAATCTTATATTACTAACAGTTATCATATTAATGTAAAAGAAGAAATTAATCCTCTTGATAAGTTAAAATTTGAGGCAGAACTTCAACCATATAGTTCTGGTGGTATGATATCTTACATAGAGTCTGCAGATATCAGTACTAACATCGAAGCAGTTTTAGAAGTTATAAAGTTCATCTATGATAATATTTCTTATGCAGAGTTAAATACAAAATCAGATTATTGTTCTAACTGTGGATATGATGGTGAGATAGAAATTATAGATGAGGATAATAAATTGTCTTGGAGGTGTCCTCAATGTGGCTGTGAAGATCAACACAAACTTCATGTATCTAGACGTACGTGTGGGTTAAATTTAGCTCACGTTAAATTATTAAAATTGCCGGAAAGATATTAATATAAATCGGCATCAAGTAAAAATAAACTTGTTCAACGACTAAGTATAATAATTAATAAAAATTTTATTAAAAGATATAGTCTTAAACTATATAAATAATATAGTAATTATTGATATTGGTTCCAATTTTTGGAATCAAGGGCGTACAGCCGAGATACGAGATAGATACACTCATCTAGATGATCATGAATTATAAAATCCCTGAAAACTATGAGATACGCAACTATTAGAAAAATAGATATATCTAATGGACCTTACATTGGAGTTTCATTATTTTTACAAGGATGTTTATTCCATTGTAAGAATTGTTTTAATCAAGTAGCTTGGCCTTTGGATGGAGGAAAAGAATTTACTGAGAAAGAAAAAAAAAATTTTTTTGAATTAATAGAAGGAGTAAAGAGAGTTTCTATTTTAGGTGGAGAACCTTTACTTCAAGCTACAGAACTTAGTGAATTATTAAAAGAAATAAAGGAAACTTGGCCAGAAAAAGAGATTTGGTTATGGACTGGATTTTATATTTCTGAATTAACTGAAGAACAAATGAAAGTTATTAATTTGTGTGATTATATAGTTGATGGAAGATATATAGATGAATTAAAAGATAGAAAACTTAGATTTAGAGGATCTTCTAATCAAACTATATGGCATAATATTAATGGTGAATTAGTAAAAAGTAAGTATAATGATGAAAGACTTGATTAAATAATAAAAAGACCTTAGGGAAAAAATCCTTAGGGTCTTTATTTTACTCTCTGACAGACCTTCTTTCCTTATTATTGAATATAAAATAATTAATCAAGATGAGTAAAATAATAATTGTTCCAGACGTTCATGGTAGGACGTTTTGGAGGCTAGCGAAAGAAAAGATTAATGAAATAGATCGAGTTGTATTCTTAGGAGATTATCTAGACCCATATCCAGTCGAAGATATATCACCAGAGAAAGCAATAGAAGAACTAAAGAAAATAATAAACTTTAAGAAAGAATTTTCAGAGAAGGTTATTTTGTTAATAGGGAATCATGATTATCACTATATGAATCTATTAAAAGAAATACTTCCTTGTAGTAGATATGACTTTAGGAATGCACAAAAAATCGAACAGATATTTAATGATAATCAAGAATTATTTCAAGTATTATACAAAGAAGGAAAGTATTTATTTTCTCATGCAGGTGTTGTAGAAGAGTGGATGAAAATTACTTGTGGTTGTGATGACCTAGATACACTTCTTAAGGAACAACATCTAATGTATAATCACTTGTGGTATATGTCAAGACTTAGAGGTGGTTATGGGTTTTATGGATCATGTATATGGTCTGATGTAAGAGAATTTGAGAATACATTTCTTGGAGTATTTCAGATTTTTGGTCATACTCAATTAGCCAAGGAATTTTTTGGACCATCTCCAGGAATAGAAGAGACATTTGCATGTTTAGATTGTAGAGAATGTTTTATATTAGATACTGAAGAACAAACAATAGAAAAATTATGAAAACAATTATTGATAACTTAGAATTTAATGGAGCATTAATTCAGTTTACACAATCAGATGATTTTGATACCATGATTAATGCTACTGAAATGGGTAAATTATTCGGACCTAACAAAAGGCCCTATCAATGGTTGAGACAGAAGGATACTCAAGATTATTTACAAGCATTTGAAAAGTATCAAGAAAGTACTGCGCGGGAGACGCGCATCACTCCTGTAATAACTATAGAAGGGCATTATTCAAATGGAACTAGACCTGGTACATGGATGCATAGATGGGTAGCAATTAGATATGCTCAGTGGTTAGATCCAAGGTTTGCGATTTGGGTAGATTCTAAGATTGATGAACTTCTTAGGATAGGATTTACTACTGCCTTAAAAGAGGAAAGAGATAGATATAATTCTCTTCTCCCTCAGGTAAATTATTATAATGAAGTTTTAGCATATTCAGAAAACTTGTATTCTACTGAACAACTCTGTAAAGATCTTGGACTTGGGTATGGGACAAAGATACTTCTTAAGAAACTTGAAGAAAAGAAATATATTTATCGTCGTCCAGGAATAAAAGGGTGGTATTTATCAAGCCCCTACGATAAAGAAGGTTATACAAAAGTTACTTCAGCGGTTGTAACTGATAAACATGGAAATAAACATATTAAGAATCAAAAGAAATGGACTGAATCTGGAAAACATTGGATTTGGAGTTTATCTAAAAAATTATAAAAATTATGAAAATTGGAATTGATTTTGATGGAACCTGTGTTACTCATGATTATCCTAGAATTGGAAAGGATATTGGTGCAGTTCCTGTTCTTAAAGAGCTAGTAGAAAGAGGTCATAAATTGATCTTAAATACTATGAGATCAGGGAAAGAACTCGAAGATGCAGTTGAATGGTTTAAAGAAAATGATATCCCTTTATATGGAGTTAATCAAGATCCTGGACAAAGAAGATGGACTAGTTCTCCAAAAGTACATGCAGATCTTTATATAGATGATGCTGCTCTTGGATGTCCTCTTATATATAATCCAGATTTTAGTGATAGACCTTATGTAGATTGGGAAAAAGTTAGACAAGTATTTTATGATTAAGAAACCAACAAAAGAAGAGATGTACGTAGTTAATCAGCCACGTCATCTTATGATATCAATTATATTAATGGATTATGATTACTACCCTCTTCCAGATAATATACATACTGGATTATGTAAACTTTCTGAGATTAGTGATATAGTATTCATATTCTCTGATTCCCATTTCGACAATTCTAAGATTAGTAAAGAAAAGATAACAACTCTTTATCAGGCTTGTGCTTTTATAGATAGTTCTGGAAATTTACCGAGAACTATATTTAAGGCTCTACAATATGATAAAGAAATATTTGGGAAGCACATCGGAATAACAATATCTAGATGTCAGGATTTACAAGAATCTACACCTAAACTTTTTGAAAACCTAGAAAAAATAAATCAGTCTAGAATTATTAAGCCAGTGTTTAAGATTCGTAGATTATCATCAACAGAACTATATAACTTCTACTATACACCGTCTGAAGAAAAAAGAAAGAAGAAATGGAAATGTATTTTTGATGAATGTTTATATTTTTATCATAGACATATTCTGAAGTCTGTTATTTTTCCATGGACTAGAGTAGATGTTCCTGATCCTGCCGATTATATAGATTGTAGATATTGTACTTGGGGATCTAACTCTTCAGTACTTTATTTCAGAAACACAACAATCGGAATATTCTTGGAAAAAGTAGATAAAGAATTTATTGATACTTTTACTGATCCGGATCCTAGATATCTTTTTGCTGGATTAGTTAAGAAAAATGGAATAGATTGTTTAGATTATAATATAGAGGATTTAGATATTGGAAAATTATGACTAAAAGATATAAACAATCAGGAAGAAATTCAGCTTATCCAGAATATATAGAAGTTTGGGAATATGGAGTTGGATCTGTGCCTGATTGGATTTCAGATAAGAGTAAAGTTACATTTATAGATGGTCTTGGTAATGTAACATTAGAAACTCATGATACTAGTACAGGTGGAGTAGAGATTATAGATTCCACAGGTACATCTCCTCTTATCAGATTAGGTTCAAAAAAAGACTTAATATGTAGAGAGGTAGAGAACGAAACTAAAGTATTTGTATTAACTAGATTACAATTAGAATTATTATATAAATTAGAGTTATGAAAGAGTTAAAAGACAGTGAAAGAAACCTGATTAATGAAGGACTTGTAGTAGTAGATTATTCTGCTGAATGGTGTGGTGGTTGTCAAGTAATTAAACCAATCGTTGAAAAATTAGCAACCGAATATGAAGGGAAAGTTAATATTTACGGATGTGATGTTGATGAATGTGCAGAACTTACATCAGAATTTGGTATAAGAAACATTCCAACACTACTATTCTTTAAAGATGGAGTACTTCAGAATCGATTAGTAGGTTCACATCCAGAGAAAACAATTAGAGAAAATCTAGATTTACTAATATCAGAATCAGGAAATGAATAAATTTGTACTTAACACATTAATTTTAGGAGATGATGACCTACATTGTAAGACAGGTGAAGTAACTTTGTCTATGATGAACCTGAGTCATACAAATTTTACTGGACCGGATCTTGATAAATTCGATTTAATTGTTTATCATGGAGAGAAAGGTTGTAAAATTTTAAAGTCCAGAGCATTTAGAACTGGAAAAGTAGGATAAAAATAAAGAGAGGATACCATTCAAATAGGTTCCTCTCAATTTTTTTACATCTCTCCGTCGTATTTTTTATCGTCTTGAAGAGTTGATCTTTTTCTTACTAATAGAGCAATTTCTACAATTAATTCTTTTAAAGACATTCCACCTTCATATGGGAAAGCCTCATCACACCATTGTTTACTAGAATAATCCTCTTCTTCTGGTGTAACTTCATAATCTCTACAAAGTTCTGCTACTCTTTGTTGAACATACTCTTTAGTTAAGATTCTAGATTCTGGAATAAAATATGCACTACTTCCAGTCTGATCTTCATGTCCCAAAGCTAAAATTGCTTCATCTCTAAACCAATCACATTCCATAAATTCTTGTGATTCTGGCCATCTTACTAATACATAGTTTTCATTCATATTCTTTAATTTTTATTACATCTATAAGAGTTTTACCTTCAAAGCCTTATTATTGAGAAAAACAAGAAATTATGAAAAGAATAGACTGTTCATTTATGGGAATTAGTGGAGAATGTTTTATCCACATCACCCTAGAATTTGAAAACATCCCAAGAAAAGGGGATAAGGTAGTACTCAGCAGAAACATTGCAGAGTATGTAAGAGAAAATATGACAAATGATGTGGAAAATGCAGAAGAATATGCTGATATTATATCCATGTCATTAGACAAAAACACAGGGACTATGTACTTTTTTGTAGTAGAAGTAATTCATTATCCAAGAATTGATAGAGATGTGGATGATGAAGCGATTACTAGAGTCATACTTAGTAGTAATAGTCTAGATTAAAAAAAAAAATAAAGAGAGGCCTTAATAGGTTTCTCTCTTTTTATTTTCTTCTTAGAGTTCAAGTATTCTCTTAAGTCGTTGTAAACTTCCAGGAATATCATTTTTATCTAAGCGAGATTCATCATTTTTTACTTTTAATTCATCTCTTTGTTGTATAAATTTATTATAAGCTATTTCAAAAATTTCTAGATCATAATCATGTAGTTGTCCATAAGTTTTTATATTTTCTGGAAGGTATTTATCTTGCCCACCTTTAAAGTTTCTTATTGCATAAGTTGCTTTAAAGAGATCTATATAAGCATTTTTAAGAACATCTACTTCTTCTGGTGTAAACTTATCTATAACATTCATTAACTTATAAGTATCATCACCACACATAGGCAAACTCTCTAAATAATCATCTTCTATATTTACCCACCTGTTTATACTTACAACAAATCCAATAGGTGTTCCAGAATCTAATGTTAATATCTTATTAGGATAGTAACCTTGAGGAGAGTCACATAATCCTAGAACTTGAAAATTTACATCAATAGATCTCATAGTTTTTGCAATTTTCTTAGATTTATCAAATAACTGTAATAACTCTTCAGAAAATACATACTTTCTATAAAGTTCAACTACTAATTCTTTAATTAGTTTTTCTAATCTTGCTAATTTTTTCTTAAGACCTGAGTTATCTAAAAGTTCTTTATAAGTTGATAATAAGATATCTCTCGAAATTAATTTACTTTTGTCTTTATCTAGAATCATGATTTTAATATATTATAAAGTTCTATAAAATTAGTTTTCAAAGCAGTTAGAGTTAAGTTTTTATTTTCCAAAGTTTCTTCTAACTCGAATAACTTATTACATGCTCTTTTAGAAACTACTACATATTCTCTAAGTTTTTCCAAAGCTTCTTTATATAATTCAGGACTTTGATGTTTAAAACTACTCCACTCATTACCTTTAAATAGACTAGGAGCAGAAATCAAATTCCCATCTATTCGTTTTTCAATTCTTATTCCTTTAGAAAAATAATAAAGATTATCCCCCCAATTTAAACAGTTTATATTTTCTTCAGGAAATTCTTTTTTTAATACTCCATCTCCTGTAAAATCAAATACTTGAACACTATTTAAATAATCTTGATACTTCAATGTAAACTCTTTTTCTTCTGGAGTTAAACATTCTAAGATCGCATCAAAAATAAAATCTACTAATTCATTATGTAGTTTTTTACTTTCATCAAACTCTTTAATATACAATTTTTTTACTTCATTAATTATTATTTCTCTCTGACTTCTAGTTAATGCCATAATCGTTTTATTTTTTACATTACTACATTAATAAGGATTTTGCTACTATAAAAGGTCCTAAATCTTAATTATGTAAAACTAAAATTATATTAATATGAAAGATATTGAAAAAAGAATAGCTGAGAATATCCAAGTTCCTGAGGATATGTATTTAGAGGGATTACTTGATATAACTGGATTTTTATTTATTGAGTTAACACAATTTCTAGAAAATGAACATCGGTATATAGGTATTACTAAATCCTATATTCATACTGTTAAGTTAACTATTGAAAGGATAGATCAATCTGTTCGACCTGAAGATATAGAAATTTATGGAAGAATATTATACCTTTATAAACCATTTCTTAAGAAAGAATTCAAAAGACTTAGAAATAAAAAGTTAACTGCAGGAGATTCTGTTATAGTAATTATTAATAAAATCATAGAAATAATAGTCCAAGAGAAGAAACAAGATTTTAGATTTCATAAAGAAGTAAGAACTCTAAGGAAAATTATATCTAAATTTTTTGAAAATATTAGGAACAAAAAGAAAGAAGATCCACTTTATTCTCTAAGTAATGCTATCAAAGAATATAAAGATAGTGGATCTGTTGGAAAATATCCTCTTGATGTATTCTCTTTTATAGATAATCAGTATATAAAAGAAGAATTAAAAGATCCAGGAGAAAGACTAAAAGAAGAAAGTGATAATAAAATAAATGAGATCTCTTTTGATAATTGATTTTCTCAGTTATAGAATAAAAAACTAGATAGAATTTTACCTCTATCTAGTTTAATTTTTATTTTATTTTTTCTTTTCCTCATCTTCGGCTTTTTCTTCCAGGGACTTTTCTTCTCCAAGTTCATACTCCATGGATTCGATATCTATCTTTCGATTTACAAAATCCTTCTTATCCTCATCTTCTATATCCACAGTATAGTAAAGCATGATATCAAACCCAAGATCTTTATACACTGGATTCGTATCTCTTGCTTGAAACATTATGTGATTATATTCTGTTGAGTATGTTCCATATAAATTACTCCTTTTCTTGTAGATTGTTAAGTTTTCAGGAATAGTTACATAATGAAGCATATCAAGAGCTGTATATAAATCTACTCCAGGTTCATCATCTATTTCATCCTTCATCGGAAATCTTAGTTTATACCCTAAGAATGTAGATGCTATTTTCACATCATATACATCATCTTGAGTTTTCCCAAGATCATTTAATTCCTTACTGAAAAATGCAATATTCTCGAAAATATGACCTGTAAGTTTTTTACTTAAACTCTTACGTCCATTTGTATAATCGAATAAGTCCTGCATAAACTCTGAAAAACCATTATACTTAAGTCTTCCATTAGGCCAAAAAACATTATAAGATTCATAATCTCTTTTCGGAATCTCTACTGCTGCTTGAAATACTTTTTCATAAGTACGAGTTTCACCATTTACTTCCTTCGTATAGGTTACTCCCTTTATTTTATAAGAAAGTATATAATATCCAATAAAGAAACGATCAATATTTTCATCCTCCGTACCTATAAATTCTCGATTTAAGGTATCTCCTAATTCATTGAGCGTATCTTTATAATCATTTATTTTTGGATAACCAGATAGATTCCTGTTATAAGCGGTTGTTGGAATTTCGAAAATAAATTCTAATTTCCTTTTTCCAAACCTAGTGTCAGATTGACTTACGTGAATGATGTTCTCGCAATCCAATAATCCGCGCTTAATTATCGATTTATTACCCCATCTATCTTCATCTACTATATTACGAATGCGAATAAGATCTAGGTCCCACGGATTGACCTTTCCCTTTCTATCGCCGAATTGGATAACATTATACATTGCTAGTACTAAGTTATCACTTTCGTCATTTTCTTCGTCGACTTCGTCACTATCATTTTCGAAGGAATTGACAATTTCATTAGATTTCTCTCTTAATATATCTGAAGAAATTCCAAGACCTTCAAGTGCATTATCGACTTGTTTTTTCTGTTTTTCTAATTTTTTTATTTCTTTTTTTGTTTCTCTGGCTAGCAGATAACCACCAAGGGCTAATCCTAAACCAATTAGTATTAATTTTTTAGGTTTCATTTCTTTTTCTTTTAAGTTTGTTTATTTTTCTTTTTATCCCCTTTGTCCACTGCTAATCCCACGAACCATTCCTCCTTTTTTGGGAGGTCTATTATTTCCTCCCCCCTGAGGCTTACTAATAGATCCGTTTTTAGAAAATAGTGCACTTCCTACACCTAATAATGTTACTCCTAAAATGCTAAGCATCGCAACTCCTATCATTATCTTAGAACTTTTTTCTGAATACTCAGCTGTTATTGTTTTAGTACTGTTATTATCTTTTAAAAATGTAGTACTTGTTTTCTGTACACCAAGTAACGAACCAATATTTATCATATTTTTATCTTTTTGAATTAATTTTTCTAATTTTCTTTGTTTGAAAGTCTCCAATAAGTGAAGCTCCGAATCCTATTACGTATATAAGAGCTATAATTTGACTACCTACCTTTATACCACGGAGACATACATTAGCTACTGAGTAACTCCCCATCGCTATTTTTTCTCTTTTTTTAATGTCCATTTTTCTTTTAAGTTTTATTGTTAATATTTAAGTTTATAATTCTTTATTTAACGCAGTCAGCTTAATATGCTATTTATAGATGCTGACTCATCTATCTTGTTTAATATCTCTTTATAAGAAGGGAACTGGATGGACCTCCAGAACCCTCCCCTGAGATAACAATAAACAAGAATTATGTTTTTGTTCTATTTCTACTTCTTTTTCTTCATCATCTTCTATTTTCATCATTGTGTTTTTCATAACCTAAATAAAGAAAAAGAGTATAGAAGCAATTCAATACCTCTATACTCTAAACTTAAAAGAAGGAAAATTTATTTCTTTTCCTCAGCGGGAATTTCTTCGACTTCTTCAATACCGTCACCAGTGATCTTCTTTTTGACGTCTCCAATCAATTTTTCACAGTAACCGTACTTCTGTTCTAGCTTAACTGCTGCTATTCCGGTTCCAAATCCTACTGCAAGATATAAAAAATTTGTCAATTTCATTTTCTTATCCTCCTTCTTATAAGTTAACATTATTTACTCTTTGGTGGCTGTTTAAACTTCTGTAACCACCGTTCTTGTAACCACCATTGCCTCCATTTGTAGGGGCTGATGTTATTTCCGGCTTTACTTCAGGAATCATATCCGATTCTCCTATACCGGTAACTGTTGTTGCAACTGATTTCTTTCTCTTTAAAAAACCTATAGCTGCATTTCCTATACCCTTGCCAGTGGATATTATTGGTTTGTGGTATTTAACTATTATTCCACCAAGTACCATTCCAACGGCAACTCCTCCGATTGTGTATTTATTTCTACTAAACCAACCAGATTTTTTTTCTTTTTTAGTTTCTTCTTTTTCCATAATTCTTGTTCTTTAGAAAAATAATTTGTTAATATTTTTGTTATCTTATCTTATCTCTTATAAGGCTTTTACCGTTTTCTAAACCATTCGATTTTTAACGGCGAAAAATTAATGATCAAAATTCATTATTTTCTTTGTTTTTGTATAGTTGTATTTGTGTATGAATTTTGATCTTAAAGAATTTATTTTCTCATATATAAGAATTTAACGTCTTTTCAAACCCATCGTTTTTCTACCCTACAAAGAATTTATCTACTCCATGTTTATCTATAACCTTTAATATTATAGTTATAATAAGTTTATCAGTTATAGATCTAGTTTCGAATTCTTCTCTGGAAATATCACTACGATAATCTCTCATTATATCTGCATTCTTGAGGTTATATTTTCCGATGTGATATTCTTTTTTAGAGAGACTTTCAATAGTCATAGGATTATCAACTGTAGTAATATCAAGACCACGTTTATCTAGAAATTTATCATACAATAGATCTGATAATCGTTTAATTCCTATCTTCTTACAAGCTATATCAGGAAGTTTATTATTCTGAACAAATAGTACTCTATCTCTATCAGAACACTTCCAAGTCTTATCTGATAAACTAAGATAATATCCTTGAGCTAACCAATCCCTCTCTTCTATATATTTCATGGTTGTCTGTAAATCTCCTGCTAATTCTACTACATTTCTAAAAGGCAATGCAATCGGAATTAGGATATCAATAACTCCAGGAAGATGACTAGATAATATTACTTTCATAGTTCAATATCTAAGAAATACTTATAATCATTTCCAATCTTAACAAATAATCCTGAAACTAACTCTGGAAATCTAGTTTGAAGAGTTCTCAAGATACACATATAAGTTTCGGCCGTTTCATTGTAGAGTATTTTCTTTGTACCATCTTCAAAAGCAACGTATAAGTGAGAAACCTTAAAAACATTTCTCGTTGCTTTATCAATCTGGTACATAACGTTTATCTCTACATCTTCGGCCGTTATAGAATCTTTCATAATACTTCTAATATGATATAAATCCTCTCCATATTTTGTAACATCTGGATTTTCTTCTAGTTTGTAAAGTTTATTTCGTCCTCCTGTTGTTACTATGTAAGGAATATGCTCTACTGTACTAACTTCATATTGAACTGACTGAATCCATAATCTCTCTGTAAATTCAAAAGTAAGTTCCGTAATCCTGCTCTGCTTAATAAAAAAGCTATTTATTATATTCTCCATAATTATTTATTTTTATTCATTTATTAGAGTTTTAAGTGAAAAATAATTAAATATTTTTATATATTTCATTGATTAATTATCCTTTCTTTTTAATAATAATATAACATTTTACTTTCTTTCCATTTTCATAAATACTAGAATTCTTAACTTCAAAATAGTTTTCTAAATCCTTTGCTTTGGCTACTTTGTCGTAATTAATGGACTTATATAACACCTCAAGTCTAGATTTTATATCAGATAGTGTTATTTTATCCCCTACTTTAAATTCCGAATAAATACTAGATTCTAGAAGTTCTTGACTAAATGTTACTACCCCTAGATGATTTTTTATTTTAGCACTATTATAAGATAGTGATTTAAGCTTACTAGAGCCCAATGTAGTATAATAAGACTTAATTTCATCAGAATCAGCTATCTGTCCAAGAACTATATCAATTGCATCACTAGATAAACCATACTCACACAGCATTTTTAGTTTATCATGTATAGTACTTAATTTAGTATATACTCTAAGAAATTCTGATACCTCCTGATTAACTATATCATCTGGAGATAAAGTATTATGAATAGTGGAAAATACACTAAATCTATCTTTATAATCTATTTGTTGTATTTTAAATGCCCTAATCTCATTTACTAATACTAAATTGTTAAGAACAGGTTTAAGTATTATATTTCCATCCCGTGTTTGAATTTTATTTACTGCTACATAATCATCTTTGTAGTTATAAGATTTAGCAACTTTTTGATAATTCTTTGCTAAATCATACTTAACAGTGTCTAAGGTAGTATTGTATGCTAATAATAGATTTTCAGTAGATTTTTTCTTAGATTCTATTATATTTTTAAAATCTTCTTCCTTCATCTCTCTATAGTTAGCAGTAGATCTATAATAGAATATTGCACTATTACTCCAAGGATTTTCGAAAAGTCTTTGACGACCTAGTATTTGGGGAAGATCTTCACTAATATCAACAGCTAAACTGTCTATATTAGAATCTGAGAATATGAAACTCCTTGCACATAAACTATAAAAATCAGCCCCAAGATATACAGTCCTAGTACAGAATGTAAACATCTTAGGTTTAACTCCTTTCAACGGTACTTCTCCTATTGTAAAAGATTTTCCAAGTCTTCTCTGAATTTTCTTTTTATTATCTTCTGTATCTGAACATAATATATTACATTGTTCAGGGGTAAGGTTATTCTTTTTTATAATAGATGTAATATGATTCACACTGTTTACATAAAATACAGCCTCATCTGATATTATCCTAGTTGGAATACCATTTCTAAGAACTACTACACTTTCAAAATCATTATTAAGATATTTTTGAATAATTTCAGACGCCTTTTCACCAACCGTTCTCATTAAATATACATCTAAATCAGGCTTAATAATTCTTGTTGTGTCTTCACTTCCCCAATCTAATTCATAATAAGGTAAATCTTTAAATTCATCTAACATTTCTAGGTACTCATCCATCATTGGAGTAGCAGATACAAAATATGCAGTGGGGGACTGTTTAAGGTATTCCATAAATTTTAATTCAGTATCACTTTTGAATCTAGCATCATGTAAGATACTCTGAAATTCATCTATAACTGTAATAAATCTATTAAACCATCCTAACTTTTCTAAGATATCCTTCACTATCCTATAAGAATCGTAAGTAACTAATATCTTCTTACCTAATCCATAAGGTCTATTCATACAATATTCTTCTATTTCATGATATAATCTTTTATAGATTTCAGAATTAGTAGATATTTCTTCCTTAACTAAATTATCTATTACTACGCTCTTATCGATTTTGGATAAATCTTTATCAATATTAGAATCTTTATCCATTTCATTTACTACTAAGTAAACTTCATTCTTATGTTGACTCCATTTATTCTTAAGTAACATTTTTCTTGGACTACATAGAATAATATTTTCACCACTTCTAATACAGTATTCAGTAAATCCACAACCAGGTAATTGCTTATTTATTATACACTTCCCTGGAAATTTGCTAAAATTAAATTCACTCCATTCTGAAATAAATCTAATACCTCTAGGAACTATTACTTTTTCCCTATACATTTTATTATTCATGTTATTTAATTTTTTTTTATTATTATACTAAACTAATTATTAAACTCATCAATACAGAGTTCAGTTACATAAAATCGAAGACTAAGGATACCTTAACTTCATTTATTAGAGTTTGAAAGGATAAGAAGAGCAAAACAGAACTTTAAAAGGAAATATGACATACAAACATAAAGTAGTATTTAATCTATTAAAAAAGTTCTGTTAAAAAGTGGTTCTTCTATAAGAGCGAACATAGTGAGAGGCTTCGCCTCCCGTTAGGGAAAGGCGAAAAAGCCGTCTCTTATAGGAGGTTCACGATAGATTAAACCTAATATTATATTCATACTTATCGTGAACCTTAAAAAGATATCGTCCATAACGCTCTTTACCTCGTTCACACTCGGAAGAGCTAGGACTAGATACTTTTTAAGAACCACTATCTTTTTTTTCAATCCTTCTTAAAAAATCCTAATATCTCTTTATTCAATCCTTATTTTATTTTTTCTATTTATACTTCCTATAGGTTTTTTCAATTACTCTCTTGTTCAATCCAGGTTCCTTAGTCCTCAAGAGAATATTTCGAACCCTATAATCCTTATTAATGATCAAGAATATTTATTGTATAGTTCTTGATCTCATTATAAAAGAAATATTAATTTATTATAAGAAAAAATTATTATGAGTAAGTATTATTTTTTAGAGACAGTATTAGTTAAAGGAAATTTGAAAGTAAAAGCACTCCCTGGACAAAAATTGAAGGATGGTTCTAGTGTATCTACAAGTCTTTATGTACAATGCCCTAAGAAAATAAGAGAAGTTTATTCAGAAGGTACAATATTTATCTCAACTTCTCTTAATCTTAGTCCTTCAGGTGGAAAATTTTATACACAAAAGGGATTTCAAAGATTAACATATAAAGATGAAGAAGCTAAAAAAGAATATAAAACTCTGACTGGAATTGATTTCGTAGATCCCTTAAAGAAAGATACGATACTCGAAACAATTCTTAAAGATACATCACTAATTTCTCCAAGTTCTACAAAGGATGGATTTTATATGACCCCTGATAATTGGAGAATCTTAGTGAGAAATATAAAAAAACATGTTAATACGATGATTATAGGGCCTACAGGTTCTGGAAAGACAAGTTGTGTAAAAGAAGTTTGTTCTAGAATGGGTATACCTCTTCATGTGTTTGATATGGGTTCTATGATTGATCCTATTTCAAATTTACTTGGAGTTCATCGCTTAGAAGATGGAAAAAGTATATTTGATTATGCTAAGTTCACTAAAGTAATTCAAGAACCGTGTGTAATTCTCTTAGATGAGTTAAATCGTTCTTCTCTTGGGGCTAATAATGTATTGTTTCCTTGTTTAGATGATAGACGGGAATTGAATGTTGAAATAGCTTGTGGGAAAGGAGTTAGAAGTATTAAAATTCATCCAGAGGTAACATTTATTGCAACAGCTAATATAGGTTCTGAATATACTGGAACTAATATGATAGACCGAGCACTTCTTAATCGATTTTTTCCTCTTGAACTTAATATTATACCAGATACAGAAGAAGTAAATGTTTTGGTTAATAGAACGGGAATTGATGAAGAAGTAGCTAGATCAATTGTGAAGATAGCGAATAATATTAGATCACTCTCAAAGAAACAGGAGATCTCAACTTCTATATCAATTCGAGAAACACTAATGATCTCAGAGTTAGTATCAGATGGTTGGAGTGTGAAAAGTGCTATGGAAATGGTATATCTTCCAATCTATGAAGGAACTAATTTGGAAGGAGAAAGAAGTACAGTATATAAAACAATATTATCTTATTAATAGACTATGAGTAAACATTTTTCAACCTCATATTATCCTTGGTGGAAAAGAAAGGATTATGATGATTACTATGATGACGAAGATGATGGTAGATGGGGTAGGAGTATATTTAGAAAATCCTATAAATCATCTGTCGGAAATTCTGGAGAGCTAAGTAGAACTATAAATAGAAGCTCTTGGTATGGAGAAAGTTATTATTCATATTCATCTGTTGGAAAGGAAGAGGATGCACAATTATCTAAGTTAATTGAAAAGGCTTATAGTTCTGTAAAAGATATGATAACTATAATGGATTTTCCTTTCCTGATTAGAGTAAATTTGAATGAGGGTAGTGATAAAAGTAGTTCGTATTCAGATTATTTTTCAGAAGAGAAGAGAGATAATTCCGAAAGAAGAATAGCAGTCCCTTCTAAGATATTTGACTCCACCGAAGATAATGAAACAAAAATAAATGCCTTCTGTGGATTTGGTCTTCATGAGGCTGCACACTTAAGATATACCTACTTAAGAGTTTATTTGAATTTTCTTAGTTTTATAAGTGGAAAATATACTTTTGAAGAAGGAGAGATTATTAAAATTTTCATAAATCTTCTTGAGGATAATAGAGTTGAGGATTTATTACTAACAGAACGACCGGGATTTCAAGATTTTATTGATTGTGCAAAAAGTTATAATTCCAAGACTCTAGAGGAAAAACTTAATATAATGAGGGAGAGGAAGTTGATTCTTTTCTTTAAAACATTAATAGGAATACTTAGATTTCCTGGATTAATAGAAGAGGAGGTTCTTGAGGAGTATTCTGAGGTATACAAAGAAGTTCAAGAAAAGATAACTCCATATCCAGAAAATCTTAAAGATATTTGTAGTGTTTCTGAAAGTATATTTAAGATAATTAAGGAGAAGAAATTATCTGATATAGATCCGGCGGAATTAAAAAAAATATTATTCTTAATTAATGATACTGAATCTATAACTAGTATAATGTATGGAGTTGACTTAGATTCTGAAAGAAAGATAGATAAGTCTAAAGTATCTAGGCTATTATCATCAAAGGATAGTCTAACAATGAAAATCTTAGAGGGAACAGTAGAACGTGGTGATTCTGATAAGGTATTCTTTGAAAAACCAAAAGGGGATAGGAATGATTATTTACGTGATGTGAGAGCAGTTCAAAAATATGTTCCTAGATTAAAAAAGATATTGACAGGAACAGATAAGAACTATGATTTTAATATCCAAGGTTGTAGGTCTGGAATTTTAGATACGACAAAACTTGCAGAAGCGTATCAAGGAGTTCCACAAGTTTACCTAAGACAGGGACATGTTAGAACCAATAAATCAACTATATGTGTTCTTATTGATGAGTCTGGATCTATGGGTGAAAAAAAGGAAATCCTAGCAAGACAGGCTGCAATACTTCTAAATGAAACCTTCGGAAAAAGTTTGGGAGTTGATTTATATATTTATGGACATACTGCAGATATTGGTTCGATCGGATATATAAATCTGAGTGTGTATCGAGAAGGAAGTCATTATAATCCTAAGTTTTCATTATCTAAGAGTTGTGCAAAATCCCAAAATCGAGATGGAGATGCAATTCTAGAAGTAGCAAAGAGAGTTAGAAAGTTCACGAAAGAGAATTGTATTATGTTTGTGATATCTGATGGTAGCCCTTGTGCAAATGGATATGGAGGAATTCCAGCAATAAAAGATACTGCCGCAAAAGTAAAAGAAGCAGAAAAACTTGGATTTGGAATAATTCAGATTAGTATAGATGCTGTTTACGGTGTTAAAGATATGTTTGATACTTATATAGATATCGGATATAACTTAGAGGAAATGCCGAAACTTTTGAATGAAATAGTGAAAACTAAAGTAATAAAAACAAAACATACTACAGTAAGTTAAGATGGATTATGAAGATAAGGTAATATATAATACTATAAGTCTAAAAGGTTTAATTCTTCATACATTTATAGCATTTACTTCAAAACTCCCTATAGATAACTTATCAAACTTTGTAATTTCTTATTATATCCCAGAAGTAGTTGATTTTATTAATAACTCTGGAATAAAAAGAGGAACTATGACTGTTGATAAGTTTAAAGATTTATATGGAATTAAGATCGATTATATAAGTATCTTCACTTTTAGAGATATACTTAGATTTCAACTTCAGGAAACTCGTACTCGGCTTGATCTGATCTATTATTTAGTTCAGATTCAAGAGAATATAGAAGCTGACTTAAGTAGATTTAATTTAGCTGATGAACTATATATTTATTTGTATAGTCGTTTTCAGAGAGCTTTAAAGCCTTATACATGAGAGAAAATAAATAATGTAAAACAATACTCCTTAAGCAATAATAAAAAGCTTAAGGAGTTTAAATTTTTAAGAATATGAAAATAAGTAAATTAAAACATGATTCTTATAGAGTAGAAATTAATTTTGGAATTGGAACACAGAAAGAAATGACGAGGTGGTTTACTACTAAGTTTGTAAAGAATCATAAAATGGAAATTCCGGTAAAGAAAAATTCAAGAGCAGAAGAACTTATAGAAACAATAAGTTCAACATCCGGAACATCTACTTATAGAATTATTAATAAAACAACAGGATTCGATCAAGTAGTAGTAATAGTAAACATTGACTCTAGAAGAAATAGACCTTTTATTGCCAAAAAGGATTATAAAAGTTTGGTTAAGAATATCAAAACTACATTTTATCACGAAACAAGACATGCCGTAGATCAGATAGTTAAGTTAAGAAATCTGAGTTATGAAGATTTTGAAAATACAGCTATGTTACAGGCTTGGATAAATGTAGAATTCGAAGAAACTTTAATGGATTATATTACAGAAGGTGAATTAGAAGAGGTTATTTCGGAGAGTGTGAAAAAGAGATAGGAAATAAAATCCTATCTCTTATTTTTCTTTTACTTTAAACGTTCGTTTAAATCAGGATGGTAAACCAAAAAGTAGATATGTAATTAGATTTGATGGAAGTTTTACTTTACAAAATCAATTATTAAGTAACTTTTCTCTAATTGCAACTTTAGAAATTAAATTTTCTGATAATTCCACAAAAAATATTCTAACTACTATGCAAGTACATGCTAGTAATTTAAGACCTGGAGGTACAGAGAATGAATTATATTTAGAATTTCCTTTTTATAAAGATAAAGAAAGTACAACAATAACAAAAATGATATTAACTTTTACAGATTTAATTTATGCAGAAGAAAAAGATAATGATAGGGATTTACATTTTGATTCTGCTGGCAATAAATATAATTTTTCATTTGGATATTTCTCAAAAAATGATTTACCTATATCAAGTGACATAGGAATTAATAATGGAAATCTAATAATGAGTGGAGGTAGTACAGAAAAAATCCTTTTCGAAATGTCATCTGATATATAATATAAATAATTATTTAATAAACAAATGTAATATTATTATATGTAGATGGATTAACATTAGTTATTTCTTGATCTTCCACATACTCGTTATCATTTGTATTATATCTTACAAACTCATTACTATCTGTATAACCTTTACTTATAGTGATTGAGAAACTTTGTTTAAAATACTCTCCACAACTATTATAAAAAGTATATCTACCAATAACAGTAATTGTAGTAGGTACGGGCTCACTACTACTACAATATAAATACCCAATACTTAAATCACTATCATAATGATTGTCATAAATGCTTATATAAATCTCTTTTATATCTTGATATAAAGGAACGTTTATGATACAACCTGAAATTCTTATATATGTATTATTAACATTAAACATATAAAATTATGGTAACATTTATTATCGCTGCGATTGTTATTATCGCATTAGTATTGTGGTTTAAATTTAAAATAGCAAAACACAAAAAACCAGAGGAAAGATCTGCTATAGAGTCTATGCTAGTTACTCAAGGGGTAAAAAATAGAAAATCCCTTGAAGAAGCAGCAGGAGCAATGAGAACAGCAGAGATTTCAAGAGATGAGGCAATGCAGAAAACCAAAGATGCAATTACTCAACTAGACTCTGATTTTAAAACTGAGCTGAAAAATTTATTACTAAATCAAAGTAAATTATCAGCTAAATTACCACAAATGAAATTAATTCCTGGAAAAAAAGAAGGAGCAGCCAGGAATAGTAAAAAGAAGATGGAAGAAGCTTTAGCAAAAGGTCGTCAAGAAGTAGCTAATGAGTATAAGAAAAATGCTATGATGTATCTAGATCAAAAAAACAGAGCTCTAGAAAGAATAAAAAGAGCTGAAAAAAGCTTAGAAGATCTAGAAATTAACATTGATCTTGCTCAAGCTACTTATGAAGGTAGAAAAAGTCAACTCGATGACATTCTTCAGGAACTTGAATCAATGCATTCTGCTATAAGTACTGCTAAGTTTAGAGCTAACATGGAAATGATCGAAAGTTTACGTCGTGAAACTGTAAATAAATTAACTGAACAAAATGCAGAAATAGAAGCTCAGAACCGAATTTCTGGAATAGAAGATTCTGGAAGAAATTCTATTAACTCTGCTGATTATGAAGATGAATTTAACAATCTTTAATATAAACAACTATGGGAATTAATTTAGTAAAAGGACAAAACATTAATCTTTCAAAAGAATTTAAAGGTCAAACAAAATTTAAAGTAGGTCTTAGATGGGATGCTACTCAAAGTTTATTAGGAGAAGAATTCGATCTAGACTCATTTGCCTTTGAACTTACTGATAAGGTAGGGAATGGAGGAAAAGTAGTCTCTCTTGATCATATGGCTGCTTATTTTAACGGTACCGATCCAGGGAGAGTGAACTTTGATAAAATTACTTTCCGAAATCCTGATGGAACTCTTGGATTTAGAAGTATTGATGGAGCCTGTAAGTTACTTGGAGATGCCAGAACAGGAGATATATCTGAAAACGGAGATGATGAAGTTATTGAAATTGACTTGTCTAAGGTTGATCCAAGAACTAAGTCAATCTTAATAGCTGTAAATATATATTCCCCTGGGGGATCTAATTTCGGACAAGTAAAAAATCCGATGGTTAGTATCTATAAAGATAACTCTGATATTTCTGAAATCAGTTATGATCTCCTTGAGGATTATAGTAGATTTACAAGTATATTTGCTGTAGAGATTTACAATCATAACGGAGATTGGAAAATAGGAGCTCTTGGAATAGGAAAAGAGAATTGGGAAGATGAGTTGACTAAACTTGGAATTCTTTAATAATATAATAAAAGGACTAGAATCACCTCTAGTCCTTTATTTTTTTTCTTCTGATTTAAACGTTCCTTTAAATCAGAGTGGTAAGATTTTAAATTTAGGAACTTTAAATATAGGCTGGAAATGGTTTAATATAGATATAGAAGAATACATTCATCTATTTATTATTATAAAAAATGAAGATGATGGCATACAATCTGAAATTACTACACCAATCACTAATGAAGATGGTTCTTCTAGTTACTTTAGTACCCATACATTAAGAGTTGGAACTTATAGAATAATAGATGGAGGATCAGTAGAAAGTCCTAATAAATATATTATTACAAATATTAATAGTACTTTTACAATATTTAAAGATAAAGAAACAACAATTAATATTAGAACTGAAAAAGTATTATAGAATAGAAGGAAATTAATTTAATAAGGTCTTCCAATAACTGAAATCGTTTTACTTCCTGTTTCCCCTTGAGAAAATGATACACTATTTGACTCAGCAGAACCTACCATCCATTGATCTATCCCACCAGAATTACTTCTGTAAGAATAGGTTGCAATTACACGTACATTAATTTCCTTTGGTATAGTGTTTGATAAATCTACAGAGGTAGATATTTTGGGAGAATTTATAGTGAATAAGATTCCATTAACATCTCCGGATAATATCCAATCTGAAGCAGATACTGGAGTTAAAGATATTTGTACAGTTCTGTGACTACCATCCTGATTTAAAGGAACGTTTATCTAAATGAACTGAAATTCTTATATATGTATAAAGGAAGCTGGAAATCCTATAAACCAGTAGTATAATAATATTTTATAAATTAATTTTCATAAATTTTAATATGTGTAGAAGAATTACCCTAATCGATCAAAACGAGACAAAGGATTATACTAGGTATTACGGCTCTAATCTTGGAAATGAAATTTATACCCTTCAAGGATTAGAATCAATGCCTAAGTATGAAAAAGAGAGAATACTAAAAATTGGTAATAACGATGCAGTTCTTTTAGTTGGAGCAGAACCATTTAAGTATCTCCAAGAATATTATCATTTTGGGATACGTAATGAAAATTACTTTGATTGTTCTAAATTGAGGAGATTAAGTATAGAAGGAGGTGCATTTGTAAAGTGTATTTCAGGATTTCCAGAAGATTCAGTTATCCAAGATTTTATGAGCCCAGAATTTACAACTCATAGAAATTTTTCATGGTTTAAACATAAAGTATTACATACATATCAAGAGACATTAAAGTTTCTTGAATGGATTAAGTGTTTGCCATTAAATGAACCTCTAGGATTTGACTATGAAGCTTCTGGTATGCCATTAGATAAATGGTTTGAAATATCAGGTGCTTCTTTATGTAATAATCTATTTGGAGCATTTATATCTTTTACAGACTTAAGAAGATACTCTACCAAAGAAGAGTATGAATACGTACTAGAAGTATTTAGGGAAATACTTGAAACTAGGATGAATAATATTTGGGTATTTAATCAACAATATGAATTTCAAGTATCTCATCGTATGCTTAAGTTTGTGGACTTATATAATCTTTGTGATGCAGGAATTATTAATGTTCTAGATGGAAATCATTTAAAAAAATATTCTTTAAAATGGACAGCTCAAAATGTAATAGAAGCCACAGTTTGGGATACAGATTTCGATAGACTAGGAGATCTTTTGGATAAGATGTATTTTGATACAGTAGGAAAAACAAAGAAAGAGAGAAAAAAAGTCCTAAAAGTAACTCCAGATAATTATAAAAACACACCAGAATGGGAAATGATATGTTCTTTATATCCAAACTATATTCAAGAATTTGAAATTTTAATATCAGAATATTTTGGTTGTCCATTTATGAATATTCCAAGTGATATTCTTGGTTATTACTGTAATCTAGATGCATTTTATACTCTTCAAATATACTTAGCAAGAAAAAATACGTATTCTGAAGAAGCCTTTCAAACCTTTCTTGATAATTCTAGATTGGGAGCAAGATTACATTCGTCTGGTTTATACATAGACGAACCATACCGTCTTAAGTATCAGAAAGAATGTCATAGAATGATGGCATGGGGAATTACTTATACAGCTACAGCTAGATGTATGATAAAAATGAAAAAACATTCTAAATTAATGGCTGATATAAAGAAATATAATCAAACTTGTAGAATATTACTTGAGAATAATAATTTCTTTAATGGTAATTCTTTAGAGATCGCAAAATTCATACTTACTAATAATATAGACTCAATGGATGCTTATGAAACAGGTTTAAATGAAGGGTCTTTATTAATGACGTATGGAGAAAATTTTGCAGAAAAATTCATAGATATTGTTAAAGATTCCATGATTGAAACCAAATTTAAAGGAAAAATAGATCAAGGAATTTCCAGAAAAAAGAAAATTTTAGGTATTATTTCAGAAAAATTATCTCTTCTTTTAGGATTAGATAAAATAAAGATTTCAGAAAGGCACTTAGAACTTGAAAAGTATTTATACTATGAAAGAGCATATTTAGAATTATGTAATATAAGTAGAAATCAATTAAATGATATAAATAATATTCCAGATACAATAAGAGGATTCGGACAAGAATTCAATCTTTTAGATTATTCAACATTTATAAGTAATAATTATTTTAAATGTAAAAGTCCTATTGAAAATGATGAGATTGTAGATGAAATGTATAAACTTTATCAAAAAGAATCATCATTTATAGCTGCCTTATCTGAAAGCATACAACAACTTCCAGGAGATAAAAAAGAAGATTTCTTCAAAAACCTAGGAATAAATAATATTGGAGATGCTTTTAATCATTTTATGTATGAATGGGAAAAGTATTGTAATATTCCAGAAGATGGGATTTATCAAGGAGTATATCCTATTAAAATATTCAACCTAGCATTACAATTTTGGAAAGGAGGAATAGATGTAGAAACAGCAAAAGATGTTCATCCAGTTAAAGATGTTTGGGCAGATTTTATAGGATTTACTACACAAACACAATTTTTTAATGAACTCAATAGTCAATATGATTTATACAGTATTCCATTTCAAGAACAAGATTTGCAAGAGAATTTCTATTTTATGAGAAAATTTACTATAAACTATCTTCTCTATAAAAAATATGCAAAAGTATTGTCAACATACATAGATGGAATGTTTAAAGCTAATAATAAATGGGTGATTGAAGGTGAAGATCATATTCCTATTCGAGAGGCAGATCCAGGAGAACCTGGAGCAGTGGAAAAATGTTTCGTACATTATGAAGTTAATACAAAATCTAGTAAGAGATGGTCTTCAGGATTTCATACTATTATCTCTCATTCAGACCTAAAAGATTGTATTATTCCCCCATATCACTATGATGAATATGGAAACAGAATAGATGAAGGGTTTGTAGAAACTTATTTTGATATATCCTCAGCAGAAGTTAAAGCAGCAGGATTTGCAAGTGAAGATCCGGATTTAATTGATAAATTTCAAAAAGGGGAAGATATTTATATATACAGTGCAAAATTATATTTAGGTGATGATTTTGATAAACTCCAGAAAGCTGTTAAAAAAATGTGGAGAAAGCGTTTTAAAACTATCTTTCTTGGAGTATTATATGGTCTTGGAAAGAAGAGTTTAGCAGAAAGATTAAACTGTTCTGAAGAAGAAGCAGAAAATATTATTCAAGGTCTATATAAAAGTTTTCCCAAGTTGCGAGAATATGTAGCAATTCAACAACAATATCCCCTTGAAAATTCTGGATATGTTAATACTATGTTAGGAGATAAGTTAAAAGTTCAGGAATATGAATGGTTATTAAAAGCAACTTCTGAAAGAGAAAAAAAGAATTTAGTAGCTAGAATAAAAAGACTTGGTGTAAATCTTCCTATCCAAGGAGGAACTAGTTCGATAATGGCTAGAGGATTTATGAATAATATTCGAGTATCAAAACAACAATCTTGGAAAAATCCTCTTCAACCAATTATTGTAGTTCATGATTCCAATACTAATTATGTTCCAATAAGCAAGGTATTTGAAATAAGAAAATTTTATGATGAAAATTATACAAAATACTGTGCATCATTCGGACCTAGAATTATGTTATTATTTGATTTATTACTTGGAGTATCTTATGAAAAAGCGTGTCCGATGAAAACAGTAGATGATAATACAGTAGAGTATGAAGGAAATGCTTATTCATTATTAGGAATTTATGATAAAATAATGAACTGTCCAGATCTAAAAGTTAAATGTAGTATGGAAAGAAGTGAATTAATTCCTAAATTTGTGGAAAATCCAATAGATCGCTTTATCCAGGAAAAAGGAACTTGTATTGTAAAAGATCTTAGTAAGTATACTATACAATTTAGAAAAGTAAGTTGATTCTCCAAATAAACTTATTATTCTATTATTATACTTAATTAATAAAAAGAGAAGGAAAATAAAATCCTTCTCTTTATTTTTCTCTTACCATTAAACGTTCCTTTAAAACAAGAGGGTGAAAGAATTAAATACTGGACATTTAAAATAAATATACCTTCTTCTAGTAATGGAAGACAAATTAATTGGATGTTAACTTTAAGAAAAGTTGGAATACCTTCTTTTGAATTTAAAGGATCTGGAATGGGAAGTGCATATACGGATACTAAAATTCAAAAAATAGATTCAGAATTTTTTGGATCAAATTATCTTGAATTTTTATACTCGGCTGGAGGAAGTCTATATAGTCAATTGGGAGTATGTACTCCTAGTAATATAACTCTTTCAGAGTCTGAACAAGTTTTTTATATAGATATTCGTCTTCCAACACCTCCAGAGAACAATTAAAAATTATTTTTATCTTTAATTTTATGTATTAAAAGTTATGAATACATCATTATTAGCACTAAAATTTCCAGAACTAGGACTAATTGTAGATTGTATTTGTTTTAGATCATCGTGATATGCATACCAAACACCAGAAGAACTCCACGAAAAAACATTATAATCATTTATTATTTGTATTGAGAAAGTTTCTGTATCTCCTGGAAGAACACCGGAACTAGATATTTCTTGAAAACCGTGTACAAATCCATTACTAGTTAAAGTAAAGTGTGCTCCATAAGGTCTACTTGGATCTCCACTCCAAGTAACAATGAGATTAACATAAACAGCTTTTGCATATTGACTTAAAGGAACGTTTAATGGTAAGAGAAAAATAAAGAGAAGGATTTTATTTTCCTTCTCTTTTTATTTTTCTTTTATTTTTTTGGGAATATTCTATGCCAGATTTCTCTAATAATAACTATTGGAGATGTACTAGCTACTATAATACACCATTCTTTAAAATCAAGAGGTCTTGTATTAAATACTTCTCCTCCGAATTGTACAATCAAAATAGTTCCAATAAATATAACTAATGATCCTAATAAAAATTTACTACTTCCTTTTAAATTATAAAATATAGATCTATTTTTTCCAAATACTCTAATGTTAAATAGATTCCACCAATTTATCATCATAAAGATAGCAAATAATTCTGTAAGATCTAATCCAAATTTTATAGAACCTTGTGCTATATCATGAACAATTAAAGATAGTACTCCGAATACGAAAATACCCATTCCTATGATTGTTTTATACATAGGTTTGGTCAAAATAAATGCATTTTGTTTTCTAGGTTTTTCAGTAAGTACATTTTCATCAGCAGGTTCAGATGCTAGACATAGTGCAGCTAAAGTATCCATTACAATATTAACCCATAACATCTGAGTAACTGTAAATGGCATATCTACTCCAAGAATAGGACTTAAAACTACAACTAAACAAGTAGCAACATTTATAATTAATTGGAATACTAGAAAACTCTGAATATTTTTATACAGAGATCTTCCCCACTTAATTCCTGTTACTATACTAGGAAATGCGTCATCTAAAAGGACTATATCCGAAGCTTCTTTTGCAACACTAGTTCCAGAACCCATTGCTATACCTACATCTGCATGATTAAGAGATGGAGAGTCATTAACTCCATCACCTGTCATAGCACATACATGTTCAGTTGCAGTACCTTTTCCAAGTTCTTTAAATTTCTTTAAAATATTCAACTTATCTTCTGGTTTACATCTAGCTATAACATTAGGATAACCACACATCGGATCTCCCCATGCTACTTTATTAAAATCCTTAGCTTCTACTGCCCAAACATCTTTTTCAGGCTGTCCTTGTAATCTCCTAGAAAATCCGGCCTGTCTTGCAATTTCTGCGGCAGTTTTTATGTTATCACCCGTCATCATTACTACATCCACTCCAGCTTCATAACATTTTTTTATTGCCGCATGAACATCAGGCCGAATAGGATCTTCAATAAAAAATGTTCCATCGTAAACCAGAGAATCTATATTACTCCCAGAAGCAAAACTTAAAGCTCTTCTTCCTCGTGATTGTTGTTTTTCTACTTCTTCTAAGAAAGAATTATCACCACACATCTTTGCAATTACTTCTGGAGCGCCTTTTACTAGTACTATTTCTTTTCCAGCATCGTTAACCTTTGTCATCATATACTTATCTGTTGAATTGAAAGGTTTAACTTCGACTACTTCAGTTAACTCTCTAAGTTTTTTGTAATCATGCCCTCCATGATCAGGTCTACTAAAAAATTTTAAGATAGCACCTTCACTTGGATTTCCGATAACTTCACCTTCTCCAGAAATATTAGCTGTTGAATTGACGCAAGCATTAAGTGCTAAATTTCTAGATACACCAGAAACATTAATATGTTCAGCTACTACAGTCATCTTGTTTTGGGTAAGAGTTCCTGTTTTATCTGAAAAGATTACATTAACAGCTCCAATAGTTTCACAAGCGTGCATCTTTTTTACTAGATTATTTTCACGAGCCATAGTCTTCATAGAAAATGCTAAGCTTAAAGTACTAGCTAATGGAAGACCCTCAGGAACAGCTACTACAATTAAAGTAACTGCCATCATAAAGAATTTAACTTCTGTTCCTAAAATATTTAACCACCCAGAATCAAAATCAGTAAATCCGAAGTGATGAATATTAAGGAATAGTAGTAATAATCCAGCCATAGTAAAAGCTGCTTTAGAGACTAATCCAGCAAGACCATCCAATTGTTTATTAAGAGGCGTTTCTCCTCCAGTTTCTTCCATAGCTTGACGAGTTGTTTTGCCAATTTCAGTTTCATCACCTACTTTTATAACTACCCCTACTCCAGAACCTTCCGTTATTTTTGTTGATCTAAGAACTAAGAATGGAGCAAAACCAGAGTCATTCCATGTTTCTTCTTCATTTATCTTTGCCCTTTTTCCAACAGCAACTGATTCACCAGTCATAGTACTTTCATCTACTTTAAACTCAATTGCTTCAAGAAGTTCTATATCAGCTGGAATCTCATCCCCTGCACTAAGAATAACTATATCACCTACTACTAATTCATCCTTAGGAATCTCCATTGTAGTTCCATTATTTCTAATAACTTTTACATTTTCAGTATCAGAAATTTGATTTAAGATATCAAATTTTTTCTTAGCACTATATTCCATCCAAAACCCTACTCCTGTAGCAAGAATTATAGCAACTAGTATACCAATTGATTCTATTAAAGAACCTTCTATAAATCCAACTACAAAAGATACTCCTAGGGCAACAAGTAAGATAATAATGATAGGATCTTTAAATTTTTCTAAGTAGAGTTGCCACCATTTTTTTTGTTTAGGTGGCGTGAGTAAATTTTTTCCATGCTGTTCTCTACTTTTGATTACTTCTTCTTGAGATAATCCTTGATAATTTTTCATAATTTTAAAAAATTTAATTATTAATTATTATAACTGAGCTTTAGTAAATTGATATATCCACCATCGCTTAGCTATTTTATATTTCTTACTTGTTGATAATATTCTTAATACATCACTAAATGATTCCCAAAGTTCATCGGAAGTTTTATTATTTGAATAATATAATAATCTTCTTTTATTTTCTACAATAATATCTACATTTCCGACATCAAAAGATATTAATTTAATTTTTATTCTTCTTGTTCTAAATACTTCTTCCATATCTTTTTATTAATATATTACATTAATAAGATTTTCAAAGGATATGAAAATAAACGTTCGTTTAAATCAGAGCGGTAAATCACCTGAATGGGTATACGTATTTAATGCCAATCCTGATAGTGTACAAACCGAATATAGTAGTAATAATGATCGGTGGGAAGGTATTAGTTATATAGACTCATATAAATATGATAAAAATAATACTAGTAATAAATTAGAAGTTAGTTGGAATGGAATAAGTTCTTCTGGAGATTGGAAATATGATGAACGTGGAGGACATGTGAAAGTCTATACAAAAGTTTCGGGAATTGCAGGTCAAGTAATATTAGAACAATGGGAAAGTAATAAATCATTAGTAATATCTTGTCATGCATAATAAATGAATTATTTATGATTTAAGCAATATCTATATATTGTGTTATCAACTGCAATTGTTCTAGATATTCCTATAGATAATTTAGATGTATATGGATTATTATTCATTGAAATTAATAAAACATTACTTGGTACTACTAATATTGATGTATTCGGATCTAATAATATAAAAATAAATAATTAAGATAGTGAAATAATTAGTAACTTTTACTAATCTTTAAATAATAACTACATCATTAAATATAATTTAGCTAAGAAATCTCAACCTCAATATTTACTCCATTAATAAATTTAATATGAGCTTTATCACTTCCAGCACCTGAAGGCACATAGAGAAATGTGATAGAATAAGATTTCCAACTAAAACTAGTATCAGTATCTTCATTATATGCATCTACTATTTCTGTATCAAATGCAACAGATCCACTCCAATCCTGATTACCCCAATCGTCTATATAGTAAGAAACGTAGTTATCATTATATATTTTTACAGAATTATATTCATCATTATTACTAAAACCATCCGCTTTTGTAATTAATACAAAAACTGGTTTCATATCTTGATTTAAAGGAACATATAGAAATTAATAAAAAAGAGATAGATATTACTCTATCTCTTTAAATTTTATAGAAATATAACTGTTCCTTTAGAACAATATGCAAAAGCCATTTATGTTAACTTTATTGTTACTTGGAGTGGAAATCCAAGTAAACCTTATGGGGCTCATTTTACCTTGATAAGTAATGGTTTTGTATATGGTACTCAAGAAATATCTAGTTCAGGAGTTTTACCAGGAGATACAGAAACTTTTTCAATACAAGTAGCAAATGATTATAATGTTTTTTCATGGAGTTCTTCAGGAGTTTGGTATGCATATCATGACGACCTGAAACAAATACAATCTTCAATTAGCCCTGGTTCTGGAAATTTTAGTGCTAATAATGATGTATTCATAACTTTTAATACTTAAGAGTGAATTGAGAAATTTTCAGAAGCATCCTTTGAATAGTATCCATTCGCAGGAGATATTCTCCAAGGAACACTAGTAGACCATCTTATTGTTGTGTTTTTGGGTATTACTGCATGCCCTCCTCTAGATTCACCAGGATTTATAGATGCAGCAGTAAATATAGTATTTGTATTTCCATCTAATGTATACCAAATAGTTAATCCACTTATAAAATTACCAGTATCATTTGAAACAGTAAAGACAAGATCGACTATATTACTTTCTCCGGCTTCTTGTTCAAGATCTATAGTTATAGTGTGATAAGAACTATCTGGATCTATTGTTTCTCCTGTAGGCCTATTTTGTTTTAAAATTAGTTTTCCATATCTCTTAGAAGGATAATCATTCTCATAAGCAGTAACATATCCTCCACTACCTCCAAAAGTAAATCCATCTCCTGATACTGTTTCTGTATAATCACTAACTCCTTCTGGAGAGCTAGCTACCCAATTACCCCAAGTATTACCTCCATCCGTGGAAGTTCTTGTATATTTAGTTCTATTGGATGATATATTAGTTTGTAATGTTCCTCCGGAGGCTTTAAATTTCAAAGACATTGGATTAGCACTAAATCTATAAAGATATTTAGTTTCAGTTTTTATTTCAACTTTACCCTCTTGATTTAAAAGAACGTTTATGTTGGAGGGTGATGGCCAAGAATTACCATTTTCCTGAATACCACTTCTTGTTTGAGAAAGTCTTAAGTTACCACTTCGACTTGATGTACTACTATTTGCACCTGCTGTTACAGAATTTCCACTTCCTGAGAATGCTCCACCTCCAGTATTATCTACAGTACCTGTATAACTAGCAGTTTGCCAACTACCCCAAGATGTAGAAGACCAGTTATTACCCCCCATCAGTAGAAGATTGTGTTCCATCTCTATATTGAGAAGTAACTGTTACGGACTTCGTTCCACCACTTGCATCAAAACTTAATGATGTTGGATTTGCAGAAAATGAATAATCCCTTACAGTTCTAGTTTGAGTACCAACGGCTTGACTACAACTTACTGTTTTCTTTGTTCCCGATCCACTTTGAGTATAGGTAATTGTAGCACTCTAGCTGCTCCAGTATTTACTCCAACACTTACACTTGCACTATTTGTTCCTGTTCCAGTAGGGGTAGTTGAAGAAAACGCTGAATTTGTACTTGATGCAGTATAACTAACAGCTGACCAATTACCATAACTAACCTCACCGTTAATATCATTTGTGTATTTGGGTCTGGATCTAGAAACTATACTTACTGTTTGATTACCACCATCTTTTGTAAAACTTAGAGAAGTAGGTGAAACACTAAATTCATACTCCGTAGTAGTAGTCGTTGTTGCACCAGATTGAGATAGATTTGCCGAAGCTGTTTCAGATGTATCTCCTGTACATCTAACACTGAGAGTACCTGATCTTGAAGAACCTGAGTTTGCGCTTGCTTTTACAGTTATAGTATTTCCTGAAGTAGTTTGAGAAAAACCAGTTCCTAAATTTGTTGGATAAATTTCCCAACCAGTACTTCCCTATGATCCATAAGTAGTACCTGATACTGAGTTTACAGTAACAAGTCTACGTTGAGATGTAACTGAAAAATTCTTACTCTCACCGCTAGCACTAAAAGATGCTGTTGTGGGACTAAGACTGATACTATATTCAAAATAGTTAGTCGATGTTGCACCAGATTGAGTAATAGTTACTTCATTAGAATTTACACCACCATATGTACCTCTAACTCGAACACTTCTAGAGGATGTTGATGAGTTACTTGAAGCAGTGACTGTAGATCCAGAGATTGAAAATCCAGTAACAGATGATACAATAGAAAAATTAGTTACAGTTTGATTTCCCGAATTTAAAGACTGCGTACTCCCCGAGCTCCAAGTTCTAGTACCTGTTCTCGATGCTGTACCTGATAGTGTTGATGTACCTCCAGAAGCACTAATTGTCGTAGGATTAGCACTACAAGATACAGACCAAGAACCCCAAGAATCAGAATAGGAGTTTTCTGCTTGACTAACATTAGCGCTACTTGCTGAACTAGATTTACCATAACAAAACGCGGAAGAAAACGGCGGAAATCCTTATATCTGAACAAAGAAAAATTTATCAAGAAAAAGATAGAGATTTTCTTTGTTTTATTTTTTATTGAATCATTAAACCAATTTAATTATGGCAGACTTATTAATAGCAACAAAGGCTTTCTGTAATACATTAAAGGCAGGCTCTTTCACTGGAGATACTACAATGTGTCCTACAAGAAGCCAAATCGAAGCGGCCGGTTTGTATATAAAGAAAGGTTATACCTATGCAACCGATCAGCTTGTTCCCCAGGACCATATAGAGCGTCTTGATTGGGAATATACTTTCTCTGTAACTCCTACGACAGCTACTATATCCGCGGCGGGAGGATCACAGAAATTTACAGTTACCTCATATAAGAGACAATACAGTTACAGTAATGCGGGAAACCGTATCTATGTAGAGGGATCACAGACAAATGTGGGGTATACTAGTTCCAATTCAGGTTCTGGAACATGGACCGCCGCGAATGATACTATCAGTTATGGAGCAAATACCGGATCAACACAACCAAGTGGTACTATAACATGGACTCAGTCTGAATCTTTTGGTTCTGATCCTAAGAAAACAGCTACTGCAACTCATAAACAAAATGCAGACTCTATCAAACCGAGTGGGGATGGTTATAGCAATCCAAGAATCACAGCTTTCAGTTATCCTACAGTTATTCCAGCCGCTGGAGGTAATTCGACACCTAGCTACTCCTATGAACAAACGGTATATTGGGTATCCGGAAAAACAACAACACTCACATCCGGCGGAACTCCAACATTTAATAGAACTTCAGGAACAGCAACCGTAAATTCCTCGAGTGGTTTGGCTAATACTGGATCTAAAGGTACAACCCAATCCGGACAAACTACTGTGGCTGTTGTTTCATTAACTATCACGATGAATGGTAAATCTAGTTCAGCAAGTAGCGCTAATGTTAGTCAAGCAAAAAATAGGATTGAAAATACGTCTTGGAATTCTTGGAATGTCTCTGTTAGTGCCGATAAAACAAATTTCCCTAGGGAGGGTGGTACTACAACAGTAAGAGCTAGTGCATCAAGATCTGGTACACATACTTGGAGTTCGGGTTCAACATCTTCAGCAAGTGATTCTGGAACTCCTTCACTGAGTTTATCTAATACTTCTGGATTCTCTCTATCTTCAAGTTCTGGAACTTCTGTAACATTAACAGTATCAGTTAATAATGGTGCAGAAAGAAGCACAAGAGTTACAGCATCCTATGGAGGAGCTAGTGATTGGGTTGAAATTAATCAGGAAGTAGGTGTTCTTAGTAAAAGTGATACTAAAACAGTCTATAGCATCTCTACAACTCCTACATCATTGAATTGGGATTATGATAGTACATCCGGAAAGTCTTTCTCGGTAACGTCAAGAGCTCAGGATCAAATAAGATATAGATATTCATATGATGGAGGTAGTACCTGGGGAGATTGGGGAAACTGGCAGAATAATGGAAGTTCATATTCTGCATCCTATAATTCATCAATAACTTCAGGAAGCTCTTATTTCTCTATCTCAGGTAATACAGTGACTCCTAAAAGAAGCAACACGACATTCAGTGCAAATACCGGTACTGTTACAGTTTCCAATGCTGGAGATACAGCTTATGTCTCATTAAGTCAGGATGGTGCACCGGCTGATTATGATTACAGAATCTCAATTTCTCCAAGTTCTTATAATTTCTCATCCAGTGCAGGTTCCCACGATTTTACCGTAACTGTTGAACAAAGGTCCAAACCAGTAACATCTTCTTCTTGGGGTCCTTGGAGTACTATAGGAAATAATTACAGTTCTTCCATTAGTGGAGCAGGATTTTCCAGATCACAAAGTGGAGATACAGTCACTGTCAATGTAACTTCCAATACAAGCACTACATCCGAAAGAAGCGGAACCCTGACAGTTACCTGTGACTATACTTCCGATCTTACCGGAACAAAACCATCAGCATCTGCCAGTCTGACTCAAGACAAGTATGTAACTATCGAATATTTCGGATATCAATATAAATTTTCGGTATCTCCTACATCATTAAGCTTTAGTGCAGATGGTGAAACAAAAACTTATTCTGTAACATCTGAAAGAAAACAAATAACTAAAAGAACAGATAGTAGCAGTTATGATGCTGGAAGTTGGACAACTTGGAGTTCATATACTGAATCTGTTTCTGGAACAGGTTTTTCTGGAAGTTCTGGCAGAGTAACAGCAGGTGCAAATAGTAGTACATCAAGTCGAAGTGGCGATCTTGATTTAACGCAAACACAATCTGATAAGTGCACAGTTTCAGGATATGAATCAGATTCCTCCAACATAAACGTTCCTTTAAGTCAAGATGGTAAAACTGTTTCAACCTATATAGTACAATTTGATGATATGACTTATGAATTTGGAACTAATACTACTATAACTTCAGGGGAATATACTGGAGAGACTCTTGGATCCACATGGACGTTATGGGTTAGTGAAGGTGATAAAATATCAGGAATAATTGAAATTGAAAATACAGGAAATTCAATAAAGGGTTATTTATTTTATATAGATAATTATCTTGATAATCAGAAAACACTTACTCCAGGACAAGTAGTTTCTGAAACATTTTCTTTCTCAGATGTTAAAAGTCATCATACTATGACTTTACAAGAAGCTTAATAATATGGAAGATTTTATATTTAAATTTCAGTAACTTTTGTATTGTAATTATAAGTATTATCTTTAGTTGGAGATACTGTTACGAAGTTGACTCTACAAGTACCATTTCCATCCCAATTATAGACATCATCTATAAGATCACTGAAAAAGACGCTAGATCCTTGATTAGAACCTTTAGAAATAGATGACGTTAACATGCCTGAATAAGTTTTTGAATTATCAGGTTTAGTATAAGATGCAGTAATATTTATAGTGAGATTTGAAGTAGGTGTCTTATTTGCATTTACATGAATAGTATTAGAGGAAGTTCCTGTTGATATATATTTAACAGTTATTATACAATCATCTAATATTTCTCCTCCTCCTCCAGAACCAGATTGAGATACATTTATAGTTGCAATCTTTCCAGATTCATCTTGAGTTAATGTTAATGTATCACTTCTTCCTAGAGTACCTGCAGATGAAGCGGATATAGTTCCATTAGAGAAAGTGAATTGACTTAACATAGCTTTCCAAGAATATGAATATCCTATAACAGAATCATTTTTTGTTGAAGTTATTGATAAAGTTCTCTCTCCACCACTAGCATTAAAAGTTATAGAAGGAGGACTTACTAAAAATACATACACATCTTCTTTTTTACCATCCTGATTTAAAGGAACGTTTAAAGTAAGAGAAAAATAAGACTAGGAAAATAAAATCCTAGTCTTATATTCTTTTATGAATCAATAGTATACTTAGTATTCATTAAGATTGTTGATTCTTCTCCAGTATCAGGGTTTTCTATAATAAGATAATAATCTCCGGAATCATATCCAAGTCCAATTATTTTTCCATATCTTTTAGGATCATAACAATCTCTAGCAATCTTACCCCAATTTCCTGGAACATCATCTTTTGCTATTTGAAGTTCTGAATAATTTTTTCCTATTCCTGGTAAAATGAAATCAGGATTTAATAGATCAGTGACATCTCTTATTTCCGTCCAAGGTCCAAAATATTCTTCTGTAAAACCTTTTCTATCAAAATTCTCTGCTAATGTGTCTAAAAGTTTTGATTGAGATTCTTCGGAGAGAGTTTTATCTTTAATTATTTCAACTCTTTTTTGAAAATATTCATCAGTTCTTTTCTTCCAAATATCCCAAGCTTTTACATACTCATCATATAATTCTTTCTTCATATTGTTGAATAAATTAAAATTAAAACTGATAAAATACCTATTAAAAACCCTGAAATAAAAGTACAAATCATTAATCCTTTTACTATATCTTTTATTTTAAAATCATTCATGTTTATATTTAATTACCAACTTAAATTTTTTGCACCTAAAGAAAGTCCATATTTAATTAATTCTTCATGATCTAATTTATCTACTTTATCAATCCAAGATATAATTTCTAGAACATATTTATCTATGCTAAGTCTTTCTAAATTTTCCCATCCAAACCCAAAAGCTGTATCATCAATACTTATTAACATACATTTAAAATCATATAATCCATTCTTTTTATGATATATAGTAATTTCAATTGGATTATATTGTCTACAATACATAGAATAATAAGTATTCTCAGTTACTTCTTTCAAACATACAAACTTTTCATAAAATCTATTTTTATCTGTTATCCATTGTCCAGTAAGTTTAGGTGGGTATATGTTTTCTTCTTCAAGTAAGTTAAATAAAAATGAATCCCATTGATTAATATCATGTACTTTTATACTTTCTGAAGTTAAATATTCCTCTAAATTCAATAATTTCATTATTCCTTATTATTATATATTACTTTCTCTACCATCTTCTCATATTCGTTCGGAATTAGTTCAATTAGGTCTGGACGTAAATCTTTCCAAGAAGCCATTCCAAGTTTAGATATTATAGGATGATCAAAAACTATGCAAAAGTCCCACATAAAATCTAAATCTTCAGTTGTTAGTCCTTGAGAGTTTATCCATTCATTGATTGATTCTTTCGACATAAAATATCAATAGCTAATCCTATAACATCATCTGCAAATTCCTCTCCAAATTTTGTCTCTTTTCTTACTTCCTCTATTATTTCAGAAATAGTCCAAGAATTCTTTCCAGGCATAGGACAACATATAAACGGTCCTTCGGGATCTTTAGCAATACTTTTTTGATATTCTAAGTGTTTAATAATTGATTCTTTGATTCTACTTTCCATGACGACCTAACATTAAATTCATAAAATTACTCCATTCTTTTGAAAAGACATTGATTAGAAGATATTTTTCATAATAACTCATAAATTTCTCAGCATCTTCTTTAGAATCACTTCTAGTTTTTCTTACTAATTTATCCATTTCTGAAATAAAATTTTCCTTAGATTGTTCAAGAGGTATACAAAAAATATTATCTCTTATATAACTTTTTATTTGATCATTAATAGTAATATTCAGTATGTCAGATAAACTACCACCTTCAACGGATAACATTTGGTATTCACATGATGTACATAAGAAATACATTTTTTCCTCATCAGTTATAATCTTTTTCTCATAATCATCTGTTCTTGCTATCATTCCTCTCCTAGTTAGTTCTGCTTCCAAGATAGGCAGCCAATCTTCTCTCCATCCTGTTGAAGATTTTATTTTTCTGATTGCATTTAATATATGGGAACTGTTCATTTCTTCTAAAGATAATTCTTCACCTTTTGCAGTTATCCATTTATTCTTTGTCAGAGTCTTTTTCATAAATTATATCATTTCTTGATCCTGATTTTATATTCAAATTTTTCCGCATTTCTTCCATGATCTTATTAAATTTTTCTAATTCTTCTAACCCTGGAATACTACTATCCAAAAAATTATCACTTTCCGGAAACATTGCATATTTTCTTAGATCTATCATTATTCCTATTTTTAGTACGTTTCTGTTCTTTTATCTTTTTTCGTCTCTCTAATTCTAGTCGTTTTTCTTCAGCTACTGATTCTGGAGTTACTTTTTGACGTGGTTTCTGAAGATCTTCGGAAAATTCTTGATATCTCTGAATTATTCCTTTCTCCGACCAATCATCTGGATATCCTTGAAAATTTATATCTTCAGGAAAGGATCCAATAGTAGGATTAAGAGAAAAAATCCATTCTTTTGTTTCAGAGTTTAATGTCATACAAAAACATGGCGTTCCTAGTTCTAAGAATACATCACGTTGTTCTGAGCTCTTAAGTCCATCGAAAGTTTCAATTATTATATCATCTGTTGAAATATAATCTTCGAGGTAAAAATACGAGCTCTCTATATCCGTGAATTTTCTTAGCATTACTCTCGCCATGGGTTTTTTATTTGGACCTTTTCCACGATATTGTCTAAACTCTACTCCATGCTTTTCTCCTAATTCTATAAGAGCCGGGATATCAAAACAAACCTTCGGATCTTTTATAGTATCGATAACTGAATAAATTAGGTTATTTCCAATTATTCGATCTAACTTATATACTTTAATAGTCGGAATAAGATAAATATATGGATAAACTCCAATGACATTATATTCAAAATTTATATACTTAGTATCAGACTTCATCATTATCTTATTATAAGTTAACGACCATCTAGCATATCTTACTAGGATATTCTTTGTTTTTCGCGAATACCCATTCTCTGAAGTTAATAATTTCTCTAGTCTCTCTGGAATTTCTGAGAGGGAAGCTGTTCTTAATTCTTTCATTTTATTGTATCTCCAATATTATATTTTTTATATGTATATTTTTGAACTATTAAAATTTTCCAATTTTTATTATTGTTTGGATCACTGATAATAAAATTAAGTCCTAAAGGTTCTCGACGTTTTTCTTTAATAATCCATCCAGAATACTCTTCTAGATCTACTTCACAACTGGAAATTAATATTAAAATTAGGATAATCAATAATTTTTTCATTTTCCAATCATATAATATTCTTCTAATAACTCTTTATGATCTTCTAAGAATACTTGAGCAACTTCTTTAGAGAGAAAGGCTATTGGAAAGAAAGTTTTTTCTTTTGAGATCATCACCGCTGTTCCGCATCTCACAATAGCAAATTTATCTTGTGAGTAATCATCCCAGTTGGGTTCTTGAAGAGCTGATGCTTTAGTATATTCTTTAACTAGCCAAATTAGTTCTTTAAAAGCTCTAGCACTATCTCTAAATCTCTCTGCCGGATAATCTTGTGGTACTTTTGGATATTCTATTTTCTCCGGAAGACCTTCAAGTTGTCTTCTCGAATAAAGTCTTAAGATCTTCTCTTTTATATCCCAAGATATTGTTGAAGAAAATAACTCTTTCGCTTCTTTAAAAGTTAAATCTATCGAACTTTTAATTTCTTCATCATTAATAATATTCCAATAATTAAAGAAATCATCTACTGTACAATAAGAAAACACTGGAATTCCATTAGAATCGAATGTTTCTGTAATAAGTTTTTCAGTAATAACTTTAATACCACAGAGACCACTAAGTTGCTCCTTTGTCATGCTCGATGATCCACAAACGCTTATAATAACGTATTCTTTTCCATTAGTTTTATTTATTCCTAAACCAGAAATAATTCCTCCTTCTACTTGGGTTTTGTTAGTAATTCTTTTTCCAACCTCTGAAATTAATGTTTCAATTCCTGTCTTCATATGATTAATTTATTTAATTTTAATATACATTAATAAGGAATTGATCGGAAATAAACGTTCGTTTAAATCAGAGCGGTAATTATACTTCTTGGACTTTAGGTTTAGGTGATATAAATATTACACATTTTGATAGTATTCGCGGAGGTATTACAGGGAGAGTAGAGACTGTAACATCATATGCAGCTGATTATGTTATTAATGAACCAATAGATCTTATATATGAATTTAATTCATTGAATAATACTAGCAACTTTCCTATTCAATTAGTTAGAATATTTGATAAAAGACTCTCCGAAGTTTCTTTTAGTACTAGCTGGGAGAATGAAAATTATAATTTATATGTAAATGAGAATTTTAATTTTGATTCCATAATGTGGAGAACAAACTCTACAGTAAGAAATGCTAAATTAATAATAACTCCACAAGATAGAAATAGAGCTCCTGTAACAATAACTTTCACAGCTTATTAGAAATAATTAATAAGGCACATCAATATATATAGTAATAATTTGATCTTTATTTATAGTTCCTGTAGATGGAACAAATGATATAGGTCTATAAGGTTCATTGTAAAGATAACCTGATAAAGAATATCTTCCAGATTTAACTGGATTATTACTACTTTGCTGTCCCACAAATACACCACTCATAGAAGTTACTCTAACATTATTATTATAAATATCTATATCATATCTTGAAGGAGAAGTGACGCTTCTTATTTGAAATCTTAAATATCCATAATCTTCCTTTTTACCATCTTGATTTAAAGGAACATATAAAACAAACAAAAATAAAGAGACTAAGATTTCCCTAGTCTCTTTTTTATTTATTCTCCCAAGAACTTCAAGATATTTTTGTTTGTTTTAACATAAAAATTTCTAAAGCTATTTCTTTCATTCTCGTATCTCTTTTAATATCATATCTGCTTCTTTAACTATTTCCTTGATTGATTCTTCATAATGATTTTTATAATGAATAGAAATCTTATTTATATCTAGGATCATAGAATCAATTAATTCTCCATAAACCTTAAGATTTTCTAATCTATTATGGTCTTCATAATCACTTCCTGTTGGTGTGATTGGTCCTATTATCTTTGATATTAATTCTCTTATTGTCTTTGGATCTCTTAAAGGATTATTTTCTTTTTCTATACTCATAAATTTATTATTTTTATAGGTGTTAGGTCAAAACTACTTGGAGTTATAATTACTTTATCATCCTTAATGAGCATATTTTTTGAATATGCTCCCTCCGGAATTAAACACGCATTTAATAAATTTCCATGACTCTTAACGTATGGAATAAATTTAGCTCCAAAACTAATATTGCCCATATCTTCTAACATTTCTCTTTGTCTAAATAAAATTTCAGATTCTAAGAAATTATATACTCCTTGAGACATTTCTTTTTCTGATCTACCTGACTTTGCTAATGGGAGAAGAGTATAGTAATGAATCTTCTTTCCATATTTTCTTCTAAACTCAAAAAAATCTAGGACACTATCATGATCAGAAATAATATGATGAGTAACTACATGAATATTTCTAGGAATTAAGTTCTCTATAGCTCGTATTGCTGTTTCTCTGAGGTTTTTATTTCCAAGTGATATAGCAACAGCCGAACAATATTCTTCAGTTACATCTAAAAGATTATCACGTTTCTTTATAATCTCTTGATCTTCCCCAGAATAACCAAGAAAAAGTCCGTTTGTAGTATAATTTGGAACTACTCCTGACTCTTTTACAGTTTTTAAAAATTCAGGAAAATCTGGATGTTGTGTTGGTTCTCCTGTAGATCCTATTGCAATCTGTACTGGACCGTTCGTTACTATTATTCGGCCAATTTTTCTTCGGTACCATATATCTTGGGATAATTTTTTCCATGTCTCAACTATCCCTGAAAAATTAGTACCCTTTTTATTGGCCGAAACATAACAGAACGGACAACCTGCATCACAACAATCATTTATTCCTACATCATAAAACTCAGATTTCTCTGGAGGTAATTCTGGGATATACTTTAGATCATCTCCTTCCATTACAAATCTAACAGTTATATTATTTCTCCAAAGTGCTCTATAATTATACTCTGGAAGATATCTATAAACCACTGCATTATTGTTTTTTGACATAATATTTCAGATGTTTTGAGTTTGTAGTTCTTGCCTAACTCTATCTAAACATTTTCCAAGAAGATTTAAACCCCACTTTGAGGTATCTAAACGGTTAGGATCATTTTCTCCTATTCCTATTCCCCATATAGAATCTACTGGACTAGCTTCAACAAAAGATTTATTAAAGTATTTCGTATTAAGAAGTTCGTTTCTAGCTTCTTCAGACTGAGTAAACTTAAGACGAAGTGCATCCATCATAGCATTTTCTCTCTCCTTTACCCATTCTTCTTCTACGAAATCTGAAACCTGTCTACCAAGTTTCTTTGCATCTCTTGGAAGAGGAGTTTCTATAATTTTTCCAGCAATATCTATATCATTAAAAAATAATGCCTTTCTTAACATAAAATAATGTTCCGAGGTTGGCAATACTATTTCTTTTTCCTGCCCAATCCCATCAACCATTATAAAATCTTCTAAAACTATAGGAATTTTACTAAAGTTTGAAAATGGATAATCACCCCAGAAAAATACATAATTTTCTACTATTTTCATAATCTTTCTTTTTAAGTAATTTATTAATTTTCATAACATATATAAGGAAATAAACGTTCCTTTAAATCAGGGTGGTAGAGACAACAGTTTAACTGTTACTGCTAATTTCTGGGCTGATGGTAGAGACTATTCATTACAATTAGTTGCTAATAAAACTCTTGACTCTAGTTTTACTGGAGGTGTTATAATTAAAGGGGATACCGGAGAACATCCGTATTCACTAACTATTAATACTGGTGATACTGAATCATCTATTACAACAGTACCTGTAGACATACACCCTATAGAAGTTATTACTGGAAACTATATGTATCATGGAGATTATCATCCTATTTATTTTAATAAATAAAATTATCTTATTACGAATAACAAGAAATATCAAGAATTTTTCCAGAGACTTCTTGAACTATAGTTGCAACTGCGTAAGAACCTGGATTTTTAGTATATGCAACAAAATATTCACCATGATCATCTAAATCCCAACCATTATTAATACTAACATTCCAACTTACATTTTCACGGAGTGTACTATTGTTCTTATCATATCTATACGAGTTTATAGATACACTTCCCTCATATCTACTATCCTTATCACTCCAACTAGCATTAAGAGTTGTGCTTGATTCGAATACATAAACCCATTCTGGATCTCTACCCTCTTGATTTAAAGGAACGTTTATTTCCTTATATATGTTATAAAAAATTAATTAACAAATGGAAATAAAAAATTTAACATTTTCAGAAATTAGAAAGTCAGGAAATCTACTATTTGAAAGTATACGTGGATCTCATTTATATGGACTTAATACAGAAACCTCTGATATAGATACTTTTGGAGTTTTCATAGGTCCTTCCGAATGGTTTTTAGGTACTGGAATTGAAAAACAACAAATGATTAAGTCAGATAAATCTGATGATTATTGGGATGAGTTAGAAAAATATTTTCGAGAACTTGGAGAATCAAATCCAGAAGCATTAATTTCATTGTTTACTCCACAAAAATTTATTCTACATTTTAATCCAATACTTCAACCATTATGGGATATTAAAGAGACATTAATTACAAAGAAATGTTTTAAACCTTTCGCTGGATATGCTATAAGTCAAATAAAAAAAGCAAAAGGTTTAAAAAAGGCAATAAATATAGATCCAGATCAGGTAAAAATCAGAAAAACACCACTAGATTTCTGTCAAGTTCCGGTTGGAATTGGTACTTGGACATTAACTAAGTATTTAAGAGATAATAATCTTAAACAAGAATATTGTGGTATTTCTAGACTTCCTGGAACAGTAGAATCATATGCATTGTTTTATGATTGGGCTGCGGATCCTAATTATTATCAAGAAGGAAAAGATGTGATTGGTTATAGAGGTATTCTTAGTCAAACTGACTCTCTTAGTAGTCAACTTAGAGTTTCTAGTATTAAATTTAATGATAGAGAAAAACCTTTATGCTATTTTCAATTCAACTCTGGAGCTTATAGTCAACACTGTACTGATTATAAACGTTATTGGGATTGGGTGAAGAATCGAAATGAATCTAGATTTCAACTTAATAAAGGATATGATTATGATTCTAAAAATATTCAACATTGTGTTAGAATTTTAACCATGGCGACAGAGATAGCTCAAGGAAAAGGAATGATTTTAGACAGAACAGGAATAGATCGAGATTGGTTATTGAAGATAAAGAATCATGGAGTTCCTTATAATGAAGTAATGGAATATGTAGAAAACTTAGAGGAAACTATGAAAGAGAATTTTGAAAAATCTAATCTCCCTGAAAAACCAGATTTAGATGTTCTAGAAAAAATATTAATAAAAATAAGAAAAACTCATTATGGATTTATCAAAATTTAATTCTCAAAATCATTTATATAAAATTACTGAAAGTACTTGTAGCAGTTTGTATAAAATTTTAACTATTCTAGAAGATAACGATATTTTATATACAATTGATGATAGTTATGAAGATTCTATTATTTTAGAATGTAAGGATTATTTCAAAGTATTTCATAATATGAAAAAATTTCTTGATGTTTTTGGAAAAATTAAAAGAATATATAGAAATAGGCAATATGAAGAACTTGAAAATACTCCTTTTCTTGATAATAATGATTTTTTAATATTTAATGAGAATAATTTAAAAATAAATCCGTTTAATGGCTCTTGGATATTTGAAGATCAGTCTGGAGATTTTAAAACTGGGATATTAAATTATATTCAAGGAAATAGATCTAAATATATTGACTTATCTTTTGGATTAAAAACTATCTTGGATATTGGATTGATAGATTCAAGGATAATCAAAGATATACTAAATAGAAATATAAAAGAAAGAAAAGGGTTAATTGAAATCCTTTTTTCCAGATTAAAAGTTAAATATACTTCTGAAAATCCAGAAAGTATTTTTAATGATTACTTATCTAGTCAGAATGGTAATTATTCTAGATGTATTCCATTTCATGATAAAGAAAAGAATGAATTTGGATACTGGATTTGGACAAAAAGATATATTTCTAATGTTGGAAAAAATATATTTCCAGAAGGAGAACTGATTATGAGTGACTTAGAGACTTGGGAAATTCCATTAGAAAATTATTACTCTAGTGGAAATAATTGTAGTATAATCACCTTCTCAGGAATAGATAGAGTAAGGGTGAATTATTCTCCCAGTAAATTTCTTCAATTGTTAGATGTATCCTCATTAGAAAATAGTAAGTCAAGAATATTCCTTACTTTAGCATATCCAGAAATAACTCCTAAAAATTATGAACAACTTGATGTTTCTTTACAAAAAGAAGTAGCATTAATATTTAAACTACTTAAAGATCGTGGATATATTACTGGAAATCAACAAGAAGATATATTATATAACCTAGAGAAATGGAAAAAGATTGGAATAATATAAAAACAGTTCTTGGGATTAGATTGTATAGGGAAAATGAAAGGAATAATTATTTTTTAATAAATTTTCTAGATAAACATCAAAATTACTACTCAATAATAAAAATTAACAATGATTATTTTATATTAATAGAGTTTGTTATAGTATTTGAAGATTATTTCAATAAATTTTTCAAAAATACAAATTGGGTTAATAGATTTTATGAACTTTCTTACAAAGATAAAGAAATAATTAAAAAATTACATTACCACGAATTATTTAAGTATTCAGATACTGTTACAAATTACTTTACTGTTGAAGTAAGTAAGAAACATATGAGATTAAAATTTTCTCCTAAATACCCAGATAACTTTTTGAGAGAAAAATCTATAGATTTTTCCAAAATTACACCTGATATGTATAGCTTATGTACTGATATTATTTTAAATGGATTTTATAAGTATTATCGAAGAGGTTACATAAAGAAGTTTAATCTAAAATTACATGAATTTATAACTGAAAATTTATAAAAAAATATTAAAGACTAGTAGATTTAGTTTCTACTAGTCTTTTTAAACGTTCCTTTAAATCAAGATGGTAAGGTTGAGATAATAGTAGCAGATATTAATTTTACAGTAAGAAATAATACTGGTAGATATATAAATGGCTTACAAATAGGATATAATTATAAAGGATCCAGTTATACTATATTTACAGCAGCTACTATTGGTGTTAGTGAAGAGGGATCAGGACATGTAACTGTTCCTCCAAGAACTCCTATTACTTGGTTTGCTATAGGGAATAATACTTCACTTAATATTTCTCCAAGTTCTGGAAATTATAATGGAGGTGTAGTAACTACTATAAATTTTAGTATTTATTAATTATTCTGATCTAACATTATTGTTCGATCACTAGATATATTACTAAACGAGAAAACCTCCATTTTAGTATCTCCAGCGGCTAATACTGATCCACGATTTGGATCACCATCTAAGTAAAATTGATAAGTATGTGAATCAGTTCCAGAATTAGTAACTTCTATATTTATAACAACAGAAGCTCCTTTTTCTAACGTTATTTCCCAACTTGATCCATTAGTATCTCCTGTAAAAGAACCAGATGCAGTAGTGGTAGTTCCAAAATCATATGTATTGTCATTAAAAGTAACAGTATAGTTAGGAATTACATAACCACTCTGATTTAAAGGAACGTTTATTTCCTTATATATGTTAATGAAAAAACAGTATATTATATATGAACGAACAATTATTAGGTTACTGGATAGAGAATTTAATATGGTGTCCAAGTCAATGTTATTATTATTTTCTTGATCCGATTTCATCTCAAGGTTATTGTATTTATCTTAGGTGGAGACATTCAGATCCTTGGACAGCTGAATTAATTAAATGCACATCTAATTGGGAATTTATTTATGACGAGCCTTGGGAATATATTGAGTTAGAACGTGATTATTCTTCTCATGAGTATCGATCCTTGGAGAAAAAAGTTTTAAAAATAATGAAGAAGAGATTTTCGACTGTAACTTTTAAGAATAGAGTTTATGAAGAAGAGTTATGAATTTTTTAGGTGGGGTACTTTATCTCCACAAGATCATAAAGAAGGATCACTCCCTGGAGATTCACCTTCAAGAGGATTTCATACAGCTCCGGTTAGGAAGGGGTTTTATGCATTTCCTAAAGGTTATATTGAAACTTTTCTATTAGGTAAGTCTCCTAAAGATATGATCCCTGGGAAAGAAGGTAATGGTAGATTCTTTTATCTTAGGAATTTAACTGGAGAAAAGATAACAAGAGATGAGTATTATAATTTTCGGCCTGATGAAAAAACGGCGATACTAAGGAGGGTCGGGATAAAAGAGATTCAAGTAGATTTTTGTTACACAGGAGATGATGATTATTCTGACGACCAAAAATTCATCGCCGTATATTCTCCAAGGCCGAAGAGATTTGTATATACTGGACCTTATATTTGGCATCACTTGAGAGACTATGATAATAATAAACCTTTAGTTAATCCATCAGACATAATAGCTGAGAAAGGTTCATGGATAAAAACGACACTTGATGTTTGGTGGAAAGCTCTTAAGAAATCTGATACAATATATAGATGGAAAAGTTATATAGACCGAGGAAAAAGAAATAGACATGGAAATCCTCATACATGTCCAAGTTGGTATTGTAAGGATGATTATGAAGTATTTATAGAGAGAATATAAAGAAAATAAAAGACTAGTATTGGGAAAATTAAACCCTTTACTAGTCTCTTTTTTTATTCTATTATAGTCCAAGCTTCTCGAATTACTTTTCCAGCATCTTCATAGCTCATCTCAGAAAAACCGGACTCTGCATATCCATAACCCCAAGAATTTTTTATCATAAATCCATCTCTAGAGAAACCAACAATACTTATCGCATGTCCTCCTAAGTTTTCAGAACCATTCCAGAAATCATCACGTTCTCCGTCTCTTACAATGACAGCTATAAATGCAGGTCCATTTGTTATTACTGCATGTTTAATTCCTTCGATAGTTGATATTCTTGAGAAGATTTTTATTTCTCCGGCCGTTTTCATTAACTCAAAACCTTCGGCAGGCATCATTCCATCTATTGTTTTATCAGCTCTAAGATAGTATAACCAATCAGGCTTTTTCTCTAGAGTTTTTCCATGACTTAGCTGATAAAAATTATACATTTCTGCTATTGAATGACTAACACAGCTTCCGACACTACCTTGATCCCACACTTTGCCGATATCTTTGAGTTTATATTCGGCCGGAAGTGTGATAGGTTGTGGTTTATATTCTGAGTAACTTTCTAGGTTTTCTGTTTTAATATAACCATAAGATCTCATAATTACTTTTTTATTTTTCCGAATATAAGTTCAAGTATTCCCTGAACTAGAGCGATATCAAATACACCGTTACTAGCTAATCCAACACCAGCGCCTACTATGAGAGATTGCCACCAAGAAGCTTCAGCAAGACATCCAAGATCGAAAAACCAACCGAACATACATAATCCAATGGCAACTATCCAAGAAATTAATTGATTAGCCCACCCTGGAAGTTCTTTACCTATAAGTTTCTTAATTGCCTGCGTAACAACAGGAACACCAGCCACTAAAGCAGCTAATGTTGAAAATACTGATACAAAATCCATAACTATTATTCTTTTCTAAATTTAATTAAGTATATACTATCTCCAGCGGATTCAGTTATCGAGAATATATAAGTCGTATCTTCTTTAGTGGTTATAGTCGTATACTGTGTAGTTATAACTGAATCACTAGTAAAGTACATCAACTTAGGCCATTCTTGATATTCTATAGACGCTGGAAGTAAATTTGCTGTAGTTATACTATCTACTATTCTTTGTGGTTCTATCGAAAAGCCTTCATAAAAAGTAGTATTAAATTTTCGGGTAGTACCACAAGAAATAATTAATAGAGTAGTGATCAGGGTTAGAATTAATTTTTTCATTCTTCTGATAATTTTACAATATATATTAGATTCGGATCTTTAGATTCAAGAGCATCGTAATCAGCTTTTTCTATAATATCTGATAATTCTTGTGTTGGTTGTCCGAATATCCAAAGCTTTCTAGAATCAGTGCTCATATAGATACCATTAATATGTTTCTCTCTAGAATATTCAGCTTCAGGTCCTTTATAAAAATTAGTTAATGCCATATATTAGAGTGTTTTAATGGTTAATGCTTGTTCTAGTTCATAAATTTTCTGGTCAAGAACCTTAAGACATCCTACTAAATTGCTCTGCCCTCTTAGGTAATGTGTATCTGAAAGATCTGGGAAATTACTATAAATACTGTCATCATCGAGATCAGGATCTTCAAAACCAGCAGATGAATTTACTCTCTGAATTGCAAATTTTAAGAGATCGAAGTTATATTTATCTCCTTGTTTTCTAGCTTCCACTTCTGCAGCTAATCCTCCTTCAGTCTCTCCTCCTGAACCAATAAGTTTATCTATCTTTTCATTTAACTCTGATTTTGTAGAGTCTATATATTCTCTTATAGCAATATCTTCGGTAGTTCTTTCTTGAGTTTCAGTATTCAAGTTTTCCTTAAAATCTTGATCAGCCGTTTTTCTCGCCTCGGATTCTTGAGAAATTTTTTCAGTTAATTTTTCCTTCGTGTCTTTCAAATCTTCCTCAAGAACATCAAGCTCAGTATTTATCGTTCCCAGACTTGAAGCATGATCAGCGATATCAGATATAGCTTTTTCGAGGCGTGATTTATCTTCGGCTGATAAAAGACCATCTACTTGTGGTGTAGCATTCGGATAGACTCTTTGAACTCCACCTTTTTCATTTCCGACATAGAGGTAATTATCAACCAAGTTTATTGCTATTTCCCCTGAAGCTAATCCACTAGGAAGAATTCCACCTGTAGTATATCTTTTTACTCTAATTACTTGACGTTTTCCTTGGCTTCCTTGATCATCTCCACCATCTATCTCTGAAATAGTAGTAGTTAATCTCAAAGCATCAGTATCTTGAGTTACAGTAGTTGCATAAGTATTTCCAGAACTAACTCCAGAGAGAACTTTATTTCCTAAATAATCAGCTGAACCATCTTTTGAAACCTTAACCATTCCAGATTCTTCGGAAGTAGTAAAAGATATTCCATGATGTCCATCTGATTCTATTCCTGAAACATATTTTCTAGGATTTCCTTCACCACCATCTCCAGTTACTATTATTCCAGGGATTGTTCCTTTATTAACTTGAATTCTATGATTATTTAAAACAGTATTTACAGAGATTCCAGTAACAAATTCTTCCGATCCACCTACTTCTCCATTTTCAATTTCAATATTAGGGAATGGTTTAGAATTTCCTGATAGTGTATTCCCTGAGAGTGTAATTCCTGAAATATATTCTCCGGAGGGTGCTAGATATGATCCAGTTAAGTCTCCTTTTAAGGCTTCTACAACATGTCCAAAGGAATCGATCTTAATGTTTGTGACAAAAGCTCCAGAATTACCCCCTGCATTAGTTCCTGTAGTTGGTTGAGAAGCATGTGATATTACTTGATTTCCTCCAATAGATCCACCTCCAGTTAAACCAGGACCTGCAGAGATAGTAGTTGTTACTTTTGCTAGGTCTGCTAATGAAAGACCAGAATCTGATATAACTTTTCCTGTAGTTCCATTAAAAAGTACTAGATTTCCAGAAACTGCACTTCCTGGTCCTGTTACAGCTCCATCTATATTAGTCTGTACAACTGTCCAATCAGAATCATTAGCAGTTGAACCATCTTTGATACAAATTATTATATCACCAGGTTCAAGTCTAAGTCCTGATACATTCGGAGCTCCAGTAGTGGCAACATAGACGTCACCTGTTGTATGTTGAGCAGGAAGACTCTTAACAGTTCCAGTTGTTCCGAGAGTTCCTTTAAATTTCAAGGCTACAGCAGCTTCTATTTTTTCTCCAATTTCCTTGATAACAAATGCAGTAGTAGCTAACTGATTAGTATTAGTTCCTTGTGGAGCTGTTGGAGCCTCTGGAGTTCCTGTGAAGATAGGACTTTCAATGGGAGCTTTAGTTGCTTCTAAGGTGTTCAACTCACCTCGTAGACCAGTAACCTCTGAAATATCATGTGTATGGTTTTTGGAAGTATTAATTGTAATATCTCCTGAAAAATCAGTTACTACACCTCCAGTAACAGCTCCGGTTAAAGTTATATTTCTTTTAGAACTTAATCTATCAGCACTACCAGCATTTCCAGAGACTGATTTAGGAGCTTCATGCACATGGTCAGCTCTAGCCCACTCCTTAGATTCTCCAGCTATTGCATGTCCTAATGGTTTAGGAACAGTAAATGAGGGGCTAGGAATTTTTATCGTTACAGCCTCAGAACCATCAAATGTAGTTTTATCTGTTCCTTCAAAAGTTCCACCAGTAAAAGTAAGTTTATTTTTTACCTTTCCAGCCGAAACTACAGTTCCTATACCTCCAGAGAAAACAATATCTCCTCCTGTTATTACATGTCCAAGCTTATCACCTGCTTCTGCTTTGATATGTTCTGTGAACTCATTATTCAAAGAATTAATAATATTCAAAGTTTCAGACATATCTTCTTTAGTGGAAATTATTTCAAATGCATTTTTTCCAGCTCCATTTCTTTTTCCGACGGCTAGAATAATTTTAGCATTTTGAGAAGTAGTTCCATAAATTGCAATAACTGGCTCTCCTTGAGTAAATATAATGTTTTCTAAGGCTAGGATCGCTTCAGATCTACTTGTAAATAGTTCTGTATTTATTTTAAAATTAATTATTTGATCCATTTCATTCCTACTTTTAAATTTAAAAGGAGGCAATCAAGTTTTTACTCTTGATCAACCTCCCTTTATTTTATTTATCTAATAACTGCTTTTTAAGTTCATCTATTTCGGCCTTAAGTAATTTAATACCTTCGATTGCTAGAACACTCATTTTAGCATAATCAACTTCTTTAACTAGAACATAAGTTTCACCATCTTTCTCAATGGTTTCAAAGTTTTCAGGGTTAGGTACATCGGATTGTTTAAGTTCGGCGTCTGTTACTAGTTCAGGGAAAGTTGGTTCAAGTTCTTGTGCTATAGTTCCAAGGTCTTTTTTCCCACCTAAAATAAATGAATCTGTCGGAATAGAACAAATCTCCTCAAGTGTATGTTCCAAAGGTTTAATATCTGATTTCAAACGTTTATCTGAAGTCTGATAGAATCCACTAGAAGCATTAACTCTAGTAAGTGATATAGTAGAGTTTAGAGACCAAGCAATCGTACTATTAGCAGTAGATACTGTAGTATTTGTTCCATTTGCCACTTTAGGATTAGCAGAAATTTTTATTCCTCCAACAGTATAGTTATCTATTGTAGTCTTATTATTATTTACTGTATTAGTTAGATTTGAAACAGCATTAGTTCTATTAGTTACTTCATCATCTAACTTTTTCTCTAATTTTCCAAGAGCTCCATTGATACTATCAGTTGCTGCAATAGCTCCAGTCGTAGTTGGTTTTGAATACCCAGTTACTTTAGTATTTGCTCCTGTTACAACGGGATTAGTAGAAATTTTAATTCCATTTACAGTATAATTATCAATAGTTGTTTTATTAGAGTTAATTAAGTTAGGAAGAGTAGTATCAAGCTTTACTTTATCTGCAGCAGTCATAACACCAGCTACACTAGCAGTTGCAGCGGGAAGAGTTATATTGTTTGCTGCACTAACTCCTGTAGAAATAGTTGTTTTTGTTGCTGCGATAGCTACACTTGAAGCTGCTGGCGTAACTGCACCTAAAGCAAAATTCGCTGTGGTTATTCTATCAAGTTCTGTCTTATCGGTTGAAGTCATTACCCCTGCAAGAGTAGATGATGCAGCTCCAATATTAACTGAATGTTCATTTTTTGCGTTAGTATCTGTAGAATTACCACTAACATTAGTACAAGTGAAGTTTATAGCTACATTAGAAGCTGTTCTAGTCCAGCAACCATCATCTTTCAAGTGAGAAGACTTCTCAAGAGTTTTAATAGCATTGAGAGTTTTCTTATCAGATGCACTTGCGAGACCTGCCTGAGTTTCTGATACTTCTGGAAGAGTGATAGAACTAGAAACTGCTTTATTATCTGTAGGATTTATACCCGTTATAGTAATTACTCTTGAGGTAGCTGTTGTAGTAGGCTGAGAGATAACATGATTAGTACCTGTGATTCGGTCAACTTTAGTTTTATCCGCTGCGCTTAGAACACCCGCTGCAGATTGTGTAGCAGCAGGCAGCGTAATATTATTCGCAGCGGTAGTACCATCAGTTACATTTGTTTTAGAAGCAGCTATTCCTACAGTAGACGCAGCAGGAGTTACAGCGCCAAGAGCAAAGTTAGCAGTATTGATTCTATCTAATTCTGTTTTATCTTTGGCGCTCATTGTACCTGCTGCGGTAGTAGTAGATATAGGAAAATCTATAGTAGTACTTATATCTTCCTTATTACCATTATCAGATACAAATGTAATAGTAGCTTTATTAGCATTAGATGTTACAGATATATCATTAATAGAATCTGTATTTAATCCATCTAATTTAGTTTTATCCGCTGCGCTTAGAACACCCGCTGCAGATTGTGTAGCAGCGTTTATCACAGCGGTTCCATCTTCATTAACAGTCGAAGATCTCCACGTATTATAGTTGAGAGTAACTGTGCTAGGAGATGTTGTGAAATTTTTTATCTTATCAGCTCCATGTGTAGAAAGACTATTAAACTCTGTATCTACTACTTGAAGTTTAGTCCATCCAGAAGCTGCATGTCTATTGGCCCAGTTGTCTAATCTGTAATAACAATCCTCTGATACAACAAACCACTCTTGTCCGATAGCATCATTATTAGTATTTACTACGGATTTACTAAGAATAGGATCTGTGATAGCATAAAGTGCATTCAGAGTAGCAACTGTTTTATGGCCTTGTATTTCGTCGGCATAGACAATACCAAATTCATTAAGATTCGCAGATTGTAACTGCGCCGGGTAACGAGCCATTGTATTCTAATCTTTAATTATTTAAAATCTAGTTTAACATTTTGAAATGCACCTTTATATTTAGAGGTGTATACATAATAAACGATATTTACACCTGCACCATTTGTTACAGTCACTTCAGTTCTATTAAAGTCTTCCAAAACAGGTGCTGCTCCATTCTGAACAATTGATGTAAGAGCTCCTAAGTCTTTTGGGTAAGCATAACTGTAATATTGAGTTCCATCAGCAGTAACTCCAGAAACTGATAAAGTTCTAGCATTGACTAATTTTGTTCCAGTCATAGCTTTAATATCATCTTGTGTAGGAGTAGCTGAAGTAGTTACACCATATCTCTGTCTAGACCATACATTGATACTAAATTGTGCAGATGTCGTATCATTTCCAGATGCAACAACTACAGAACTACCAGAAACCATGAATCCTTTTTTAGGTGCACTTAAGGTTTCTTTAATTACTCTGGAAGCAGCAATATTATCAATAGTAGTTGTTGGAGAAGCAACATCACTAGAAGGTAAAGTTGTCCCTAAGTCACCACTACATGAAGTAGGGGCTTTATTTGTAGTTGTCTTAGTCCATTTAAAACTTCCAACAAATTTTGCTTTATATCCTCGTTCGATAGTAATAGAACTAGCATTTACGTTACTAACACCAACTTCTGTATTTGTAACCTCTGTACCAGCATTATTTTTAAAACTCCAAGTACCAGAGATAACTGGAGATGCTAAGAGTTTATCAGCAAATAAATAAGTATCAAGTTGCCAATTTACTTTTCCATCTACTATTGATTCAACGTAATATCCAGTTTCTTGTTCAGATACCAATACTTTAGCTCCTACTTCTAGTCGCTCTACAGGAATAGCATCCCGCTCAGCTATTGTTTTAACTGAACGGAAGCCTCCCATACCATAAATGGCTGAATGTGTTGGATATACGTCAGAAGTATTGGTGGGAACGATACCCGAATAGAGTACCGTTCCTTTTAAATTATTTTCTGGCATTATCTTTTATCAATTAATTTAACTTCAATATTTAGTATTCCATGATAGAGATTAGCAAGTTTAGTAATTGTATAATCAGTATATCCAGTAAAGATGTTAGTTATACGTCTAGAGTATACTGTTACATCATCAACAGGATAATTATTACAATAGATTCTATACTTACTATACTCTTCTGTTGGAATTGCTACGTAAATATACTTACCTCCTGAACAATCAATAGGAGTGAATGGGAATTCATTATCACCGAAGGAGAAGAAAGAATTCATTGCTATAAAGTCAGAGTCAGTAGGAGCAGAATTACTTGATGCACCTACATAAACCTTATCAGCTGTATCAATCGTTAAAGTAGCTGTTGCAACTTCACTTAGATACGAACCTCTCAATGTGAATGTTTGTCCTCCAGTGGCAGTAATCTTATAAGTACGTTCCTCAACAGGAATATCATGAGTATCTATGAATTGGAAATTAATTTGTCCACTTGGGGTCAATTGATATTCCCATTCAAGAGTAATTTCTGTTGATTCACCTCTCTCTAATAAAGTTCTATCTGCTGTGAATTTAGTAATCTTAAATTCAGTAGGATTATCTCTCTTATTAGAGCCCATCATTCTATACCAAATTCCACTGGCATTGAATATAATATCATTTACCATGAATTTATATCCAAAGGACTCACCATCATTATTAACTAAATAGTAATCACCATCTTGTGCCTTATCTCCATTAGCTAGTGTTGGTAAATTCCTTTCAGCATCCCAAGTACCCTTATAGAACAAACTATGCATTGTTCTTTCAGGTAATTGACTTTCAGGTATTTTTCCATCAGGTCCAAGTTCAGCCTTCTTATCAAGAGCAACCTGAGTAGCTGTTGAAATAGGTTTCTCGAGGTCTGATGTATTATCAACTCTACCAAGTCCAATTTGCTCTTTTGTTACTTCATGAGGATTGTTCTTATCTGCAATATGTTTATCCAGATTAGAAACAACTTCAGAAATAGCGTTTTGAGTTGCTACTGAAATAGGCTTTTCTAAGTCAGATGTATTATCTACTTTTCCGAGACCTACTTGTTCTTTAGTTACTTGATGAGGATTATTAGTATTACCTACGTGATTATTAATAGCTGTATTTAAACTATTAGATAAAGTATCAAGAGCATTCTGCTGTGCTACAGATACAGGTTTATTAATATCGGCTGTATTATCAACGTTACCTAAACCTACTTGATCCTTAGTTACCTTATGAGGATTATCTGTACGATTAGCATGATTATCTAAAGCAGTATTATTAGCTGCTTTGGCATCATCAATTGCTTTTTGTGTAGCAGTAGATATTGGTTTATCGAGATCTGCAGTATTATCTACATTTCCGAGTCCAATTTGTTCTTTAGTTACTTTATGAGGATTACTGAAATCTCTCAAGTGAGCACTAAGATCTGTTCCCTGATTTGTATTAATCTTATCAATCTTAGTGTCAAGTTTATCAAGTTCCTTCTGAGTAGCATTAGAAATAGGTTTGTCAAGGTCGGAAGTATTATTTACATTTCCGAGACCTACTTGTTCTGCAGTTACTCTATGAGGATTTGTATAATCTTTAATATGATTGCTTAAGTCAGTTCCAGAAGAAGTAATTAGAGTCTTAACCTCGTTGATAGCTTCTTTAGCTGCATCAGACAAAGGTTTATCTTTATCTGCTGTATTATCAACATTACCTAGACCTACTTGTTCTGCTGTTACTTGGTGAGGGTTATTGAAGTCTTTAATATGATTATCTAGACCTCCCTCATTAGAAGTAATCAGATCCTCAAGTTCTTTCTTAGTGTTGTCTACTAATTCTTGAGTAGCATTAGAAACAGGCTTATCAAGGTCGGATGTATTATCTACATTTCCAAGTCCAACCTGTTCTTTAGTTACTTGGTGAGGATTATTAAGATCAGCTACGTGAGTATTAACCTTATCAGTTGTTTCTTTTCCCTTGTCACCTGGATATGCGGTTGAGCTAGTTTCTCCGAGGGCTAAGGAAGCAGAAATTTCAATATATCGAGAACCAGACCATCTATAGGTTAGGTTAGTGTCTTTGGTTACGTAAATCTTTCCAGCTTCACCTGTAGTAGGCAAGTTATCGTAAGAATCTACTTCAATAACATCGTCTACAAAGCTAGGTAATTGAGAACTAGGAACTTTGCCTTCTTGGTCAAGTGTAGCAACTCCCCCAGCTACGCCCATCTCTGAACGTTTTACTTGAGCATCATTTGTTACTTCACCTAATCCAATCTGTTCCTTAGTTACTTCATGAGGATTATTCTTATCTGCTATATGAGTTTCGATAATAGTATTAGTTTCTGTCTTAATACTATCCAAAGCTTTCTGTGTAGCATCAGAAATAGGTTTATCCTTGTCAGCTGTATTATCTACATTACCAAGTCCAACCTGATCCTTAGTTACTTTATGCGGATTATTAAAATCTGAAATATGAGCACTAAGATCAGAACCAGAACCATCAATAGAACCTTGAAGTCTTCTTTCAAGTTCATCAAGAGCATCCTGTTGATAATGAGAAACAGGTTTATCTAAGTCAGATGTATTATCTACATTACCTAGACCTACTTGTTCCTTCGTTACTTCATGAGGATTCTTCTTATCTGCAATATGATTCTCTAATGAAATATTGGTCTTATCAAGATTAGACTGAACAGCATTGATTGCCTCTTGAGTTGCTACAGAGACAGGTTTTTCAAGGTCAGCAGTGTTATCCACCTTACCAAGTCCAACCTGATCTTTAGTAACCTTATGAGGATTATCAAAGTCTTTCAAGTGAGCACTAAGATCTGTTCCTGTAGAACCTATAATAGATTCAAGATCACTCTTAAGTTTATCTAAAGCAGCTTGTTGTGCAATAGATACAGGTTTATTGATATCTGATGTATTATCAACATTTCCAAGACCTACCTGAAGTTTATTTACTTCATGAGGATTATTCTTGTCAGCTATGTGATTAGTAACATCTTTTTCAATATCACCAATATCTTTCTTCAACTCTGCCTTTGTAGAATCTACTAAAGCTTGTTGTGCTACAGATACAGGCTTATTAATATCAGCTGTATTATCAACATTCCCTAGTCCTACTTGTTCTTTTGTTACCTTATGAGGATTGTTAAAGTCTGAAATATGATTATCTATCTTAGTATCAAGCTCTTTCTTAGTATTATCTACTAATTCCTGTGTAGCATTAGATACTGGTTTATCAAGGTCTGCAGTATTATCTACATTTCCTAAACCTACTTGAGCTTTTGTTACCTCATGAGGATTATTCTTATCAGCTTTATGTTCTGAAACTTCTTTATTAACAGCATCTAAAGCTTCTTGGACTGCACTAGAAATAGGCTTATCAGCATCAGAAGTATTATCTACATTTCCAAGACCGATCTGTTCTTTAGTTACTTGGTGAGGATTTTCAAAGTCAGCCACATGAGCATTAACTTTATCTGTAGTAGCCTTACCTTTATCTCCAGGATATGCAGTTCCATCTACTTCACCAAGATGAACAGGGTTACCAATTTCTACTAATTCAGCACCATCCCAACGATAGATTATATTAGTTTCTCGATTAGAATAGATTACACCTTTATCAGGAGTAGCACCTTCATCTAATTCCGTTTCAGAAATTGCTGTATATATTTTCTTCTCATCTTCTACATAGTAAGTGGAACCAATTACTAATCTAGAAGAAGGAATATCTGTTTTTGTTGATACGAAACGATCAATTCCAAATACTTCATCAACTTGTCCTGGAAGTTGTTCCACAGGAATTTTACCATTTTCGTTAAGAGTAGCAACACCTTCCGGAGTTCCCATTTCTGATCTCTTAACTTGAGCATCATTTGTTACTTCACTTAACCCAATCTGCTCTTTGGTTACTTGATGAGGATTATTCTTATCCTGAACGTGAGAATTTAATGCACCTTCAAGTAATTCTGTATTTGAAATCTCTACATATTCATATTTATTCCATCTATATATTTTCTCAGTACCAGAAACAGTATCAATATAAATTACTCCAGTTCTAGGTTCATAAGTATTACCTTCTTCGTCCTTGAATTCTGTTTCACTCATAAGTTTACCTACAAGAACATTAATCGTCTTGTCTGGTATTTGAGAATCTGTTAATTTACCATTGCCATCAAGAGTTGCAATACCACTAGGAACACCAATTGAATTATCGATTGTATCAATACGACCGTCAATTCTATCGATTTCATCTTGAGTAGCCTTAGAAACAGGTTTATCATAATCAGCCGTATTATCTACATTTCCTAAGCCAATTTGTTCTGCTGTAACACCATGAGGATTTTCTTTATTCTCAGTGTGTTCAGTTACTTTAGTGTTTACAGTATCTAAAGCTTCTTGAACAGCAGTAGATATTGGCTTATCAATATCGGCTGTATTATCTACGTTTCCAAGCCCAATTTGTTCGGCTGTTACTTTATGTGGATTATTGAAATCTTTGATGTGATTGTCAATAGCTTCTGTAACATTATCTGAATCTGATACTTCTACATACTTGAATCCATCCCAGCGATAAAGTTTATTCGAACCACCGATACTATCAATATAAATAGTATTATGTCTTGGAATAAACTCTACACCTTCAGAATCAGTAAATTGAGTTTCAGTCATATACTTACCTTCGATAACATTCAGAGCTTCGTTAGGGATCTGTGAAACTTCTAATTTACCTTCGGAATCAAGTGTAGCTATACCATCAGGAGCACCTACTGAGTTTTCGATATTAGTAACTCTCTCGTCAATCTTATCAATATTACCTTGAAGATCACTACCAGAGTTATTAATTTTCTCCTCAAGTTCGGTCTTAACTGCATCTAAAGCTTCTTGTTGTGCGGTAGAAACAGGTTTATTGATATCAGAAGTATTATCAACATTACCTAAGCCTACTTGTTCGGCTGTAACTTTATGCGGATTATTGAAGTCTGAGATATGAGAATTAACCTTATCAGTTGTCTCCTTGCCTTTATCTCCCGCATAAGCAGTATCAGCCGTTTCACCTAAGTGGAGAGATTCTGATACTTCTACATATTTAACCCCTGTCCAACGATAAAGAAGATTAGTATCCTTAGTAACATAGATTTTTCCAACTTCTCCAGCTTCAGGTAGATGTTCGAAAGAGTCTACTTCAATTACATCATCTACTAAACTTGGCAATTGTTCTAGAGGTACTTTTCCGGCATCATCAAGAGTAGCTAAACCACCAGGCTGAGCAATAGAATCTTCAATATTAGTAACTCTCTCGTCAATCTTATCAATGTTATCTTGTAAGTCGTTTCCTGAGTTATTAATCTTTTCTTCTAGCTCTTTCTTAGTATTATCTACTAATTCCTGTGTAGCATTAGATACTGGTTTATCGAGGTCAGCTGTATTATCAACGTTTCCAAGACCTACCTGAGCTTTATCTACTTTATGAGGATTATTGTAGTCTGAAGTATGAGCATTAACCTTGTCTGTAGTAGCTTTACCTTTGTCTCCTGGGTAAGCTGTACTAGACGTTTCTCCAAGTGCAAGTGATTCAGAAATTTCTACATACTGAGAGCCTGACCATCTATAAGTCAAGTTAGTATCCTTAGTTACATAGATCTTACCAGTTTCACCAGTTTCAGGAAGTAAGTCAAATGAATCTACTTCGATTACATCATCTACGAAACTAGGTAATTGAGATGAAGGCACTTTTCCGGTTGCATCAAGTGTAGCAACTCCTTCTGGCATACCCATTTCGGAACGCTTAACCTGTGCATCATCTGTAACATTACCAAGACCTACCTGTTCTTTAGTTACTTGATGAGGATTACTCTTATCTTGGATGTGTGTATTAAGTGCTTCATTAGAACCAGCAGTAGCCTCTTCGATTTCTCTTCTAATATCTTTCATATCATCATCATGACGATGAGATAGGTTATCAATATTAGTTTGAAGCTCTGTCTTAGTTGCTTCAATCCTAGAATCAGTTGCTTGGAATTTAGCATCAGTCTTAGTTGCTAATTCAGTGATCTTAGATTCTAGATCAGTCTTAGTTACGGAAATACTAGATTCTAAGTCAGCTCTAAGAGTAGAAAGATCGGATTCTGTTTTAGTAGCTAATTCAGAGATCTTATTATTCAAATCTTTTGTTGCTAAACTAAGATCATTTTCTGTCTTAGATGCTAAACTAGAGATACTGTTTTCTAATTCTTTCTTAGCTTCAGAAAGAGCATTATTAACAGCAACAATATCAGCTTCTTCTTTAGCAGTTAGGTCTGATATAGCTTTTTCAAGTTCTGATTTAGCAGTATTAAGATCATTTTCTGTTTTAGATGCCAATTCAGATATACTCTTCTCAAGCTCTGTTTTAGTTACAGAAATACTAGATTCTAAGTCAGCTCTAAGAGTAGAAAGATCAGATTCTGTTTTAGTTGATAATTCAGAGATCTTATTATCCAACTCTTTCTTAGCAACTGTTAAATCATTTTCTGTCTTTGATGCTAAGTTATCAATATTATTCTGAAGTTCTGTCTTTGCTTCCTTCAGACTATTATTAACAGCAACAATATCAGCTTCTTCTTTAGCAGCAAGTTCGGCTAATTTATTCTCAAATTCTGATCTAAATACTTCTAAGTCTGCCTCAGTATTAGTTTGTAATTCAGAAATTTTATTTTCTAGTACGGTTCTTGTTTGATCAATTAATGCCTGTGTAGCATTAGAAATAGGTTTATCCTTATCTGCTGTATTATCTACATTACCCAGACCTACTTGATCTTTAGTAACCTTGTGAGGATTCTTATAGTCTGTTAAGTGTCTATTGAAATCATCATTAGTTGCTTTAGAATCTAGAGTTTCCTTAAGATTAGGAATATCCTCTATACCTAATTCAACAATTCCGATCTGACCATTTACAGACTTAACTGAATCTACATTATCAATTTTAACCCATCTACCATTACTATTAATTACCCAATCACCTGGATCAAAATCATATCCAAATTGAGAGCCTTTATTAATAGCTATATAGTAATGACCATTGGAATCAAAATCGTTAAGTTCAAGTTTAGGAACATTATTAACTGCATCCCAAACTCCTTGATATTTAACATTTCCAAGAACTGAATCTGGAAGTTGTGATTCCGGAACTTTACCATCTTCTCCAAGAGTAGCAACACCCTTAGGAACACCCATTTCAGAGCGTTTTATCTGAGCGTCATTAGTAACATTTCCAAGACCGATATCATTTCTATCTAAAGATGGATTTGTGGAAATTTTATAACCATTTACAGTATAGTTATCGATTGTCTCTTTAACTTCTGCAATCTTATCATCTACATCTTTATTGATAGTTTCACTAATTCCATCAAGTTTAGCTTTATCTTCTTTTGACATTACTCCATTTGATTCTGGAGTAGCTGTTGGAAGATTTTCTGTAGCTAATTCAGTGAAGTCATTAGAAGTGATATCATAACTCCAGTTTCTACCATCCAAGAAATATCCACCATTGAAAGTGAAAGTTCTCCAGTTACCGTCTAAGTTAATAAACTTAACTTTTATACCTGGAACTTTCTTTTCAGCTGGAAGGAAAGCATCTAATTTAGCAGCAGCATATTGGATGTGCCACTGATCTCCATTTTCTCCCTTACCTTCACCTGGAAATATTTCATTGATATTATAGACTACATCAGATTCAAGTTCTACTCTATCAGTTAATTCACCAACTGCTTCATCAATAGCATCCTGAACACCACTAAGTTTAAGACCTGTTTCTTCGATTGTAAAAAATCCTTCAGACTCAGGATCACGAAGAACACCAATAGTAGGATCGTTATGAGTACCTTCTACTATGATTCCTTTTCCCTCAGTAGCTGTTACACTATCTACTTTTCTTTCCTCTAATGAATCTACGAGTTCTTTAAGTTCTTTTCCTTTTTCAGCAGATAAAACTTGCTCTTTAGGATCACCACCTTCGAATGAATCTACGATGTTTTCCTTCTTTACGTAAGTCTTTTCTGCATCTTCTATTTTAAGATAGGGAGCAAGTTCAATAGATAAATCATATTCACCGATCTTTTCCCATTCTTTTATTTCTTTCCCTTCTTCGTCAACCTTAATAGTTACTATATATTCAGTATAACTCTGAAGTTCTCCGATATTATTTTCTTTTCTAAGAAGATAAATTTTATTTGTCTCTGCTTCCTCCAAAGAAGGTAGCTCATCCACCATTCTGAAAAGTGATGTATCTATAGTGCAAGAAATTACATTATCCTCACTGATACTAATCCCTTCTCCGGCTATCAATTTATCTTGCTTAGTCTTTAATATCTCTTCCAGTGCTTCATCTGTAATTACTCCAGATAAGTATGGTTTCCATCCTCCAGCTTCATTTCTTTTTTCCCAATTAACAAGCTGATAAACTTCTTTGGCATCAATTACATACCACAATTGTCCAAGAGAATCATTACCAGAATTATCCCCTGTATCAGAAAGAATACAGTCGGGAATTTTATACAATGCTGAAAGAGAAGATACTGTTTTGTGTCCACTAACTTCTATAGCTCTAACAATTCCATATGCACTAGGATTGTTGGACACTAATCTATCTGCAAAATTTAACGCCATTGTACTATTTATTTAAATTCTAACTCAACATCAGTAAAAGCACCTGGATTATTAGTAACATAAACTATATAATCTATTACTACACCAGCACCATTAGTGATTTCTAATTCTACTTTGTTAAATGCCTTAATTACACGAATTCCATCCTGATAAATACTATCTAACTCACCAAGAACTTTAGGATAAGCAAAAATAGCATATTCATCCATTTCTGTAGAAAAATGTTCTAGAGTCTTTTTAGGATGTTCAGTAATTAATTCAGATGTTTTCAGAGATTTAATATCATACTCTACTAAGTCTTTTCCCTTAGTAGATACACCATAGAATAATCTATGTGCGAATGTTACTGATCTAGTATCTTCTGTATAATCATAAACGCCAGTACTTCTAACAACATCTTCTCCTCTAACCATAAAACCAGTCTTAGGAGCTTCAAGTTTAATAGAAATAGTAGCATCTTCTGTATAATAAGGACTAGTTACTATATCAGAACTAACATCAGTACCTGTAAGAGTATCCCAGAATGAACCCTTAACAACTCCAGTAGGATCTTTCTTTCCATCTTCACTTGTCCATGTATAAACTCCTTTGAAAACAGCCTTATATCCATTTTCAATTACAGGATTATATTTATTTGGACTTGGAGTAATTGTTATAGGTTCGAATGCATTATTATAGAAATCCCAAGTTCCATTAATCTTAGGTTCTACAAGTTCTAAGTTTGTATTAAAAAGCTCATCTATTTTTTCTACTACCTCAATAAAAGTAGATTCTGTAAATTCTCTTTCAACTGAGAATTCAGATGTAAAACTATTCAGGATAATCTTTTCTGAATAATATTTCCCTGAATAAATCCACTCTAGAACTAATACATTTTTACACTGAGTTTCACACTCTATAATACTAGATTGAATAGATACAGGAACTATCGCTTTCCCAGAATCTACTCTTAAAGACGCAATTGAAATCTGATCTTTAATCTTTTCAGTAAGCTTAACAAAATTCTCTGCTCCACCAAAAATTTCTGCTATTTCTTCAGATGTACTTTCTGATGTTAACTCAGAAGTCATACTTGGGAATAACAATACTTTACTATCGATCAGTTTATTTATTTCTTCCTCCGATAATGCGAAGAAAGTTCCTTTAGTCCAAGCCTGTCTAGATCCTTTGATGAAAGCTATCGAAGTATCACTAATTTTTCCGGCTTCTAGATCTGCATTAAATTCCTCAAGAGTTTCATATTCAAGGAGAAAATCACCCCAAAAATTATCAACTCTAGGAACTCTAAGATCTACAACTACACCATCAGAATTTTTGACCCATATACTTTCCTCTCCGGCATGAAGACCTAAACCTAATTCACCTACTTCAAGCTGTTCTGGAGTAGGCATCTTTCCCTGTTCTACCGAATTTTTAAGAATAATTACGGTTGGTTCAGGAAGTTGATTTTTTACAATTATATCACTCATTGTCTTAGACATTTTGTACACTCCGGAACATCATTATTAGTTCTCCATTCCGTATTGTTTACTTCTTTATAATTATAGTAAGAATAACTTTCATCTTCTGGATAAACACCAGAACTCCAAGATTCGTAATCCGCTGTAGTCTGTCCTCTTCCACATTCATTATTACAAGGGCAGTCATTAGATTCGGGTTGAGCTAGAAGATTTTGATACTGGAATAAAATTCTAACTAACATAGCAGTCAAAACATTACTCCATGCATAAATAAATCTATCCTCATTGTATGGAATCTCAGAACCTTCAACGTATATTTCACCATTATCAATTCCAAGTTCACATCTAAGTTCATCTACAGCATAAAATACAATCTTAGCTTCACCATGATCTCGAATATCAAAAAACTCTTGAATATAAGTTTTGACATCTGATCCTTCTGGAAGTAAAGTTAATCTATCTGATATATATTTTAAGATATATGTGATATACGGAGCTAATTCACATCTCATGGAATAATCTATCTTAGCTATCCCTAGACATGATTTAATATTTTGAAGAGCTTGTTTATATGTGATGTATCCGTTTTTATCGTTCCATCTCATTATTATTTCACTTCAAAAATAGTAACTCCGTTTATTACCATCTTAACCAAAGTTTTTCTCTCTGGATCTAAGAATAGGTATAATCTATCCTTTTCAAATTGAAGGATATCTAAGGTATTTGTTACAATATCAACACCTTTACAAGAATCAGATTGCATTACACGATCTGATACAGAAAATTGAATACCTTTTGTAGTATTACCGTAACAATCTGACTGACAACTAGTATTAGTAATTCTAATACCATCTCCTTCTAAAATTTCAGAAGAACTAAGAGCGTTAGTATAAAGATCTGATAAAGCACTCTCGATCTTATTTAAGTTAGCTGCATTAACAGGAGTTTTATTATCAATCCATGTAGTTTTTATATAACTATTTTTCATAATTTATGTTATTATTTAAACTTACCACTCTCCTCCGTCAATAATGTTGTAAGGAGATTTCCAATTATCTTCATTAGCCCAATTAGATTCATCAGCATCTGGTCCTTTATAAATATATTCTGAATATGCACCTTCACTACCAAGAAATCTAATTTTCAATCCGCTACGTCGTCTTGCTTCAGGTACTAATCTAATTGCTCCCGAAAGAGTTAATTTTCTTTCATAATTATTTATTTCAGCATTAGCATTACAAAAATCTTTTAAGTTTTCATTTATATAACTAACTGCAGCATTAACAGTATTATTTATACTATTGATATCAGCACTAGTTAATGAATCCCCAGGATTTTTATTACTAACATCAGTTCTATCAAGCAAGTCCATAATATTTTTCTTATTTTAATTTCATTAAATCTAAGAGATAATCATTAAATATATCTCCTTCTGGAATATTACTCTGCTTAAATTTTAGAGCCCCTGGATTAAGAGGTTTACCAAGTCTTCCAACAAAAGGAGCTGTATTTCTAGCAGAACGTCCGGAGATCACTTTTATATCTTTCGGGCTTCTTACTTTTTTCATTTAGAATGTTCCTCCATAGATTTTATTAATACGAATTCCATCAACCTTCTCATCATAAATCAAATTATTATTATCCAATTTTACATCAGCGGTTAATGTTTTCTTAGATTCAGTAGGACCAGGACTCATTGTAAAATCGATGGTATTAGAATCTTCAAATATAATTCCAAGTCCATCTGCAGTAGTTCCACCAGTTTTTATCCACTGTCCTCCGATCATTGTATAAGTAATGGAAGTAGTACCGTCATAAGAAGTCAGGATTACTACATCTCCATTCTTAGGTTTTTCACCAAACAACGCAATCAAGATACACTCCTGATCTGATTGTTCCTCTGACTGTTTTTTTGCTGTAAATATTCTAGGACCTTGACTTAATTCCATAGTATCTGAAACAATGTCAAAATCACCTAAGTCTGCACTCTTAAAAATTACTAAAAGAATACAAACATCTTCAACTTCATTATAATATCTTACAGCAACTAATTCAGCATATTGTCTAGATGCACATGAGAGAGCCTTAAGTGCTTCATCTCGATTGGCATAAATACATTCAAATCTTGTTAACTGTGATTGTGCCATTTTTATTATCTTTTATCTAGTATATCACCATTGAAGTTTACATCTATATCTGTAATTTCATTTGTATCGGTATTAATATCCTCTACATTTGCTCCAACGATTCTCACTATACGATTAGTTATTATATTTCCCTTTTCATCGATAAAAGCTATTCCATTTGACATATCTTTTATCCAAGAAGCTTCAGTATCAACTCCATATCCACAAATTGATTGATTAGATAAGAAAGTTCCACATACAGCTTTAAACTTACTAATAACATTAAGCTCGATAATTTCCAAATCTTTCCAAGTAAATATTTTCCCTGGATACTCGGTTAATTCGATCACTGTTATAGTTTTTCCATCAAGAGATATTCTAAAATAAATATCTTTAATAGTTAATAGATCATTACTTCCTCCACCTGAGAAACAACCAAAGAAATTACTAACAGGTAATGAACTAACTTTTACCTTAGCACCGATCAACTGTTCATATTCCCAAATTCCAGAAGGACCTACAATTCTTGAGTTTCTACAACTATTCAACATTTTATCCTTTGCCTTTAGCTAGAGAATCTACATAGTTATTCCAGTATATATCGGCATCAACACCATTATTTTTCTGATGTCCCTTTACCCACTTATACTCAATTCTTCTTTGTAAACCCTGTTTAATTATTTCTTTATCAATATCACCTTTAATTCGAGCAATGTATGGTTCTTTTACTTTCCAATTACCAGTCATCCATTCTCGAACACCAAGATAATCTGCATGGACTACTACAATATCATTCGGACCCCAAGAACCACGAAATTCATATAAAGCATGTAAAACTGCTACTAACTCCGCACTAGGATTGCTACACTTCTGAGCTCCAAAAGATAAATTCATATATTCAGGAGTTAATTCAATTGAGAATTTATTAAGCATAGTTCCCATTCCAGGTCCGGTAGGGTCAATAAGAACTCCTCCGATACCAAGTCTTCCATTATTTTGTTTGTCTAGGTGAGATCCGTCAGTATAAATATCAAACTGTTTCATCTCATCAATTTTAAATATCTAAATTTTCATCCAAAGAACGATATTCGAAGGGATCAAGTTCTAATCCAAATTCTTCAAGGCACCATTCTCTAAATTCTTTCGTACCAATTACACTTATCTCTCCAAGAACATTCAAAAGCTCCTCTCCTTCAATTTTAGATAGACTTTTATCTAAGTGACAAATTAACCTTGTCATAAGATATCCAAAATGACTTAAAGATCCATCTACATCACTATCATAACACTCCAAGACTCTAAACCCTGAATGAGTATTAAAACTTGAAAATAGATCAATCCACTTTTCTGGAATATGAATCGAAGAACCATTATAGAGATAATAAATAACATCTTCTGTAGGTGTAATTCTTAGGATAACATAATCTAAAACCTTATGATCACTAAGTCCTTTTAGAACGATTCTCTTAGATTTGCCTTCTCGTATATAAGATAATTTGTAAAACTCGGTAAATACTTCTTTAAACCAGGCATCTTTCATAATAGTGTATATAAATTAATTAAAGCCAACCCTGAAAGAATTATTGTATTATTATCTTCCATCACTAAATATCCCGTTTTATCACATTGACTTCTATAACTTAAAAGATCAAGAAACTCGGATAAATCTTGTTTCAGGTAAAATGTAATTGATATAATTCCTTCTCCTATCGCAAAAGAACATATTATTGAGTAAGGATGTATGTCAAGTCTATCTAATTTAGCTACTATGTCTTCCTGGATTTCAATTTCTCTAGGATTACTTCTCATAGTATTATTTCTGTTATATGACTGTTTAATATTCCCATACTGTTAATTAGGTTAGATAAGATAGATCTGTGACATATTTTATCATCAGAACCATAACCCATTAATATAACTCCTCTTGCATTACTAAGTTCAGCCAAGTAATTAAGTTTATCAATAACCTCTACAAAATTTACATTCGACATCTCAATAATATATCTCTTAGAAAATTCTGTAAAATCAATAAGCCCGTCTCTCTTTGCTCTAAATAATTCTGTACTTGGAGCTAAATTTCTAAAATGTACTGCCGTTCCATTATACTTACCAATTAATTCTGAATTACTAATATTTCTTATTATAAAAATAGGTAAATATCCATTCTCTGTAAATATTTTTAATGTTACCGGAGATACAAATGATGTTTTAACTTGTAATTGGTATCCCATTTTTTCTTAGTTTTATTAATAACTTTAAAATTTATTTATTGTCCTCCAAATTTTTTATTAGATGTCTTAAATCCTGACTTCCCTGAAAAACTAGAAGACTTTTTCCCACTAAAACGTCTATCTGCTTGATAAGATTTATTAAAACCATTACTATCAAACCCACTTTCTTGTTTCTTAGGTTTGATAGGAGATGTAGTAGAGCCGCCAAACTTCTGACTACTAATCATAAATCCTGAAGGAGCTGTTTGTAGACGTTTAAGGAGATTTACATTACTCTCTATCATCGACTTTACTGTATGACTGTCGAAGTGATAAGATATTTCTGGATAATTCAATATGTCGCCCTGAATTAATCCAGCTGATGTTAAGAATACAGAAAGATTAACGAACGCTTCAGTCAGGTTACTAGATATCAAAAGAGTATCTGTCGTAGGTTCGTAGATCTTATATTCTTGTGTAGACTGATCATAATTAATAACTACTTCTACCATGACTTTTTAATTACTTATGGCAAGAGCACCTAGGATTACTGCTACACAACCTAAAGCACCTGCCCATAATTTACGTTTTCTTTTTTCTTTCTTTAAGCTATTTTCTAAAGCTTGTATAGAGTTAACATAATAATCATCTTTTTTCCTCATCATCATAGACTGGTAAGATATAATTGAGTCTAGATTCGCTGCCTTAATCGAATCCTCTTTTATTATATCTCCTTGAAGTTTTATAATTTTTTCGGAAGACTCAAGATCTACTATTATGCTATTAATTGTTTTCAGATTTTCAGGAGATATAACTATCATTGTATCCCCGCGATGCTCTATTATCTCTTGTGAATATCCTTTAGTGATAAAAAATAGAGATAATAAGAGACAATAGATTATTTTTTTCATAAGAAATAATAAGTATGTATGAAAATTATTTAAGTCTTTCTATAAAAATATCCAAGAAATTTTCAATATCTTCTTTATAATGATATTTCCAAAAATAATTATCTGGTACTGAAAGCATGAAAGGAATCTCTATTGGAATAGATTTTGGATACTTAAATATATAATAATCTTCTATATTAATATCATTTATACACTTCCACCAAGATATTTTTTCACTGTCAGGAGGTAAGTTATCAGGAAAAATTAACTTATCATAATTAATAATATTATATTCACATTTAGGAATAAGAAGATAAATAGATCTATGGTTTGAAGATTCTTGATATACTCCTACTATAATATTATCCATTATCATTATTAGGAATAAATTTATTTAATCTTCTCTAAAGGATTTTCTCCTATTTCTAGATCAATACGATTAACTATTAATTCATATTTTGGTTGATTCTTTGAAAAATATCGCCACAGAACATCATCATAATAATCTAAATAATTATCTCCTTTTCTTATTTCATAGATATAATAAGGATGACTAACTTCATTTTCATATACAGATATTGGATAATATAGATCTTGTTCTACTATCTTTACATATTCATTAGTATCTAATATATAATCTAAATCATATATTACTTGTACTTTATCAATCTGTCTTATCCCTAATTTTCTCTCTATTTTTTGAAGTTTAATATCATCTACAATATCCAATCCATCATAAAAAAATTCAGAATCAATTTTAATAATATAATAATTTTTTAAACAGATATTTTTAAAATCTCTAATATTATCTACAATCGTATATAATTCGGAATTAGTTTCAATATTAAAATTATCTTTTTTTAATAAATAAAAAATATTACATTTTAAATTAATTCGATTACAAGAAGATAATCCAATAATTTCTTCACTAAAAGCTGTTGTAAATAAAGTTGCTGATCTTAAGAAAACATCTTGTGGTAATATTTCAATAACTTTTATAATATTCATAATTACATAGTTTTTGTTTTCTTAAATCCTTTTAATCGTTTCGAGATTGAATCTTTAATGGCTTTATTTCTACCAATCTTATACGTTTTTAGACTTAAATCCAATTCTTCTTTTGCATTTTTTAATTCATCTTTACTTGCACCAGCAGCTTTTAATAATTTTAATGCCTTTTTAGAAGCATTTTTCTCTTCTTGAACTACTATACTCCCTTGATATAAAGTCTTTAATCCATTTCTAATCCCAACTCTTTTATTTTTATTACTATAAGACCCTCTAATATCATTATTTTTATCTGATATTATCTTATCTAATCCTTTACCAGTTGAATTTTTTGAATGTCCAATTTCATGAGCTAATGATGCTTGTCCACTGGAAGGAGGAAAATTTATTACATGATCACTACTCATAAAAGCTTTTCCCAACTTTCTATCAAATTTATCATTAGATCTTGTCAAATCTATTTTCTCTTTAGTAGAAACATCACTTGACTTCTTCTCCCAAGATTTTGTTTTATCAAATCGTTTTCTAAAAAATTTTTCACTACTTGATAATTTTTTCTTTCCATTTAGTATTTTAATATTAGATTTCTTAGCATCTTTTCCAATATTTTTTAATACCTCAGGATTTCTATCCTTAGCAACAGACTTAAGAGATTCATTTATTTTCTTTAATTTTTCACTATCTAATTTAGATGAATCATCTAATTTTTTAGCAATTAATTTACCAACTTTCTTTATTCCAGAAATAGCTGCTGATTTTAATCCATATTCCTTCTGTTCTACTTTCCAACCTTCAGAATATAATTTCTCAACTAAATCTCTACCAGTAAAAGTAAATTGTTTTTGAGAATATCTTTTTATGATCATAATTCAACAATTTAAAATTGAAAAATAAAAAACTTAGAGAACTTGACAGTAATCGTGCTTTTTATCAACACGAAAGTAAGTTCTCTAAGTTCTATTTTCTTTAATACTTACTGTCAAATTCTCTAAGTTTAAGTCTAAGAAATTTTACCGCTTCTGTTGTCGGTAATTCCCTAATACTATCTACTTTATCAGTTCGAGTAGATTCTATCCTATGAATCTTTTCTCTGAGATAACTGATAATACTATCCCTTGATATTATCTCTACTTCAAGGGAATCAATTTTATTTTTTTCAGGTTGTATAATTTCTGGAGGAGGTAATATAGTTTCCCCCTTAGATTTATCTTGAGAGGAGTGGGAGTAATATAATACCCCCAATCCAAACCCAAGTAATAACAGTAATGAAATTAAAACAGCCTTCTTAATCGTTTCCAACATCTTCTGTTACGAATATTCCTACACGATATTCCAATTCGCCTTCCTTTTTATAATTAATATATTGATGGAATATTCGATAGTCTCCGGAAGCCTCTTTTTGAATCAAATGAGCATCCCAACCATGTGTAGAAGTTAATTTATCTATCAAGTCTTGCAACCTGGAAATCTTAGGTGCATACTCTTTAAGGATATCTAAATCTTGAGACGGATTCATCAAGTTCTTCATTCTCTCCAATTCTGCCTTAGACTCCTCCTCTCCCATAATATCCTCTGAAAGATTTGTAATTTTATATTGTTTAGGTCCGGTAGTACATGTAACAGTATTTAAGAACTGACCTGCTACCTTCTTAGATTTAATCTCTGCCAAAGTCGCACTATAACCTTCACTTCCGGAAATAATGTTCTTGATATCTTCTAAGACCTTCAAAGACGTAGTTATTCCTAAACTTACAAATACACCTACAGGCTTTACAAATGTCTCTCCATCTACTGAATTAACATAGAAAGTCTTAAATGATGGTTGATAAAATACTTCAACCAATGAATGGACTTTGTCTCTATTTATGTTTCCATTATTAATGGTTGCCATTGTTTTTAAAATTTTTCACTTTAAAATATTTAAATTCTTGATTATAATTACTATATCCATAATTAAATCCGTACATGGTATAGTTAGGCATCTTTAGTTCTTGTTCATGCCATTCTTCCAAGTAATCTTCAAAGTCTGATATTAAGATCAAGATAGCTTCAGGTCCATAATTCTGTCTGAAATATTCCATACCTCTAGCCATTCTTGTTCCACCTCCCATAGAGATTCTTGGAACACCCTTTCTCGGGTCGATATCTTTAATATGATCTCCAAGCTGTGTAGACCATGAAATAATATTATACTTTAATCCACGTCCAATCTTTTTCATTTTATTGGCAATAGTATTCAAAATTCTATCAACCAATCGTGTATCCATAGATCCCGAAATATCAATTAAAAATACAATAGTTGGTTCATTAGACATGGTTACCTTTCTTCTAATAGTTGGAGCAATAACAGAACGATTAATACCACGATTATAAAGATACATAAGATCTTTCTTTGTATCAACTTTAACCACTCTAGATTTATAATTTAACATTACTTCATCTAGAGCCATATCTACTTCGTCTGTCTTATCCACAAGTCTCGTTGCATCTGGAGCTCCACTAGAACCACATCCAACGACACCTCCTGAACGAATTTGTCCAAGCTCACGTTTTTTATCGGCATCGTCTCTAGAGTCTGTTCTGTGATCTTTATGAGTTCCACCCTCATCTTTACCGTTACTGTTCAAATCACCTGAACCAGAATCTCTCTTTCCTTTATATGGACAATCTTTTGGATCACCTTTACCTTGCTGATTACCTTGTCCAGATCCCGAACCACTACCAGAACCATCAGTCATACCCATTTCCTGCATAAGATCAGAAAGACCTTGCATTCCACCACCACTTTGCTGATTACCTTGTCCAGATCCTGAACCATTACCTTGAAGTGCATCTTGAATATCTTGATTTGTAACTTGGGATGTATCACCGTTTCCACCTTTTTTAATAGAAACCAACATCTTAACAAACTGATCCAAGTGTTGAACAATTAGCATCAAATATTCGGGGTAACTAAGTTCACTCGGGAAAGGGTTACCTTCGGATATATAATATCTTTCTGGAACAATGAGTTTAATTTTAGCCTCATTTTCCATCTTCTTTATCATATCATCAAGAGCCTGTTTTGCTTCTTCATTATCAGTGTGATCTCTATTATATTTCAAGAGCTCAAGTTGATAATTAGGAAGAACTGATGAGATATCTGATTCCATCTCCTCTACATCTTCAGTACTTAGGATTTTAGAATTTACTTCCATATCCATAGCAATATTATGAAGACTGTGATTAAGAACTGGATCATCTATTACTCTCTCAATCAACTTCTCTGCAAAATCAATTCCACACTCTTTATTAATTCGATCAATCAATTCACCTCGATAATCTCTGAAGGTATTACAAATCTGAGTATCAAGCTCTTCATGAATACCATCAAGATGTCCTAAGTAAATATGTCCGTACTCATGCATAAGAATACGAAAATCAGTACGTGGAATCTTAATCTCTGAGCAGACAATTTTATAGATAACATTTCCTGAGATATCATCTTTATATTTAAAACAATATCCAAGTTCAGGATTATCAGGATTAAATGGTTTTTCTGTATTAACCATTAACATATTCCCGAATCTACTATAAGTATTGTCAATGAATCTTTTAATAAATTCTAACTCTGTCTGATTTCTCATAATTTTAAATTTTGATATTTTTCTAATAAATTAACCTTAGAGATCCACATGATCATTACATATTTTTCTCTAAGGTTAACACTCATATAATAGTATAATTATTTAAAACTTCTAATATCAGGAACCATACTTCCCATGCTCGGATCTTCCTGAAGAATAATCTTACGAATTGATCTGAGTTTAAATCCAGAAGTTCTAAGGTCTTCTTGAGTATTCTTCAACAATGCCAAAGTATCATCCTTATAACCCTTAGAAGAATCTGTAACCAGACCTTGAATAGAAGTCATAAGATCTGAAATTGTATTCCAATAAGATACATATCCGATGAATGTCTCTACTGGTACTTTATCCAAGAATTTATCAGTAGTAGATACTTTAATCTTGGTAATAGAAGAACCAGAATCCTTACTCAATTTAAACAATTTCTCGATGCAAGCTGGATCAATCGGACGTTCGATTTGTTCTAAGTCCTTATCTGATTTAAGTTCTGATAACTTATTGATTATTGCTTGCATTTCAGGAACTTCTAGCTTTTTCTTTCCATCTATGATTTCGTTGAAGAACTTAGTATACTTAGGAAGTTTATCATTCTTCATCTTTTCAATATCATTAACGATATTAACCATAGTATCATAGAAGTCCTTAGAAATCGGCGTCTTAATCAAATTCTTTGTTTTTGGATCTCGAGAAATACCAATACCACAAAGACCATCGATCATATTACGATAGTTATCTGAAGTAATACCACTCTTACCAAAACACTTGAAACTTGCAATTGTAACGTCTCTAAGATAATTCAAAGTTCGGAAAGTTGTAAATCCATAAAGCTTAGTCTCATTTTCGGCATCAGCATAGATACCATTAAGTTCTGTAATTGCTAAGTCTACAGGTTTACCACCAGAAGTCATCAATGCTCGAGCAGTTTGTTTAATACCACGTTCGATATACTCGCCAATCTTATTATATTGATCAGCCGGAATTTCTACTTCCTGAGCATCAAGTTTTTTCATCGTATCTCTAAGACTTCCCATGAAATCTTTAACCTTACCTTCTGATGATGCAATAGCTCCGTCATATTTACAAAGGAATGTATCCAGGTCTGTATGATCCGGAGTAATGTTGTAAATCATAAAACGATTCATTAACGGAGGTAGCATTTCCATAGAATTCGAAAGATTCTGTGCATAATTGCCTGCAGAAACAATCAATGTATTCTCTGGAAGTTTTTCTGAACCTACCTTACGCTCAAATACTAAGTGTAACAAAGCACTTTGAGTATAGCAATTTGCGGTAGTAATTTCGTCCAAAAATAACAATGATTTACCTCCCTTTTCTGCAATATTTAAGATTTCAGTATACCAAGAAGGCCTAAGATGCTTAGTCGTAGGTGATTCTGCATCTGAGGTTGCCACATCATATCCAAGAACTTCTTCTGCAGTTGTACTATTACCTCTTAATAAAACAAGATGATAATCTCGTACACTTGCAAACATCTCTACAGAAGTTGATTTACCAAGACCTGGATTAGACATGATCAATACTGGTACCTTCGAAATCTCACTAACTTTCAATGCTGTAAAAATTGAAATGTTAATGTTGTCATTTTTTGATTTTGCCATTTTTCTAGCTTTTTTAATTTGTTTATTTTTCTTTATAACTTTAATCATTGAGGGGAGTTTCTATATAATATCCCCTCATTTATTAGATTTTGAGGGTTTCTGAAGTGCTATTTATTATACTTCAAAATTAAAAAGAACACTAGATTAATCTATATTTTTATAAATTTTTCTAATGTTCTTCTCAATTGTAAGGCTTTAACCTCTCTTAAATAGCAAAATTCACTTTTTTAGGTAATCTTGAATTATCTCATAATCTACTGAGAGAGTTGAAAATAATTGTTTAGCTTCAGATAATATTTTCTGGAGTATAGGTTTAATAAATTCATCTTCAAACAATCCTGAATAAGCTTGATCATAGAATACAACACTTTTACCTCCATCCGATAAGAAAAATGTAGTAATTCTCTTAGCAATAATTCTAGGTGTTGTTCTTTTTAGTGAATTATAATATCCTCCCAGAACTAAATACTTATCTTCTATTTTAAATTCAAGATCTGTTATATATTCAATTCTACTTTTAATATTATTCATTATGTAATACATGTTTTAACTTTTCCTCTAAGTCATCACATCGTTTCTCGGTTTCCTCTAGCTTTTTCCTCAAGTCTTTAATCTCTTTCAAAAACCAAGGATTATCCATAGTTTCCTCTAAACAACCTTGAAGATATCTAATGACTAGCTTTAAATCCTCTTGAAGGTCAGTATCTTTAGAATGCAATATTTCTTCTAAGATAGCTTTTGAATTTATTTTTATACTACTATCCAAAACTGCTTTAGTATGATCAACATAAAAAACTTCTCCGATAGGCATTAATAACGGATTTGAAATTGTACCCTTACTACTACTCATGATTTCTAAACATATATAATTCATTAATATCTAAACATTTATATATAGTATCCTCAAGACTTGATGTGATTGAAGTATGAAAATGTCCAAAGAACCAATACTTACATCTTACTCCTCTAAATACCTGATCTAAGTATTTTCGATTTTCTAAGTCTCTGAGGTAAACATCTTCTGCTTCCTCTTCGTGACGTGTAATAATTGGTTCAAAACATAGTGGAGCAGTATGAGAAGCTATTATATCAACCCTCCCTGGAAGATCTTTAATAGGCTTCTTAATTATATCTTCTGTCTTCCACCATACTCTTTTAGACGAACCAACTCTCTCCATCAATCCATTATAATTCATTCTCCATTTATAATCTACTGAAGTTGCTCCCCCGATCGGATATATTGTTTTCCCCGAGAGTTCTACTACTTCATGATCCTGGAGAAATTTAATTCTGGGGAAATCATTTATTAATTTTTCATTCCAATACTCTAGGTTATCATGATTCCCTCTTATAAAATAATATGTTATATTATTTTTCTCTAGTCTAGTATTAATTCTTTCAAACTCCTGATTATAATACCCTGGCTTAGAAAAACCTAATCCTACATCTCCAAGAAAAATAATATTAGCATCTTTAAGTTTATAGCGTTGAGTTATAATCCATGTAATTTCTCGAAAACTTCCATGAATATCTGCACAAAAGTATAAATCTCTTTCTTGTTCATTTTTCATAATTTCTTTTAGAATGGAAAGCTTTGATTCTCTTTCCATCAATTATAAGGTTTTGCATTTTTAAGAGAAGCAAAAAGAAAGAACCACACTCATCGCATAGTTCTTTCATAATAGTTTTAACCCTAATAACTTTTATCTTTTTTCAGGGTGATCTTGATTTTTGATTCATTATTACTTTGTTTTAGTTCTCACATAGTTTTAATCCACATTAATAAGGAATTCAAGGGAGAAGAAAAAAGAGAAGGAAGCATTAAGCTCCCTTTTTCTCCCTTGCTACGATGACATTATATTCATCATCAACTTCTAAAAAATCCCAACCTTCTGGAATTTTAACCAACTTCTTAGTCTCGAACTCATTCATCATTTTTTGCATCTCCGGTTTGATAGATTTTACACTATCAATATGAGACATCAAATAACCTTTAAGTCCGTTCTGAAGTTTCATTAGGTTCTCAATAGATTCCATGAAATTATCTATCGTTTTTCTTATAGTCTTCTTAACGGGATTTTCGTTTTCTCTTGATTTCTTAAGCACCTCGTCCATTTTTGTAACTGATAACATATAAAATTGTCCAAGGCTTCTCAAACTTTCCAATCTATTATCTAGTAGATTGTAGTAATATTCACATGCAAAAATATGTTCTGGACTACCCTCATCTAGCTCCATATTAATTTTTTTGCAATCTTGTGAGGTGTTCTTTACATAATTGTTCATATTCACGATTAAATTCCTTTGCGATTAGATCTAATTCATCTAACCAAAATTTTAACTTTTCCATAATCTCTCTTTTAAGTTTATTTCTACATATATAAGGCTTTGAAAGATTATTATATGGAAAAAGCTAAAATCTCTTCCAAAACAAGACAACTAACAATGCAATCGGTAAGAAAGGCATAAAATTAACAATAGTCTGTCTCATCTTCCTATATTCATCTTCAGGAAGTATATTTTTTATATTATCTAGAGTATGAATAAAGAATAATCCGATAAATATTGCAATAAGAAAATAATAGAATAAAAATGTTATCATAATTGATTATTTATTATTTTTAAGTTATTATATGTTCCTTGATATTCTGGTTTTACTCCTATAATTTCAATACCATTAATTCTACTTTTATCTGGAAGAGTTATTTTACACTTTTTTATTTCAAAATAATTTCCTAAATCAGTAGCTTTAGGTGTTGCAGTATAACTTATAGATGTATAAAGATCAAATAATTTTTGTTTAATATCAATTTGATTTAATTTATCTCCTACGTTAAAATTAGTAAAAATTGTATTAATCAATAATTCTTTATTAAAAATCACAATTCCAAGTTCCCTCCTAATCTTTGTCATATTATATCCCAAAGCTTTTATTTTTTCTGGTCCAAGAGCTAAGAAGTGAGATTTAATATCATCTTCTTCTGATATCTGAGCTAAAATTAACTCTAATGCCTCTTTAGATAAATTAGTATTACATAATAATTTCATTTTATCATAATAAGTTGTTTTCTGTTCGAATTCATATAGAACAGATGAAACCTCTTGATTAATTAAATCTTCTGTACTTAAAGATGCATGAACACTGGAAAATACAGTAAATCTATCTTTATAATCATATTGCTGTATTCTAAAAGCTCTAATCTCATTAACTAAAACTAAATTATTAAACACTGGCACTAAATTTGATCCTTGATGTTCATTTACTGCTACGTAACTATCTTTATAATTTGCTGATTTAGCTACATATCTATAAGTTTCTGCTAATGTTAATTTAGCATCGTCTGGTGCAGATTCGAAAGATCTTAACAAATCACTAGTAGCCTTCTTTTTTCTTTCCAATTCTTCGTCAAATTTTTCTTGAGATATTTTTCTATAATCACAAATAGAACGATAATAAAATATTGCATCATTCTTCCAAGGATTTTCGAATAATCTCTGTCTTCCCAAGATCTGAGGTAGATCATCAGAAATATCTACTGCTAAAGTATCTATATTACTATCAGAGAAGATAAAAGACCTAGCACAAGTAGAATAGAAATCTGCTCCTAAGTAAACAGTCCTAGTACAGAAAGTGAACATTTTAGATTTTACTCCTTTCAATGGAACTTCCCCTATAGTAAATCTTTTTCCAAGTTTTTTCTGTATTCTTTTTAGATTGTCTGGAGTATTAGAACAGAGGATATTTACCTCTTCTGGTTGAAGATCACACTTCTTTATAATACTGACTATATGATTAACTGAATTTACATAGAATACTGCTTCATCTGATATAATTTCTACTGGATATCCGTTTACTATTCTAATCGCCCTTTCGAAATTCCCAGATTTATAAGAATCTATTATCTCAGGAAGTTTTGCACCTACACTTACCATAGATGATACTTTAAGATTAGGTTTTATAATTCTACTAGGATCTTCTTTCCCCCAATCCATATTAATATATGGAAGACCATCAAACTCATCTAACATATTTAAATACTCTTCTAACATAGGAGTTGCACTAACAAATAGCGCTGAATGAGACTGTTTAAGATGATACAGAAATCCTAATTCAGTATCACTTTTAAATCTAGCATCATGTAAGATAGTTTGAAACTCATCTATAATGGTATAAAAAGATTGAAATATATCCAAAGATGTTAATATATCTTTTACAATCCTATAAGAATCATAAGTAACTAATATCTTATAAGGTTTACCATAAGATTTTCTAAAATTAATATAATCTTTAATTTCATTCATTAATCTATTATATACAGTATCTTTTCCGTTAACTATTTCATCTAATTTTTCTATAAATTGATCTCCTCTACTAATAGATTTATTAATTTTCGATAAATCTTTATCTACTTCAATCTCTTTCTCTAATTCATTTACTACAAGATAAACTTCAAATTCATGTTGATCCTTTTTATTCTTTAAGAGCATTTTTCTAGGACTACACAGAATAACATTTTCTGGTCCACCTATACAGTATTCAGTAAAACCACATCCTGGAAGTTGTTTATTTATTATACACTTTACAGGTAGTTTATAAAATCTAAATAAACTATCCATTTCTGAAATATATCTAATACCTCTTGGTACTATGATATCAGGTAATTTATTGATCATAAATATTAAATATTTTAATTGTTATTTTTAATTCAATACAGAATCCAGTTTTTAAAATTGTCTTTAAAAATTGAAGACACAGGAGGATCCCTTCTACACTAATTAGGATTTGAAAGATTACTATACGCATTTTGACTACTTTATTTGAAAAGTTTCATTTCTCCGTAATATAAGAATATATCTGAAAAAAAGTAGACAATAAAATTTTAAATAAGATCCGCCTCTTGAAGGCGGAAATATGAATAAAAATCCATATACTTAAATTTAAATAATCGGAGAAAAACCTATTATCATTCCCATATATCTTATTCAAAGTTTCTTCCTTAGATCCCCTCAGCGGTAGCGATCGGAGGGGATGGATAACGGGAAGCTCCTTTGTCTTCGAACTTTAAGGACAATTTTGCTCTCTACAGTCCTTTAGATTCTAATATATGAAAGAAAAACCCCAGGCACATTTTGCCCAGGGTGTATTTGATTAATTAATAACCAAATTGAAAATAGCTATCAAAGCCTTCAGTAATATTTTTACTAAGACTGAAGCTACCAGGGATATCACTACGATACTCCCAGCTATCCATACTACAGCGAATAGTATGAATAGTATTACGTTAAAAATCTCAATGTTCATAATAAATATTTAATTGAGTTTTAGTTAAAAATATTAGAGAATAGAACTATTATATCCAATTTCTTTCAATACTTTAGGATTCTATAGTTTAACTTCTATTCTCTCATATATAAGGCTTTTAGCATTTTTGAGACGGTTAGGAGAAAAGGGTGGTATAGGTATATGTGCTATCCTTTTCTTTTTTCTTTAAGGACAAAACAAAAGAGGGATTTAATTTCCCTCTTCTTTCAGTGCATCATTGATAGATTTCTTAATTAGTTTTTCGAGTTTATCATTGTCAGTTATTTTCCTTTTTACCTGTCGTACCATACACTCATTTATTTTTATATTATACTTGAATCCTAATCGGTTTCTTTCATAAATTGCACAACTTACTACTCTATCTGTAACAATTTCTATAAGTTTACCTGAATCTACTGTTTTACTGAGATTATAGTAAAATAAACTACGATATTCTTCGAAGTTTCCAACATTATGATATTGTTTACTTATTGCAGTAATTCTTAACATATCAGATTTTTTCTTTACTATTATTGTGTATCCTAGAGTAGTATTTTCGTTGTATAATTTCTCAGGGTATTTAACATTTATTCCTAATTCATTTAATCTTTGGATAAAATGTACAGATCCATAATAAGTGTTATAATAATCACTGAGTCTATAACAGATACCATTTAGATCATAATTGCTATAATCTTCAAGCCTTTTATCTAATTCCTCCAGCGTCATTGTTTCTCCTGGAGTAAATTCCATTATGATTTCTTGTATTCCTAAATCTATTTTTCCAAATCTATCAAAATAAACTGTCTCTGTTCCATATATATTGCTATCTTCATCATACTTCATAGCAACAATATATCCCCCCTATTTCCATAAGTAGCGGGACATGTTTTTCTTTTTCAGTGTTGCATCTAGTTAATACAACTTTAGGTTTTTCGAAATTTACTACGTTTTGTAAAATTTGTTTCATATTCTTTTCCTTTCTTTTAAGTTTATTTTATTCATATATAAGGCTTTGAAAGGAGAAAATAAAAAGGATACAAGCTTTTATTACACTTATATCCTTTATTTTTATGGCGTTAACAAAAATCTTCAGTGATGGTGAATCTTAGACCATCACTATAAAATTCCCCGTATTTATTTGGGTTATATTTTTTTAGTTCGGAAGGTATTGATCGAGAGTAGCTAAAATATGGACTAACTTCATCTGGATTGTCATTATAGTAGCTCTCTAAGTCATATCCTTTATCCAAGAACTCTTTTAATTCACTCTCCCAAAATTCCTCGGCCGTATACTCAACGCCATATTCATTTTTTATTATGACATTATTTTTCGCGAAGAACTTATTTATACCTTCGCGAGTAAGTTCATAATATTTTCCGAGATTGGCGTTAAATAAAAACTTCCACCCGGCCGATCTTTTTCCTAGGTGTATTTCTTTTGTTATATCCTTTAAAAGATCAGCAGCTTCACTAAATTTGTTTTCGTCAATTAATTTTTTTGCTTTTTCTTTATCCCTTTTTTTCACTGGGATTACTGCATAGAAATTTGTTCCCATAATATATTTTATTAATAATACATATATAAGAAAGTCAAGGGAGAAAAAGAAGTAGAAGAACTTTTTATCGTCCTTCTACCTTTTTTAAATTTCAATAGCCAATAAAACCTATACTAGCTAATGAATCTCTTTGTCTTTCATTCAGCAATCCAAGGTTATTTTTATTAAACTGTAAGATCGCCCATTTAGAGATTTTTTGAGATTCATAATCCCCATTCTCTAACGTCTCTTCTAAAAACTCTAGATTCGTCATTGAACTAGGTTTTTGTCTTAGCAGGAAGATGAGATTATTTACTTTTTCATCCCATTCTTCCAAGCTTTGTTTTTCTCTGAACTTTTCTTTGTATTGTTCATTCTTTTCTGCGAAACTCTGGAACATATCAAATATTTCCGGAGATTTCTCAAGTACCAAACCTACAAATTTTCCAATGTTTTCTAAGGCTCGGTTTGCTCTTTTTCTGCCAACTCATCCAATTTTTCTTGAGCGGCTATTGATGACGTTACTGTACTTGTCACGTCAATCTTCATTTTCACTTCTCCTACCTTTGGAATAGGGAAGGTTGTTTCAAAATTTGATATAGCATGTCCTGTAATTTCTGGCTTAATCAAATCAGCTGTTATCTTGCTGTTTACTACATTCAATTCATTCATTTTGTTAATCTTTTTCATAAGTTTTTCTTTTTAAAAATTAAACTCCTTTAAGCTTTTATCATTGCTTAAGGAGTATTGTTTTACATTATTTTTTCTCATATATAAGGCTTTCAGTATTTTTGAGATGGAAAATATTTTTAATACAGAATCCAGTTGAAAAAAAAATAAAATAATTAACTATTATAAATCTAGAGAACTTGATCAGGATTCTAACCTGAGATTCTAAGATAAACAATTATCTTAGTGTTTTGACCCGCTAAACTATCTTGTCTATAGATTCAGTTAATTATTTTAATTTTAATTTTGTTGTTGTGTCGTTTAAAGTTGTTTAATTTTGCACCTCATAAACGTAGAAGTTCTGAAGAGATTAGTGAGATTTAAACCTTACATGATTTTTCAGTTCTTCACAAGCTCAAGCTATACATTACGCATTTCTTGAGACGCCTATGATGTCTTTTTTTTTGTTATTGTGTCTTTTAATACATTTATAAGATTTTCCCGGTTTCTCAGACGGTCGAATTTTTTTTTATTAAACAGAAAAAAAAATAACCGAAGGGAAAAGAGTTTTATGTATTCAATTCATCTCTTTTGGCGCCCCTTCGGTTGTCATTTAATTTTTGAGTAGGTTTATTTATACCATACTCTTTTTATTTTATAAGAAAAGAATAACAGTTATTTATTTTATTGGCAATAGTTATATATTATTGATTGATATTCTTTTCATATATAAGGCTAACAGGTTTTTTTTTGGGCGGTTAATTTCCTTAATATTGTAATTATTTAAAATTAGAAATATGACACAGGAAGAAGTTTGTAATTATTTTGAAAAGAATTATCCAGAAATGGACTTGTATGAAACTGAAAAAGGAAGTTTCTTTGGAGGATATGATGGAATGGATCAACTAGAAATTTTTGGAACTAATCTAGTAGTATTTTGTATAGAAAAAGTTAGAGGAAAATATGTACCTAAACAAAAATATTTTTCTTTCGTAAACAGTACAGAGGAAGAACTAAAAGAATTTCTAGAAAAATATCTTTAAGAAATAAAAAGAGAGGTTTAACTTGAGGTTTAATTAGTCAAGACCTCTCTTTATTTTTTTTTATTCTGTATATTCTATTATATGTATTTCAGGAGTATAATTTTCTCTAGTTTGTTGAGATACATTCATAAATTTTATCCCTGATACTTCACCTCTTTCCGGGTAATGTATATGACCAAACACGTGATACCTTGGATTGATCTCTAATACTCTTTGTGATAATGCTAGATTCCCAGGTTCATCTTTTCCATACCATTCTTGAGACTGTTTTATACATTCAAGTTGATATATCCTAGGGGCTTCATGAGTTACTAAAATATCTATCCCTTCCGGAATTTCTAAGATATCAGTATTTCCAGGTTTATGTGGGAAAGCGTGTAACCATAAAGAAGTTCTAGGATTTCCATATATCTTTACTGATTCTCCAGTAATTCCAGAAATATATTCATACCCTTCATCAACCAGAACTTTAGTAGAGTATCCAAATATCTTTCTAAGCGTGAGGAAGTCATCATAGTGTCTCTCAATCCAGTAGTCATGATTTCCAGGAACTATTATAATTTCTTGAAGATCCGGAAATATTTTCTTATTCATGAATATATTCTGATAATTATATTCAAGCCACTCTTCTTGATACATAACTTCATCAGTGGGACACAGATCTCCAGCAATAATTAGAAGTTCAATCTCTGGGTAACATTTTGTCTGTAAATCATAAACATAACCATGAATATCCGATAAACAACCTATTTTTATCATTCTTTCTTTTCCTCCAACATAAACTTCATAATTTCTATAACATCATCTCCAGTGGTTATATTCAGTTCATCTTTCAAGCGTTTATATGCATCATATCCCATAGTGTCGTCATCTTTATAATTAAATTCAACTGGTCTGATTTCTCCTGTTACATATAGTATTACTTTACAGGGTCTCCCAGGATTAAAAAACGATCTCTTTGGTTCTGAACGTTGAAATACTACTCCGTATATAGCAGATTTTCTAAGTAATGATTCTCGAATTTTCATACTATCTCTTCTTTTGTGAATTCTACTTTATGAGTACCTCCTTGTTGTGAAGGTAGTATTAAAAGTCCACCATTCCTTAAGGCTTTTCCAAGAGGTGATCCAGAAGTAAACCATTCTCCTAGGGGTTTAAGTTTTCCCTTAAGTACTTTGATTTCCCTCTCGAGTTCTTGATACTTTTTATTTTTCTTATTATACTCAGATTGTTTCGACTCTAGTTCTTGAATCTCTTTCAGAATTGGTTTGACTTTTTCTTCGTAATCTTCTTGTGAGATTAAGTTTTTAGTCTGATTCATTCCTTCTTTTACATACGTTATCTTGAATGTTTCTTTAATTAAATCTTTCATAATACTTCTTTTAATAAATCTTTGCCAAATACTAATTTAACTTTAGATACTACACTATATAATTTTGCTTCAGAGATTACTGTTTTGTCTGGTTCTTCATAATATATAATATTATTTTCGAAATCAAGTTTATATACTCTCCTTAAGTAGAATTTTCCAGAGATACTAATAACAACTTGATCACCTGGTTCTAAAGAATCAATCTCTAAAACTAACTCTGTTGCTATTATCGTATTCTTATAGAATTCTTCTTGACCCTTCTTATCTCCAATAGGGTGGAAAAATAAATAATCCCTTTTGTCGTTCTTATACTTGATTAATTCTTGATAATATCTTTCTTGGCGAGTAACACATTCTGAAAGTTTATATACCTTCATAGATTGTAGGATGATATCAACTTCGGAAGTTTCATCTATCCAAACATCACGAACAAAAATTAGATCTCTTCTTCGTTTTACTAACCATACATAAAATAATATATACCATATTATTACTGTAATTCCAATAAAACCTAAAAATAGTAATTTGTCATTTTCTATCATAATTTTTTATATTTTTATTATACATTAATAAGGAAAATAGAGTCAAAAATTACTCCATTTCAAAATCCTTAAAGGCCTTATATATGAAGATAAATAGATATCTTACTAGAGAGAATTAATTGATATATAATAATGTCAGTTAGTTCTCTTTTTTTTACTTTGAAGAGACAATAACAATAAAAATATAATGGAAAGAGAATTTAGATGTAGTCATTGTCAAAAAGAGCTTCAGATTCAAGGTAGTCTGAGGAAACGAGCTGATTGGTATATGATAAAATCGGAACTTTGGGATTTAGTTATAGAGAATAATAAAATTCCAAAAGATAAATGGGGACATACCTATTTATGTGTAGATTGTCTTGAACAGTTATTAGGTCGAAAATTATGTTTAGATGACTTATGGGTTAAAGATGGTAGAGAAATTCCAGCTAATTATTGGTTAATCAGGGAAGTTATGGAGACGGATCCTGAACTGGCTAAAACAAGAATAGATAACTTGAAGAAAGAGTTGGAGTATTTATTATTATCTCCATTTAAACCCAAAAAAGCAATTAAAGAAACAAGAGATCTGATTCAAGATTTAGAACAACTACCTCCTTTGTAACAGAAGAGGAGGTTTAGAGACAATTAAATTAACAAAAGTGCAACGTCCGAAGCAATTAGAGGACAGAAAACAATTAAGAAAATGAAAAACTTAAAAGAAATTTGGTCAGGAATTCGTTTAGATGCAGAATTGATCAAACAAAATTACAATGCAGAACTCTTAGGTATAGGAGTTCACGGAATGACTAGATTAGCAGTAAAACTTGAAGATGCTGATCTTGAATTCATACAAGGCTCGCTTAAAGAGCTTTATGTATCAGAGAACGATAAAGATTATACAGTTAGATCTTTCGTTCGAATTACAGAAAAGAATGAAGAGGGAAATTACGAAACTTATTATATGGTGAAAATTGAACACCTTAGAGATAGTGACAAATTTCGGTTTACATTACAGACAGAAGGTCCAGATCCAAAGAGAAAGAAAAGACTTGGGGTGGATATGTTTGAATGCACATCAACCGAAATGAAGAATATAAGATCCTGGAAAAGTGTTTTATCAGGGTTTTCTTGTTTAGTGTAATTCTTTTTCCATTCTTGGCCGGGGATATAAAGTCTCCGGCTTTTTTAAACCAATCAAAAGAGATTTATTAACAATTTAAAAGAAAGGAATAAAATTATGATTACAATGAACATGAACAGTGATGAGATCTTTAAAGAATTGAAAAGAGATTATCAGACTATACTAGATGTAGTTAATAGAGAAATAGATAAAAATAAACATAAAATATTAAAGATTTATCAACAAACGAAGTCTCCAGTTCCGTTTAAGGAGACGAAGATTATTAATGTATCAAGAAATCAATATCGAGCAATTATTGAAGCATGGCCTAATAAAAGAGAATTTTCAAAAGGGACTACCATTTATACTATCGTAAATAATGGAATAACTGGAAAAAAGAATGCTATATTATTCCCATCACTTGATGTTAATTTGAGGAATATTGTAATATTCGAAGCACATTTTATGAGAAGGTATCGCGAAAGATATCTAAAAATAGATAATATTGACTTTGAAAAGATTGTAGATATTTATCTAAGATCTAATTCTGCAATGATTACAACAATAATTCCTGAAGTTCAAAAAGAGGGAGAATGGAATTTAGAAGGAAAATTGAATGATGGAGTTGCCTTAGGAATTTTTCAGAAAGATACAAAATTTTTCCGTTTTATTACATATGTTAGTAATGAAATGTTAAGAGAAAATCAGATACATTTAACTGATGATTCTCCAACAGGACAAATACTTCAAATGTATCAAAAATTAAAACAGGAGGATAGATTTGCTTGGAGTAATGCTGTTTTATCAGCAGGAGGTCTTGAAGGAGTAAATGAATATTTTTAATGGAGGGGATTAATCCCCTTCTTTTTTTCTTAAAATATTATATATGAAATAAAAATATAATTTATTTTTTGTGATAAGTAAATTTTTTTTTATTTTCCGTATATAATTTCCTTAAAGCCTTATATATGTAATAAACTTAAAAAAGAAATTATGGAAGAATATGAAGAATCGTTTAACTTCGGAGAAACAATTGTAGAAGTAGCAAAAGAGAAGCAAAGGACTATGAGTGATGAAGAATATCAAGAGTGGCTTTGTCAGTTAAGTGATGAATTTGCTTTTTTAGATTGAATTTGGAATAGGTTTAGTGGTGATGAAACTACTAAACCTTTAATTTTCTTATATATGTAGTAATAAAAATAAAATTATAAATGTTAACATTAGAAGAAATTTATAATAAGTATTTAACAATGGATCGTATAGAAGACGATCCAATAATAGAAAAATTATTTAACGATTTTTCTCCAAAAAGTAAGGAATTTCTTTCAGCAGAATATATAAATACTGTAATTAATAATCCTTTAATTAATAAACAAGAACTTAAGAAATTATATAAACCGGGAATACCAATTATTCCCATTGATAGGTTTGATTTTTCTATTGTGGATTATCCACCTGTTTTTCTTACACGAGAATTAGAAATTACTGAAGATTTAGGGAAATTAATATTTTCTGAAGTTATCGAAAATAATCCAGATACTTATACTTATAAACAGAAAATTGGTGAGTATGAGTGGGAGTGTACGATAGATCGCTCTATATCTTATTATAAAGTTATTTATAATTATGAAGTTCGTAATAAATATAAAAAATATTATGATGATTATATGAGAACCCAGAAGATATACATATATTATCTTCCTTCTTTTAATATTTTTAATAATAAGCCAATTGTTAGGGAAGTATATAAAGATCAATATAGTAGAGAATTTAAAGATTCTAAAGGAAAACGTATAACAATAGAGTGTAATTATTGTGTAGCGTTTTCAGAGAAGATGCTAGAAGAACAATTTAATGTTTTTAAACGTATTGGAATTAGAAATATGTCAAAGAGAATTACAAAAATGGAAGATAATATAAAGTCCTTGGAAAAAAGAATAGAGGAGCTTAATAAGAGTAAAGATGAGCTTTTAGAGAAGTTTTTCTACGAAGAGGAGAGGTTGAATGAATTATTTAAATTATAATAAAAGAATATGGAAAAGTACTTAGAATTATCAGATGTTATGTTAGTTCCTGATAATCTTAACTCAGGATGGACTAACTCTGGAAAACTTGATTATTTTGTTTTAGATGATCAGGAAGTTACGGGAGTGCCAAAAAGTTTACCTATTTTTACAAGTCCGATGGAAGCTATTGTTGGAGTTGATAATTGGAAAGTATGGCAAGATTCTGGAATTAAGCCTATCCTCCCTAGAACTGTTGAACTTGGAACTAGACTTGAAGCGTGTGGATTTATCTTCTGTGCGTTTAGTCTTCAGGAGGTAAGAGAAAATTTTATAAATATAGATCAAAGAGGTTCAACTCAACAATTTCATATCTGCATCGACTCTGGAAATGGTCATGATGTAGCTCTTATGGAAATTGGACAGAGATTAAAACAGCTCTACGGAAAACAGGTTATCTTGATGGGTGGAAATATAGCTAACCCTAAGACTTACGAAGTGTATAGTGGCGCCGGATTTGATTATGTACGTGTCGGAATATCATCTGGATCTTTAGTTGATCAAGATAAGTATGGGTTTCATTATCCTATGGCATCTATTCTCGGCGCAATTAATTCACTTCGAAAATCAGGAAAAGGTAGACTTCGGGATGTTAAAGTTATTGCAGATGGTGGTATTACTTGTCACTCGGATATCCTAAAAGCTATTGCCCTTGGTGCTGATTATGTAATGATTGGTCGTGAGTTTGCTAAGATCTTGGAAGCATCTGGAACAATTTATAAAAGAACAGTAAAGTCAGATCAGGATATTATCGAAGAAGTTCAGGAGTTAGGAGGTTTAGTTAATATGTCTCCTATCGAATTATCTGAGTTAGATTTAGTTAGACAATACTTCGGAAATACTACCCCTGAGATGCAAGCACTTCGAGCAGGTTATTCAGATGTAAATTCTTGGAGATCGTCAGGAGAAAAGCCCAGAGTAAAAGTATCAGATTCGGAATGGACTTGGGTAGAGATTGGAACTACTTTAAAGGATTGGATACAGGGTCTAAAGGAGTGTATTAATTATGGATTTATGATGTCAAACGCTAAGTCTTGGAAGGAATTTAGAGATAATACTTTAGTTATTAGAGTAAGATGAGTTCAGGTGAAGAGAAAATAGATAAAGATGTATGGGGAGAATATTTGAAATTAGGTTCTCCAGTTCCGATAGTAGCTATTCGAATTCTTGAAAGATATTCGTTAGTAAGTTATAATTGGGATGATTGGAATGATTTTTATACTGATCTTAAAGAACAAATTATTTGGATGAATAATAAATACTTTCAAGATAATCTCCTTAATCCTCCTAAGATAATTTACAAAGAAGCACAACTTATAAAAACTATTAAAGAATCAGTTGAGTTTTATTTCTTTAAAGGACGTAGAATTTATACTGCATCTGAATTAAATATTATCGAATTGATATCTCATTGTGGAAGAAGAGGTATTATGTCTGGAGATATGTGGGAATTTTACAGAAAGGAGTGTATGCCTGTTAAGTTTGATGACCTAACTCACTTTGTTAAATGAAGACATATCTTTTTGTAAAAGAAATATCTGATTTTGATAAATTAGGAAATCCTATATTTTTCAGAGAATTTATGACAATTATTGCATCCTCCGAGAATGAAGCTTGGGAAAAATTTGAAGAACAACTAAGACCTAGATCTCCGAAAAGAAAGAATTATGAACAAGAATTCAAAAGATGGAAAATAACAGAGGAAGATATATTTTAATATTAAAATTGGATATACTTATTTTTACGAGTGAAATGAGCGATTGGTTTCCAATAACACTTAATAATTCTGGAGAGATTACAGATGAAAAACTTAAGGAGATTAAAGAATTTTTTCTATGTAGATGGAAATATAAATATCCACCTATTTTAAAACAAAAAGATTTTATCAAAGAACTTAGGAATACTATATCTGAATCTCGAGTGTTTTATGTTCCTTGGGGAGTTACAGCAGAAATAGTTATATCTAATTGGATTGATTATTTTTATCATAATAAACCAATTTCTCCTGAGATTGAAAAGATTTTTATTAACTCAAAACCTATAGAAAATTTATGGCAACTTTTTTGATAGACTTCGATGGCACTTGTGTTCCTAATCTTCCTGAACCCGGTTTTTCAGAGGTTGATACAGGAGCTGAAAGGGTTTTAAAAAGGATAGTTTCTGCTGGACATAGATTGATTCTTTGGACTTGTCGGAATAATTCTAGAAATAATCCATATAATTATATTGGAGGAAAATTTAGAACTGAAACATCATTAGAAGAAGCTGAGAGATGGTTTCGAGAAAGAGAAATTCCACTGTATTGTGTAAATGATAATCCAGAGGAAGAAGGTGTAATAGGATATGCAAGAAAAGTTTTAGGAGATTTCTTGATAGATGATACAGCTCTTGGAATACCTCTTAGATGGGGTGAAGCCGAGTATGTAAATTTCGATACTGGAGAAATAAAAACTATATATACCTCTTGTGTTGATTGGGAGGCTATTGAAACAATTTTAGAAAGAATGGGAATGTTATAGGAGTTATGGAAGTTTATAAAGTAGAAATAGAGGCGCCGGATATTGATTTTTGTTGGTATTTTATATTTGCTAAATCTAAGGAATCAGCTATTAAAATTTATGAAGAATATTCAAAATTTATTATATTACCGGCGCAAGGTACTGATATTCTAAAACTTGGGGAATATAGAGCCTTCCTAAAGAAATTTGGAAGGTTAATAAGACTCCCTGGAATAACTTCATCGTCAAAGATAGAAGGAATAAAAGTTGATTTAACTGATAGATCCTTTTCTTGGAAAAAGTCTTAAAACCTTACTTTTGAGATAAACCAATAAAATCCAAGAATCATGGAAAAAGAATTAAAACAAAAACAAGGAATTAATTATGTCAGAGAAGATGGAATCTTAAGAATTGGGGTTAAACTTGTAATATCTCCAGAAATTATCGGTTTTCCTGAAATTGAAAGAGAAAAGGAGTACAAAGTTACTAATGTTGAAAAAGTTATAAAATTGGATTCTCCTAAGCCAATTTATTACATAACTCTTGATGGGTTAGGTGAAAGAGTATATACAGATGGAATTTTTTCAATTGTCCCAACAAATTTCAATGTTTATAGATGGAAAGGATATTACATCTTAGCACTCTCTGAAGAACAAGCTCAAAGAATCTGGAATACGTGGATAGATAACTTAGAGATTGTAGCAGCTGATGGAAGACCTAAGATGTATAAGTTTGTAAATAACTTACAAAATCGAGGAGATCAAGAATTATTTCCTAGAATCATCCGACGATTACATTCAGAATATTCATTTCCTTGTATCGTTGAAGACTTAGAATTCGAAAAAGAGCCTGTTTATGTTTATAAATTTCCAGGTTAAAACCAAAAGAAGACTGTGAGAAATCCGGTCTTCTTCTTTTTGCTCTTTACAGCGATTCAGAATCTTAATTAATGGTAAACATATAGATGTGTTTTGTTTGTTAGTATTAGTTTTTAAAGTTTAATAGAAGTCCCTAGTCTGTGAAGATTGGGGATTTTTCTTTTTCTAGGCTTCAAAATCTTATAATTGAATAAAAACATTTAATTATTATAAATTATGGAAAATAAAACAATTAAAGATTTTAGAAGTTTTTATAAGTCTCAGAATCCTTTTAAGATGACTAGTTTTGATGATAAACTTCATAAAATGTCAGAAGCTAGAGGAGGTTATATTAATCCTTATATTCTTGAGGAATCTGAGAGAAATATGTCTCAGTTAGATATTTTTTCTAAACTTATGAGCAAACGTCAAATTTTCTTCGGTACAGATGTAAATTCAGATAGTGCAAATATAGTAGTTTCTCAATTATTATATCTAGATTCTGTAGAAAATGCAGATATTACTATGTATGTGAATAGCCCAGGTGGAGAAGTTTATAGTGGAAATTCAATACTTGACTGTATGGATTTTGTAGAATCAGATATTAGAACTGTTTGTACTGGTTTAGCAGCTTCATTTGGTGCTATGATTTTGATGTGTGGAACTAAAGGTAAGCGTTCAGCACTTAGAAGGGCAACAATAATGTGTCATCAACCGCTCGGTGGGGCAAGTGGTCAAGCAAGTATGATAGAAATTGAATGTAAAGAAATCTTGAGGCTAAAAAAAGATCTTTATGAAACTATCGTAGAGCAGACAGGAAAAACTTATGAAGAGGTTGAAAAACTTTGTGATAGAGATAGTTGGATGACTGCACAGGAAGCATTAGATTTTGGAATTATTGACGAAATCATTAGAAAGAAATAATAATCAAGAGAGTTGTTTGGAATTTCCAGGCAGCTCTTTTTATCTTCTTATTATGGAAAAGAATAATATAATAAATATTTTGTCAGATCCTGAAGTTTCAATGGATCAAAAATTTCATGAATATTGTAAGTTTTATCAAGAGTATATCACAACACCATTTAATGATTATCTTGAGCCTATAATTTCTGACGCAGTTCAGGAATTTTATCCAGAGTTTCATATTTTTCGAACTGTTTTTTGTTTAACGGGAGGAAAGTTTGATTATAAGATCTCTTTCACCAGACTTAAGGAGATATATAGATATTTTTCAAGTAAATATTCTTTTGGTGGTAGAGAAATAGAAACGGAGGTCAAAACATTCAAACATGATTTTACAAGAAACCTAGAAAAGAGTTTTAAAACTCTTTTGAGTAATCCTTTTATAAGTGATGGGAATGATGCAAGAGTAAATATCTCCGGGTTAGATAGCTTTTATAAAGGAAGTCTACCTTATGGACATAATTACACTACTTTTGAAAATAATGATGAATTTCCTTTACCACCTGAGAGAGATTGGAGGATCAAGGTTTTAGATATTTCGCTGTTTTCTTCCGGCCGTTTTGTAATTACTCCATATTTAACGAATTATATTATACATGATAATGAAGGATAATGAGTTTTTATTAAAAGTCTTATGTTCTGGATTAGATTTAAATAAAAAGTTTAGACAATATTGTAAGGTTCGATGGGAAAATAATACGGCCGAACTTATAACAGCGGATCCTAAGATAATTGAAGAGTTTTATCCTGAATTTTCTGAGCTATATGATTATTTCTTTAGTTTAGGAGAAGTAAAAGAACCGACACATCCAATTAATGAGAAATATCTTAATGTTTCGAGGATGCTATCATTAAAGAAAGACCTAGAAGAATTAGTTATGCCTTTTGGATTTATTTCAGGAAGTTCGATTTCTAAAAAGTTTATAGAGATTGTTAATATATCTAAATCATCTATAATAACTAACTTTTATACTAAAGATTATTTAATAACATCCTTTAGAAAAGCTTGGAAAGAAGTTGGAGTTAATAGGAATGAATTTTGGGAAGGTGATTTATTTTATATGTCAGGTGGTAAAATATGTTTAGTATTAGTAGATCTAGATAATAATAGATATATAGCAGTTAGTAGTAATTATGATTAGTTATATTTCAATTTATACTTCGGATGTAAAAAAAGGATTACAGTTGTATGAAAAATGTTTGAAAGTAAATCCAGAAAAACCACCTTTGTATGGAAAAGACCTAGAAATTTTAATTCCTTGGGCTGATTGGAATAATTATACTAATATTCTTTTTCCAACTCTCGGAGAACTTAGGTCTCTTGAAATTAAAGAGTATTTATGGGAGACAGATCAGAAATTAGAAATTTTATCTTCTAAAGCAATGGAAGGATTATATAAATCTAAGTATTTTGATCTCTTAGGTAATTTTATTGGAGTAAATCAACAGAATGAGTTTTGGTTTTTTGATGGAAATAATAGATTAAGAGATGTTTTTTCTATTCGTTTCAGTGATATTGGTACTGGTATTGTTATGGGTTATTCTTTAATGAATTATTTTGAATTAGGTTATGTTGTAGAAAAAGAAATATTCTATAGAAGATTTATAAATAGTGATCCAAAAAGATTTGAATCCCTTAATAATGTAATTAAAAAATATGAGAATTATGAACGAACAAGAAATGGACTTTAGAATAAATTGTATTTTAGCTAGAGCTAGAAACATAATTTATTATAGAAGAATTGATAATCGTCCTAGATGTCAATATATTCACACAGTACGAGGACTTAGACAAGATACTAGAACTTTATCTCTAAGTCTTCCTGATACTGAAAAATATAAAGATATTAAGGAATTATTTGGAAGGATAGTAAGAACAATTCCTCCAAAAGTAAAATCGGAAGAGTGTGAGGAGGTTATTATGAAGGTAGCAGAGATCCTTATGACTCCCGAAGAAATTCAGCAACTTCCAGTATTACCAATTTCAGAAGAACAAGTTTTCGATGAGTGAAAGTACTAATATTGAACAACTTAAAACTTTACTCTCGATTTTAAATAATGAGGGTTGGTGTATTCAAACTAAATTCGAAGCTTTTATTGGTTATCCTAGAAAATCTGAGATCTTAGATATTATTGATGATTCACCTTATTCTAGTTTTATAGATATTTTTTATCAGTATGGAGAAGAGTTGTGTAGAAGCATTAATTATGATGTTTTATATGCAGCCTATGATCTTAAGAGAACTTTAGGGTCAAAAGAGTATAAGGAATATGTTAAATCTATACGGAAATGTATTGAAGTTATAGTAACTGACTATAAAATTAGTAATATTGTTGCTTCCGTTAATCCTGTATTAAGAGATCCTCGTGAAAATTTACAAGGTTATTTTGGAACTATAAGAATATCTTCAGTTGATAAAATATTCTTAAATGGGATGAAACCTCAACTTGGGATCGGTTTTTCTGATTATATTGATTTCCTTAAAGTAATATTTCGGAAAGATTGGAAGTTTGTAATAGATGGTAATAAAGATAAATTATTCATATATAAAAGAACAGTATGACTAGTAGTAAAAGAAAAAAAGAAAGACGTCATCAAAGATATCTTAGAAACGTTAGAAAAGAAGTAGAGTATAAAAAAGAAGCTTGGGAATCTGGAAAATTAATTGAAGAAAATCATAACCAAGGACCATATTCTGCTGGTTATAGTATTGAACTTGGAGATAGATTGTATAATATTATTCAGTCTTACAAGGAACAAGCTTATCAAAATCCAGAGTGTCCAGGTGGAGATAATGATTTTATGTTGAAGAAATTTAGAATGTATAGAATGAAAATTCGAGATTTCATTTTACATTACAATCCTGACATCCCAAAGACTAATGCATATGAATATTTGAAATCAGCAATAGAAGCTTATTGGGATCGACCAGAAAAACTACTTTTACTATTATGATAACATTAGAAAAATTAATTTTTACAAAAGAATTGATTATCTCAGTATCAATTGAAAAATCAATTGTTTTAGAAGAAAGATATCGATTTTATCCAGAATATACAAAAAAGTTCCTTGGGTTTATCAAATGTCGTCAAAAGAATTATATGAGAGATATGATTTACTCACAAGAATCTAGAAAATATGAAAATATTGAACCGGGACAATCTATAAGACTTCCAAATTCAGTATTTTATTGTGGTGTTAAGGATGGAATAATAGGAGAAGATATGTATTCTGATGGATCTTATAAAGTATATAGACTTCCATATATTATAATTTACTATAAAATCGATATGTATGGGAATAATATAAGAAGAAAAGAATATACATTTAAAACAGAAAAAGAATTAAATGAGTTTCTTAATCTATTATATGAAAAGGGTCTACTTACTGATAAGGATTTATTTTATGATAGAACTTCAAGTAAATTAATAAAAAATGTTAAATTATGATGAAAATAGGAAGATTATTTAACGACTTACCCTCAATTAAAGATTATAGAGTTACAAAGATAGAAATAAATCCAGAATCATTAAAACTTGAAGATCATAAGTTCTACTTTGTTTATGAAGAAAAGTACACAACAGAGAAAAAAGTTTTTGGATTCTTTAAGAAAACAGAAACACATTCTAAGATGCATAATAATGTAGTGGTTACTGGAGGAAGTTCGGACACCGAAATAGTAAAGAATTTTAATTATCTTAAATGTATTCCAGGAAAAACAATTCTTGATCTTTACAGTTATACTAATATTTCAGGAGAATGTTTGATTTCAGAGTCTCAAAATCAGGATGGTTCATATGATTTAGTAAGACTTCCATATGTCAAATTAACTTTTACATATATCGGAGATAAGTCTCAATATTATCATATAACAAATATAGTTTCATTTAGTAACAGTGATGATATAACAAAGCTTTTGAAAGATTTAGTAGATGATAATTTAATATCTGATGAATTATTTCAAGATAAAGAGACTACAGGGTTAATTACAGATGTTTATAAATATATTAAAAATTATATAAGAAATGGTAAATGATGATATTCTTATAAAATTCGCCAGAAAAAGAGGTTTTTCTAAGACTTGGCCAGATCAAGTTAATAAAATGAAGTCCAGAATGACAGAAATGAAACTTGGATTTCCAGGAATAGGAAATGATCATCTTAGTCTTATGGAATATCAAAATCTAAAACCTGGTGAGATATTTATATATGATCCTTATGTAGAATCAGGTGCAATTGGAGATGAAGCTCCTTTGATGTTAAAGATTTTAGATAATGGATTGTGTTATATAGAAGGTATTGGAGTTGGTTTAGATAGTCAAAGAGATCCAGAACGTATAAAGTTTAGATGGAGAGATACAATTCAGCTTCCACCACTTCCACCGGAATTTTTAGTATTTAGAGTAGATCCAAGACCAACTTTAAATGGAGGTCCAGGGTATTACTATTTTTACAAATCTTATCGAGATTTTAGATACTAATGGAAAATAAAAGAATTACTAAGATTTTCGAAAATATATGTAAAGAGCTAGGGAAAGGGTCATTTCAATATTATTCTACAGTTGTTAAGACTCATTATCTACAACTAACTGGAGTAAGAATTCCAACAGTATTCTTAATTCATTCTGATGAGATAGGACCTGATGCTTCTAAAGTACCTATGTATATAATTAGAACTGAACCAGAAGGTGAACTTCCAACTGAAGAACTTATCACTATATCCTATGAAGATATTGAGAATTATATATATCGTTACTTAGCAGCATTATGATAAATCTGAAGAATATAGTTAAAGAAATATCAGATGTTTTTGGAGATCCTTTGTACGTTGCTAATGATTATCCTGATCAAATAACTTTAGTATATTCATCTATGGTTTTATTTGAACTGAAAAGAGAATCTTCAGATATTATCGAATATACTATAATTTATTTAGGTACCGGTGAATATAAAATGAAGAAAATAAAAACAACAACTGAAAAGGTGATCCTAGATTCGATTCTTAATTCAGTTGCTGAAGGACTATAAAAATAATAAGAGAGGTCTTGACTAATTAAAAGTCAAGTTAAATCCTCTCTTATTTTCTTTTTTATCCCATTACAATAGATGTATGAGCTACTTCTTTTTCTTTATACTTTACTGTATTTTCTACAAATGTTTCCAACTCTTTCCGATAAGCATTTTCTGCTTTTAGTATCATTCTTCCTCGTTGAATTCCTTCTGAATAAACTAAACGTTTAGCTTTAGATTCAGCGATACGTCTTCCTTTTGTCTCATCGAATTTATCATCTTTGTGACAACGGGCAACTGTTATAACTTCGAAAGGTTCTAAGAATCTCTCTTCCCCTTCCCATGTAAATCGGAAATTGTTTTGACCAGACTTTCTATCGTCTAATTTTGCAGTCATAACACAAGTTACTGTTCTTCTTTTTTCGCTCACATAAAACTTTGTAGATAAAAATCTTACTTTCATAATTGTTTAATTTTTTTTATTAATACATTTATAAGGAACTCGGGGTTAGTACTTTAAAGTAAACTCTCCATGTCATTTTACAAATTTCCATACTCTAAGTTTCACTCCAAATTTCTTAGCTCTTCTGATATAATGTTGTATTATTTTTCTTTCATCATAGACCCTACATCCATAACGTTCTTTTGCTAAGTTTTTATTACTTATTATTCCTCGTTTATCCCCGAAAGTCATGATTAATCCTCTATTACAAATCTTAATTGCATTATCAAAACATTTCATTGGAGTATTAAATGGATCTAGATCTACAACGTCAAATTCATATTCTTTCTCATATAATACCTTAACAAGATCTTCAGCAGGAAAATGTAATTTAGCTGGATAATCTTTATTTATATCATTTGTTAATACTACTCTTCTTTTTTCATACTTTGTCCAAAATGGCTTACTCCCCGAATAAGCGTCTAAGATAGTCATTACTCTATCTTCTTTTTCAAGATATTTTAAGAATTTATCGTTAAGATTATATTTTTCTTCTATATGACCCTTATTATAAGTTCCATTTTCTGTTCTAAACTTAACACATCTATTTCTAACGGATGTTTCAGTTCTAGATATAGATTTAGCGATTAATCCATAAGGTATTCCTAGGTCATTAAGTTTCATAATATATGATAACTCAGAGTGGGTGTATTTATCATTTCTTTTCCTCTTCTCAAATAATACTGGAAGTTCTTTGATAGATTTCCCACTAATTTTACCTTCTTTTAGATTTTTTAATACTTCATTTTCGAAAATTTGTTCTAATCTTTCCATTCTTTTAGGTTTTTATTTCAAGTATAAGATTCTCAGGCCAAAAAAAATAAGCCCGATCTTCGCAGACCAGACTTATTGACTAAAGCAATTTTCATTAACAATAATTTCCATATATAAGGTTTTTAAGGGAAATGTACATAAGAAAGATATAAAACTCTAATAGCCTTAACTATGATCAAAGAAAATTAAAATGAGAATAAAAAATTTAAGATTAAAAAATTTTTTCGCATGTAAAGAAGAAATATCAATAGGATTTTCTCCGACTGGACTTACAGAGTTAATAAGCAGTGATGTTGATTACAAAGTAGATATATCCTTAGATGAATTTCTCAAAGGAATTGGTAAATTTTTACTGAAAAAAGTTAGTAAAGTAGATTTTAGACCATATGATCCTATAGAACCTATTGAGATGTCTATAACTCTTTGTTCTGAAGATTATGATATAGGATATAGTGTTATCTTTACGTTAGATGAGTTTATATCTGAATCCCTTGTTGTAGATCAAAAATTAGCTGTATATGTAGATCAATATGAAATAAGTATAGGAGCAGGATTTAAAGGAACTGGGGAGGATGAAGAAATTTTATTAAATTTATATGAAGTTTATAAATCAACAAAATTTATTACTTCTTTTATTTCTAATTTATCCTATGACTATCCTAATATATCTTATGGAATAGGTAAGTTTTTTGAAAAAGATTTAATAATAGCTGATTCAGGTGAAGGACTTAAATGGGGTATTGATCCATTTATTGAAAAACTCATGAAATATCCTGAATCAGTTCAAGAGAAAGTAAGAAATATTATTCCTGATTTAGGTTTTGGAATAAATAAAATAACTGAAGACTGGAGGATAATAACAGATCATGATCCAACTGGATTATTAAGTATAATTGATCATGGATCAGGATTTAGAATTCTTATGTATATGCTTCCTATAATATTTAGTATTATAGAGGATCCTGAAGAAAGGTGTTTATTTATAACATCAATGTCGGGTCTTCATCCAACTCTTAAAAGGGGTTTGATAGAAAATATTAGATGTGAACTAGGAAATAAAAACTCACAAATATTATATAGATTATGAAATTATTAGAAAAAGGAAACAGAATTACATTGTTTGAAGGTGGTATTGTAGTAGATGAAAATTTATTAAAATATAAAAATCTAGTAAAAGATACAACCGAAAAAGTAACTTTAAGTTCAAAGGAAGACCTTAAGGAATCTGAAGTAAATATAAATTTTAATAGAATAGTAAATACAGATCCTGATTCAATAACTCCAGGACAATTTCTTTTCTTAGAAGGTGAGAAAGAAATAGAAGCTACAGATAAAATTCTAAAAGGTTTATCTAGAGTTAAGGAATTTCTTGGAGACTCAAATGCTAGGAAATTTAATATATCAATTTCAGAAAAGCTATTAAAAATTCTGAAGGAAAATAATTCTTTAATCTCAGGTAGAATTCGGAATCAAATTTTCGTAAATAATAATGATGATTCTGTTAAATATGTTAATACTAATATGAATTCTTCGGGGAATAAGAAAGAGAAGAAAGGTTTCTTAGAAAAATTATTTGGAAAGAGAAAAAAGACAATTACTGAGGATAAGATAGAGGAACCGAAAAAGCTGTATGAAATAAATGTAATAGAATTGTTTGATCAAGTTAAGATATTAGCTGGAAAAGAAAAAGAGTTTAAAGAACGTACTGAAGCTTATATGAGCTTAATTCATAAAGCTACTGTATTAAATCAACAAGCTCAACTCGAAAAATTAATTTCAGAATTAGTTATACATATTTATGAATCAGTTCTAGCAGTTTCTGGAATTAATCATTATATTACAATGTCGGATCTAGTAACTCTTCAGAAAAAATGTGAAAAACAACTTGATATTGATTATATTAAGAATTTCACAAGAGTAATTCCAGATTCAGTTGCTGAAAAGAAAGTACTGGCAGATAATTTACAAGTATTTGATAACTACGTAATTCTGTACTATGATCCTACCGGAAAATCATTCAGTTTAACAGAATATGAAAAAGCTGAAGAGGAGAGAATTAAAAAGGATCCAATTCTATTTGGTGTTATTAAAGATTCGGATAAATTATATTATATTGATTCCTGGATAGATGATCTTTGTGATTTAACATGGGATCAAGTAGTAGAGAAATTAAGTGAAGATAAAACACTATGATTGAAGATAAAGAATCTTTGCAGAAAAGTTATAATATGTTTTTTGATGAACTTCCAGAGGATGTTAAAGAAGTTCTTGGAGAAATGGGTTTATCTGAAAAGACAGCTATGCCAGAACTTTTGAAGTGGCATAAGAGATACTTACGTCTTAGTGCTCTTTATAGTTCTATGAAAGAATCTAAATTACCCTTAATGAATGGAACTTATATGCTTGTGTCGAAACGATTAGCATTTGTAAGATCCATTTGGGGTATTTATTATGATATCTTGGATGGCATCTCTCATAATGATCCTACTTTGTCAAAAGAGTTATTAAGATTAAAACAAGAAAAGAGAAAAAAATGAGTTGTAGATTACTTGAAAAATACTTTGCAGAAAAACATGGAAGTAGTATTGACAAGAGTTTTAGAGGAATACCTATTGGAATGAGTCTATATGATTCATTGAATTTCGTGTATGGATCCCTTAGAATATCTACTTATGACAGTTCTTGTTTAATTATAATTAATGATAGTCGAGTTGATGAAGAAGAGAGATCTTTTACTTGGAGTAGAGTTTCACATAAATCTGTTGGTGAACTTATAACTAATGGAATTTATGAAGGTGATATTTTAATCCATGAAGATTATCCAAAGTATCTTTTCGAACTTCAATATATTAATGGAGGATGGAAACCTTGTGTAGTTTATGGAAGTGAAGGAACTCCAGAATTAGGTGGTTTTCCTGGAGATCTTAGAGAATATGAGGTTCATTCATGGAAATATGAACATCACCTTTGGTATGCAGATTCCTCAATGGAAGTTAAGAAGCCTAGAGAAGATCTTATTTTCTTAGGGTCTATTGAAAAAGATACTGATAATCTTTATTTAACCCCAGGAGATGATGGAATATTTAGAGACTATTTAAATATATTTTTTGAATCTGATATGGGTGATTATGGAAAGATAATTATTACAGAAACCATTTTTGCAGAAAATAATTTTATCACTTATACTTATTCAGAGAAAACTATTAAAGATGCGATAGAATGGAACTCAGTAGTTGGAGATTTGCTTAGAAAAAGAAAATTAATAAGTTTTTAAAAAGCCTATGGAATATTTATTTATAACTGTTGTAATACTGTTAATAACAGTATTTATACTTGTTAAAGTTAAAAATCGATTGAAAAAAGATAAGCCAAATATATTTTTCGTCTTACCTTCAGTTATGGCTATATTTATTGTATTTTTTGCATTTACTTTAAATAAGCCAGTAGATACAAAACTAGTTGAATACTCAGCTAGGTATATAAAACATTACAGTAATTGGATAGAAAAAGTAGATGGAAAAGATGTTACTCATGAAGATGTTTATTACCTAGTTTATGATGATTTTGATACTGGTGAAGAAGTAGAGATTGAAATTTCGAAAAATACTTTTATGTATTTTCAAGGATTATGGAAAAACAAGGAAGATATCATACATCCACAGAATAAGAGTTGGCATATGTGTAGATCTAAGTGGAATAGTAATCCTGAAACTGCATTAATATTCTCAAAACCAGTTAATTACTATAACTACATGAATAATATCTTACCGATCTATAAGTTATATGATGTAGATATATCAGAAGCTTTGAAGAAAAGATTATTTATGAGATATAGTATTGGTAGAGTTGTAAATTCAGATAATATTTTAGAACCTAGACAAAATTTCGTATATGGTATCAATATTCCTGATTCTCTAGAAAGAAAAATTGGTTATATATGTTCCCTTGATCCTATGTTCAGACCTATTCTTTTAGTTTGGCAAAATAGCTATAAGAATAAAACAGAACTTCAAAGATCATTCTGGTCTGGAGGAAAAGAAAATGAAGCAATATTTTGTATAGGTATTGATGAAAATGATACTATAACTTGGTCTGGATCTTTTAGTTGGGATAGAGATAAGAAGTTTGAAAAATATATTTTGGAAAAATCTCTTAAGCCTGGAACAAAGTTAAACATAGAAAATTATTCAGATTGTTTACTTAGTGAATATCAAAAAGATTATTGGAATCATATTGAATTGGATTCTTATAATTTCATTCAAATACCTTTTATAAATTTAATTACTATAATTATATCTGGATTTATAGTAATTCTTAATCTAGCAACTATAGTAAGAGTGTATAGAAAAGCCGAACAATAATAATTATTTACTACCTTGGAGAAAATAAATCTTCCAGGGTAGTTTATTTTCCTTATATGTGATTAAAACAATAAACGATTATGAAGAAAAATGATTATGAAAAAGCAGTTGAATTATTAAAAGAAATAGTTCAAGATTGTAAATTCAAGGAAAAAATCTATCTAGTTGGTGGATGTGTCAGAGATTTAGTTCTAGGAAAAACTCCAAAGGATATAGACCTGTGTATTGATTATCCAGAGGGAACAGATCTCTTTATAGATTTTCTAAAAACAAAGCCTGAATGTTCTGGTTTTGTTACTTATAATAGATTTAAAACGGGAAAATTTTCATTAGACATAGGAACCAATGAAAAGATAGATATAGAATGTGTTGTGCCTAGAATTGAAACTTATAATCAGGGACCAAGAAGACCAGATACAGTACAGCAAACTAATATCACTGAAGATGCTTTTAGACGTGATTTTTGTTGTAACGCATTGTATAAAAATTTATTAACTGGAGAAGTATTAGATCCAACGGGGAAAGGCTTAGATGATTGTAAGAATAGAGTCTTAAGAACACCTCTTGATCCTGAACAGACTTTTAAAGATGATCCTCTTAGAATGTTAAGAGCAATCAGATTTGCCTGTACTAAAATGTTTACTATTTCTGAGGAAACATACTCTAAGATTGATAATATTCCAGAATATTCAGCTCTTAGTATGGAAAGGATTAGAGATGAATTTACTAAGATTCTAATGTCAAAGAATGCAGTACGGGGAATTATAGAATTAATTGGAAAATGTCTTATGTGGAGAATTTCTAAGATTTTTCAATTAAATATCGGTTTCGTACAGAATAATAAGTATCATGATAAAACTTGGGGCGAACATTCTCTTGCTGTATTGGGTCATGTAATTCAAGGCGGAGCAAATCTTGAACTTAGGTTAGCAGCCCTCTTTCATGATGTTTCTAAACCAATATGTTATCAAGTAAAAGAAGATGGATCATTTTCATTTCATGGACATGATAAAGAGTCAGCAAAAGAAACAAGAGAAATCCTAACTAATCTTAAATACCCAGGAGAAGTAATTGATAAAGTCGTTTTCTTAGTTGAAAATCATATGTGTATTAAACAGCTATATGACTATTCTCGGGGATTATATACAGGAAAACCAAAGAAAACTCGTCAACTTATCAGACTTCTTGGAGATAACTTGACGGATGAAATGAAGTTAATTGAAGCTGATAATATGAACCATAAACCTTGTTGGAATATGCCAGGTCAAACTGAATCATTTCTCTCCGAAGTTGAAAGAATAAAAAATCTTCAACCTACTGCAAATTTCACAGTTCCAGTTACAGGAGAGTGTATAATGACAGAATTTAGATTAGCTCCTGGAAAAATAGTTGGAGAGATAAAACAAATTCTTCAAGATTATTTCGATGAAGATCCGGGACTATCAACACCGGCTGATTTATTAGAAAAATATAAAGAGGAGTTTAGCGGCGGAAGTTTATGGTTTGTTAAAGAAGGAGATAAGTATTTATGTTTTTCTAAGGAACCAAAGAAAAATGAATATGGATACTGGAACACCCCAGAGTATGAAAAACTTGAGATAGATCCTTCTGAGGTAGTTATAACAGATATATCCGCCGCTTCTGATCACTTTATATATGTTCCGGCCGTATTTTGTCCCAGAGTATGGAGAAAGAAAGCCAGACAATTAAAGGCTCGAGAAATTATGAAGGAGGTAATAAATAAAGTATTCGAACTACCTCAAGAATTCAGAGAAGATTTTAAAAACTTAGAATTGAGATTAGATAATGCCCCAGATGTATATGCTAGGGTGAAGTGGAACGATAATACTATAGAAGAATGGATGTAAAAGTTTATCAATGTGTTATACAAAATGTATTCACAGTATATTATACAGTACTTACAGAATCAAATTCTACAGAAAAAATTACAATACCTTATGTAGATTATGGTAGATTCGAAGTGTTTGCAGAACCTGGATTTAGTTTTGAAATTGTACAGGACGAAGTAAAATTAAAACCATACTTAGAAAAATTCGAAAAAGAAAGACCAATACAATTAATGGATTTCTCTAAAGTAGGATTAGTTTTAGCATCCTCAATTGACCGTCCAAAAATTTCAAATCTTAATTCTATGTCAAAAAGACTTTATAAAGATCCAATGATACAACTTTCATTTATAATGGAAGTAGAATCGTTGAATAAACAACCAGGAACCCGATTAATCAGGGAGTACGAATTAAACTCATTTACTAGAAAGGATATTCTGACTTCTGTGGTTCCTATCCCTGAAAAGAAATTTAAAACTGTAACAGGATTTCTAAAAACTATAATCTTTCGAAATTATCTTATAGATACTGGAAAAATTACTGGAGAACCAAAAATAAATTTAAAATGGGGAAAGTAAGTATGTTATTAAGTTATATAAATTTTAAAGGAGCAAAATACACTTACTTAGAAATTTCTTCTTCAAATAAAGAAGATTTATTATATACTTTTCCATTTTTACGCTCAAGATATATTTTATCTAGGAATAATTATAAAAATCTTTTTGATAAAACTTATGTGTTAAAATTTTTTGAAGGAATTCAATTAGAAAAGGATGTACGTCTAGCTTCTTTATCTGAGGTATTTTTATATTTTGTTACAGAAGGGTATATCTGTAAAAAACTTTCTAATAGAAAAATAATAAATATACTAAATCGAGAGAAAAAATTAATTTATACAGATTCAAGATTAGATATTGTAAATAGAAATAATAGCATTTGTTGTAGGAAAGAATATTTACCTGAAGTTTCTTTATTTGAACTATTGAAAAATCTAAAGGTAGTAGATAGAGAATTTTGTTGTAAATCACCTGAATTTGTTATAAATCTTCTCTATCGAAACTATCTAATTGATAAAGGAATTATTAATGAACCGAGAATAATTTAATATGAAACCAGAAGAATTAGTAAAGAAAACAAAATTAGACCGAATTACTGGAACTAGATCTGTAACGCGTAAAGATGGGTATATGTTTGTAGAACTTTCAGAAGGAGATAAGAAAGACTTAGAAACTATTGATAATCTAACAGGGAAAACACTTTATATAGTAGAACATGGTGCATCTCAAGTTATGGATCTCTTTGAAGAAGGAAATTCTCAAGTAGTCATAGATGATTCTACTGGAAAAACAGGTTTAGCTGTAAATGTTATTGATATTTCTGGAGATTTTATGTTATATCAAGTAAAAGATACAAATAAACCAGATACTTTTAGATGGTGGAATACTAAGGTTTATATAGATGCCAAACGAGTCGATCTTCCATTTCTTAAAACACCGACCTTAGGAAAAGAATCAAGGATTTATATAGTTGTAACTGAAGATTATGAGATTTATAAGTTTCCGAAGTTAATGTATCCAAATCCTATAAAAGATTTCTTTAAGTGGTTGAAGAAGAAAAAGAAAATTTCGATAAAAGTAAAATCAATATATGATCGAAATGAATCCTTCGAGAATTGTTTGGGGTGGGTCCCAAAAAGAAATATTAAAGGAGAAGGAGAAATTCTTGAGTACATAAAAGAACTTGAAGGTGATACTAGTTGGAGAAGTTGGTGTAGTGATTGGGCTAACAAATTTAAAAACATAAAAGATATAACTATTACTCAAGAAGATATTAATGATTATATCTCTGAAGCAAAAAATAGATATAAAATTTACCGATGATTTCCTTAATAATGTGATGATAAACATAATAAAAATTAAACAAATAGAAAAATGAAAGATTCATCAAAATTTGAATTATCCCAAGAGTTAAAAAAGTTTTTCGAGAGAGCTCATGAAGAAGTAGTTTCGTTTATGGGAAAAGAAATATCACTAGATCATATAGTTTCTCAGATAGTTATAACTTATCTAGATAATGAAGGTGATATTCCAGAACTAAGAGATTACCTAAAAGATCTGTTTATCGGAAAACCTAGTACAGAAGAAGATCTTAGAGAGTTTGTAATGGATGTAATGGCCGAAATTAGAGAAGACAATAAATTCACAGCGCCTTCTGAATTGTATACTGGCGCTGATTCGATTGTCTTGTCTCCGGCCGTTAATTATATCTTGGATAAACTGACAGATATAAATTTAAAATCTGAGATGACTGATGATATTGATACACTAGCTTTCCTTATGTGTTCACTCCCAGAAGCAGAGTTCAGTAAGATTGCTAAGTATCTTGTAAATGAATTAGACGCCGATGCAAGAGACCTCACGAGTTTATTTTGGAAGATAAATGACTTCGATACGAAACTTGGAATAAAAGACCAAGAAGATAATTGTGAGGAAAATAACGGCGGCGAACTTAAAGAAAAAACTCTCGATTATAACCAAGGCGACGAAGACTCTGAAAAACGTCGCGAAGAGGAAGATCGAGAATTTGAAATGGCTGGACAAGGAAGTAATGAGCCTCTAGTTTCAGGTGATCCTAATTCAACTACACCATTCTTAGATCAATACTCAACCAATTTATCTAAACAATGTAGATCTGGACAATTTGATCCAGTTATTGGAAGAGAAAAAGAAATCTCACAAGTTATTGAAATATTATCTTGTAGAAAAAAAAGTAACTGTGTATTACTTGGATCCCCTGGAATTGGTAAAACGAGTGTAGTTGTGGGATTAACACAAGCAATAGAATCTGGAAATGTACCACGCGAATTAAAAGGAAAAGAAGTTCGTATCTTAGATATCATGGGAATGGTCAGTGGATCTACCTTTAGAGGAGATTTTGAAAAGAAGCTTCTTGAGTCTCTAAGAGAGCTTGTAGAACATCCAGAAATAATCGTATTTATAGATGAAATGCATCAAATTTTTGGGGCTGGATCCAATACGCCCGGATCAGGCGATGCAAGTAGTTTACTTAAACCTTATTTAAGCGGAACTGCAGGAAAAATAACAGTTATAGCAGCAACGACCGATGATGAATATCGAAAATTCATAGAAAAAGATGGAGCTCTTAAAAGAAGATTTCAAGAGGTTCAAGTAGAGGAACCTACTCTAGAAGAGACGAAAATTATCTTGGAAAAAACGGCTCCTAAATATGAAGAGTATCATAGAGTTAAATATACTCCGGAAGCCATAGAAGCTTGTGTTAATTGGAGTAATTTATATATTAATGATAGAAATCATCCAGACAAAGATATTGATATTATTGATATAGCGGGATCTCTTACTAAGCTTAAGAAAGATATAGATACTAGTTCTATTGATAATCTTGAAAAAGCAATTGATAATATTGTTAAAGAAAAAATTGAGTTAGTAGAAAAGCAAGATTTTGATGAAGCTCAAAAGAGAAGAGATACCGAATTATTATTGAAAGAAGAGCTTAAAAAGGAAAAATCTAAGATTGATCAAGAATTTAATGATCCTTCTGGTTGGTCTAAAGTAACTGTAGATGAAATAGCTTCGGTAATTTCTAAAATGTCAAAAATTCCTATTGATAAGATTCGTAGTACTTCTCGAGAAAAACTTAGAGAAATGAGAAAAACAATGGAAGCGAAGGTAATAGGACAGAATGAAGCAGTTGAAAAGTTATCTATAGCACTTAATCGTCAGTTCCTTGGATTGAAAGATAAAAATAAACCAGTATCTTTCTTATTTACAGGATCAACTGGAACTGGAAAAAGTTATTTAACAAAAATATTAAATGAATCACTATTTTCAAATCCTAAGAACTTAATTAGAGTTGATTGTAGCTTATTTACTCAAGAAACTAGTGCAAATTCTTTAATAGGAGCACAAAGTGGATACGTAGGATATGGAGATAAAACAGTATTTCATGATGTTAGGAAAAGACCATTTAGTGTGATTCTTTTTGATGAAATTGAAAAGATGCATGAAAATGTAATTAATACTGTATTTCTCCCTATTTTAGATGAAGGTCAGATTACTTTATCGGACGGAAGCTTAGTATCATTTAAGAACTCGATCGTGATTTTTACATCGAATATTGGAACACGAGAGATTAGCAACAAGACAAATCTTGGATTTTCTAAAGTATCTGGAATAGAAAGTGATAAAGAAGATGAAAGCATTGTTATGAAAGCTATTAAGAAGAAATTCAGACCAGAACTTATAAATCGATTAAGTGATATTATATTTTTCAGATCACTTGATAAAAATAATCTTTATAAAATATTTGATCTTGAATTAGAAAAACTTAAAGATAGACTTTCAGAGAATGAATATACTTTAGAGGTTTCTAATAAGATGAAAGAATATGTAGTGTCTCAATGTGATCTTGCTTATGGAGCTAGAGATCTTCAAAGAGAGATTGTGAAGAATATAGAAAATCCAATCTCTAATGAACTTGTATATTCTGATTCTATTGGAAAAAATATTGTAGTAGATATTGATGAAAGTAATAAATCAATTGTAAAATTTAATACAACAATAGAGTTTGATATCAAGAAAGAAGAAAAAGGTAATATCTTGAGATAATAAATAAAATAATAAGACTTAGGTGTGAAATCCTAAGTCTTTATTTTGCTTTCCTGAAAATCCAAAAACCTACTAATCTATGAAAGAACATTAGAAAAATTTATAAATAAAATTATAAATCGATCTAGTGTTCTTTTGTTTTCTAACATTTTAGGTTTATTAGGGAAAAGTAGGAATAGTAGAGATCCGGAAACTTTATTATCTTCGAAATTCCCTTCTTGTAAAATCTAAAATGTAAATAATAATTAAACTATTAAAAAATGTTAGACGACCTATTAGACACAGAAAACAGAGCTATAGAATCCTCTGTATCACAGGATAAGGTGAATAATAGTAACCTAATAGGAAGATGGAGACTGTTACTTATGTATTTTCTGAAGATAAGAAAACTCTATTAGGTGCTTACTTTAATGATTTAAATAAAATGAGTGAAAGATTTAAATTTAGTAAAACGTCTATTCAGAGTCATATAAAATCAGGAAAACCTCTTAAAACGGGAGAATATATTTTAAAAGGACCAGAAGCAGTTAAGTTAGTTCTTAGTCTAGAACACGGTACTGCAGGAGATTACAAACCAGAAGACAATAAAAATAACACAGAATCCGCTTAAAAATCTTATATATGAAAAATAAATAAGAAAACTATGAAAAAGATATTAGGATTTATCGCAATTATTCTCGGTTTAATAGGATGTTTAGTAGCCTGGATGAAGGAGAATAAAAGAAATTGCTACAAAGAGGCGGGTTTAATTGATAATGAAGAAGTTATTAATGATGACTTTCCTCCTGTAAATGAATAGAAAAATAATAAGAACTTAGAGTAAAATCTAGGTTCTTTTTTTTATTTGTATCAGAGAAGAAAAAATAAAACTACAGGATTTCTCTTGTAGTTTAGAATTATTTATATTTTTTAAATTACGTGGCGGTGATCGTTACAGTAAATCGCATAGTTTACAAATCTATAATTTAGTAGTAACTAATAACATGAGCCGCCACGTATTTAAATTTAAAGTTCGGAGATCAATGCAGTATTAATCTTGCATTCCATATAATAATTAGTAGTAACTAACATTGTAAGCCGAACTCGTTCTTTATTTAAAAATATAAAATCATCTTTTTCTTTAAAATTCTTTTTCATACATTAATAAGGATTTCGGGGTTTCTGAGATTCCCTTTTTTTTACATAGAAAATAAAAGTAGTAAGCTTTGATGTCTTACTACTTTATCTTTTTTATTGTCTTTTAGATTCGTTCTCTATATGATTAAATGTATATTTATATCTTCTTTTGAACGTATCCCAAGGAGTATGATCACGATAGGCATAACCTCCCCAATTATTCTGAAAATCTAGGTCTGCGCTATGTATTGCTTCCCATACTTTTCTTGGATTAAATCTAAAATTATAAATAAACACTAAAAACACGATTGGTACTACAATTACCATCTCAAGAAGAATTCCTATAATAACTAGAATTCCCCAAATTAACTTGTGTAATCTTAGTAGTTTAATCATCGTCGTCCTTTCTTTTTGATTTTCTTTTAATAGACTTACCGCTAAGAATTTCTAACATATCTTCATAGTTAGGAATTCTATAATTAATAAGAGCTATCGTTTTTCTTCCTTCTTTCAATAATTTTTCGAGAAGGGCGAGTTCTTCTGATTTGTGTTTATTTTTCTTATCTTCTGATGTAGGATGTTCTTTTCCATAACACTTAACTAACTCTGCATCATAAGATTTTTTCCGTTCTTCCATGACTTTTTCCATTTCACTAGAAGATTTCAAGCAATTTTCATATTCTTCTTGAACTTCTTGCAGTAATTTGGCTCTCTTCATTGAAAGTTCCTCATATAATTTCTTTTGTGAGGGTAATTTTTCATTGAGCTCACATAATATCTCTTTCTGAGATTTTAATACTGTTCCCCTAGATTCTTCACTAGAAAATGTTGCTTGATGTGACTCAATTCTTGATATACTATTTTCCAAAGATTTAATTTCTTTTTCTTTGGAATTGATAGATTTTTTCAGGTAATCACAGATTAGAGTTAGATGTCTACAGTCGATATAACCTTTTTTATTCTTTACGATTACTTTGAGTGTAGTTCTATTTATAGCGATATATCCATTCTCTAATCCAAAATCAAATATGTTGGAGTGCTTTTTCTTACTTTCCATTAGCGTTATTTCATGTTCTCCGCTATTTACAAACCCCATATAAACACCATCTCCTAATGATGTATAATTCTTAGATTCCCACTTTCCAATTACATTCAGTGAGTCATCTATTACCAATTTTCCACCAGAGAATTTAAACTCCTCTGTCTCTTCGTCATCAATATCGATAATATCTACAATATTATCCTTGATTTTTTCTTTCTTAGTTATTAATTTGTTAACTTCTAATGTTTCTTTTTCTTCTGATTTTTCTTTCTTCATAATTTTTTATTTTTAATTTGTTATAGTTTCAAACGGTTGGTACAATCGGTCCATCTTTTAGTAGAGTCCATCCATATCCATCTATTACTGTTATTGTTTTTGGAATATTTTCTTGAACGATACCTTTTAAGAATGTGAAGTTATAGACCTTTCCTAAATACTCTATCATTCCAACATGTCCACCGAATTTTCCTTGATATACACCATCAGGAACTTCAGGAAATGAATTTGTTGATCTAGTTTGCCCAGTTACATCATATTCTTTTCTGATTTTATGAGCGGCCGGAAGTTCTAGATAATGAGTCGGCCGGAAACATTCTTGACATCCTTCACATAAACAAGTCATCCAACCTTTCTTTTTATAATTATAGTATCCAATAACATATCTGTCAAGTTCTCCATTAACGGCCGGAACAAAACAAACACATATCTTAGAATGGCCGCCTTTATATTCTTTTGGTAATCCATCTACAGCGATTTTCTTGAATAACTCGACCATCCATACTTCATAATCTTCCTTATTTCTTTCATCCGACACCCCAGCATCATAACCCTCAAAATAAGAAATATCAGATAGTATTTTTGCATCTTCATAAACTACCAGATCTCTAACTTTCGGATCATGACCTTCTTCTAATAAGTCATTTATACTATTCAGGTGTTTTCCTAAATATTTATCTCCTTCTTTACTTTTCATCCTTAAACTCTTTTATAGTTTCTTCAAGTATAATCTTTATAGTATCTTTTGTAGACCCATTTTGAAATTTCGCTAATATACTTTCCTTAAGCAGATCTATTACTTCATTTTCAGCCTCTTCTACTGCTCTAACTGCATTACTATAATCAATTATAGATTCATCTACTTCACAATAACACGGTTCATAGCTTAATGTAGATAAAATTTCAAACGCTCTATTACTTTTCATAACTTCTTATTTATTATATCATATATAAGGTTTTTAGTCTTTATTCCACAATTTAGCACTTAAAGATAGAGCAATACAATATAACCCAACACTTCCAAGAATTAATGTTTTATATGAACTCTCTGGAATACCTACTAAAAGATTAGCAAACTGATTTCCAGAAAGACCAGCAAAAGCCCAAGCACTAAGTATTAATCCATGAATCTCAGATACGTCTTTCATTCCATACCTATCAGCTAGAACAGAAGGCATTATTGAAAACATTGCCCCATACCCAGCATTACATAAAAGTACAGCTACTGGAATAAAACCTGGAGCCATAAAAGCTGTAATTCCCGAAAGAACAGAGAATGTTAAGATTATTCCAAAAAGTTTTCCACGATTTTTAAAATAATCAGACCACCAAGCAACTCCAAAACGACCTAGAGAATTAAAAATAGCTGAAAATACTAATCCTAGAACTATTCCAATTCCAGCTGTTTCATAGTAATATTTCTCATAACTTATAATTGCTAATCCAGAAGAGATATTTAAATAAAAAATCAACCATATAGTAGTAATTGCTGGTAGATTTAGGAGTTGTTTTTTCCTATCAAACCATTCCTTAAGTGATTTAAATTTGGGTCTTGATGTATTCTCTATTTTTCCTTCTTCTATTGGTTTTTTAAGAAGTATTGCAGCAAGTAACATAATCAAAGTATACCAAACCCCAAAAGAGAAGAAAGTACAGTATATTCCACATCTTTCTATACTCCAATTAAGAAGAGGTGTTGCTATTACTTTCGCTAATCCAAATCCCATAATAGCAAGTCCAGTAGCAAGACCTTTATTATTCTTGAACCACATCATCAGGGTTTTTACTGGGGTGATATATCCAATTCCAACTCCAGTACCCATAATTGCTCCGTAACTAAGGTAAAGAAGTGGAATAGAGTTTATATAACATGCTACTCCAGATAAGATCATTCCAGAACCAAAGAGGATAGAACTTATAGTTGCAGCTTTCTTTACATTCTTTTCTACTAAGGGACCGAAAAAAGCTGCAGAAATCCCTAAGAAAAATATGGCTAAGGAAAATGCCCAAGTACAATTACCAGTAATAGATTCTTTTATATAATCATACAATAAGGACCAACAATAAACAGTTCCTATACAGCCATGAATTAGTAGAGCAGGTATAGCTCCATGTAACCATTTTTTACTCATAATTCTTTGATAAAAAATACTAAGAGGTTTCCCTCCTAGTATTATTCTGTTTTTAATTACTTTTTCCTTCTATATTTATATAGTTTACACTCAGATGTACATTCCATAATACACTGACTTCCACAAAAAGTATCAAGATCTGATACACTATTAGTTGAGTAATCGAGATTATTCTCTTCTACCTTTAATGGTGTTAGGTAATTTCGTTTAATATACCTAACTCTAAAATTAGAACGTCTTTCATTCTCTAAACCTCCAATTACTCGAGTCACTACTAACATTGTAGTATTTTTATCACTTACTTTAGCGTTGTGTGATAATTTAACAAAACTATCCGTATTAATATCTCCATACATATTGATTGGTCCAATTACAAAACCAATTTCATTATCTCTAGTATCAAGAACTAAGCTTCCTGGTTTAAAATCAGAATATTCGTCTGATAAAATCCTATCTCTAGCTTGAATACATTGATTGATATAAGGAATAGCTTCATCAACATCATCTAAACCTAAACTAGTTTTTATATCTTTAAGTATTTCTTCCGTCATGACATTACTATTTTTTTACCACCAAACAATAATGTAACTAAAGAAACTACATCTTCAGTTTCTTTCATAATCTCCCATGATTCTTGAACTTTCCTAATCACATCTTTAAGTACTTCTTTTGTTGTTTTAACTCCAGAATAATAAGATGCAATTAGGTGAGGAATTTTTCGATCTAGGCTTGATACTTCTGAAATATCTGTTTGATTTTGGATAATTGCTGGAAGGATATACTCTTGAACGAAATCTACTGAATATTTGGGGAATTTTTTTGATAATCTCCAAGACATTAAGATAAATTCAATTATATCATCATAAGTTTTAACATACCCTTCAAGATACCCAAGAGTTTTTCCTGTATTTACGGCAACTGAATATATATTATCAGACCAGAAAGACTCTTCCTTATTAAGACTCTCCTTAACAGTTTTTATTGCTTCTTCTATATCAGTTACAGGATTTACTGATTCTTTCATTTCATCCTCTGATTTATCTTCCTCAATAAAATCCCATTCCAAAACTTCAGGAGACCCACAAAGAACTTGATAATTTTTCTTTGTATCTTCAATATCAATACTAAGAGTTAATGTAGTATTCTCTTCGAAGTCTTTACTCATCTCTAAAGAACTTAATACTTTTCCTAAGTCTTTACTTTTTACTGTTAATGTTACTGTACGATGCATGGTAAAAAATTTTTAATGTTATTTTCCATATAAACTATTTCTTTTTCACATGATGGATCTAGATTAACTACTCCATCATATTTAAGGAAATCAACGCCATATGGATACTTACAATGAGCATGAACCGACCATCTTCCTGTAGGTTTCCATATAGTTTTTGAGAAACATTTATCATAAATATCCATATCTCGATTTCCATAGATAACATTTCCTATAAATTTAGGACTAAGTTGTTCAAGATATTTAATTCCAGCGTGTGTACAATAAAAAACAGTATCATCTTTTTTAATAATTATATGGGTTTTCAAGATATCATTTAATCTCTTCAACCATGTCAATGCTTCTCCTGGAGTTAAAGATCTAAATTCATCAGCTGTTGTTGTTAAAAAGTCTGTTGGAAGTGAATTATAAAGCATCTCAGCAATAATAGCCCTACTTCCACCTGAATTACTACTTGCAGCCCATCTCCAGAACAAGAATTTTCTAAGTCTACGTTCATGATTTCCTTCTAAGAATATATTATAGTATGATGCATTCTTAAAAATCATTTCTATAAGTTTTCTAGATCCACCTTCTTCTGGACCATCAATATAATCTCCCAAATGTACTCTTATTGTTCCAGAAGGGAGATTAATTTTTTGATAGAGAGAATAATTGGAATGAAGATCAGAGAAAAAATACATCGTCTCTTTTCTTGGAATATCTAGAATTACTTCTTTCTTCTTCCAGTAATCCATAACATCAGAGTATCCTCCAATTTTCTTTGTATATCCAAGCTGAAGATTTAAAAATGTAATAACTTCTGCCTCTAATTCTTCTTTCGTCTTCTTTTTAAACCCTACTGGACTATATTTTTCTGGATTTGATGTATAGTCGTGAGGGATATTAAAGATTTTATAGAAACAAGTATAACCATAAATCATACCCATATCTTCCAAAATCTTTGTTTTCTCCTGATCATAATCGATAACAACTAGACATCCAGATTCGAGCTTATTATTAATTGCTTCAAACCATGACTTAAAGATGAGATTAATATTCGTTCTTCCCAAGATATCAGTTGTTTTATCTCGATCTAACTCAGGCATACTATATAATCTCTTGAAAATAGAATAATCTAGAAAGAAATTCTCTAGACCTTGAGATTTAACCCATTCAAGCTTTTCACTTTTTGCTAATCCCTTTAAAATAATAAGTGTTTTCATTTTTTTTTATTCTGGTAATGTATTTTTTCCTACTTCTTGAAATTTAGGGATAAAACTAAACATAAGACTAAGAATTTGATTTACAGTTCCCATTTTACTACCAACTAGAGGTACATTATAAGTATCACATGCCATCTTTACAATTCCATAATTAGTATAAATTTCTGGACATCTTACTACTAATTTTCCACTTCTTACAATATAACCAAATGTGTAAAGTGGAAGAGGACTAGTAGATTTTCCAAGAAAGTTTAGAAATATACAGTCAGCCATCTCAAGACATTGATTTTCCCAAGTCCATTTTTGAGTAAATTCCTGATTAAATATATTCTGAGCTGGATTCTTAGGAACATAGTATGGATTAAATATTATATAATTATACTTACTGAATAAATTCATATACCCTTTTGTTGGATCTACAGCTACTTTCATTCCATCTATAAATTTCTGAAACCAATTGTATTCTCCAGTAGGTCCAAGATCCATACTACCACCTAAATAAATTTTTAGTGCATCTTCGGTACCTGGAGGAATCTGATCTCCTACATTCAGTACCATTACATTATTACTAATTTGTTCCATATATTATAATAAATAAAAAGTGTTCCTCTGATATAAAAACCTGGAGGAAACACTATAAAGTTAATAATCATTTAAATCCATTCGCAATAACTCAACTGCGGATCTAACCATCTTCTAAGTTCATCCATCTTTCCAGAATTAATTAGAAGAGCTACATCTGCATATTCTGAGGTACCGTATTTGATTAGTTTTTGGGTAAATTGATACTTTCTCTCCTCCGACATTTTTTGATACTCTTTATAATCTCTGAGAATGCAAAAGTTTCGTTTATTCTCTATTGCAGATTTAATATCTTCCTGAAGTCCCGATAATTCATAGTTGTTAAGTGGAAGGAATTCTACTGTTTTTAATGTTTTCCGAAGTCCACAATTAACAAACTTATTTATTACATCATTTAATTTATCTACAACCTCTGGAGGCATAGAAACTAATGCTTTATCTCCATGATTTATCATTTGAGAATCTGATGGAAGTGGAAAAGATACCATAGCTGAATCGGTGTTTACTCTTTCAACATTAACCCCCTCAGAAATACTACTACTATTATTTCGAATCATACCACTAAAATTGTTATAATATTCAGCTAATAATGGTGTAGTAACTGTAATTTGTATCATTCTACTTTCTGGGTTTACTCCTCTTTGAATTTTCATGATCTGTTAATTTAATAAAGTTTCTATTTTATTATATACTATCAATAATAAGATTCTCGAGGGTACTAGGAAGCGTTTAATCGATTTTCCATAACCCTGAACTATCTCCTCCCTGTTCTCTTTTTCTTAAGTCGCCGAGGAAATCAAAGGGACGTGGATTTTGAACAGGAACTTTAGATTTGAGAAGAGCTATAAATTCTTTAAACTTACCCTTCTGTGTTGTAATTTTCTCTAAGTTATATATTCTGAAGACTTCTATTCCAAGCTGTTCCAAGTATTCGTCCCTAAGGTTATCGGCGTCTAAGTTATGATAGTCAGAATCCAACTCTAAAGCTAAGGATAACTCTGGAAAATAGAAATCACATAAGAAAAAACCTCCAGAAATGCCAGGAAGTCTAAGAGAATTCTGAATAGGTACTAAAAATTCCCTATAAACAGTTAATGGGTAAAAATAATCTATGTTTATTAAGAAATCTACTAATCTAGCTTGTTGAGATCTCCACCTCAATTGTTTTGCACGAGTAAATTTTTTAGCTGATTTTCCTGGGTATACTATATTTTTCAGAGAGTATAAGTTTCCAGATTCCGATATTGAATATACTGGATAAGGTTGAGTTGGAATATCTGAGAAGTAAAATGTTTCTAGGTGATTTTGCGGTTCTCTCTTTTTTGCCATAATTTTAAATTGAAATCCTTATTAATGTTAAATAAATAAAAGCCATGGAAGAAATAGAAAAATACTTTAATATTGGTATAGAGTATGGTAGTAGATACATAACATACGAGGTACCTGATAATAACAATATTAGATATTGTAAAGTATATATTGAACTAAATTCAAATAGCTTTCCTAATCTTCAAAGAATTATAAGTACTCCAATATGTTTGGATAATACTATCAAGATAATAGGAATAATTGTAGATCAAAGAGAAGTTTCAAATATTGATAAATATTTAATAAATAAAAATTCTAAAACTGACACACTTATTCTACTATCTCATGAAATAACTTATGATGTTGATATATTAGAGAGACTTGAAAAATTTGGTATTGAAGTAGGAATAGATGGACTAGGAGATCTAACGATAGATATACCTACAAAAGAAATTCTAAAGTTATTATTAAAAGAAGGACGATAAATTCTCCTTTTTTATTTTTTCTATAATTTTTGCCATAATAATTAAATATTAAATTATAAAACCAAACAAGAAGATTTATAAAGTCCTCCTGTTTGGTTAATTTTGTTTTACTTTTTGCCTTTCTTTGTTTTAGGAGCATTAGGATCAACTACTGTAACATTGATTTTACAGAAAATACTATTATCTTCTGGAATAGTTGCTGTAACTGTGATTATTGAACTTCCAGGACAGCATCCCATCAGTCTACCATCTTCGATAAATCTAGCTACTCTAAGATTACTAGATTCATAAACCAAAGGAGGTAAATTAGACATAGCAGGTTCACTTACAATTTCAATAGTTTTAACTTCACCTTTAATTAATTCCAAACTTTCTCCACCAACAAATTTAATACCTTCTGAATCAGTAATATTAATTTCTTTATCAGTCGGAAGAGGTTGTGGAATAGTAGCATCTTTCTTAATATCAAGACTCTTAACTACTTCAGTTACTGGAAGTCCTGCAGCGGGAGAATTCACATCACCTGCAGCTCCACTCAATAATGCATCATTAATCATAATCAAAAACGTTTTTAAAAATTATTACAAATAAATTCTATAACCTATTATTTCTTGTATCTCATCTAGGTCATAATAGTTAGCAGCATGTTTTCCTAAAGATTCTGCCATTTCTTTATATACTTCCATCCCAGCTCCTTCAATTTTCCCTAAAGCTGTTAATCTGGTGTAAAGTTTATTTAATTCGGAGTTCTTTTCATCTCCAGAAATATCTCTATTCATAAATGCCCATATTCCAGAACATCCACAATAGAGACTTAGATTGGCGAAGTATAAAAGTTCGGGCCGTATCATTGTCGGGAGCATATTTAAATGATGTTCCAAATATTGATCAGTGGCTTCGTAGAGACATGAGAAATAAATCTGATCTTCTCTTGTCCAATCATGATATTCTCTCCCGATAAAGCCGGCCCAAGAGTAGTTCCATTCGCCGTAAGTTCCATCTCCATAACAAAATCCATAGAAGTCAGGATCCCAAGAAGAGTTCATAAAAGGTTGAGAAAATACTGGAAACTTAATATTCCCACTAAAATATCTCTCAAAAACTTTCATTCGCTTTTCCATACATTCCTTAGCATCCTCTAATTCCTTGCTCACTGTACAACCCCATCCTATAGAGTTCATAATTAACCTACGTCTTAAAGATTCATAGGCACAACTTAAATATTCCCCAGTATAACTCTCTTCAGGCAGTAAATTTCCATGAGCAATATCTAGTTCAAATCCAAGAAGTGTTCCGAGTGTTGTAATTTTCCTAGGATTTGAAATGAGAGTATATCCGAATTGTTCAGCTATCCATGTGTAAGTTATGTTTTCGAAATTCTCAGATAACACTACAGAACATGCTTGATAGTCAGAATCTCCGGCCGATAATGAAAGCTTATAGGAAAGAATATTATCAAGGATCGAAGTTCTAACAATACCATTACTATCCTGGAAATTTTCAAAACATTCAGATAAGATTTTCCCCAAGTAATCTCCTGACTGTGGATTTGTTTTATATTCAATGTAGTCTGTTTTACTATATAATTTCATTGTTCTTTTATTTTACTTATATAATCTAAAATTCCTTGGACATGAAGATTAACTATTGCCTCTTTTCCTTCAGGCGATAATAAAAATTCATATTCTTTTTTATTATCCATAAAGAGGTTCTCCGTTAAAACAGCAGGCATTATAGTATGTTTGAGAATATAAAACCCACTTTCTTTATCTTTATCTCCATCACTAAGATCCGTTCTCATAATTTTTCCTGGGAGATACTTTTCAGCAGCTTCATATAAACATTCAGCTAAGATATCAGATTTACTAACACCGTAGTATGTGTAAGCTTCGAACCCCGCTCCTTTTCCCCAGCAAGACCCATCAGTACAAGCATTTAAGTGAATAGATATAAGAATAGCATCACACTTAGCTTGTTTTGTATAAATTTGATTAGCTCTTCTACATCTTTCTCCTAAGCTAATATCTTCTTCTTCTGGGACTAATAGAATAATCTCAATTCCATGTTCGCTTTCTAATTTTTCTTTTATGAGTCTTGCTATTTCTCTTGTATAAGCATATTCTCGTAAAACCCCATCTGGACTTCTTTTTCCAGGGGTATTATTTCCATGCAGTTATGTTAACTATATAATAAACTTTTCATATAGAGCAGAATATAATTTCAAGATATTTTATTATCTTGGTAAGTCTTTATTCGTTACACTAAGAATTATATTTTAATTCTTAGCTCGGTATTGGATTTACTTAGATTAGAAGTCTATTTCTAAGGTCTTTCACCGAATTTACTTACTAATAATTTAAGATATTACTACCTTAAACGGCCATATTAATAAAACCATTATCTAATATTATTATCATAATTTTTTATAATTTAAGGATGTTCCATAACCTAACGAAAGAATTAACTTAACTGCTTCTGATCCTCTCATATAATAATTACCATCAAAAGCTATTTTCTTATCTTTTATTCGTTCTCTTATAGTATCTACAGAAGGTTTTTCAAATTTACTAGCTTCAATACAATTAATATAGGCACCTACTACTTTTGTTTTATCTTTAGAGATTACATATACTACTGTTTCCATATTTTTTAATACTTTATCTATATTATTTAGATCTATAATAAAATATTTATTATTTATAGTTATACGTTTACTATAGTAGTCTGATGATTTTACTTTTTCCGAAACATTTTTACTATCTAATTTTAAAAATTTATTATAAATTACATTAATATAATCTAACATTAAAAAATTTCCTAATAGATCAGTTATAATTTTTAATTTTTTATATTTTTTAAGAGTTAATGGATTATTCATATTTCCTTCCAAATCAGTTACTCTAAGATTTTCAAATCTATTATCATATCTAATAGTATTAATATGATCTACTACTTCATCGTCTTTGAGATCTCTTTTTAAAAGAAATTCCATTATAATTCTATGAACACTTAAATTTCTTTTTCCCCCATTATAAAATATTGTAATTCTAACATATCCTTCTTCATTAATATGACAAAGTAATTTATTATTTTTTCTTATAAATCCTTCTTTACATACATATAATCCTGGATACTTATGTTCATGCCATTCATAGTCATCTAAGTTACCAGAAAATCCTATTAACCTAAGAGCCTCTTCTTTTTTAGATAACCTAGATCTTTTCCAATAATATTTTCTATATTTATTCTTTTTTATTACTGCTTGTATTACAGAATTTAAATCATAACCTTTATTATTATACTTATTAATCTCAAATAATTCATTTCCTTGATCATCTAATGCTATATAACTCATTAACTTATCTTCAGAAATACTAGAGCATCTACCACTGTTTTTATTACTATTTTCAGCTATAGTTGTCCATTCAAGATTAGAAAGATTACAATTAATAGTGTTATGATCTAAATGATTAACTACATCGTATATATTAGAATCAGGATTTATAAGAAAAGTACTTGCAACTAATCTATGTGTTCTATAAGATTTAGGTTTATTATTTATATTCAATAAACTAACTTGCTTATAGTTTTTAACAGTTATAGTTCCATTTAAGATTTTATTATCCTTCAGTCTAAGTATTTGTCCAAGTTTATTAATTTTATACATTCCTTTCTTTATTTCAGGATATTCAATAGGTATAAATTCGGATTCAGAGAGATCTGGATACTTTTCTACTCTTCTTAATAATGGTACTCCATTAGAATCACATTCAGGTAAGTAGATACTACTATTATTCATATCTTCACCAGTTGACAGATTCTACTTCACTTTGATTAACAATTAACTTACTCATTTTTATTAAATATTATAACAACCTTAAACTCATCTTAAATTTATTAAAAAGGGAGACATCGAAAAGATAAAGTTTGCAACCCTTATCAGATCTATTCTCCCCAATTTAAAATGAGTAAATTAAAAAGAACATTAGATTAATCTATATTTTTTATAAATTTTTCTAATGTTCTTTCATATATTAGGTTTTAACCTTTCCATATATGTAAAACATACTAATTTTTGTATAAAAAATTAGTCCATTGATTTAGATTTGGCTCTATATTTTCTAGTTTTAAAGCTTTTGATATTCCTCATTATATATAATATCTGAAAGACTATCTATAAGATAACGATTAGTATAAAATTTATTATCTCTACTGCAATATAAAAATAAATCATCTTTTTCATTAATTAATTCGATTAAATACTCTATACTTCTAATAAAATTATAACCACACTTATTTAGAGTTTCTTGATCGAAGTTAAAATCATTATTAATTATATGAGGATATATAATATCTCTATTCAGATTTTCATTTTTAATTTTTTCAATAACCTCATTTACTTCCTTACTGGTTTCTGGAACAGTATGAAAAGTTACATTATCTAAATTCTCTACTAATCTTTCAAGTCTTTTTACATAATCTTTTAAATAAAATAACTTATGATTAAATATCCCTAATTTTTTCTCTAAAGATATTGTATAATTTCTAGAATTACTCATTATTATTATCTTCTACATCTAATAAACTCATATAACGAATCTCTTGCTTTTTGATCAACAAAGTAGGCTCCAAGGTACGGCATAAGTTTTTCTTTATTATAATTACTTGAATAATAATAAGGTTTTTTTACAACACGAGATAAATTTTCTTCCCAATCTGACAATATTAGTTTATCTGAATCAGATTCTGCAATTCTGTTTAACGCCCTTAATACATCATAAGCATATCTCATAGATAAATCATATAGTAAGTTAAAATTTATATCCATTAATTTTAACTCATTATTTTTATATCTCCCAATATAGTCTAGAAAAATATCTCTTGCTTCATGATCTTTCAAAATTCGATTCTCTATTTCATCTAAATCTACAAGATTAGCGGATGAATAAGATCTAAGTGATATACTTAATTCATAGTTTTTATATTTTTCTTCAAGATAGAAAAATTTATGTCTAACTTCCTTTAATAAATCTTCAAACTCAGTAGCTTCTTTATAAGATGTTTCTACCTTATAGTCTCCATAGTTATAAATTCCAAGATCTTTTCCGATGAATCTAATTTCCTCTTCCAAAGATTGATACATTAGATCCTTTTCCTTCTTTCTTTTCCAACCAAACATGATTATTTCTCCTTATTTTTCCTAAATGATTGAAGTTTATTAATAAATGGAGACTTATAATACATTTTATGTTCTTCTTTGTAACTCTCCAGGGATTTATCTAAACTCTCTTTTGCAAGTTTCAGTTCATTCTCACTTGCTCCAGATTCCTTCAATAGCTTAATAGCATTTTCAGAGGCATTCTTTTCATTATTTACTACTTTCTTACCTTTGAAAAATCTTTCTACTGATTTCCACAGACCTTTAGAATTATCTCTTCCTCCTGGAGAATCTGCTGGTTTATGAAATTCTTCTATTATATTTTCAGCCTCTCTATCTATTTTTGCGGCCTTTCCTTTAGAATTTCTATTTATTACATGTCCAATCTCATGAGCTAAAGCTGGATTACCTGAAGATTCTTTAAATAAAATTAAATCATTACTATTATTAAAATGTTCCATATCTTTTCGACCATCGAATTTAAGCTTTTTTCTAACAGCTTTCTTTATTTCTGGATTTCTTATATCAATAGTTCCATTTTCAAAAGATTTTCCTGAAGTATTGCTTTTATCTTCAAGTATATATGCTTTATTTTTAGCAGCTTCATTTTTTAAATTATTTTTGATAGATTTTGCTGAATCTTCATTAGATAAAGATAGATCTTTAATGGATTTATCTAATTCCTTAATCTCTCTATCCAATTTAATTCTTTTATCTAACGAATCTTCAATAGAATCTTGCGTTTTATCGATAATTTTCTTTCCCATTTTCGACCTACTAATCGGCTTTACTATTAAATTATCTCCTAAATCACTAATAGCATTAATTGCTCCTTTTGATAACTTTTTTACTCCAGAAAGTAATCCATATTCTCGTTGTTCTACTTCCCAACCTTCAGAGTATAGTTTTTCAATTAAATCTCTGCCAGTAAAAACTCTTACTGCTACAATATTATTTCTTTTTACTCTCATCACGTTAATATTTCTTTAGATTCTTTTATAAGCTTTGCTCTAATTCTACTATTTCCATCGGCGATATTGTTAATTAGATCGAGAGTTGCTTGAAGTGATTTGAGTTGATGAGGTTCCCAAGATTCACTTTCGAGAATTCCAATCCATACAAAACCAGTACCGGTCGATAAACATTCCCATACCGAATTAACCATCTCTGCTATACTATATACACCACTCATCTCCGGGGTTATGATATAGAGATGTGTATTACAAAGTTCGGATTTTTCGATGTTTTCTTTTTCTATACATTCAGGAGTCCAATCAGGTACAACTGGATTAAAATATTCAAATCCAAGTCTATCAAGTTCTGGAATTAATTCATCTCTCCAGGCCGATCCACCACAAGTACCTCCCAAGAAAATACGCTTAGGCTTATCTTCTTGATCAAGTCTTACGTTAAAAGTAGATTCAGTTAAGTATAAACATGCATATTCTGAAGTAGATTTAGGGATAATACTTTTAACTGCAGAAATCTCAACATGAAGATTGTCGTCATATCTCTCAATACCCAGATCCTCTTTAACAAATCTGGTCCAAATATCCTCTATATTCTTATAGTACTGAATATCTATATATTTAATATAAAAATAGACTATATCATCTAAGGAACTTCCCCTTAGTCTTATATTTAGTCGTTGAAAAATTATATCTTAGTATAATTTCTGCTGATTTATTCTCCATCACTTTTTATAACCTCCCTTTATATTATGGGCGGAAAATATATGTGATGTAATTTTCCAGCATTTTAATAAGATTTTCCTAAACAACATAGTATCATTTAGGCAACTACTTTTTAATTGGATGTATCAGAGTTAGTTATATTTTTCTTAAAGATAAATTGAATATGAAGTTTGAATCCGGGGGTGGTTCGGAGCCATTCTAGATAATCAGAAAAATCGATTGCCCTGAGTTGATCTCTAATTTCTCTCTCAATTTCTACTGCTCTCGGATTTTTATAAGTACTGGGGACTGGTCTACCTCCTACATACATAATTCTTGCTTTATACAGAGAGTTAACACTGACAAATCTTTTTTTAATTTGTACTACTACCTTAATTTCTTTCTTATTGCTCATAATAGATTTTAATATAAATTAATGGATAAACAAAAAGAAAAATATTAAAATCAATTCATAAATTTTACTTTATAAAATTTTTCTAATATTTTTCTGCATATATAAGGTTTTTACTCTATAGAAAACGCAAAAACTTATTTTTAACCGTCTGAGAAACTGGGAAATTCTTATATATGATAGGGATATAAGATTAACTGCAGAATCTTATTAATATTAGATTGCTACTTACTAATATTCTAGATCCTAAGTAGCTACCTTGTTGTATATGGTTAACAGATAAGAAGTCGATAAAGATAAGGGTCGAGTATTCGGACAAGGCTTTAAGGCAATATTAGGTAGAGGTAGTAGGAGGTTGAGAGACCCTTGCTACTTTGTTTTTTTTTTAACCTTTTGACATAAATAACAAATATGTAATATGGATTTAAATTTGATTAGAAATTACGTAATAAGAGATAAATTTTATACAAGTTGTATAGGAATGTATTTTATTCCTAGAAAAGTAAAAAATTAATAATAAATTAATAGATATAGTGTTTAATCGTGAAAAAGCAATATTAAATGATAAAAGTAGCTATTCTATTAATTTTAAAAATTTTATTGATAATAATTATAATATTAAAGAGTATAATTATATCGAAGAATTTCCAATAATAATTGAGAATGTAAGTTTATGGAATAGTATCCTGAATTCTTTCTCTGTTAGATTGGATGATAGTATCAGAAATACAAGATACTTTTTACTAGATTATTTCTTTCCTTATTTAGGAATAGCCGTAGAAATAGATTCTAAATATCATAAAGCAAAAATAATCTATGATAAAGCAAGAGATATCTATGTAGAGCGTGTTTATGGAATAATTACTTATAGGTTTTATGAATTCGGAAATAATGATGAACACACAATTCCTTATATAAACTTGTTTAATAAAATAACTAATAGTATAATTAATCGTTTCAAATCTAATAACTTATCTATGAGAGAAATTCCAATAAACTACTCGAAAACAATTATTGGAAATTTTATAAAAGATAATAAAAAGGCGTTGGAATTTGTAGATAACTTAATTAAATTCATTGGATTTACTGAATTTTTCTTAAAAAGATCTATAACCGTAAATTTAAAACAATTGTCAAGAGTTACAAATGAAATTAGTGGTATTCCATATAATAAACTTAAACAAACATCATTTGAAAAATTATTTCTAGATAATATATCGAATCTTGTATGTGGTATATATCAGAAAGTATTAAACTTTATATAAAAGTATTAAATTAAAAGAGGAATAAATTCCTCTTTTCTTTTTTTTTGTAATATAAAATCGAAGACTAAGGAACCTAGTATTCATATCCCTTTCACTCCATTACATTCCGTTTCGGGCCTTCAAGAAACTGAATAAGATATCCCAATACGTAATAGAAAATATAAAGGGGAAAAAGAAATTGGATAGAAAGATAATATATCTCTAATGGTTCTTAAAAAGTACGAACGTTAGTGAGAGTCCCCGGAGCCCTAAAGGCTCCGAGTGGACGGTACTCTTTTAAGGTTCATTAGATTATTAATAAGATATATTAATAAAGATGTATCGTGAACCTTCTAAATAAGACGACCACGCTCTCCCTGAAGGGGAGGCGGGTCTCTCATTATATTCGCTTATTTAGAAGAACCACTACAACTTTTTATAAACTTTAAATCTATATTAATACTTGTAGGTAAAAAACTGATTTAAAGTTGTATTTTGCTCTTATAATACCGTTAAACTCTAATTAATGAAATAAAGGTATCCCTAGTCTTCAGATTTAGGATACCTAAAGAAAAAACTGGATTCTGTATTAGAATTCAATGATTAGATTTGTGTAATTTAAAATATTTATTAATATGATAAAAGATAAAATTATAGTACCTAGAGGAATTAGGTATATAGGTGAATGGGAGAATTTTAGATTTAACAATTTCCCCGGTAAATGTATAATCAATAAACAACTTCCAGGTTGTGGATTTACTGAATATTGTATTAGAAGTAATGAAAATGTTATTTTATGTAGTCCTAGAAAGATGTTACTAGAAAATAAGAAAGATCAACATGAGTTTGATGTTTATCTAGTAGTAAATGAAATGGATAAGGAGTCTAATATAGATAAAGATTTATCTAAGATTGATAAAAATAGTGCTTCTTTTACTAATGATATCAATACAAATAGTATAAATTCTGAAATTTATAAAAGACTATATGGAGAGATTGAAGAGTATTGTATGTCTAGGAGTATTAATGGATTACCTTGTAAAATATTAGTTACATACGATTCATACCGAATTGTAAAGGACATCTTGGAGAAACTGAATAGATTTTATACATTTTATACTATAGTTGATGAGTTTCAATCAATACTTCATGACGCCCGTTTCAAAAGTAATACTGAGCTTAAATTTCTGGAATACCTTAAACAATCTCCTACAGCTTATTTCGTATCTGCTACTCCTATGATGGATGAATACTTAGAAATGTTAGATGAATTTAGAGACTTACCTTATTACGAGTTGGATTGGCATACTGAAGATCCATCAAGAGTTATTAAACCAGCCTTAGATGTATTCGTGATGAGGTCTGTAGGAGAGAAGGCTTCTGAGATAATTCAAAAATATTTATCTGGAGATTTTGAGGAGATTACGGTAATGAGAAATGGGATTCCTACTAGAATAGTATCAGATGAAGCAGTATTTTATGTAAACTCTGTAAATCATATTACATCTATTATAAAGAAAAACAACCTCACCCCAGAACAATGTAATATATTATGTTCTAGGACAGATGATAACCTCAAAAAGATTCAAAGGAGATTAGGTAAATCTTTCATAATTGGAAAGGTTCCTAAGAAGGAGGAGAAACCTAAGATGTTTACATTTTGTACTAGAACTGTATACCTTGGGGCAGATTTTTATTCAAGATGTGCTAGATCTTTTATTTTTAGTGATTCTAATACTGATTCTCTTGCAGTGGATATCTCTGAGGACTTACCACAGATTTTAGGTAGGCAGAGATTATTCGAAAATCTTTGGAAAAATTCAGCTACTTTTTATTATAGATCTACTGCTGATTATAGAAGAATGTCCGGAGAATATTTTCAAAAGATAATAGAATCAAAAAAGAAAATGACGGAAAGTCTACTTAGAGCATACTCTACTTCTCTTAAAGAGGATAAGTTTGCATTATCTAAAAGTTATCAAGATTTAGCTAATTTAAAAAATTATAAGGATGACTATGTAGCAGTAAATAAAATCCACACTTCCGATGGTAATATTATTCTTAAACCAGTTATTAATAATTTAGTACTAGTAAATGAGATTAGGGCTTTTAAGATACAGCAGATTGATTATAAGGATAGATTTACAGTATTTAGCACGGTACATAGTATTCTTACACCAGATGATATAGTAAATCAGGAGGTATCTGAGTTTTTGCAGGTATATACGGGTTTAACTACAATGAAAGAAAAATTAAAATTATTGTGTGAATATGGATTATCTGATAGAGCTATTGATATGGTTTTAAATCAAATATCTAATTCAGATGAAATTAAATCTTACTATACTACATTAGGGCCTGAAAGATTGAAGTCTCTTAGTTATAGTAAAACCTTTATTATGAAAGCTTTAGGAATAGTAACTTTTAGTCAAGAACTTTTAGAAGCTACTATTTATAATGAATTTAAGGTAGGGGATAAAATAACATTATCTGGAATAAAAGATAGGTTAGGGTACTTATATTCTAGTATTAATTATAATAAAATAGCTAAAGCGAAGGACTTAGAGAGTTATTTTGAGGTTAAATTGATTTATATATCTATTTTGGATGAAACTACTGGAAAAAAGAAACAAACGAAGGGATATGAATTATTAAAAAAGAAAGGATAATAGATTATGATATATTTGATAGAAACAACATATTATAATAAAGATACAAAAGAAGTATTAGATCTCTTGAAGATAGGATATACTAAAGATATAGATTCTAGGGTAGACTCTTATTACCTACATAGTCCGGAGTGTAAATTATTAGATACTAGGGAGGGAGATACAGAATTAGAATCTTACTTTCACTCTTTATATAATAAATACAGTTATCCTAAGAGAAGAGAATGGTTTTATTATTCTCAGGAGATAGTAGATAATTTTCAAAAGATCTCATTGGATGATAAATATTTAATTGATAAGGATGAGTATATAATAGGATTTAGAGAGTATTTGAGATCAGAAGTTCCAGGGATACAGGAATTAAAGAGTAAATACTTAGAAGATATATTAAAGGAAATAGAAGAATTATCTAGGAAGGAGGGATTGGAGGATCTATATAATCCCGAATTTCATAGATCATTAACGTTAGGTATATGGGAGAAGGAGATAAAATTATGTTGAATGAACAAGAACCATAAAACACATAGGAGGTAATTATGAAATATACATTTTCTAAAATTCATATTTATAGGTGCTTACCACCATATAGTAAATGGTACAGCATAACAACTGATAGTGGAATAACCAAAGACAACATTGTAATTGTTGGTAAAAAGCGATTATTGAAAGTCGCCTTTGCCTTGATACTTATGGTTTTATTTAATAAAAGAACTACTATAACCAGATGATTATGGAACAAAAGGACATAACTATTGAATGGCTTAGATTGGAGTTTTATAAATGCAATCATGCCAAGTACAGAAAGTATGCTGATGAATGGCTGAACAACCTTACTGACGCACAGATAGAGGGATTTGAAAGACAGCGTATAGGACAAATTGATAAATCGAAATGTGTATGAGTGGGAAAGATGTACTAAGGCTATTACTTATCAGTTATGGCTTTTGCCGTAATATTGAGATAAATACTTATATGGGTAACGGTGGATGGATTGGTTATGAAGTATCTGCCAACAATGACGATGGCGTTGAATACTACGCAGTAGATTGTGAAGGTTTGCTTTTTCATATATACGAACTACAGAAATTTATGAGAGATGAAAATATTGAACCTCGTATAATGTTGGGTAATTTTAGTAATAAGCATCTGCTTTCAGACGAACATTTGAATAATATTTTAAAACTGAAAGAGAATGAAAATTATTGTAAAACAAATCCGAATAAGTTATGAAACAGACAGTAGAAGAAGCTGCAAAGAAAGCAAGAATGGCAAGTGCTGAAACATTGACTACCTATGGTACACATAGGTCACTTGATGATTTTACATATTTATCCCATGATGAAATTGCAGCAGCTGCCATTCCGATTGCAGGAGCTATTCTTGGTGCAACCTATGGATATCAAAATAACCTTAAGAAGCAGCGGAATAAGATAGAGGATGCGGCAGGAGATAGGGTTGCTGGAATTATTAAAGGTAAGAAGAAAAAGGAGTAAATTATAAAATGTTATATTTATTTGGATCTGGCGCATGGAAAGGAATAAGGAAGGTTGTAAAAATTGGATATACCGGAGACTTAGAAAAACGAAAAAATCAATATCGTCTTCATAATCCTCTTGGAGAAATAATATCTACACGAGAGGGTTCAGAATTAGACGAACTTAGACTTCACCTTAGACTATATGATTTTAAAGTTGAATTCTTAGATGAATGGTTTTATGATGAGCAACCAGTTTTTGAAGTCTTTGAGCAATCCTTCGAAGAGATAGATGAGTGGCTTTGGAAACATAGAAGTGAGACGTTGCTGTTTCCACAAATTCCTCTCCCTGGAACACTAAAAAGAAAATTACTTGACGAACTACAAAAGAAACATAGGACCATAACTGTAGAAGGCGAGAAACTCTTATAAGTGTAGAAAAATAAACAAATAGAAAAATGGATGAAATAAATGAATTAATTAAAAATGATTTGAAAGATAGATCATGGAAAAATCATTATGATAAACTGGACCTATCAAAACAACCTCATCTTCCAAGGATATATTTCTTTGGGAGTGTTTTTGGGGTAATACTTTTCTTAGATGGTGATGGGAAAGATAGAAAAGATACTAGTTTTTCTATTATTATGAATCACTCAGCAGACATTCCAAGTTCATGGATATTAGTTGAGAAAGATTGTACGGCTAGTACTTGGATAGATGATCTCATAAAACAATTCGAGAGAGCAAAAAAGTGGATGAAAATTTAATTTATAAACCAAAAAAAAATATGGCAGAAATGAAATTAAACAAGGAAATTATTGCATTTCATAGAGGATGCGTATTAGTAGAGAGCAAGGAGTTAGTAGATCCTAGAAACATGGAGGAAAAGAGTAAGAGAGTATTAATCTCACTTCTTCAAGAATTAAAGAGATATAGATATTTTCTTTCTCCCGAAGTAATATGTAGGATGACGATTAGTGATATGGAAAATCTCCATACAAATCTACTTCCATACATCCACGAATTGTATCATTCTGGGGAAAAGTTTAAACCTTTGTATCCAGGATTTCCAGAACAAGTAATTTCTAAGGATAAATCGGAATTGTGGTTAGATCAAAAAAGAGTTTATTCTGGTGATCTTGAAGGATTTCTAAGAGATAATCCTTGGACAACTAAAGAAGAGAAGGAAATAATTGATGATGAACCAGATCGACAACTTAAGGTTATGACTCCTCCCGAATTTATGGATATCCCTCGGCAAATGATGTCGGCCGGAAATTCATTAACGGGGGAAACTAGAGAAGAGTTGGTATGGTTCTTAGAGAATTATTCAGAACTCAGTATTCCAGAACGTATACCTTTTAAAGAAACGATGTGTATAGTAGCTAGACATCGGCCGGAATATAAAATTGCCGAGATTAATGATGTCTTGAGGTATAGTTTGTACTTGATGGGAGCTGATCCAAGTCTTCCACATGTTCCAAAAAAGATACAAGTTAACTCTTGGTCTGGTAAAAAGACTGATAATCCTGAATGGAGAAAACTTGATTCTCTTCCTAGATCAAAACGTAGAGAAATTTGTGGAAGAATAGAAAAAATAATTGAGGCTAAAGGAGTAGAAAACTGTATACGAGATGCAAAACATTTTTATGGACATTGGGTATTACTATCAGAACGTGTACATCCGAAGGAATATGTAGTAAATTATCCTGAGTGTGCTGATTTCTTTGTAAAACTTAAGAGTAAGGGTTTATCAAAAGAATATCGTACATTTAATTCTCAAGTACAGAATATGTATGATACTGGTAAAGATATTCTAGAAATAGCTAAATTTATTTCTACTCATCCAGGGGAATTTATTAGAAAATTTGATTCTCTCTTAAGAAGAGCTCTTGAAGAAGGTAAAGAATCTGATATAATGGATATCTTTATAAATACTTCAGGGATGAAAAATAAAACACTCTTAGAAATTCTTAGCTACTACGATATAAGAGATCAATCAGAAAGTACTCCTAGAGTGGTAAATATTCCTGGAAAAGGTTTATATATACTAGATGGATTAAAACCAATTAACCCTGGATTCTTAGAAACTATAAAAGATAATATAATTCGAAAAATATTTCTCAACATAGATTCTAGAATTACTGAGAAAGATTTAGTAAACGAGATTGTATATATCGATCCAGAAATTAAGAGAATACCTATTCCGAAGGGTATGAGAAATCAAAATGTATCTATCCCCAAAGGAACAAGATATAAAATCTCTGGAAATATTGTTAGGTTTTTTGTTCATTGGATTCAGAAAGATAGAGATGAAGACTTAGATCTTCATGCATTCTTATATAAGTCTAATGATGATATTAGCAATATAGGATGGAATACTTCACTTAATTCTAATGTTGCTGTTCATTCTGGTGATGTATTAAACCGTCCAGGAGATTGTGCAGAGTATGTAGACGTTGATCTAGATAAGTGCAAAAAGAATGGATATAAATATGTGGTGATGGATGTTTGCAATTATAAAGGTCGAGGAATGGATACTCTTCCTGTATGGTTGGGGTATTGTACTAGAGAAAAATTACAGGAAGGTGATAAAACTTGGTATCCGCAAAAGGTTGAATTAACAGTTCCCGTTACATCTAAGACTGATTCGATAGCAGCAATGATGATTGATATCGAAAATAGAGAAATGATTCTCTTAGATTGTGAGACTTCCGGACTTCCAGTTAATAATAAAGATAATTATTCCTTACAGAAAGCAATAGTTAACTTTTTCTCTAAACAAGAAAAATACTCATCTTATGATATCATTAAGCAACATTATGAATCTAGAGGTGCTGAAGTTGTAGAAATATTACCGGATGATCCAGATATAGAAGTAAAAGAAAAAATATTATTTGAAGATATATCAAAGAATTATGTGAAAATACTTGATATTATCGGCGAATAAAAAAAAATAAAAAGATAGGTCTTGACTAATTAAAAGTCAAGTTAAATCCTATCTTTTTTTTATTCTTCCTTTATTCTTCGATTATCGCACCGAAATCTTTAACAGCATCTTCATATACTTTCAAAGATTCAGAATTTTTATCAATCGAAGCCATACATTTATTTAGGAACACTAATTTTCCTGATAATCTTTGTTCCTTCATCATATCTTTCACCGACTCTGCTACACAATAATCCTTTGCAAAACCAGCTATATAAACTTTGGTATAATCTTCTCTAGCAATTTTATCTAGGAATTCATATCCCTCAGATTTTTTAGCGCCGTTTGCATAAGAAAAGGCAGAAAACATCTCTAAGTGTGGATTTCTTCCCTTCTGAATTAGCTCATATTCGGCGCCATGATTACTGAGGGACCATAAATTTAATTCCTCAACTAGATTTTTGGGCAAACTCCATCCCCAAGAACCAGCGATACAATGTTCAGGCCAAATAGTATGAACTTTTCCTGTCTTCTCTAATTCTTCAAGGTAGGCGATAGTATTTTCTTTATTATAAAAAGCTGGAGTATATTTTCCCGATTTTACCATCCCTGAAGTAATAGTTGTAAATGCTTCAGGAGTTTGTTCCCAATACATAGAATGCCCAATATGATAAGACATATGAGTATCTTGTGTAACTATGATTTTTTCCAAGATTTTTCGTTTCCCAGATATCCATTTACACAATTCTTTCGTTGCTTTCTCTGCTCCAGGAACATAGAGAGTTCCTTTGGGGTTACAAAAATCATACTGTGGGTCTATTATCAGTAATAGACTTTTTTCTTTTTCTTCCATAATTTAATTCTGATTTTAAAATTGTTCTTATTATATCTTCATTATCTCTAAATATCTTTTCATCTCTCAAACAAATTTCCCAATGATATTCATTAACATAATCATTAGCAGAAAACATTAAATCTCCAATATACTCGGCAGAAATCTTAATAGTTATTTCCTTGAGATCATCTTTTTCAATATATTGATGTTCTTTAAAGTATAGCGAATGAATGTAAGAACTATTAATTGTGCATTTTGTTTCAGAAATTAGATCATCTTCTGTAATATTTTCAAGATCAGTTATTAATCCAAAGACTACATAATTTTTTCTAGTTATTTGAAATTTCTCAATCCTACTAATATCATATTTATCTTTTATATTAGTAAAAGTATCTTCCATCATAAAATAACTAAAAGCTGGATCTTCATCTTCTTTTTCTCTTCTAATGACTGCTCTGAAAAATCTTGGATCTCTTTTGAATTCTATCATAATCATAATCCTTCAAATAATTCTTCTCGTGACACTTTTATTACTCTGGAAGTTCTTCTTTTAAATTCTGATCCTTGAACTCTATTCCAAATCTTCATTACAGTATCCATCCCATGAATTTTAGATAATTCTGAAATAGCTCCCGAACCTTTACAAATCAAAGGAATCAAAATTTTATCTACTTCAGTATAATCCTTTCCTCCAATTTGTTCAAGATCAGAACTAGAAATTCCATTACCATCAGTGGGTGTAATATTAATAGCTTTCTCTAGAGCTACCATCTTATCGTACGAATTTTTATTTATGATTTCAGTATCTAAATAAGATTCTGAATAATACTTCGCATGTAACCACTTAAGAATAGAGTATACTTCTGTTTTCCAGAGACCACCCATAGGATTAAAATCTCCTTCATCTCCGTGAATAGTCCAAAATCCAAGATAATGTTCAGTTAAGTTATCAGTATCAATTACAATACCTTTCTTAATACCAGCTTGATTATATAGGTACATCATTCTAAGACGTGCCATAATATTTCCGTTGGCTATTTTTGTTTGTTCTGGCATCATCCCCTCTATCTCGGATATACTTTTTCCAGATAAATCACAAAGAATATCTCGATCATTATCACAATAATCGTAGTTATAGAGATTTTCTATATAACTTTTATAGAAATCATACTGTGCAACTTCTCTATAAAAAGTTTTAACACAAAAAGCATTTCCTGTTAGATCAGACGAAGTAAGTTCATCTGGTTTATTCTTTATTGGAAGTGAATATCCGTAAAAAGGAATTCCAGATCTATTTCTAACTTCATTACATACAGCAGCCATAAGAGTACTATCTGCTCCTCCTGAGATACCAAGAATTAATGCTCTTATATTATTATCTATCACATATTTTTCGGTCTTTTCAACCATCTTATTAAATATGGCTTCTTGTTCTCCATAATTTAATTTTCTTTCATAAATGTTTGTTTTCATAATTATCAATGTTTTATTGTTACATTAATAAGGATTTGTCGGTTATCTTAAGGAGAAAAATAAAAGGGAAAATTTATTCCCTTTTACTTAAAAATTTTATACTAGATCCAGAGTTTCTTCTAAGCATCTAAATATATTAAGAATATTAAAATAACATAATTTAGTGCATAAACTTGGAGAATAATCCTTATCATAAAATAAACCAGCCTCTCCCGCAAGCTCAAACATTAAATCCATTGTAAAATCTTTGAGTTTATTCTTAGAAATTCTAATATTTTCTGATATTATCCTAGTATTGTCAAGATCTCTCAAATTTATTTCAGAATCAAATTTAACTTCATAGAATAAGCACAAGCCTTTATCAGATGTGCGCTTTTTCAGAAATTTTGTTCCAGGATCAATTAGAAAATATACAGATTCTGTTTTTAGACAATCCTTATACTTTTCCTTCAGATAATCGTCAATATTTCTTAGTTCCAGCTCATCCTTGAAATTTTTCTCAGAAATTAATTCTTTATCGACAAGAGCTAAATTATAAACTGGAAGATTCTTGATTTCTAAAAATTTAGATACCCAATATTCTTCATTATTGTCAGTATAATAAACTCTAACTAAGATATCACCTTTCAATCCTTTGGATCCATAATTTCTAATCCATTCTTCTCTATCCATTTATATCTCATATATTTTAATAATTTAAATTGATTCTTCTTAGCAAAAATTTGTATGTGTTCTGGAGATAAATTCTTTGCTTTAAATTTCTCTAAAAGAATTTCAGAAGGAATATCTATAACCTTAACATAAGAACTATTATAGTCTTCAAAATGCTGTCCTGTTCGTTCCGACCTCACATTATATGATTCCGAGAATCTAATAGATTTCCCAAGTCTTTTATAAGGAGAGGAAATAAGTGATATTGCAATCTGAATAGTATCATTAAGTTCTCCATAATAAGATTTGAAATAATTATCAATATCTTCATTATTTTTTATAAGATCTAGATTAACATGTTTTAGATCTCCACATTTTGCATAGAAGTAAATAATGAACTTAGGTTGTCCGAAAGAATAAAATTTACGTACTAAATATACTTTCATCTTTGTAAAATTAAATCTCCAAGAATATTTTACTATCCTTGAGGACTTTTTTATTATTATCTTCTGCGCATTCTATGTATCCTATGAGCTCTAGATTTCTTCCTAGTATACTTCTTTTTTGATGTCTCTTTAATTTGTGGTTCTTTTGTTAAAACTACTTTCTTTTTAGGAGACACTCTAGCTTTTACTCCTTCTGAAATACCTGAACTTATAGATCTAGGTGGAATCACTGTTTTTCCTGATCCATCTGTATAAGAATTTGTTTCAGGGTAATATCTATATCCTCCAGAACCCAATACCCATGCTCCAAGTGCTGCATTATAAGCCCAAGAATTATTATCTCGATCACGAAAAATTTGTCCTTGTGTTGGTTTCTTTGGAAGTGAATCTGAAGTAGTTGTCCAAGTTTTTCTTCTCTCAGGAGATTTACTACATCCTCCAAAAATCAATAATAATCCTAAGATGAAAATTATTAATATAAAATCAATTGATCTCTTCTTGTTCATCTTTTCTCCTTTCTAATGGTTTAACTCTTTTATAATTATCATAAAACCAGGATAAAAGTTGTTTTGTTGCATACTCTACTTCATCCGGTTCAAGTTGAGATGATTTATACCTTATCGACCAATCAAGCATATAAAACTCAAGAGGCATAATGAAACTGTCTGAATTCATTACTACTTTCAAACATAGTCCTGGAGAAATGAACCCTCTACCCGAAACAAATCTCTCTTTCCAGATGTTATAAAGATTATACGGAACTTTATAGGTTTCATCATATTCAGTTGGAACTTCTCCTGTATCATTTACCTCCCATTTAACATCTTCAATCTCATAATCATTAAAGATCATTTCGAATTCCGTCTTGAAGTTTTCCTCATATATTCGATCAAGAGCTCCATAACCAGTTTCAGAAACCACGAGAATTAATCTATCGGCCGAATCAACTGCTATCACTTGACCTTTATATAAGAAACAATTTCCAGGTTTTAATTCAGGATCTTCACCTAAGAAATCTCTAAGCTCAGTTCTTACTTCAATTTCTTCTGAGTTTTCGTCGGCCGGATCTTTTTTCTCGTGTTTAATCTCTTCTGGAAATCTGCAAAAATCCCATTCTATTACTGCATTAAGTTTTACCAAGATTCCAGGGATAACTAAATCAGCCATTCCTTTCTCACAACCACAGCGATATTTCTGTGCTAATACTTCAATAATCATAATATAATAAATTTATTTAACTATATAATTACCATTTTCAGAAATAAAATCAATTTTTATAGCAGGATAAGAACCACCCCATATATTAATCTCTCGCTCTTTCAAAATTTTTCCAAGTGAATTAATCTTAAAACATGAGAATTCCATTTCCATTCGGATATTACTAAGATCGAGAGTAGAAAAATTAGGTTTATTAAGAATTGTTCTAAATATTTGTTTAACATTCTCTAGAAAACCAATCTTAAGTAATTCTTTGGCATAATATTCAGCTGAAGATTGATTATCAAATACTTCATCCGGAATTTCAAAAGATCTAATTTTTCGAAGCATTGAAATTACTTGACTTTTAGAAATTATATCATTGGTTGATAATTTCTCAGTACATTCATGGATTATGCTATCAATATCCTCAATAGATTTATCCACTACTATTCCTGTTACTTGTTTTGTTACCATAATTTATTTTGTTAATATTATACATCATATATAAGAATCTCAAGGGAGAAAGAAAAAAGAGAGGGAAATTAAATCCCCTCTTTATCATATAGTACTTTAAATCCAATATAATGAGACCTTGGAACAAATACATCTCCTACTAAAGGTATAAATCCAATCTCTCCAGTAATTTCATCTATATCTTTTGACTGTCTTCCTTTCTCTATATATAAGGTAGAACAATTAAAATCAAACTCCTTAAGAACTTTTCCACTTTTTGAATAAGCTGTAATCTTAATTAGCTTTTTATTTTTCTTCGTAATAAATCTACCAATCATTTTCGAAATTTTCTCAGTTCCTTGAATAGATATTAGTCTAAGGTTATTTTCTCCTGGTTTAATTGTCTTTGAATTTATCTGAGTTAGTGTTGTATATAAACTAAGACTACTCATTTCTGGTTTAAAATTACTAGTTTCGAATAATTCATTTAATTCTGCTGCTTCTTCTTTTGTTAATTTTTTCATAATCTTTATTTTTATTTATTCTTTTCATTAATAAGGCTTTCACGGGAAAAATAAAGAGCCTCAATCCAATGTTTCCAAAGGATTAAGACTATCTTTTTTATTTACTATTTCTACTCTATGTGGCATCCAAAATTTCAAAGAATCAATCTCTTCATGGTGCAGTAAGAAATCAATTCTATTTGTATGCTTAGAACCCATAAGATCTTTTACTATCCATTCACCATTTAAACCTGGACATTTCTTAGACTGGATTAGAACTGTATCTCCAAAGTTAAATTTCCCACTCCTTCTGAGATCTCTAGAGACTGCAATCCATCTATGTTCACCTGTTTTAACTTTTTCAGGATGAACTTTACTTCCATCTGCTGTAATGCTTCCCGATCTAGCATAATAAAATGTAGCTAATGGAGTAGAATCTAAGTCCTTGGAGGGGCTATAAACACTCCAACCAAGGACTAGAACTATTATGATAATTAATCTACGCAAATTTCTTTTCTATTAAAACTTTCCCATTCAAGCTTTTTCAATGCTCGATTCAATTCAGAAAGTTTACCCTTTGTAATAGACCATCTATCGGTAGGATAGTCTAAAGATTCAAGATTTACTGGAAGAGGATTTTTCATATTCGGATCTGTATTACTATATAATCCGACCGGTTCAATCCAAACTTCCTCTTTTCCTTTTTCACCACAAAGTTTAAATACTGCATAAGTCTTAGCAGTCCAGAGAATATCAACATAATTTCCAGGATACAATTTATAATACTTCCATCTCATTGTATCTCTAAGACCAATAATTACTGATTTCTGGATATTATTACCATTCTCCATTTCAATCAACGGAAATCCAGGAAAACCATTATCAATTACTGGTTTATCTCTCCACAGAATTCCTTGCAAGAACTCAACTGCCTTTTCTTCAAGACCTTCACGACTACCAAGACACATAGAAATAACATCTAAATGTTCACGAATAGCTTTTTTCTTTTGACTATCACAGAATTCTTTTGGATTTCCAATTTTTGTTCTTTCACTAATCTTTTCCAATGATATATATGGAATAAGATCTGGACTTAAACTAGGACTCACAATTCTGTACAGATAGTATGATGGATCTTCGACTAGTTTGTTATTACTCAAAAAAATCGGATAAATATTACCGATCATACTGTTTGTTACGTTGTACTTAATCATTTCTTTTTTGATTTCTTTTTGTTATTACTACTATTTTTGTTATCACTATTTTCTATAAGAGATAATCTAGTAACAATCCGTCCTTTTGTTAAATCATAAGGACTTACTTCAATTTTCACTTTATCTCCTGCTAGAATTCTTATATAATTTTTTCTAATTTTACCTGATATAGTACATAATACTTGATGCTCCATAGAATCTAATTCTACTGAAAACATAGAATTCCCGAGCTCTTCAACAACTTCTCCTGTAAATGATAAATTCTCTTGCTTAGCCATATCACTCTAATACTCCTTCTTTATCAATTAACACTTGAAGATTCCAAAATTTACTTGATATAATTTCATTTACAATAACTTCTGGAATATTTTTAATACCTCCATAGTACTTAATCAAGTCTAAAATATCTACTTCAATTGTTGTATATATTTTCGGAGATTTTTTAGTACCGGTATTAGTATCATAAAAAGTTCTTACACCTAATCCAAAATTATTTCTAGCGTTTTCTATCAAATCTTTAATATCCAATAATAAATTAGGTGTAGCAGAGAATAAATCAGATAATTTAACTACCTCTAGAGTATAATTTGTTGATTTAATTCTTTGTCTACTAATCTTTCTGGAAGCATCTGTAAAGTGATTTTTAAAATAAATACTTCCTAAAGATACATAATTCTCAATTCCAGATAGTATTAAACTTTCTGGATTACCTTGACTTACTACCTCTACTGCTATTTCATTTATATTTATTCCAAGATCTATAAAGAGTTTTCTATAATACAAATTTCTCATTGCATTTCCATCTTTAAAATCTTGATAAAATCTCCTTACTAAGTTTTCTGCATTCTTATCATTATTATTTCCTTCACCAATATAAATGTCTTCTCTATTCTTATTCAAATCCCAAGAACATAATACAACTTCATGTAACATATTCTTAATCATTTCAGAAACAGATTCAGGAATAAGATCTGCATAAGAATCTGATTCACTTGATTTCAATGAAAGAATATCAAGAATATATTTAGGATTTGAATAACTAGAAAATCCATAATCTGAAGTAATTGTATATTCCTTCATTGAATTATCAAAGATATATTTTTGATAATCTTTCAGACAAGTTATATCATTCTCCAAAACATTTCCAGAATCTACAGCGCTTGGAAGAGAGTACATAATCTGAATATCTTCCGGTCCAGAACCAATTTTTCTGGTTTTTAGAATGTCAGAGATTTTTTTCTCATCTCCAAGTTCAGAAACATATAGATACGCTGGAACCATTGAAGAATCTCCAAGAAAATCAGAATTTAACTCGTTCTTTTTTCTACTCTTAAATTCTCCAAGATAATAATACGTATTTGTTAATGTATCATATCTTCCACCAGGAATCCACTTCTTTACTTTTTTATTTAAAGTACAATTCATTCTACGCTTCATCTCTTCGAAAGCACTTTTATATTCCGCCATTTCAGGTGTCATAAAATAAACACTTTCTTGAGAATCTTCTGAAAATACTGCTTCAAATACTGTGTCTCCAAAATTAGCTTTATCACTCTTAACCTGAGTAATTATATTGCCAATCATAGGAACTCCAAAAGCTGTCCGATACATATTACAAACTAAGTAATATTGTTCTGGATCAGGAAATTCATCACACTTTACATAAACACTAAGATCATTAGATACTTTTAATTTAAATGAATTAGATTCAATAATCACTTCATCAAAAGCAGATTCGATATTCTTTTGTACTGCCGCTTTATAAGACTTTTTTTCAGGAGAGGCTAAAAAAACACGCTTCCCTGCTGAAACTGATAAGTCACACGGAAAATAAGCTATCAAATCACTTGTTAATCTCCAAGAATTTTTCTTCATAATTTTTCTCTTTTACTCAATTGTAAACTTAATTTTTTTCTTAACATTATTGAATTTTATACAAGATCCTCCAAGATAATCATGAATCCTGTATATCTCATTAATAAGATTTTCGTTTGCTCCTATCAGCGTTTTTGGATCTACAAGAACAACTGATGCAGTAGTAAACCTTCTTTTTGCTGTATCAGGATCAATTAATTCTGTACAAGAAAATAAATGTCCGTCTGTTGCTATTACTGCATCATATAATTCTGGAATCTTAGAACACTCATAATTAAACCTAGCTTCTATGTATTGTTCAAAGCTAACACATCTCTCTCGCTCAGCATATGGAGTTCTCTTAACACTGACATAATCTTTCTCATAATAACTAAGAGTACTATTAACTCTTGCTATCAGTTCTTTGATAATTTCTTCCGTTTTCATTTAATATAATTGCAATTAAATCTTCAATTAGTTGTAATTTAGGTTTATCTGATAACATTATCTCTGATTTCTCTGGAAATGCTAAATATGTACTTTTCCAATAAGCATCTGGATCTCCAAGATTATTAGTTAACGAAAAATCCATTGAATCTTCAGGAAAATCAGAATTAATCAACCTATATTTCCCAGAAGTATACACAATTTCAGAAGTACTTCTATCAAGAAGACATTGAAAGTTCCCTATTTTAAAAGTATTCAAAATATAATCTTGCTTATGTTCAGAGGGTTTCAGTTCTTTTATTAAACTTACCTTCCAATTACTTAATGTTGTTTCTGAAGCTAAAATTTTATTATATAAGTCATCTGAATTTTTATACATTCCTGGAATTAATAATACTTCGAGGGAAGGAATATATACAAAAACTTTATTTTCCTCTTCCAAAAGAAAATATATACATGAAGACTCTGAGATACTAAGAAACTTACTCCATCTCTCTTCAGGAAATACTACTTTAGAATATTTTACATAGTCTTTATAAATTTCCTTTCCAAGAATTTTATAATATCTACTCTTTGTTATTAACTTTATCATTTTTATAAGTATTAAAAAATTCTAAAATTTTCATATCATTCCAAGAAACTCTAAATGAATCTCTAGAAGTAGGTGCAAATATTTCTGAAACTGCGTCAACGTACATAGTATGAGTAAATTCATCTCCCATATACATTCTCTTCCAATCAGCCTCTGTTATACAATCACGTACTCCAAGCTGTTCTATCGCTAAATTATCAAATCCTATAGTAGCTGATAGATTATTTTGTCGAGTATACAAAATTCTCTTTAAAGTCTTTTCCCACTCCTTAAGATCATACTTGGGTGGATTGCCGAGAGCTCTTCCCCAATTTTTATAACCAAGAATTAATACTTGTCTTCCAGACGTTATCAGTTCTTGGAGATCTTCTGGGGGAAATATTCCGGCAATGATATGATATACTTTTGTTTTAAAATATGTAGTATATTCGTCTTCTAAAGTATTTATTAACTTTTTATCAAACCTATCAATACTTACTCCAAATACTTTTACCATATCAAGTTTATCATAAAATTTCTTACGCTTCTCTTCAGTATTTAGAGACCTAGAATTTATGGTAAGTCTTGGAACAAATCCATTATCATCTGCCCACTTACATAAAACAGCACAATCATCTATAACAGAATCTTCAGTTACATCTCCACCTCCAATAGCTAATTCTATTCCAACTTTAGGAAGCTGAGATAAAACATCAATAGTTTTCTGTAGGTCAAAAGACTTTCCTTCAGAGATACTAGATTCATGACAAAATGGACATCCTATAGAACACTTATTTGTTATTTTCAAGTCTATAGAATCAGGAAACTTTGAAATAAGCTCCTCTCCTCTTCTTAATGCTCGATAAGTTTTTGTACCTGATAAATTATTAAGAGTAACATAATAATTTCCGTTTATATAAGAATATTCATCTGTTATCATAGTACTTTTCCGAACTCTTTTGTCATTACTGTATATGGTAAACTAATCCAATGAGATCCCCAAGTCTGAGTATCTTTTATTAACTCTTTAAAGATTTCATTTTCATTTGTAGAAAGTGAGTATAGTAAGGTTGATTTTTGTTTTTTACCATCACCTTTTATTATTGTTTTATTTATAATCTCTTTTTCCAGACTTTCACTAATCCAATATAATTTTCTATCACTAAGAGAAATAGGTCTAAAAGTAAGCTGATTATCACTATGAAATCCTCTCCACTTTTCCATTCCAAGATTTTTTTCAAATTTTTTGGTTTTGATATTATAAACTATATCTGAAATTAAAGATTCGTTTTTCAGATAATTCTCTATATCACAACCTACTGATTTATTATATTCAAAATCAACTCTACCTATATCTCCTCCATAATCAACGCTAACGATAATTTCTGGGTCATCAGTTTCTTCTTCATAGAAACCCTCTGGAGCATCTGAATTATCATTTCCTAAATATAGCCAAGATCTTGAATTAAATATAAAATTCTTAATTGATCTAGCTGATTCCATAATTTCAGGAAATATATCAGAACTATTATGATCTATCTCAGGAGCACCAGAATCCCAGTAATAATCCTCATCCTCTTCAACAACATCATCATTTGACCTGTTTTCTTCCCAGTCAAATACTATATCCTTTGCTCCAGTATATCCTAGGACAATTTCTTTTAAGAGTTTTACTTTCTTCCGATTACTCTTATATTTCCAAATTATACCACATACATACTGAAGTTTAGTCATTGGATCATTATATTTTTCATACTCCCAACCAAATGATTCAGATCTTCTAGGAACATGTATAACTCCCTCTGAATCCATAGGAAGTGTATCAACCAATGAATTAGGATCAACACAGATTACTACAGAGTGAGACGAACTACTATTAGTCTCAGGTAGATTTTTTCTAATTACTTGTTTTATTCTTTTCATAATAAAAATATTTCATAATCATTTATAAGGAAAATAGGCTCTTCTTCAAAGCCTTATTAGTGTATAAATTAAAATTTAAAAGAAGATGAAAAAAGAAAAATGGATTACAAGAACTGATGCTGCAAAGTTAGCAAAAGTAAGTACACAAACTATTACAAACTGGAGTAAATCTGGTTTAATTACTATCAGAGTTATTAAAAATATGACATATGTAGATAAGAAAACTCTGATTGATTTATTGGAAAGCAGTTTATCTAAAAAGACAACTGATTTAGGAGAATTAGAACGCCAGCTAGATGAAAAGATCGAAAAAATGAAAAAAGAGATCAAAGAAGTAGAAGATGTTACAAGAATTATAAGAATTGGATATAGAAGATACTCACACTGCAAAGAATTAATTATTGCATCTTTAATAGACAATATTCATTACTATAATGATAACTCAGATTTTCACCGCATCAATGAAATTTTATGGAAATACTTAACTTTTCTTAACTCTATTAATAAAGGAAAAGGAGAAAAGAATGTTGATGAAATTAAGAAATTAGCAGATTCTTATGGTTTGACAAAAAGTGATTTTACTAAATATATTAATGATAATATAAAATTTTTATATGATAACAATAAACTAGTTCTCGAAAAACTTGAAAAGTTAACAAAAGAGAACATGACCAAAGACATAGAATTAGCTGAACTTAAGAGAATCAAAAATGTAGAAAATATTGATGTTACTTTAAGTGAAGAGCAAGAAAAGAGAATGAGATTATTAAAAACTAGTATAAGAGACTTAAATCTTTCTCGTAGAGCACTTAATACTTTAGTAGATTATGATATTCAACATAAGAATATGAAAACATTAGGTGATATTGCAACTCGTACAGTAAAAGAAATAAGGTCTATATATAATCTTGGTTATCATACTTATATTGAATTAAGTGATGTAATAGAACATTATGGTCTTTGTTGGAATATAGATATAGATTATTTCATTTTAACTGGAAACGTAAATGTAAAAATAAAGGAGGGTTAATTCCCTTCTTTTTTCTTTCTCCAAATGATGTTTTTGCGCTCCTAGGAAACCTAAACCCTAATACATGACATAGACAATTATAAAAGAAATTTTGTAGTTCTTTTGTTTTTCCTAAGAAGTGTGTAGTGTTTATTTAATATATAATAATTATTAAAATATTATGAATGATTTTTGCAACTGTGGTTGTGGATTCAACCCTGGAAGTGATTACAATGCGTTCGGGGATATAGGTTACAATCTTCCGCTGATTTATGAAGTCTATTGCAAAACTATTCAGGAAGTAAATGGTACAGATCCAGATACTCAAGACAAAAATAATAAAATTTATGTCAAGAATGGAGTATTATACCTTCCTAATAGTTATCATGCAAGTTTCAAATCCCCAGATACATTGATGATCTACGATGAAACAGTAACTTACAAAGATTCTACCCTAGGTCTTGTAAATGATTAAGAAAATTTTATTAAACGTTTAATTAAAAGAAAGAATAAATTATGAGCGAAAAAATCTCTAAGATTAGTGTTGACGGAGTTGTATACGATATCGCGTCTACAGGTGATATCCAAGAACAACTCTCTGCTCTAGAAAATAAGGTAACTGAAGAAGCTAGTGCCCGTGAAGAAGGTGACGCTAAGTTATCTGAAAAAATTGAATCAGAAGCTTCTCGTGTTGATGGAATGGTAAATCAAATCAACGAAAATGTAGCTTCTTCTATCGAAACTCTGAATAATAATCTTGTTCAGGCTATCGAAACTATTAATAATGGTATTGCAGCTGAAGTAACTAATCGTGAAGAAGGCGATGCTAAACTTCAAGCAGCTATTGATGAATTAGCTGAAAAAGTAAACGGTGAAGGTGCTGATCTCACTGAACTTGAAGGAAAAATTGAAAAAAATGCAGCTGATATTGCAACTGTAAACAATAATCTTGTTGAAGCTGTTAATAATATCAATAAGAATGTTGCAGACGGTTTCAGCACCATAAACGGAGGACTCAATAATGAGATACGTCCAGAACTTGAAAAAGCTGTTAAATATGAAGATACAGCAACTGAACAAAATCCTGGACGTAAGACTATTTTCCTAAACAATCATGATAATATTTGCGGAAAAACTACTGATGGTAGTGCTGTGAATATTGCTATGGTTTCTAAGTGGAATAAAGTAGATCTAGGTTCTAGTTCAGTAGAAATCAACTTAAACGGTTCTGCTGAAAGACCTACTTATAACGATTCCAAACAAATTGCCCTTCTTGAAGATGTTCATGGCAATATGGAAACTATTGCATTAGTTAAGAAAGATGACTTAACTTATGAACTTCAAGTAGGTGATAAAATTGCTGGTACTATTAATATTCCTGCAGACCAATTCTTGAAATCTGTTGAGTACTCTGCAGAAGATAAATCATTGACCTTTGTATTTAACACTTCTGAAGGAGAACAAACTTCAGTAGTTGATCTTAGCTCTTTGGTTGATACTTACGTAGCTGGTAATGGTATTGAATTGATTGAAAATGGATTCTCTATTAAATTAGATCCTTCCAGTGAATCTTACTTGAGTGTATCTGAAGCAGGTATTAAAGTAGAAGGTATCAATGAAATTAAGAAGAATGTTCAAGAAGTTGCTGCTAACCTAGTAACAGTTAATGAAAATCTTGCTTCTTCTATCGATGCTATTAATAAGAAAGCTGTTAAATATGAAGATGTAGCTGACTCTAATCTCCCAGAACGTAAAGCTATTGTTCTTAAGAATGGTGATGTTATTTTAGGTGGTAACTTAGAAGGTGGTACATCTAGTCTCGTTCAGCTTAATCGTTGGGGTGTAGCTGATTTTGGTTCTTCTAGCGTCCCATTTAATATCAATACTCCGAAAGATGTACGTCCAACTGTACAAGAAGCTGGTCAATTAAGAGAAGAAGCTCATAAGATTGCATACCTGAGTGATGTTGAATCTAGTTCGGCACAGATAGAAGAAGTTAAGGCTGCTCTTGAAACTAAAGCTGATAAGGCAGATGTTGATAGTGCAGTAGAAAATATAAATTCAGCACTTGATCAAAAAGCGGATAAGATAGCAGTTGATGCGATTACTGAACAATTAGCTACTAAGGCTGATGCAGAAAGTGTTGATAATCGTTTTGCTACAGTTAACGAAGGTCTTGATTCTAAGGCTGATAAGATTGCTGTTGATGCTATTACTGAAAAGGTTGATGGTATTTCTGCTGATCTTGAAGGTGTTGTTAAGTATCAAGAATTCGGTGAAGGTCGTAAAACAATTCAACTTTCTAATTATGACAATATTTCTGGTATCGATACTAAGGGAGAAGGTCATAATCTAGTAATGTTGTCTAAGTGGGATAAAGCTGATTTTGGTGCTCCTGGGGTTGAATTGAATCTTAATGGTTCTGCAGATCGTCCTACTTATAATGATACTAAGGAAATTGCTCTTACCGAAGATATTGAAGCTGCAAAAGAAGGATTGATTTCTTATAAAGTTCTCGAAGATGGTTCTAAGACTATCGAACTTGCTAATGGTGATTCTTTGAGTGGTGTTAATGCAGAAGGTGTTGCTGGATTTAACCTGGCAAAAGTAAGTGCTGATGATAAAGTAGAGGTTGGTTCTGCTGGTATGGATCTTAACTTAGTTGGATCTGAACCTCGTCCTCTATTTAATGGTTCTAAAGGAATTGCTCTTTCAGAAGATTTAGAAACTAAAGCAGCCGAACTTCAAGATAATATTAATCTTAAGGCATCTCAATCTGATCTTGAAGCTTATATAAGTGCTACTGATACTAAAGTTTCTGAACTTGAAGAAAAGATCGGTAATGTTCCTACTAAAGTATCTGAACTTGAAAACGATCTAGGTTTCCAAAATGAAGCTCAAGTAGATGGTAAGATTAAAGAAGCTATTGATGCTATTCCTCCCGTAGATTTAACCCCATATGCAACAAAAGAGGAGATTGAAGGACAGGTAAAATATAAAGATATTCCTTCTGAACAATTACCTAATTGTAAAGCTGTTGAGTTAGCTAAGGGTGATATGTTATTGGGCGGAGGAAATAATCTTGTTCAACTTAATCGTTGGGGTGTAGCTGATTTTGGTTCTTCTAGCGTCCCATTTAATATCAATACTCCGAAAGATGTACGTCCAACTGTACAAGAAGCTGGTCAATTAAGAGAAGAAGCTCATAAAATTGCATACTTAGAAGATGTAGCTGGTCTTAGCAATACTCTTGAAGCTTTGAATGCAACAGTTCAAATTCTTCAAAGTAAAGTTGATGTTCTTACTAAAACAAATACTGAAGTTGTAAGTGTTGACGGTTCTGCTGGTGAATTGAAAGATTCTTCTAAGGATTATATCGTATCAGGATCTATTAATGAAAATGCTGAAATCGTTGGTAAGTCTATCTCATTAAAATCAATTAAAGTAAGTGATAATGCTAGACTTAAATTGAATGCTGGTGATGTAGAAGCCAAAGATCTAAATATTTCAGGTTCATTCCCGAAAGCTAATGGAAATACTGTAATAAGCGTAAATAATGCTGAATTTATCGTATTCAAAGATATGGTATTTGATGCATCTGAAGTTTATAACGGTATTGAGATTGGTCTAGCAAGCAATTCTGTACTTCCGAAAAATATCTTGTTCGATAATTGTAAATTCCAAGGTGAATTCAGTAATAATGCTATCTTAGTATTCGGTACTCAAGACAATGCTATTATTACATTGAATAACTGTTATTTCGAAAAGATCAGTAATACTCTTAGATTAAGTAATAAGTCTAATGCTTCTGGTGTAGTTGTTAATATTAATAACTGTACTGTAGATCAATGGGAAACTAGAGCTCCATGGCAAGGTTTCTTGATTTGCGAAGATTATACTAATAAGACTGAAGAAGAGGTTAATGCTAATAACTTGTTTGGTGACGGTAAGATTACTGTTAACTTTAATAATTTAGTTCATGCTGGAGTAAAGATTAATCCAGCTGATCCTGCTTCAGTTTGTGGCACTAAAAATGAAAGTCAAGTAGTTATGGTATGTCAAGATGCTGTAGCTGGTCCAGAAGGTGATTACTGTTTATCTTATGACGCGGCTAAGTTCCCAGTTGTAAGCTTTAAATAAAAAAAATAAATGGAGAGGGATTAAATTTCCCTCTCTTTTTTCTTCTCACTCAATAACCAAAAATCTTTAGTTATTTTCTTCATTATAACAGATACCATTCCAGCTAAGATAAATAATTTAGGTAATGATTGGTGAGTTATTATAAACCAACTACTTACTATTATATCTGCATCCCTAGCATAATTTTCTTGCTCTAGTGACATCTTTTCTCCAAGATTCTTAAATTCATTATATTTAGTGAGATACTTTTCTGCAAATTCTGCTCTTTTCTTTCTCTGCTTTCTTATTTTCTTTAAAAACTCTTTCTTTGTCAGCCACTTCTTTTCATAATATTCTTTTAATCGATTCTCTCTACACTGACATTCATGAAGTTGTTTTTTTTAAAGATAGTTAAGCTTTGTTTTGCTTGTCTTGTAATTTCTCCTGTTTCCATTTTTATTCTCTTTTAAGTTTATTAATAAAAAATCTCCCTAAGCTATTTCATTGTTAGCTTAAGGAGTTTCTTTCTCTACATTAATAAGGCTTTAAAGGACTCAAAAAGGAAGAAAAATAAAATCCATCTATCTTCACAGACCGATGGACTAAATAGGGTACAACAATATTACAAACTTAAAAGAACCCGTTAATTCTTTTCTTTATCGTTTAGTAACTTGTCTTCTTTTTCCTTTATTTTTGTTTCTAAGTTCTTATTAATATCTTTCATCCAGTTAATTGCTTGATCTTGTATAAAAGTATTCATCTTATTTTTTACTTCTGAAACACCATCTATTACACTATTCGTCTTCTTAACTGCTTTATATATTAAATATATACCTCCAATAATTACAGAGGTACCTACAATTACTTTTACTGTTTTCATATTATTTCTCACATTTATTTTTATTACATATATAAGGCTTTTAATCCTCTTCTTTTACCTCCCTTACAAGAAGATTCATATTCCTTGCAAGAGATACCATATTCTTAGTTCCTTTATTCTCTGCAACCGAACTAAAGAAAGCTATACATGCATTAGCCACTTCTGCCATTTGTTTATTTCTCCTATACCCAGCACTTTTTCCATATCTATCCCAATCAGCTGGATAACGCAAAACTTCATAACCTTTTTCTTCAGCATATTTTTCTCCAAGTCTATCAGCACCTCTAGCACATCCACTAACAATCACAATCTTTTCCGTTGGGTCTGCTGCTTTTCTTGATAAAATAAGATCACACTTCTCCTTAAGAAGATCGTAATCATCAAATTCTCTAGAACCACAAATAATTACTCTAAACATCTAAATAACCCTCCAATGTTTTAATTATAGAATCAAGTCCTTTATCTTCTCGCTGGGTAGATGACAGCCCAGATAAATAACCATGTAAATAATAACAAAAATTCTTAGGTAACGAAATCATGTCATCTTTTGAAGAGATTTCCGGGCTGAGATAATCCTCCAGCGGTCCATTACAATTATACCCATTATAAACATACCACTTTCCTGATTCGAAGATATATAAATACTCTTCAACTCTCTTAGGTGGTTTATCTGAAAAAGCTGGTTTGCTATTCTCCCAACTCTCACCTCTTCGAACATAATAGTCACAACCCTCAAGAGACTCTGCGATGGAACTGATATCACCACCTAGAATTAACTCAAAAGCTTTCTCAAATGAATCATAATAACACTGCAAAATCTCTCCAACACCATCTAAATAACCGTCAAAGTGACAGTAAATAACCATATACTCTCCTCCTAGATAAACTTGATGTCCATGAATGTTCTCGTATACCTTTCCAATCATTTCAGTAGGTATCTTAACTGAAATAGTACTTCTTGTTGACATAATAATTTAATTTTTATATTTATTTTTCTTTCTTTCCTCTAACAATATCTGCAACTCTATCTCCTGCAGCATCTTCTATTTTATCTCTTTGTTTCTTGAGATTATTATCACGACCATAAACTGCACCAATAATAGCTCCAGCAATTGGGATAGCAGCTGTCGCAATTTTTAGCTTTCGTTTCTTCTTTCCAACTGTTTCTATCATATTTTTACGGCTATTATTAATTATATCATGTTTACCTCTTCTAACCTCATCTATTACAGATTTTTCAAAAGGATCAACAGAAGCATTAATTCTCCTTTGCATCTCTGTTTCTACTTTCTCAGTTCGATAGTCATGAACTTTATTTATTCTAGCATTAGTAGCATTTTTTAATTTCTTAATTGAATTAATCTTCTCAAGCTTCATTTTACCAGCAACTCCAGCTGTAGCACCAATACCAGCTCCTAAAGCAGCATCCCATCCTTTATCAGATTTCTTTCTCTCTACTTCTTTAGAGAATAATTTACGTTTTATTACCATTTAACAACTTATTTAAATATTTAAAAAATTTACTACTAAATTCTGGATCTTCTGATTGAAAACACCATCTAAGTATTTTTCTATCATAATTTTCCATACTTGAAACTTCCCCATTTAAGTACGTTTCATTTAATTTTATCACTCGTTTCCTAAAATATTCCAAATCTTCTTTTAGAACTTTATTTATATTTCCCAAACAATCTGAAGTTCCTTGATATAATATAAGAACCTTCCACGTTTTTCCAGCTCTTATATTATAATAATCCTCTGATAAAATATCCATTTCGAGTTCCTCAATTTCATCTAATATATTCATTGCCATAAATCCAGGAAATTGGGATATATAGACATAAAACTCAGTCTTATGCTTATCTTTTAATTCTTTTTCTGTTGGTGGATTAATATAAGAATCTATACAAGATATTGCTTTAGAAATTAATTTACCTAACTTCATAATTAACACACCTCCTTTCTAGATAATAATTCATAACCTCTTACTCTTTTTTTCTCTCCATCTACAACTTCAGTAGATTTATACTCCTTTACCTCAAAGTAATTTTCTAGGTCTTTTGCTTTTGGTGTAGCATCATAATTAATACTAGAATATAAATAACCTAACCTATCTTTTATACTAGATAATGTTAATTTATCTCCTACTTTGAATTCTGAATAAATACTAGACTCTAATAGTTCATAGGAAAATGTTACTACTCCCAACTCTTTTTCTATGTCATACCTGTTATATCCACAAGCTTTAAGTTTTCGAGGACCTAATGATATATAATAAGATTTAATATTATCATGCTCCCCTATCTGATCTAACACTACTCCTATTACTTCATCTGAAAATCCATATTCACATAAATATTTCAATTTACTCCTAAAGGTTCCTAATTTTTGATATTCTCTCAGAAATTCAGATACCTCCTGATTTATTATATCATCATTACAGTATTTACCTGTTTTTCTACATTCCAAAAGATCCTTACACTTATCTATTATGCTCTTATCAAATTTCAACTCTAAGAACTCAAATACTGAATCTATATCTCTAAGTTTCTTATCTAAAATTTCTTTAAATACAGATTTTACATTGTCTCTACCCTTCCCTGGTAGATTAGAGGATATTCCAAGCAAAATTCCTAAAATTTCTTTAACACTATTCTTAAATTCAGTTAATTCTTTATTTATAATACATGGATTTATTGGAAGATTTTTAATATTCTTCACTACTTCTGGATTTTTAAAAAAGTTTACTATTTCATCATTATATTCAAACCATTCTCTACCATAATCTATATACAAATATTTTCTAAACTTATATTGAATATTCTTTTCATCTTCTTCAGTCAATTCAGGAAGTTCATATAAAATTTTACAGGTTGGATTATGAAGTTTATATGCATTAAATCTTCTATCTCTATTATTATCCTCTGTATAACCTATTTTGAGAAGATGAATTAAATTTTCATTCTCATCATAACCTGCACTCTTAATCAAATATATCATAATTAATTATCCTTTCTTTTTAATAATTCATAACTACGAATTCGCTTCTTTACTCCATCTACTAACATAGTATTTTGAACCTCTTTTACTTCGAAATACTCTAAAATATCATTGGCCTTAGGAACTGCAGTATAAGAAATAGAAGAGTATAGATCTCCAAGTTTAGCCTTTAAATTAGCTAATGTATACTTCTCACCTGGATTAAAATTTTGATGAATAGTATTATTTAATAATTCAGGACTAAAGGTTACAATACCTAATTCTCTTCTAATATTTGTAATATTATAATGTAATTTTTTCAACCTATCAGGACCTAAAAGCAAATAATAAGACTTAATCTCATCACTATCTGCTATTTGATCTAATACTATCTGAATAACTTCCTTAGAGACTGGATATTCACATAACATTTTGAATTTCTCTAACATAGTGGTTAAAGTATCATAAATGCATAAAAATCTTGTTACATCTCTATTTATTATATCATCCTTTGTTAGATTAGATCTAATACTAGAAAATACACTAAACCTATCTCTATAATCTACTTGTTGAATCTGAAAAGCTCTAATCTCATTTACTAATACAAGTTTATTAGTAACAGGTTTTAGAATGACATTTCCTGTTTGAGAGTTAATAACTTTATTTACTGCTACATAATTATCCTTATAGTTTTGACTTTTTGCTAATATTTGATAATTCTTTGCCAAAGTATATTTATCCTCATCAAGACTTACTTCCCCATAAGCTCTAAGTAAACTTTCTGTATCTTTTGTTTTTCTATCTAGAATTGCTTGAAAGTCAGACTCTTTCATTTCCCTATAATCTGCTGTTATTCTATAATAGAAATTTGCTGTATTTTTCCATGGATTATCCTGTAATCTTTGTCTACCTAGTATCTGTGGAAGATCTTCTGCAATATCAACTGCTAAACAGTCTGAATTAGAATCTGAGAATATAAAACTACGTGCACATAAACTATAAAAATCGGCTCCTAAGTATACAGTTCTAGTACAGAAAGTGAACATCTTGGGTTTTTCTGTTTTCTTTGGTACTTTTCCTATAACAAACTTTTTACCTAGTTTCCTTTTAATTCTTTTAGCATTATCATCAGTTCTAGAACATAATATATTACACTGTTCTGGAGTAAGATTATTCTTTTTAATCATACTAATAATATGATTAACACTATTTACATAGAATACAGCCTCGTCTGATATTACTTTTACAGGTTGACCGTTTCTCATGACAGTAATCTCCTCAAAATCTCCTGATAGATAGGATTGAATTACTTCTTCTGCTTTTGTACCTACAGATTTCATTGTAAGTACCTTTAATGAAGGTCTAATAATTCTGGAAGAATCAGCAGCTTCCCAATCTAAATCAAAATAAGGAAGATCTTTAAACTCATCTAACATTTCTAGATACTTTTCCATCATAGGAGTAGCTGATACAAAGTATGCTGTTGGGGATTGCTGTAAGTGTAGAAGAAATCCTAGCTCTGTATTTGACTTAAATCTAGAATCATGTAAAATACTTTGAAACTCATCTACTACTGTTATAAATCTATCAAAAATCCTTAATTTTTCAAGAATATCTTTAACGATTCTATATGAATCATATGTTACTAGAATCTTAGCTGGTTGATTATTTAGATATCTTTGATAGGTATAAGTATCAATTTCTCTATATAATCTTTCATAGATCTCAGAATTATCTTTCTTTTCATCTCCCTCTTCATCTATATTAACACTTTTAGGCTCTTTAGAAAGATCTTTATCAACTTCTGATTCTTTTTCCATTTCATTTACAACCAAATAAACATCATCAGGATGTTGATCTTTCTTGTTTTCTAATAACATTTTTCTAGGAGAACAAAGTATTACATTCTCAGGACCATTAATACAGTATTCAGTAAAACCACATCCAGGTAATTGTTTATTTATTATACATTTATTTGGAAATTTGTTAAATCTAAATTCATTCCATTCAGAGATATACCTAATACCTCTGGGAATTATAATCTTTTCTCTGTTCATATTTTATAAAGTTTTTAATTAATTTAATTTATTATAGATTCTTTTTAATACAGAATCCAGTTACATAAAATCGAAGACTAAGGATACCCTTTATAATCTTCATTCAATTGTAAGGATTTAAAGTCAGTAGAAGAGCAAAACTACACTTTAAAATTTAATAAAATGGTAATATACTATATATTCTTCTAATTAAAAAAAAAGTGCATCAATATATTCGATCTCCCTTTGGGAGGAGATCGAATTCTTATAATCTATTTATTCCCTATATAGTTTATTCAATCTAGAGCCCGTAGGGCCCTGGAGTGAACCCTTTAGTGGTGAACGGAAGGTATGATAAAGGGTTCCTTAGTCCTCATAAAAATGTATCAAGAAAAAAGAAACCAAGGAAATAAAATCCTTGGTTCTTATAAGTTTTAAATTTCACAATCCTCTATTAAAGTCTTGAATTGTTCAAAGTTTAAAGTACCACCTCCAGCACTTTTATGTCCAAAAATAATGCCTCTATATCCAGCACAACTAAATTCTGGAATTCGATCAGGTTCTTTATACATTGATATACTATATACTCCTTTATCTCTTCGATTACATACTATATAAATATCATAATCATTTAAGACAGAATTAAAGACTGTACTTGAAAATGCAGTTCCTATTACACAAACTCCTCTATATTTTCCAGCAACAGTAACGGGAAATGAGAATGATTTAACTACTCCTTTATTAATTTTATCCTGATTTTGTTTAAGAATAGTTCCAAGTTCTATTACTTCTGTCAATCTATCTTCCCAGAAACATAGATTAGGAAATTCATAGAGCCACGTATCAGGATTTAAGCCATATTTAAATTTCAAACCACTCTGTAAAGGAAGTATTACATCTTGCCAATCATCCTCTCCAACTTCATCTTTTCTCCAAGCATCATATACTCCAAGAAGTCGAATAAATTCTGGAATATCTTGACCTGGACAGAAAAATCTCCAAGTTAATTCACAAGCAGCTGGTCCAATCTCACGAATACCTTTAATTCCGGTGTAGTTATTTTGTATAGAACTTTCGATGGATGATACATGATGATCTATGAATATAAAGTTATCTCCATAGTGTTCCCAAACCTGTAACATAATTTCAGGAGGGAAACTTATATCAACCATACAGATCAGGTCATAGGGTCTTCCATTCTTATCTACATACATTTCTGGAATTTCATCTCCATAATTATATCCGGTTTTATCTACTTGGTACCCTTCATCGTATAGTGATTTTACTGCTATACACATACTGGATGTTCCATCAAAATCTACCCTATGAAAGATAACTAACGCTTTTTTATTTCTGTTCATATCCTAATAATTTAATTAATAAATCAATTTCACATTCTAGTTTTGTTAATAATTCTATAGCTTCAATCATAATTTATAATACGTTCTATAAATTCAGACTTCATAATTGCTCTCGCTTTAAGATCTACTATATGATTTAAGAGATCAAGTTCCGCACAGTTATACCAAAACCATTTTCCTCCAGAAGAATATTTAGTATCTTCTCTTCGTTCTTCTATAATTTTTATAAACTTTCGATATACTTCCTCTTTTTCTTCTGGGAGGTATGCTATTTTATAATCAAACGTACTAGGATATAGTTTTAATTCCTCCATAAGTTCTCCGGCCGTATATCCAAAATCCTTAGCTACTTGTGAGAATGTAGAAATTTGATATTCGCGTTTCTTTAAGTAGTTCTCCATTATTTCTTGGGAGAGAGTTATACTAAATACTCGATTTCTACTATTATATTTCGTTATCATCTTCTTTCTATAAATTTAACTTCAGATTCGATTATGCCACGGCCGGATTTTTCATGGAGGGTTTTTGTTTTAGGTATATATCCAGAGTCCATAGGTTCAGTCATATAAAATAAACTAGTTCCTCTAAATGTAGCTGTTATTACTTTTTGGCCAGGTTCTACTTTTACTTCCATAGTTCCTCCAAACAATACAGTTCTTTTATTCTCTGGGAAAATAAATACAAATACTATATATGCTACAGCTATGATTATAATTCCCCAAAATATTAATGTTCTCTTTTTCATTGTTGTTTTATTTTATAAATTAATATTAAATTTTTATTGGTAGGGGAATATAAGTATACATTAATATTTCCTAAAGTATCAGAAGTTATTAAAGAGTTGTTATTTGGTTTAAGATCTATAAACTTTTCGCCTTTAGGAAGATTAATTGTTACTGTTGTTGAAGAACTAACATCTTCGACCTTTTCAACGGATTCACAACTTACTAACAATAATGTTGTTAGCGCTAATAATGTTAATAATTTCTTTTTCATATTTTTTAATTTAAATTTCATATATAAGAATTTCAAGGAGAAAAATGAAGAGGAAAACCTTAGTCTTCCTCCATTACTAATAATACTATGTTATACAATTCAAGCTTTCTTTTTATTTCGTTCTCACCATTTCCTATATTCCATAAAAACAATGGTCTTAGTTTCTGTTGATATCTATATTCACCCCAATCCATCTCTTCAATTTTTATACCCAAAGTGTCTTCAATCATCTTCTTTAATTCTAGATGATTATAGGTTATTTGCATTTTCTTATTTTCATGCATTTCCAATAATCTAAGAATTCCAGAAGACGCCCTAACAGATACTATTTTCTTAAGATATTCACAATCAAGTTCGGTAAGGCTATATATCTCCAGTAATATATTTAATTCTTTTTTTAAGTTGTCGAATGTATAACTTCTATAAATCTCTAGGGTATTTGATACACTTCTATAACACCCCATTCCATAACTTAACCAACAAATAAACCTAGTTATTGTTGCCTTTAATTGTAATTTAATTTTTCTAATAATTTTTTCCATATTCTTATTTTTTTTTAAATAAAAAGTCTACCCGAGTTTTTCTTCGAGTAGACATTTCACTTATGATCTATTATCTTTTCACATATAAGGCTTTGAGGGATTCTGATCTGATAACATTAATAATTTTTTAGGAATATCATCTTCTGGATAAAGATAGGATAATACATCTTCTTTTTGATATTTTTCAATCATTTCTTTCCATGATGTATAATCAATTAACCTAAATCTTATAAACCTATCTTCTACTGGATACTCTCCTCCAATTATATATTTATCATTCTCTTTTACATACCAAGATGTTAATGGTCTTTGTAAGAAACTCTCAAGTTGATGATGTGGATCTTCTCCATAACATGTATCTAGTACAATCTTATAGTGCTTATCCACATGTTGAAGAGGTATAATATCAGGTCCTAAACTAGTTATCATACATATAGACATGTAAGTATTAGGAACTGTACAACCTGATTCCTTAAGAGCTTCTATAGTATGTATCTTAAGAAAATTAGTGAAAACATTTTTGTAATCTTCTATATTTATTTTATATCCTAAGTATAATCTTTCAGATGGTTGATCACTTAGGATAGATCTTGGATTTTGAATTTCTATAATATTATCATATGTCCAAGATTTTTTATTTTTCCAGTAAGTATCAAAAATTATATTAAATAAATCAACACTAACTTCAAACCATTTACTAATCATATATTGGTATTTTAAATAATTCTTTTTCTGTAACCCCATCCAGAAATAATAATTCTCCAAAAGATATTACAAATATTAGATCTGGATTATTAAAACCTTCCCGATAAAATGATAAGTCCCCTGGATAATTTTTGGTCATTATATGATCTGGAATAAAGAATTCTACTCCATCATCAAATAAGAATCCCATTTTTATTCCATACTGAAATAAGAACTTATCAACTTCAGATAACTCAATATCAAAATAAATGTTTCTTCCTAGTTTTATTTGCTTCATAATGGTAGAATGGACAATCTTCGCTACATTCATCAGATAAAATGCAACTATTATTACAAAATGTTTTTATATCATTATACATATCTTTTACTGTATATATTCCTTTTTTCTTCTTTTCTTCATTGATTCCACAAATTGTACAATCTTGAGAACTAATCTGAAAAACTTTATTCAAGTATTTACGACGTCCAGCAACTTCATAATACTCTACATAAATTAAGTACGTTATATCGTTATCAGACATTGCTTCTTTCTTACTAGAAATATAAGATCCAAGTACTGTCCCAATAAATTCAGCACAATCAAACATCCAAGCATCATTTATAGGAATATATACTTTAACTTTAGTACCAATCCTATAGGTTATTTGTGGATAAAAATCAATCTCTCCAGTTGATATATTTTTCTTGATGATATTAATCTTTTCATTGATTTTAATATAATCCTTATCTTTCTGGCGATTTATTATCCATAATATATCCTTTAACCATTCATAGATCTTTTTCGTTCTTCCCATTTTTCTTTTGCTAATTTTTGTAAATCTTCTACAGTATCAGTCTCATCTACTATTTCTATTCCGAGTAAATTTTCTATAACATCTTCGAAACTAGCTACTCCAACAAATGTTCCATACTCATCTACTACTATTGCTAAGTGTTGTTTAGTTTTAAGAAATTTTTCGAACAATACATTAACACTAGATGAATCTGGAATAAATATAATATCAGAATCATAATCTGTATGTTTTATTGTTAATCCTGGTTGATAAACATCATAATCTTGATATATATCTGACTTATATGCTATTCCGACTATATTATCTTCAGTATCTTCCCATATTGGTATTCTAGAAAATTCAAATTCATCTGGAAAATCCTTAAGAAAAGTATTAGCATCAAAAGATTTTACAACAGTTCTAGGAGTCATTATATTTCCAACAGTTAATTTATCAAGAGCAAGTAGATTTTTAATTATTTTACTTTCTCTTCCTGTAAATATCTTCTCTCGCTCTCCGATTGTTGCCATACTAGATATTTCTTCTCGAGATATAGTAGCTTCTTCTGTTTTTGGTGAGAATATAGCCATTATATATCTTGACATCCAAACTATAGGATATGTTATATAAATCATCCAAGTTAATATGTTAGCTGTAATTGAGGTCATTCTTTTCCAATAATGTGCTCCGAGTGATTTTGGTATTAATTCACTAAGTACTAATATCAAAAAAGTCATTATTCCAGAAATAATTGCAAAATTTTTCATCCCAAAAATCTCAACTGCCTCTATACTAGCTAAACTCGTACCTACTGCATGAGCAGCAGTATTTAGTGTTAGAATAGCAGAAATAGCATCATCCACTCTTTCATTTTTAAGCTTCATAAATTTTATTGCTGCCTTAGAACCAGAATCGATTTTGGACTGAATAAAAGAAGTTGGTGTGCTTAATAACGTCGCCTCAAGAACACTACAAATAAAGCTAATTGTTATAGCTATACTAAAATAAAAAATCATTCCAAATAAAGGATCCATAATTTTCTGTTTTAAATTTATTTTTATTAATAATATCATATATAAGAATCTCAGGGAAAATCTAAAAGCATTATTGATTTCTTTCAAAACCTTTAAAAATCTTATAAATGTAATAATAACTTAAAAAATTTGTAAAAATGAAATTGAGTAGAAAAGAAAAACAGGCAAAGAAGAAATTAATTGGTGTTTACAAACAATGTATCGATGTAATGACAAGATATATGGAACCAGTTGCTGTTATATCCACTACAAAGAAGGGAGGAACTCAGATTACAAGTATGAGATTTCCCGATTATCATTATAAGAAAATTATTAGGGAGAGAATTCAAAAGGTTACTGCAGAATTAAACAGTAGCCAAGGTTAAAAACTCAGAAGACTTAGCACTTAGAAATAGGTGTTAGGTCTTCTTTTTGCTCTTCTAGAACCTTGAAGAACTTATAGATGTAATCATTAAACAATAAAAAACAATATGAAAATCGTAAAATCAAGTGTATCCATTCTCCCTCAACAACCTGGGGTGGATGGATTAATGAAACATGTAGAGAAAATTGGAAGATTGGCTTATAAATCTGAAGATAAAATCACAGAAGATTCATGGGAAAGGTTTGACAACATGCTTTTTTCTAGAGGTCATTGGGCGGTTTTTAACTCAGGAACTGTATATCTCAGTATCCCAGAAGAGGATAGATACTACTTGGAGATCTTTTTCAAAACTGCTCCTTACACTAGATGGTATCATAACTCAGTAACTGGAACTTATGAGGTTACTACAGATCTAAGAATTATTTATCAACATAATCTAGAAGGAGTTATGAAAAAATATTGGTGTGAACCTACTGAAAACCATTATCACAGAGTCACAACTAGATGGATCTGTAGTAGAGGTATATCTCATGAACTTGTTCGGCATAGAACGTTTTGTGCCAAGTAGTGGAGACACTACAAGAATAATCTAGAGAATTGCTGAAAAGTATTAGATTATACTAACCAGCATCCAAATCAATCAATAGAATTGAATGGTTCAGAGACTAATAAGTACTAGACATCTTATTGATAATAAAAGATGATGATATAGTCCAATTTTTCTTGAAAAAGAAATAAGTAATGAGAGCGTTTTCATTTCTTCAAGAATCTCAACGTTATGTAAATTATTCAAAAGATAGATTTGGAGGGGAACTTACCTTTATTCTTCCTCAGTGGATATATAGAGTTAGAGAAGATATTGCATCAACTATAGATTCTCAAACAGGATTATCTCGAAGTTATATTCATGACATAGATGGGCAGGAATTATGGGAAGATCTTACAGTATGGGATAGAACTATTGCAACTTTTGATAGATCATGGAGGAATACAGAGATCGATTATTTATATGCAACTTCTACTGACGAAGGAGAAAAACTAAAACCAGAAGAAGCTAGAGGATTACTTCCAAATGATATAAAAACCGAACTATGTATGACTGGTTACATTGAGGATTTTACATATATTCCTTCTGAAGATACTCCTGAAAAAGCTGGATTCTTTTCATTAAGGTGTGCTAAAGATGCTCATCCAGATATGCAAATTTTAGCAAATGATTTAAAGCAACAATTTATTGATACAGGATTATATAATTTAAAATAAATGGAATGTATTTGGTGTGGATTCAAAAGTAATGATCCAATAGAATTTGAAAAACATCTATCCGAAGAGCATTTTTTAAGTTATCAAGAGTATTGTGAAATTGAATTAACACATCAAAAAGATCTTGATAATTTTTGCTTTAGATGTAATAAATATAGAGGTCCATTATCTACATTAATTAAAGATTTTTATTATCTTCCTTGTAGAATATGTAGTAACTCTATTACAAAGAAGACAGAAAAACAAGAATTAATTAAAACTATTATAAAGAATATAAAATCTTTTTATGATTATATTCTTAGTGATAGATATTTACAACTATTCTTGATTGATAGTATTTACCATTTAGCTACCTATTCTCATGATTATTTAGAATTCAAGAAAGTTCTAAGTAAACTAGATCTTCCGAATCGAAATGATATATGGTTTTTAGATTGGGTACCTGGATATCCAAAAATTATATCTATTCCGAATTTGACTGGTATAAAAATAGTAAATCTATCAGAGAAATATAGAATAGTATCAGGAAAGAATAATATAGAGATTAATAATTATAAAATTCTTTTCCCTGAAATCGTTCCTTACGATAAACAACATTTTAGTAGATATAATATTCTTAATCTTAATTCAAATAGAAAAACAAAAAGATTAAAATTAGATAATTCTCCTAATTGTGTTAAGTTTTTCAATACTCAAGGTTATGATACAAAATCAATATTTAAAGTTATTGATACTAAAACAGAAGAGCCAGTAAATCTAAAAGAAATAAGTTATCAAGATTATACTATAATAAAGTTGATTCTTCTAAGAAATAAGAATTATATGAGATTTGTATTTTCTATTTTCTTAGAATTACTTGGAGCTTGTAAAGTATTTAAGGATTCAGTATTTCTTAAGAACAGTATTAATTTAAATTCTGAAAAAGAACCAATAATTAATATCTCTTGGCTCCCTGAAAAAAATGAAACATTATCTAATAACATAATTAATATATCTATTTTATGACAACAACATCAACAAAATTTAAAGTACAAGGGGTAGGGTTAGATACTTCAAATATGACCATTAAACCGTGGGTAGATCCTGAAGATGAATACTCTTTTGATTATTTTCATACATCTATCTCAGCTAATAATGATTTTTTGATTTCTGAATTTATAAAGAGTTTTTCAGAAAGTAGCTTAATCACTTCTATTGATTTTTTAGATAATCCTGAAAGAGCACTCCTTGGGCATCTTCTTGAACTTGGAAGAAAGAAAGTCGACTTGTTATTGATAGATTCTGAAGTAATTCTTAAAAACCTAGGAACTGTTAAGGAAACTATTAAACAACTTAGGGAATATAAAATAATTGGAGAGTTTGGGGTAAAGAATCCAAAGACCGCCGAAGATCTCAAAGCCATAGAAAAAGCTATTGAAGAGAAAATTAAATTCGTTTCTCTTGATTTATGTCCTTTGAATTTTAATTATGATATTGTTAATTATTGTAAGGAAAATACAATAGATTTGCTTGGCTTTAATCCTTTCGGCGGATATATTAACTCAGCATCTGTAATATCTAGCTTTACTATTCCTTATCTTCTTGGTTTTGCTGGAAATTATTGTTCTGTTATATTCTTATCTGGACGTGATTTGATTTTATCTAAAGAATCAATGTTGTATATAAAGGATAATATAATTGGATCTGAATGTTCTAGTAAATTTTCCCTTAAAAAGAATGTGTCTAGACTTCATAAACCACTTAAGAAAGTTGTGGATACTTCATTAATATTTAATAAGAATCTAGTTTTAAGTGTAGATTCTCCTGAGTATTTATTTCCTTTAGAAGATATTAATATAAATCTAGGTTCTCCAGTAAATATTGTTGATGGAGTTGATCCGAAATTAAGAACGGAATTAGAAATGTTTGTGGATGATCTTTTGGAGGTTACAGAATTTCCGAAAGATGCTACTCTTCAATCTAAATATGCTATAGTAAGGTATCAAGTTTTATCAGCTCTTCGAATGAAATTTCCGGAAACTGATGGATGGAATATTCATATAGTAAATACGGGAAAACTAATCTCTGGAATTTTAGTGCATAGAGTAATCGAAGAAAAAAAGAAAAGATTCTTTAAAAAGAAAAATTCTCAAAAAACTGAATCTAAACATTTTCTTTGTGCACTTCCTAAAATTGATCTTCCAGTATTTATAGAAGAGCCCGATGATAAAAACACAGTCCTTGAGAACTCAAACCCTAATAATTGAGAAAATCCGGAGTTAGTTGTGTACCCCGGAAAATAAAATAGAAAACATTAATAAATAAAAATTATGAGAGTTTATAACGGAACAAAATCACAAATTAATTTACCTTTATCAGGTACTCAACGAATTACTATCCCAGCACATTCTGTTTCTGGTGATATTATGCCTAGTAATGAATTTCTAAGTTTACTAGTAAGTTCTTATGATTACAATGAACTAGCATTAATTGTATCAGGACCATTTGAAATAAATATGTGTGCAGGAGTATCAGGATCAGTAGGTTTTGTAGTTCAATCCCTTGATGAAGCTATTGAACGTTTTGCACCAAAAGAATGTCCGAAGTGTAATCAAGATCCTTGTGTTTGTAATAAGGAAAAAGAAAAAGAACCGCAGCCAGTAGATAAAAAACCGGCAGCAACTCCAACAAAACCGGCTGAAAAAGAGAAAGAAAAATCAGTACCTGAAACTAAAGAGGAAAAAAATAAATAAAGTATTATAAACTATTGGAATCTCATAGAATTTTATCTAAGGGATTCCATTTTTATTTCAAGAGTATAAATATCATGGAAGATAGAAGTTTTATCTTTAAATTTGATAACAATGAAATTAATTTTTCATTAAGAGGAGATGGTAAGGGAACAATGATTAATGCAACTGAAATGGCTAAACCTTTTGGGAAGCTATTTGCTGATTGGTATAGACAGAAATCTACAAAAGAATTTCTGAAAGCATTAGAAAGCGTTATGGGAATTCCCATAACGGATTTAATTGTAAAAATTCAAGGAGGTGTGCCAAAATTTCAGGGAACTTGGCTACATGAAAACGTAGCCCTAGAATTCGCTAGATGGTTAAATCCTATGTTCTCTATTTGGTGTAATGATAGAATAAAGGAAATAATGATTAATGGATATTCTATTATTGATCAATCTAGAGAATCGTTTGAAAGAGCTTATATGGATATTCAACAAAAATTAATTGAATCTAATAACGAAAATATTTACCTTAAGAATATATTAGATTCCCAAAAGGATTTAGTAACCTTTGCAAATCTGGTTCTTTCTACCTCAGAAAGTCTATATACTATGACTGAAATTACGAAAGGATTAAATTTATGTAAGTCTAGCAAAGATATTTATAGTATTCTAGAAGCAAAGAATATTATATATCATCAAGGTAATAAATGGTTCCTAAGATCTCCTTACGATACTCTTGGATTAACAAAAGATGTAATGATTGTTGGGAAGGATGGAAAACCTCACAATCAAAGAAGATGGACTGAGAAAGGAAAGTATTTTATCATGTCAGTTTCATTATAAAAATTATGGTAGACTATAAAGAAGTAAAATTAAAAGATGGACGTGTATTAGTGTTTTGTAACTTCGAAGAACTTCTTAAAGATTTTTATGGAGTATCTAGTATGGAAGAAGTAGAACCTCATGCAAATTCAACAGGACACTATATTATTCATTGTCCATTTTGTAGAGATTCTGGACATACAAAACATAAATTATATATAAAAACTGACTTAACTGTTGGTACTTGTTTTGTATGTAATCGAGCCTATATACATGTGTCTGATGAAGTTGATACATCATTTAAAGTACCTGATTTTATGTCATTGTATTATGGATATTCAGGTCATCCAAATGTAGTTAAACTTACAGAAGATCCTATATGGACATTAGATAAATACTGGAATGAATTTGATAATTTTGATCAAAGAGGCTATGATTATCTAATGAGTAGACATCCTTTTATGAACGACATCTATAAACTCCTAGACTTTAAATTTGTTGATGGAAATGTAGTAATGCCATTTAAATATCATGGGGAAGTATTTTATTACCAGATTAGATTTTCTGGAAAGACAAAAATTAGATATCTTTTCCCACAAATATCAGCAAAGCCTCCTTATGTAATAGATCATGGTCAAGGTCTAAGAAAAATAATAGTAGTGGAAGGGGTATATGATGCTATAGCTGCTTTAATTATGGCACCTGATTATATACCTTTTGCAGTTTTGGGAAGTTCTATATCAGATTATCAATTAGATTTTCTTAGTGAGTACGTTCCAGAAAAAATCTTATGTTACTTAGATGATACTGAAAAATCTATGGGTGTAGCTAAAAAAATAAGAAAAAGAATAGATTATTGCCCTATTAATATCATAAAATCTAATGGAGAAGATCCAGAAGAATGTATGAAACGAAAACTTAGGGCTGGAAATAATTTACAATGGATTAAATAAAATGATAACAGCATCGATAGATAATACTATAAATAAAATAGTAATAAAAACTGATGACCCTAGTGTAAAATGTCTTTTAGAATTTAAAAGAAAAGTAACTAAGTATTCCCCTTGGTTGAAATCTTGGAATACAACTGAAGAAATAGCAAAACTTTATGATAACCCTAGATCATGCGGACCTAAGAAAGGAATATATACTTTTATCTTAGGAATGGGATGGGCAGCTTATATTGCTAATGTATTTAAACCTATCTTAAGTGATACAGATTATAATACAATTCTTAGAACAATATTTGCAGATTATTATCGAACCTATCCATTTCCAAATCTCAGAGATTATCAAAATGAAGATATGTTGCATGTGTTAAAATATAAGAGAGCGATTATTCAAACTAATACAGGATATGGTAAATAATTTTAAATCTAAATAACATGACAAAATCAAAACAGTTAAAAATAGAAGATCTTACTTCTTTGATTGAAAAAGGTTATAGATGTAAAGATCTTCTTAAAGAATTAAATGTTTCTAAAAGTACTTTATATAATTATTTAAAAAAATATAAATTAACAATTCCAAAAGAAGAATTATATTTTGATAATATAGATTCTGATGAAAAAGCCTATTGGTTAGGATTTTTATATGCAGATGGATTTGTTAATAGTAAATATAATAATTCAGTAGAGTTATCATTAAAAGCTAGTGATAAAGAACATTTAGAGAAATTTAATAAATTCCTTAAAAATAAAAGATCTATAACGGTAAGTAAAGCGGCTTCTATAAATAATAAAGAGTATTTTAGATGTAGATGTATAATAACCGACAAACATTTTCACGATAGATTAATTGAATTAGGTTGTGTACCTAATAAGTCGTTAATATTAGTATTCCCATCATTAAAAATATTTTCTAATAATGATTTAGTATATTCATTTATTAGGGGATATATAGATGGAGACGGAAGTATTACGAATACTAGTAGAAATAAATTAAGGATAGATATTTTAGGAACAAAAGAATTTCTATCTAAAATTCAGGATATTTTTAAAAATAAGTTTGGAAAATTATTATCAACGAGATCATCTAAGAAAGGAATTAATAATTATCAAATAGTTAGTGAATGTAGTAAAGCCGTTGGTGTAGGAAATTTATTATATAAAAATGCAACTGTTTATTTAGAGAGAAAATATAAAAAATTTGCCGAGTTAAGTAAAAATACTTAATTTTATTATAGGACAAATTCGGTGAAGGATGGGTTAAATCTAATACCGATCTACAAATATAAATTTTGTAGTGTAGAGCATAGGAGGTGAGATAATCTTCCCATGAGTGTCCTACTTCTATTAATTAGAAGAATATATATGCCGATCTTATTTAAATAAAATAAGAATTATAAGATAAAAAACTTATGAGATAACAAAATGAAAACTGAAACTATAGCAACTCTTATAAACTATGCACATAATGAACTTGGAAAAAAAGTATTAGTTATAACTCCAGGAAAAAAAGCGAAAGATGAAATTGTAAAAAGATACGAGTCTAGATTTGGTGGTAAATTACCTACATCAATAGATGGAGATCTTGGATGTATAATTACTTCAGGATTTCTAAATCAAAAGAAAATAAAAGATCCAGACCTATGTATTTTAGAGGAAGAGAAACTTAAGAAATTCGATTGGGTTCTAGTAGATGAAGTAGAATATACTATTAATCCTTCTGGTGAATGGATATATGATAGACTAGTGAATGCTGAAGTTATGTACGGATTTTCTGGAACTGCAGATCGAGATTCAGGAGTTATGATCACATTTGCACAGGGAATTACGGAAACAGTAGTAAGAAACAAGGACTTAATTAAATATTTCGGACCAGCATTAGTTTATAGAATGCCTACTAGTCTGAAAATAAATAGTATCCATATAAATACTATCGCTTTAAATAATATTAAATTTACAGAAGAGGATTTTAATGAGGATAATAATGTCTATAATACAATAATGTCAAAAATTTGGGTTGATCCTGGAGTATGTGAATTGATTGTAAAGATAGCAAAAAAATATCCTAAATTATATATCCCAATAAATAATTTAAATAATATTATTTCAACTTGGATAGATAACTTTTTTATTGGAGTATTTAGAGTGCTCTTAATTTGCGGCGAAGGATATATTTATTATGACTTGTCTGGAAATAAAACAAACCTAGATCTTCAACAATCATGCGAATATATTAAAAATGGAATGGTAGATATAATTCCTAGTACCGCCGCAGGATTTAGAGCACTAGACCTTCCTGGATTAGAAAATATATTACTAGTTTCTAATATCAACGCTGGATCGGTTCTTCAACAACTAGGACGAACAGCAAGAGGAACTAATATGAACGTTCTTGCACTAAAACCTAAAATACCGAAAAGAATCCCGGTATATACAAAAGGATTCGAACAAAGAGATGAACTATTACATAACTACTATAAGTATTGTGATATTCAAGATATAGTTATTAATGAAGAAAATCTTTAAAAATATAGTATGGATAATGGTAGTGTATTTGATTTGATTTTTAGCTGTTTTAATCAATATTTATTTCAGGATGCTAAAAATAATATATTAGATCTTCAATATTATTTTCAGACTAATCCACAAACAGCCGGAAATGGTATGGTCTCTCAACTCGTGGATGCTATAAAGACTTATCCTCTAGAAAATATAGATGAGCCTTTATTTAGGAGTATCTTATTTAGATCTCAGAAAACTCCACAAGAGACCCAAGAGGTGATGAATGAAATTATAAAATGGAAAAGATATACAAAAAGTCAAATTGAACCAGCCAGAAAGATTTTAACTGATGTAATATATTCAGTTAATCTTCAAAAAGCAAACAGACTCTATTCTCAAAATCCAGAAGAATATGTTAAGTTTGTGAAAAATATAAATGTTAAAACTACTGCTGATCTAGATAATTTTAGTGAGATTGGATTTACACAAATAGATATTAATTCAATCATCGCTGAACAGGCAGAAGGTGGTGTACCTAGTAAATTTGAATGGATAAATAATTGCTTTTCATGCGGAGCTTATGAATTTGGACAACTCGGACTTATCGCAATGCCTCCAGGAGTTGGAAAGTCTCTTTTATCCATGCAGGAGGCATTGAACATGAGTTTACAAGGTTATAAAGTACATTATTTAGCTCTTGGAGATCTTAAAATGAAAGACTTTAAACGAATGAAGCATAGATATAAGAATCTATGAAAATTCTATTAAAATGCTAGAACTATTAGAATAAAATAGAATTAGCATCTCTATCTTTTATCTAAGAGATAGAGTTCAACGACTAAATATAGAACTATAAAAATATAGATGATATAGTCTAATAGTTTAATGAAAATTAAATTTATAATGATTATCAGATTAGGAGCTCAATTTACAGGATTGTCATTTAATGAAGTATCTCAAAACATAGGACCTATATACAATAGTATGTGTCAAATGATTGGAGATAATCTTAGTATAACTATACTACCAGCTGGAAAAATTTCAGTAGATGAATATATAGAATTCATGAAAACCAAAGATTATAAAATTTTATTTATCGATTATGACGCGGGTTTCCGTGGAGCTAATGGTGGAGAAGATGGTTCTATGTATAAATCATTTGGAGATATTTATGATAAACTTACGGAATTAACAGGATTAGGGAAATTAGTATTTATATTATCTCAATTAAAAATTGGAGCATATAGCCAATCGATATTGGATATGAGCTACATCGCGGGCAGTAGTCACAAAGTAGACGTTTGTGACTTTATTATCACACGCTCTAAAGGTGGGGATGGACCAAATCCTAATAATCTTGGAATATCAACGATCACAAAAAATCGGCGTGGAGAAACAAATATGATTGATTACAATATAAGACTTCAAAATGGTAGATTTAGAAGTTTGCCAAAAAAAGTGTATGATGATATAAGGATGATTCAAGACAAACGATATTTTTCTGAGGCAGATATTGATTTAATGATTAATAACTATAATATTCAATATAATCAAGCTCAACAGAGTGTATATAAAGCTGGAGGGGCTGGACCGCAGAGACAAGGAAATAATATTAACGTTCAGCAAGTTGTTTCAGGACCGACTCCATTTAATAAATCTTAAGGTGAGTTTTTGCGCTTTTAGAAAGATTAAAACCTAATATATGAAAGAACATTAGAAAAATTTATATTTTAATAAATCGATCTAGTGTTCTTCTATTATTTTAGTAGGTTCTGTAAGAAAGTATGGTAGTAGAATTGCGCAAACCCTACTACCAGAAATCTTACTTTTAGTTTCTACTAAAATAATAATCTATTATATTAAACCTATTAAAATAAGAATTATGGCAGTATTAAAAAATCAAAGTTTTAGTAGAATTTTAATGTTACAACTAGGAGATCAATTAGATTCACTAGATAACATTAAAATTCTTAATATCGTAAAATTAGGAAAAGATATTGAATTTTATTTAAATCAATATTGTGAATTAATAGATAATGCACTATCCCGAGGTTTAGATAGAAAATCATTAGGTTATTATACTGAATGTCATCACATATTACCTATTTGTTGCGGTGGACTAAATGAAGAGAATAATTATGTTTTATTGACTGGGTTAGAACATATACTAGCTCACATACTTCTACATTATATTGAACCAGATAATTTAAAATTAGCCAGTGCTGCATCTTTTATGGTGGCTAATAGAGAGTGTATTACAGTGAAAAGAAAAAATGCTATTAAATTAATTGAAGAGGCTGATATAAATCTTATAAAATATTTGGGAAATTTACGTTCTAAATGTTCATCTAATAGTGTAATTTGTTGTGATAAAGATAAAAATATACTAAAAATATATAATAAAATGATGGACTTGAAAGATGATGGATTTTCTGAAGTTACCGTAAGACGTTCTATTAAAGCGAATAATAGAGTATCTAGAGGATATTACTGGTACGATTTATCATCATGGACATCAGAAGAGGAGTTAAGAAAAATAGATAATTATTATCATAATGATGAAGAGAGCATATTTTTAACTTGGGGAATAAGTCTAAATAGTATAATAGCATATACAGAAAATAAGAAGATTGTTAGAATATATTCTGGGCTTAATGATATTCAACTTAAAGAGGATGGATTTAATTCAAGTTCTATTTCTAATACAATTAGAAGAAAGAAAATAAATTATTATAAAGGATATTATTGGTGTAAATTAATAGATTGGCTAGATAACGATGAAATTATTAAATATAAATGTTTAGACTCCTTACCAATACTAAAGTTGAAGGATCCTGATTGTTTACCTCCGCAAAAAATAGTTAGATGTGATAAAAATTTTACAGTTCTTAATATTTATAATAACTATCATGATGCTGGAAAAGATGGTTATAATTTTCAATCTATTTGTAGGATATTTTCAAAGAATCAAGTAAAATTTAAAGGATATTATTGGTATAAATTTGCTAAATTCGAAGAAAGCCACAAAGATAAATTAGAAGAATTTTATAAAAATGATGGAAAAATTATTGATAAAGGACCTGATATAAAAGAAACAAGAATAGTATGCTTAGATGTAAATCATAAAGTTATAAAAATTTACAAAAATATTCTTGGAGTAAAGAAAGATGGATTTATAAGAGAATCTGTAAAAACTGCTATAAGAACGGAAGAGTTCTATAGAGGATATTATTGGAAACATTACTCTGATTTAGACCAAAATAAATTAAATGAATTTTATAATAATAAAGAAGTAATATTAGTAAAGGCAGAACTCTGGAGATATTTATGTATTGATTTCAATACAAATGAGATTATAAAAATGTATAAAGATCCGAAAGAACTTGAAAAGGATGGTTTTTTATATAGTTCGGTTAATAAGGTCATAAAAAATCAATCAAGTCACTATAAAGGTTATGGATGGTTATCATATGAATATGCTAAAAAGTATATTCCAGAAAAATTAGAAGAATATTATAAAGATCATCCAGAATTTAGGGAGAAATAAAAAAAAGAGATTCGTTTATTTCGAATCTCTCCATGAAAATATTTTATATTTATTTTCCGAATAATGCATCATAACTCATTCTAAATGCTGAGTATAGTGCAAAAACTTCTAGGATTACTATAAAAATTTTACCTAGAAATATCATCCCTAATATAAGGATGATAATTACAATTAAAAATTTTTTCATTTTCTGAAAATTTTTAAAGGGTTGATACTTTTTCTAATGTTCAAATTTTTCTACTGATTTGTTGTAATTCCTTTAAAAATTTTACCCAACTACCTACTGTGTTATAGGTGGTTGGGTTTTTATTCTTTCATATATAAGGCTTTTAAGATTTCACAGACGGAAGTTGGTTTTTCTTCTCCAAATCAATAAAAAGGGTGATTTCTAAGGGTGATTTTCTTATATATGAGTAAAAATTTAAAATAAAATTAATAAAAATGAAAGTAATTCAATCTAAAGTATTAGTCATAGTAGATAAAAAAGATACTATGACTCAAAAGATAGGAAATTTTGTTGTTCCTGCGAGTGAATGTGAAAAAGCTGAGGTTATTGGAGTAGGTGAAGAAGTTAGCGAGGGAGTATTAAAACCTGGTGATACTATCTTGATTTATCCAAACACAGGAAAATCATTTACTCAAGATGGAACAGAATATCGTGTTATAACTTTAAATGAAATTATTGTAGTACTTTAATTAAAACGAAACATGTCAGAAGGAAAAATTATTAATCACGGCTTTGAAACTCAGGCCGAAATTATTGAAGGTGTAAAAAAATCAGTAGAGGCAATTAAGAAAACACTTGGCCCGTCAGGTAAAGCCGTGTGTATTTCAGGATTTACAGGTCCAGAGGTGTCAAGAGATGGAGCTACTGTTGCTAAGTCGATTTCATTTAAGAATCAACTTCAGAATACAGGAGCTATCTTTGTAAAAAATGCTGCCGCTCAAACAGAAAGATTAGCAGGTGACGGTACAAGTTCAACTTCACTATTAATCAAAGAAATGTGTGAAAAAGGACAAAAAGCATTACGAACTGGAGCTAATGTAAATGAGGTGAAATCTGGTATGCTTAAGGCCGGAAAATGGATGGCTGAGTATATCAAAAATAATTCAATTCCAGTAAATGATGATATGGAAAAGATCAGAAAGGTGGCAACTATTTCAGCCAATAATGATCCGGCCATTGGAAATCTGGTAGTTGAATGTATGGAGAAAGTTGGAATGCTTGGTATTATTACAGCTGATTTCTCTAGTGGTCTTGAAACTACTATTGATGTAACTACTGGAATGAAACTCGATCGTGGTTGGGCTTCTCCACAGTATGTTACAAATCCTACTGATGGAACTTGTGTAATGGAAGATCCTTATGTAATTGTAGTAGGAGAAAGATTATCTAGTGTACAGCAAATTCTTCCGTTAATGGAACAGCTTGTACCTACTGGACGCCCATTCTTATTTATAGTAGATGATATTGATGAAGTAGTAAATACAACTCTTGTTATGAATACTCTTCAAGGTGCAATTAGATGTTGTGTTGTAAAAGGTATTGATTTCGGAGATTCAAGGAAAAATATTATGGCAGATATTTCAATTTTAACTGGCGGTAAATATATTTCTCCTGAGAACGGATTATCAGTCACACAAGCAACAAAAGAGGATCTTGGAGTAGCTAAGAAAGTTGTAATTTCTAGAGATTCATGTATTATCTATGAAGGTGGTGGTGATTCTAAAGAGATTGCTGAAAGGGTAGAAATTCTTAGCACCAAACTTACAGATCCTGGAATATCAGATTATGATAAAACTAAATTTGCGAAACGAGTAGCAAATCTTAGTGGAGGTATTGCAGTAGTGAGAGCTGGAGGAGCTTCTGAAACTGAAAAACAGAACCTTAAACAAACTATTGAAGATTCTATTCTAGCATCTAAAAGTGCTATTGCTGAAGGATGTTCTTTAGGAAGTGGTTATATCTATTACAAAGGATCATTAGAAGTGAAGAAAGATAAGACATTCTGGAAATCTTTAGTTGGAGATGAAGTAGAGGGTGCAGAAATTGTATTCTCAAGTCTTCCAGTAATTCTTAAAACAATTGCAGACAATTCAGGAGTTTCTGGAGAAGTAGTTCTAGAAAAGGTTAAATCATCTAAACCAGGAATTGGATATAATGCTAAGACTCGAAAGTATGGTAGTTTACTTGAAGAAGGAATTCTAGATAGTTCTAAATCTCTTCGAGTAGCTCTTGAAAATTCTATTTCAGCAGCATCAATGATTCTCTTAATTGATTGTACAATTATCGATGATAATATTTCCGAAACTAAAATAGAAGGTTAATAAATAATAATATACTACACCTCATCCTGGTTTTGATATTTTATCCCAGGGTGGGGTTTCATTATTTTATGACAAAGATAATAATTAGTAATACCAATTCAGTTTCAATTGGATTTAGTGACGAATGGTTATATATGTCTTTAGCAGATGGTAGATATCAAGGTTATATATCTAGATTAGCATATCTTTATCGAGAAAAATATAGATCAGATACCTCAAAACTTCCAAATTTTGAGAAAATTTTAAAATTAATTAATTCTCAAGATTCCCTAAGAGGTTATAGGTTTGAAGCTAAAAGAGAGAAATTATTTTATACGATTACTCATGGAGATAATTATAAAAGGATTGGAGTGGAATTTGTTAATAAATTTTTAAAAAGTGATTTATACAATTTCAATGGAATTTCTTCTGAATCTGAGATATATTACTATAGAACAATTCAAGGAGCTTATGAATTAACCGACAAAATTTCTATAAATTTTCCTGATTTTATAGAAAATATATTATCAAAAACAAAAGATGATATGATCGATCGTTTTGGAGTGAGTTATATTATAAATTATATGCTTAATACGCAGCCGAGAAAGCTTGATTTTCTAATTAATGAGGTTAAATAAAATAAAAAAATTATGAAAAAAGAAGATGATAATGACTTTCCTCTCTATGATGGGGAGGAAGGAAATATTAATTTTGACGAACAAGAAGATGATTTCGATTTTGAACCGGAAGATTTACCAGATTGTCCTCTTACTGATTTAGTTATTAGTAATATGATGATGTCTAAACCTTTCGGAATACACTGGGATTATGATAAAATGAAAGAATTTTTAGTAAAACTTGGATATAAGATAATTACTAGATATTCTGATCGTCGAGAAGTTGAATATGAAGTTGCAATAAAACCTAATTCATCTTTTATACCAGAAGATGACTTTAGTAATATTAAAGAAATGTTTGACTCAGAAGTCCAAGATATAATGATTGGATGGCTATTAAAAAATAAATAAACTTATGTGCGTTACAAATAATATTACAGAAAAATCATTAGAAAAATGGAAAGACCTTATTCTTGCATGTAAAAACTATTATATTGATTCAGTACCTACCGGAATGGATGATGCTGTATATGATATGTTAGAAGCTAGAGCAGCGCAAGAAGATGGATTTTTTGTCAGAGATTATGTTTATCAAACATATTTAAAAGGAACTAAGACAAAAAATTCTTATATAGAAAAAATTAAAAAGAAAAAAGTTGAAGAAAAAACTATGTTAAGTGCTCTTTCTGAGTTTATGAATGAAAACTCTGGAAAATACTGTGATTTAAAGTATGATGGATCTAGTATAGCAATTTATTTAGATTCTTCAACTGGTATTCCAAAAAGAATAGTTACAGTCGGAAATTTAAATTTGGATAACTATGGGGTAGATCAAACTTGGAAATTAATAAACTTCCTTCCAAAAAGATTTCCGAAAGGTATAGTAGCAATTCAGGCAGAGGCATTAGTTGACATTAATCGACTTTCTGATACTGATCCTGAAACTGCTAGACAAAGAGCCAATGGACTAATAAATTCTAAGTATTGTGAATCTGAGGTAAATAATTTATTAACTCTTAGAGCTTATAGATATTATACTGATGATTCAATAGAAGGACAAATACTAAGAAAAACAGACTATCGTGAAGTTTTAAAAATGTTTGAAACTGTATGTTCAAAAACTGATGGACATATCTTATTTTCCCCTGCCGATGTATGGACTATAGAAGAACTTATGAGCGCCGGAAATAAAGAATATACAGAAACAGATAAAACAGTTACTTCAACTGGTTACTTCTTAAATGATGGTTGGGTAGTATATGATGAATTTGGAATATGTCTCGGCGCCTTAAAATTTGCTGGTGCTGGATCAGGAACTGAAGCTTTAAAAACTACAGTAAGAGGTATACAATGGAATTCTCAAGTAGCTAAAGGAAAAGATTCTTGGTCAGCTAATATTCTAATCGATCCAATTCAAGTAAAAGGATGTACAGTAAGAAAACCAAGTGCTGGAAGTGTGGGAAAAATGGTAAAAAAGAAAATTACCCCTGGAGCAATAGTAAGTATTATTATGGCTAATTCAACTATTCCAATGGTAGGGGATTCTTTTACTGAAGGTAATGGAGATTTTATGTGGCCAACTTGTAGCTGTGGTTATAATATGTCAGAAAAAGATGTTTATGGAAGTCTTTTGAAATGTGGAAATCCTATGTGTACTGAAAGACTAGATCGAATGAATAATTATATAGGATCTCTTAGTAATATTAAACAACAACTAGATCTTAATAAATTACTTGTTATAGATCGATTTAAGTGGGAAAGTACTGGGATTAATATAGATCAATTGTTGGGAAGTGTTGAAAGAAATGATCCTAATAGTTACTATAATCAATTAAGATCTTACCTTAAAACAGATTTACAAGTGAGAAATTTAGATTTAGTTTGGAAAGCAAGTTATACAATCTTAAGAAGTTATTATGAAAAGTCTATTGGAATTTAAACAAGAAGCAATAATTGTAGAAAAACCAAAAGAAGAATGGAATAGACTTTATCTTGAACTCTTAGACTTAATAAAATCTTGGGGCTTGGAAGATAAAGTTAACTCTTTTAAGTATGAATGGAAAGGATCAGGAAACTCATTTAATAAATTATTCGAATTATCTTTTCTTCGAGAATTAATATTTTACGTACTCGATATAGATTGGAGAGATCCAATTTGGGGAGATATATTTGATATTGAAAGGATAAGTAGTACTCCTAAATCCTATCACGGTTCAGGAAATGATATTACTATTGAAACTTACCTATTTCAACTTGAAGATAAATCAAAGGTATTAAATAGTCTTAATGGAAATTGGGTATTTGATCATTATAAAGAAGTGAAAGATTTTATGGATCAATATAATGATAAATATTTAAAACTGTTTGAAATTAAGAGATTATTTCCATTAGAAGTAGAGATAGAAAATGTTTGATTTAGAGCAAAGAAAAAATTATATAAAAACAAGAAATGATACAGATTATACTGATACAGTGAAAGCAGTATATAAAATCTTAGTATCTAAATATTCCTACCGAGCAAGAATTTCAGATATTTTTCAACTCCTTAAGGATGCATTTGGAATTAATGAATTTATTATTCTTGATTATCAGCAAATGAATAATGCACCCTTCGAATCTTGGTTAGTTGATCAGTATATATCTTGGAAAAATGGTAAGGAGATAGATTTTATAGAAATATATAAAGCTATCTTAACTGTTGGAGATTTTACTACATCTGAAAAAGAATTGTTTGAGTCAGGTCTGATTGAAGAGCGTTTATGGGCTATTTTCTTATTAGTTGATAGCCCCGAATTAAATATTATATAAAATAACATTAAAATGATTGAAGTAAATTTGTATTCTATTCCGGCCCAAGAAATGAATTCTATGGTAGGCCGTTGTGTTGCTCGTAGCCGTTTTGATAAAGAAGGTATGGGCGTAAGTGTTATGGAATTTGTTAAGGGTTTTTTAAAGAATAATTTAGCAAATTTCGAAAATAGTATTGGTAACGCTGAATTAGTAAGCTTTATTAATTCAGAAACTACAATGAGTACTAAGGATTTTTCTTGCATTAATTATTGGTTAGCTCAAGTTGGTTATCTTGTTCAGATTCAAAATGTAGCTGATGATGAAGAAAATGCAGCCGGTATCCCGACAGGTGATGTAGTAGAGTGGAATGTAATCGATTACAACTTTATGCAATATGATTACCCAACTGCAACTAAAATTATTCCTGGTGAAGGTCTTGAAATTCCAGCTATCCTTAGGCAGATTGTAGAACAGTCTGGTTTGTTTGATCCTAATAAATTAAGTGGTGTTAAAAATCCATTTACATTATTGTTAAATAATATGGATAAAATTAAGAATACTACTGGATCTGTATCACCAGCTATTACTACTCAGATCTATAATCTTTTAGATCAGATGGGTATTAAAGTATTTTGTGCAACTTCTGAAGATTAATTACAATGACTACTCTACAAAATGATATTCTAGAAATATATAATTCCTTAGTAGAGTTTTCTGATAATACAGTAAAAACAAACTTTCCGATTCCAATTAAAGTAAGATATGAAAAAGAAACTAGATTACTTATATTTGAACAGAAAGGAAAAACGGTATATCTAGGTCTCCCAGTCTATTATTGTTTAGCACTGGAGGACTTAGAAAAACCGACTTATCTATTACCAGAAGATTATGATTATCTAATGTCAACTCTTCAATCTTTAATAGCATCTGGAGAATTGATAAAACCTAGAACTTGTCTTGGCCCTGAAAACTATGGATTTAATGTTTATTCAACTAATATTAATGAAATGTATAAAGGACCTGATGTAATTGGACAAGTAAAGTTTATTTCTGGAACATCTTGGTTATTTAAGTTTAGAACAAGAAAAAAGTATAAATTATGAATTTTAACGGAACGATTATTATCACAGATCCCTGCTATATTGCAGAAAATAAGGATTGGGGAAACGGATTTAATTATAATAATATGACTATCTCGGAAGAAGTAGGATTCTCTGATAATTATATTTGGGAAGATACTGGAGTTGGAGATGGAAGATGGAAAGTATCAAAACTAAAAAATATTCTTGGCTTACTTGAGCTTGAAAAATTCATAGATGATATTGAAGAAGCTTACTATAATCTTTACGATAATCCTTCAATTGAAAATCAGATTAATCTTGAAAAATTAGTTAATCAGAGGGAAACTATTGGAAGATATTGTGTAGATTCTGGGACTTTTGGAGTATTTTATCTTGACGAAGTTTTAAAATATAAGCCAGATTTTTTAGTAGAACATGGAGATTGGTGTTATACAATTATTAAAGACTTTATTGGGGATGTAAATGTATATACTGATTCTCGTGAACAAAAACATTTTTTAGGTATAGGTAATAAAACATTTTATAGTAATACAGTATCATGGTTGTAAAAATTATTAATAAATCAAAATTTCCACTTCCAAGTTATGCAAAGCCTGGAGATTCTGGAATGGACCTTAGAAATATCGGTGAAGAATTTACATTAAAACCGTTAGAAAGAAAATTAGTTCCTACAGGCATATATGTTCAACTTCCCCCTAGAACTGAAATCCAAGTTAGAGCTAGATCTGGAGAAGCCTTTAAAAAAGGATTAGGAGTTTTAAATGGACCAGCCACTATAGATTCAAACTATAGAGGAGAAATTGGAGTAATTTTAGTTAATCTTAGTCCTGTAGAGGTAACTGTAGAACATGGAGAAAGAATTGCTCAGATGGTTTGTGCAGAAGTAACTCATATGGAATTAGAGGAAGTTAGTAAACTTGATGAAACAGAACGAGGAGGATCAGGTTATGGCAGTTCCGGAATACAATAACGATATAAAACGACTTCTTGGATTAAAAGGAAATACTAGATTAGAAATTCAAAATCAATTAACCCAACGAATCTTAGAATATGATTATATAGATAAAACTCCAGGAATAGGATTGAGATTTTTAGAAACAAAGAAAAGAAATCGAGAGGCTGGTGAATGGATTTATTATAATATTCTATTCGAAGCTAGAAAATATCAAGATACTCCTGAATATTTAGCACATATTCTAGGATCACTATCAAAAGTAGTAAAGACCTGGGGAGATTATTCTAATATTGATGTAGTTGGAATTCAAGAAGTTGATTGTGAAGAAGCAGATTATTATTATATACTAATTTATATTTTAAGTGATGGAAAAGACAAAGAAAAACTCGAATCCGATGGAGAGTGAAAAAATGTCGGAAAAAGATTATGAACTTCTAGAAAAAAGAAGAGTATGGGGATGGGAAAATGCAATGTCTGTAGCAAATGATTTATGGGCTAGTATTCATAGTTCATTACTTGCTGGAGATCTAGTATTTGCTTATAAAGATACTACAGGAGAGTCAGGATTAACTCAAATTGTTATAGTAGCACTTAATCAACCAACAGAACACTTTTCAGTTGGTATGGTTACATCTGGATATACTGCACTTCTCCCACATGTACCATTTGATTACCTAACTAATACTGTTCTAGGAGATCTTAAAAAGTATAAAGTTGATAAGAATATAATAAAGGCTTACGAACAAATTTTAGAAAATTATAAAAGATGAGCAATTTGAGAATTTTAAGTGTTGATGTTGGTTTCTCTGCTATTAAGTGTTCTTTTAAGGATTCCAACGGTTTAATAAAATTTGAAAAGTTTATTAGTGCAACAGCAAAACTCCCTGAAAAACCACTTGAAAGTGATGATGATATGGTATTTCCATTAGGAGGGGATTATTATGTATTAGGACCTGCAGCATTAAAAGTACCTAGATCTTATTTACTTAAACTCGAAACTTTTGAAGATTTAAAAGCAGTTTATGCCCCATGGTTGTCATATTTAATAAAAAAATATGGCGGAGATGAAGGAATAAATGCATTTGATAAATTAGCTATTGGTTTATCAATGGCTTTTAATACCAATGATAACGTAGATGAATTATTAGATTATTTATATGAAACATTAAATATAAATAAAGAAGATTATATATATTGTTTTTGCCAAGGCTTATCATGTAAATATACCTATAATGAATATGGGTTAAATGTTCGTGAAGCTTCTAGACGTAATGATGTTAAGTTAAGAAATGCATTAATACTTGATGGAGGATTTGAAACTTTAGATTTCTGTAGTATTATCAACGGTACTTCTTCAGCAGGTGCTGCTGTAGGAGTAAAAGATTCTGGCGTAATTAGAATAGTTTACGATCTCGTTGATTATCTATATAAAAATTATTCGATATCAATTTCAATTAAAGAAGGCCAAGTAATTTTAGATACTGGAGTTTTAAAACGCAGAGGAAAAACAATAGATTTATCTAGACAAGTTGAAGAGTTTTCAAAAAAATATATTATCGAAGTTTTTCAATATTTAGATAAAAATTATGGAGAGGTACTTGATGCTTTAGATGATGGTATTATTGTTTTAGGAGGATTAAGTTATTTTATGAAAAAATATCTCCATGATCCTGAAGTAGAAAAAGAAGTAGATAAAATATTTAGTGTATCTGAAATAGTATATCCAGAGGAAGACTCGGAATACTATAATTGCATATCATACTTAAGATTAGCTGAAAAAGTAGCTAGTGATAATATGAAATGATAAAAATGCACTTAGAGAAAGGTTAAAACCTAATATATGAAAGAACATTAGAAAAATTTATAAAAGAAATATTTATAGATCGATCTAGTGTTCTTTTATTGTTTCATAAAAGTTATAGGGGAGATAAGTTTAATAAAGGTTGCAAACTTTATCATTCTAAATCTCTCCTTTTTATTAATAACTTTTATGATATAAATATAATTAAACAAACTTTTTATGAAACATCACACAACAGAAAATCAAGATGAAGTGAATAATAGTAGCTTATACCTTGATGAAACAGATTCAAACGGAATATCTCTTCTGAAACGAATAGAGAAATATCCAGACCTTCCAGAGAATGAATTTATCCCAATAGAGTATACTCATTCTAATGGACATACTGTAAAAAATATCTACTATATTAATAAATTAGGACAGATTAAAAACATAGAAACAGGAAAATTATTAAAATCTTCTAAAATTAGAAATTATTATTCAATACATCTCTTTAGTAATAGTGATGATAAGAAAAGATTAGGTATAAGATTACATAGAAGTAGCTTCTACATTTTTAATTAATCCCAATCCAATTATTTATAGTGTAGTAAATCATATAGATTATAATTCAGAAAATAATAGTTTATTTAATCTTGAATGGACAACACAAACAATAAATAATAGTATAGTAAAAGGAAAGCGCAGATATATTTCTAAAGATAAGTTAATGGAATATACTGCTTTAGATGATAACAGAGAAGAATTATTTACTGTTAATAGAGTAGATAATAAAGGATATAATGTAGATCTTATTGTTACAGCTATTTATAGAAAATATAAATATGAAGGATACTACTGGAAGAAGTCCAAATTATCCAAAAAGAAGAAACTCTTAAATTAATAGGATTTTCCGGTAATTTAGATGATTATGAATGGCATGAACATTGGAAATATCCTGGATTATTTGTATGTAAGGAAGGATTTGTTAAGAAAATTATTCGAGGAAATCATAGGATTTTATGTACAATGAGTCAAGAGGGATATATTAATATTATCATCGGAAAAGATCATGGAAAAGAATATAAAGCTCATAGAATAATAATGGAATATATTCTAGGAAGAGATCTTATGGATGATGAAATAGTAGATCATATAAATTGTATTAGATATGATAATAGTTTTTCTAATCTTAGAGTAACCGATGCAAAAGGAAATATGAATAATCCTTTAACTATAGAGAAAAGAATTAAAAGAGTAGTAGCAGCTGATTTATTTGGCAACTTTATATGTTATGAATCTGGAAAATATATTTCAAAAAATATACTATCTTTATCATCAACAATATACAGTTCAAGTGCTTTAGTAAAATTGAAAACTCCAGGAGAAAAGATAATTGTTATAAAACCTGGAGATAAAGAAGGGTTATTAAATAAGATGAAAACAGTAACATATGTTTTTAATAATGAAATGAAAGCTATTGGTGCATTTATTAATATTAAACTATATAAACAGAAAGTAGAAACTAAAGTAAGTTGGGCTATTATTAATAAATATCTTAATTCAGAAAAGTTAGCACCTGATGGAAATTATTATTTCAGAGGAGATAAAGCAGTTGAATTAATATTATCTCAAGGTCATGGAAGAGCTTGGGAATTTGAACCTGAAAATAAATAAATAAATAAAAAATTGATAAACAATGAGTAAATCAAAAATAATTAAAGGACAAGCATTTATTATTGAAAATGCTTTAGTTCAAGAACAGATTTTATTAACTCCAGGACAAGCAAGTACTACTAATATTGTGGAGCTTATTAAAAATATATGGGATGACCTTAAGACAGAAGGTACATATAAAAGTAATAAAAAGAAAAACTACTTTTATTGGGAATATGAAATGACTGATACTGAAAATGAAGATTCAGTTATTAAAGTAAAAATGGAATGCCCCCAGCCAAAAGAAGGATTATTTGAAGAACCATATGATCCTGAAACAGTAGAAGGCGACTATGCTAAATATTGGGTAAAAAAACTTAAAGAATCTACTGAAAATTATGAATACAAGGCAGCAATTCAGAAAAAAGAAATAGTTTTCCCTGGCACTAGATACGTAAATCAAGAAGGTGAAGTAGTAGAAGTAGAGGAGTCTAGAATTAGTAATACTGATATCGGCGACATTACTAATTTACTTGGATTGTTTTAATAGAAAATAAATTATGGAAGAGGAAATAATAGAATCAATCGACGAAGAAAAATTACCAACTATCATTAGTAATGATGAAGATGTCATAGAAGAGGTGATCCCTGAAGAAATCCCTGGAACTAGTGGCATAATCGGAGGCAATCCCTTCGGAAACATAAGAATACAGATCAATGGTCAAGATATTTTTATGTAAAATAACATAGAGAGGTTAGATACATTTTCTACCTCTCTTATTTTTATATACTTGAATTTTATATTATTAAAACTTGAAACTTACAAAACACGTAAAATTTAAGTTTTTTCTCTTATATGTGTGATGAAAAAGATGTTTAATTTAGAAACTATTTTTGTTATGTGTAAAGAAAAACCATTTAATCGCCAAGATCAAAAATATCCAGATCTCCCTGACTATGAATTTATTCCATTAGTATATCCAGGTATTAAGGATATATATGAGATTAATAAAAAATCTGAAGTTAGAAATAAATACACTAAACAACTATTAAAACAACAACAAGATGAATTTGGATATACTACAATCTCTCCACAATATATAGAAAAGCATAAAAGAAAAGCAAAATCTATTCATATAATAATGGCTACCATTTTCTATAATAATTCAGAACCAAAAATATATAATATAGTTAATCATATAGATCATAATCCAAGAAATAATAACCTATCTAACTTAGAATGGGTTACTAAAAGTGAAAATAATAGTCCAGATAGACGCTTACCAGTTCATAAAGATAAACGAATTAAATATACTGCAATGGATAAAAAGGGAAATGAATTATTTACAATAGATTCTTTAGATAGTAAAGGATATGATATACGTTACATTTCTTCGATTGCTAAAAAAAGTCAATATAGCTATAAAGGATATTATTGGAAACGACAAGAATCATTAAATAATCAAAAGTTTTTTGATCTTATAGGATTTTCTGGAAACTTAGATGACTATACTTGGTATGAACACTGGAAATATCCTCAATGGTCTGTGTGTAGTGAAGGATTTATTAAATCAAATAGATTTAATAAATTAATAGGAACACTTAATAATAAAGGATATATTATAGTTGATAGTAATAGTACTAAAGCGCATACAGTTATTATGGAATATCTCTTAAGAAGAAATTTAAAAAAGGGAGAAATAATTGATCACATTAATACAATAAAAACAGATAATAGTTTTTCTAATCTTAGAGTTACTGATCAAAAAGGAAATATGAATAATGTAAATACTCTGGAAAAATTATCAGAAAAAATAGTATTAGCAGATCTATATGGAGACTTTTTAAATTTTGGTTTTTCGAGAGATATCCAGAAACTAGTTGGAAAAGACAATATTAAAAGATCCAGAGTAGATAGGTTATTAAGTAGTAATGTAATTTCTACAAAATATATTTGTATTAAACTTGGAGACAAAGAGAAATTACATAAAAAGATGGAGAATATAATATATAAATTTTCTAAAGATAAATTAAGAGTTCTTGGAGCATATAATTCAATTACATCTGCAAAGAAGGAATCAGTTATTTCTACTAAAAGTATTAGTAAAAATTTAAATTCTGAAAAACCTGCGCCAGACGGATATTACTACATGAGAGGTCCTGAGGCAGTAAAGTTAGTACTATCGTTAGGACATGGAACAGCTGGAGATTTTAAACCTGAAAATAAAAAAAGGAATCTCGAAAACCCCTAAATTCTTATATATGGAAAAAGGAATTTCAATTCTTTTTTAATTCTTACAAATGTATGTAAGAAAAAAAAAGGAATTTTTGAGGGCCTCAAATTCTTATATATGGTAGAGAAGATTGAAAGATATTATTTACAGAATCTGGAGATCTAATTTTTATAATAGACCCTGAAACTATTATAAATAAAATCTATCAAAAAAGACACAATATAACAACAAAAGAGGAGCCCTCATGGCGGAATAGGTAGACGCAGCAGACTTAAAATCTGCTTTTCTGAAAAGAAAGTTCCGATTCGACTTCGGATGAGGGTACAAGACATAATTATAACAGGGCCCATATCTCAGTTGGTTAGAGAAGCTGACTCATAATCAGAAGGTCGTCAGTTCAAGCCTGGCTGGGCCCACTAATTTAAAAGAATATTCATTAATTTGAATATTCTTTTTTTATTTCCCCAAAATCCTTATTAATGTAATAAAAACTAAAAGAAAGAAAAATTATGGAAAAAGATTACGAGAAATTATTTGCAGTAAAATATGTTTTACAAAAAGAAGGCTTAGAAAAATTTAGAAGGAACCGTAAACATATTACTGAATTTGAAAATGTATTTTTTGAAGTTGTAAGTAAAGAACCCAGACCTATAAGAAAATATAAAATTTCAAGTAATATACAAAACTATATTCGATTTTATTCACTTAATAAAGAACGGCTATTTTCTAGCAAATTAAGAGATATAGTCAGTAAAAAGAACTTAGAAGACTTATTTAGAAATTCAGAAAAGAAAGCTAAATTTGGATTGATATATAATTCTAGTACGAAAGATAAACAGGAAACAGACTATAATGCCCACTCTATTTTTTGTATAACAAGTGAATATATTATACTATATGCATTTATTGGAAAGTGTATTATGGGCAATGATAAAAAAAAACATTTAATTCATTAGGAAGTGTAGTAATAAAAAAGAGTGATTTATTAAATTTTTCTGAATTAAACTTAGAAGGTTGTTTATATAGCATGGATGAATTTGTTAACTCATACAAACTTTGTAAACAGTTTAATTGTTTGGATAAATTTTTTAAAAGTATTCCTTCAAAAATGATGAATGAGTTTACTTCATTAGGATGGTCAGATACATTAGAAGATTACTATAAAGAGGTAATAGATAGTCAAGAAGATTTATTATCAAATAATAAAACTATAGATGATCTTATTAAATATTTTAAAAATAATTATAATCAAACTTTATATTCGGTTGAAGCTAAGGAATCATTTAGCATAAAATACAGATTTATCTATGAATCATTTAAAAGTTTTATATTTTTGATGACTTCTGAAATAAAAACTGAAACATTTGAATCTGTGTTATCTGGAAAAGTAAAAAATCCACCTACACAATTTGAAGATCCTAATACTGGCCGAAGAAATCAAGGAGTAATCGTAGTAGATAGATTATACGATACTGAAATAAATATAGATTGTCCCTTTGGTGTAAGAGGTCATTGGAGAAATCAATACTACGGAAAAGATGCGGCCGGAAATCCAATACATAAAAGAATTTTTATTGAAGCATTTGAGAAAAAAGGTTATCATAGAAAGGCAACAAAAGAATTAATAGAAAACAAATAAAAAATTAAGAGAGGAAATTAATCCTCTCTTTTTTAATTTTTCTGCTCTTTTTTATAAATATTCCAAAACTTTTCCACTTCAATCTCTACTTCTAAATAATCCTCTTCAGTAATAACATTAGAGAGTCTTTTATTAAGATTCTCAAGATCTGATACTTTAGAAGTATTATTTTTTGATTCATAGAATTTAAACATTACATTTAGTTTTGGTTGAAGAGCATCAATTTTCTTTTCTACTTCTTTACTAGGATAACCGCCTAAAGCTCTACTTATAGCTTTTCCTGTTCCATAAAGAACTTTTCCAGCTAAATAACTAGCAATCATAGTTGCTATTACTCCTCCTGCTTTCATAAATTTTCTATATTTAAGTTTTTTATTCACATATAAGGCTTTGACATGAAAAAAGAAGGGATTTAATTATTATCCCTTCTTCTAATTTTATTTTCAAGAAATAAATCCCTCGAATTTGTAATAAACTATGTATTCCTCTTGATTTTCTCCTTTTATATAGCGAGAAATTCTAAATACAATACTTTCTAATGGTTTATATTTCATAAGAACATATTCAGTTAAGTGTCGTATTTTTTCTCCCTTTACTTTCTTTTCAAGTTCACTCAAAATCTCAAACTTTCCTGTAGTTCCTATCGAATGCTGAGTTCGGTTAAAAACTCATTAAGATTTTCTAACTCAACTCCAACAACAATTCCTTTCTTTGGTAATTTAATTTCTGATTCCATAATATTAATATTTTGTTTATTACTACACTTATAAGGATTTGATTCGTTCTATTTCTGCCAACAATTCTTTCTCTGATGTGTAAATATACCAGGGATATCCATATTTTTCTACTAATAGTTTATCATAGCTAAAGTATAACAAAGTAATTCCTTGCTCTCTACACCATCTATTTTTCTTTATATCAGATTTTCTTTGAAATAGATATTGCTCTAATTTTCCCATTACTGGGAAATGGTATGGACCCTGAATTTCAATAGCTATGTTTAGATCTGGTATAAAAATATCAATCTTAGAATAATTTGAATATGATACTATTTCAGATTCTATAGTATAATTATTCTTTTCTAGAAATATCTTAAGATTAATTTCCCAACAAGATTTAATTCCATCTTCTTTGAAAATTAGATCCTTCATCCAATTATTTCTATAACATTTATCAGATAAACCACTAAAGTTTTTTGTAAATAATTCTCTATTATTTATATTATTAATATTTATAAAATTTTGTGCATCTATAATAGAATTAATATTATTCCAGTTATTAATCTTACCATTTATATAATTTAAGTAAATACTCCATCTATTTCTATCACATTTACTTAATAATCCTGGATATTCTTTTGAAAATTGATCATGATTTAAAATATTATTTGAATAGATAAAATTTTGAACCTTAACTATACTATCATAGTAACTCCAATCTTTCATATCTTTTTCAAATTTTATATCATGTATCCAACCACTTCTTACAGATTTCCAATATAATCCATTATATTTTTTCTTAAACTCTGTTCTACTTTTTATATTATTATTATTTATAAATACTCTTATTGAATCTATATTATCAAATTTAGATAGATCATTTCTTTTTATTATCTTAAATTTTAAATTATCTAACCAATTATTTAGTCTAGCTCTAGTATATAAAGATTGATATTTATTTTTAAAATCTATTTTACTGCTAATATTATTGGAATTTATGAATTCTTGAACTTTTTCAATACTACTATACTCTGACCATTTTGACTTTTTTGACATAGTTAATTTTATAAAAACAATTCCTCAGCAAAATTATTCTCCAAGTAGAAGAAAATATTTATTTACTGAGGAATTTTAATTTAATCTAATTCTGAATTTTCTTTTCTCATATTTTCTGTATGAAAGAAGTAATCAATTGCATTAAATGTAGTTAGATTATATCTCAATCTATCTACAGGCGTATTACTAGGTCCATAGGAAATAACAAGATCTTCGAATGATACAAAACTTTCTTCTAGAATTAATTTAATCTTAGGATCCTCGAGATATTTCCTTGCTGTTCCTGGTTGAAGTTCAGCGAGGGATATATGAGGCGTATAGGAATACTCAGAAACAACTTCATATTTTGTTCTTAATCCTTTATTAATTAATCCAAGTGTTTTGTATAATTCACTGGTTTGTTTCATTTTCAACACTATATAATCACTATCATTCTCAAAAGATCCGATCTCAAAATTATCTAAGATTCTTTCAGTATTCTCAGATTTTATATATTCAATAAAATCATCAAATTCAGATTCCCCTAAAATAGTTTCAATATCTCCAAGAATATTCATCTTAGGGATTTCTTTTCCTTGAGCATATAATAATGTTATATGCGATTCATTTTCAATTCCAGTATCTTTAAGATCTTCTCTACTAAATATAGCAGATAAGGATACTGGAAGATAAAGCGAGCAATTTAGCATTAAACAGCTATTATTTTCCATATCAATTACCTCCCATGTTTAATAGGTTATTTTTACGACGGAATTTAATCTTTAAGTCATTCAATTCCTTTTTCAGACTTGATCCACCTTGGTTAAATCCTTTATCATCTACTCAATTACGTTACTAGATTATTATTAATCTATGTTCAGACTATATCATCTAAATTATATTTCAAACTTAGTTATATATTTAGTCGTTGAGAATATCTTTTTCTTAGATATAATCTAAGGTAAGATATTTTGCTAATATATTTATTATAAATATTCTAGCATTTTAATATAATTTAAAACCGCAAATAGTTTACGGTTAATCCTAGACCTAATAAGTTATTCTATTCATCTTTAATTTTATTTAAAGTAAGACTATATTATCTAAAATAAGTATTCTTTAGTATCTACTATAGTCGTTGAACAAGCTGTTAATTATAAAACAACAGCTTGATGCTGATTTTCTACTTTGTTCCAGCAATTTAAGATATTTTCTAGTATCAGTTTGTATCGATACTAGCCTCAATAATTTAAGGAACATTTGATTATCTTCCTTCGCAGTGTCTTTTCTAGCACTGCTGATAAATTGATCCGCATTTCTAGAAAGTAATACGGCCAATTCCATCTCACCAATTTTCTGTCCTGTCTGTCTATAGCGTCCCTTTCCAAGTATAGGTTCATCTCGTTTAGCATTAATATCTACGCCATATAGACTTGATGTAACCTTATTACTATATGATGGTATATGGTATAACTCTTCAAGGGTCATGAATCCCACCTGCAAAGGTTTATCTACTTCTCTAAACTTACCAGACATTCCAGAAACTAATTTATCATATTCTTCTGGTTCTAGATTTTCTTTTAATTCATCGAGATCTGTTAATTCAGTCTCAGGCATAAGAATTTTACTCTGACTTTCTACACCTAAATCTTCAGCCCATTGATTTACAAGTTCTGGAGTAAATTTAGTAGAGAAGCAGCCAACATTGAAATAATACATATCCTCGATTTTACTAGTATTATGACGTTCTATAATTTCTTCTACATCCATACTAGTAAAACGTCCGGGGTAATATGTTTCAAGAAGGGGCTTAATCTTCTTTTGCCCTGTTTTTGTTTTCTTATAATTATCTACAAGATCGTGCAGTTTGTGTGCTATATTTCCGAGTTGTAATTCCATCTCTGGTTCATTAATATGTTCTATTAAGGAAGACTATATTATCTAAGTACTTACTATAGTCGTTGAGAAAGGATTTTATTACTTAAATCAAGCTAAGAATATCCCTTTTGCTGATTATCTATTGTCATATATTACATCCGCTCTAGATAATTAAATCTTTAGAGCAGGAAATTCCTATGACGTAAGTTTTCCAGCAATTTAAAGTATTTTCCTAAATAATTAATGTTTAGGCCTCTAGAATTTAAAGGACGCTCGGAATTTTCAATTATGTTAACTGAATATTTTCTATTCAAGTTCAGACTATATCATCTACTATCACAGTAGTTATGTATTTAGTCGTTGAATATAAGTATAATTTTGATAAATAAAGACGACGAAGTTTCAATCTTTTATAAATTTATATCCTTTTTCTGGAGAATGATTTACTATATAAGATAAGTTCTCTCTACTTAATCCATTAGCTTTAGCACATTCTGTTATAGAATGAAATATTCTTCCACTAGGATCCATTATCTTTTTAGAATTTGGATGTTTTTCTCCTACTCTATCTCTACATAATTGAGCTTTCTTTTCTCTTAATTCATCTGATAGATTTGGTTTTTTCTGAGGCTTTTTCTTTCCTGTTTGTGCCTTAGAAATATTTTGTTTCCATTCATCCGTTATTATTCTGGCTTTCATTTTTTCTCCGTGTAACCTCCTTACTTCAGGATCTTTATAATACTCTTTTAGTGTATTTGAAATCTTTAATCTCATTTCTGATGTTTTCTCAGGATTTTTTCTTGTTTCAGAAAATCTTTTTCTAATATAATCCACCTGTAGAGGAGAAAGATGTTCACCAGTTTTACTAGTTGATATTCGCTGAATAGCATAAATTAGTTTAGGATTATCTGGATACATTCGTTCTAATAGCATATGACATATCACATGCTCTCTTCCAGTTAACATTACTAAATTAGATTCATCATCACTACCTCCCATACATTTAGGAAGAATATGATGAATTTCTACATAATAATCCACTGTTCTTTTATCTAAACCTCTTTCAAGGCCTCTTATTATAATAGATTCATATATCTTTTTATATACTAATCTATTATGTTCTAAAATATCTTCTTTATTCACCGTCTTGTTTTTATTTATATTTGTCGCGTCTTTTTTATAAAATTTAACTTATACTGCTAATTATCTATAAGACTTCTAGCATTTTAACATAATTTAAGAACCGCAAAAATTCTACGGTTGATTGTTGAATACATTCTTGCTTAATAAATTTTTATTAAGATTAGACTATATTATTTAAGCTTGCCATAGTCGTTGAACAAGTAATTAAATACTACTATACTACTTGATGCTGATTAAATTTTAATATTTTTCCAGCATTTTAAAGCTTTTTCATAGATTTCAAAAAATCTAAGTCCCATTCATTAAATAGGATTCATCACAACCTCTACTCTTTTTTGTTTTCCATCCTTATCGACCATTATAGGCATTAAATCGTCAGATTGAATTTTTGATACAACACCCTTACCTCCATATCTGGAAGTAATTTTAGAACCAATCCATTGATAATCAATAACTTATATATTGATATTAGACTATATCATTTATATCTTGTCCTTAGTCGTTGAACATCTTACTTTTGTTAGATGATGCTGATTCCTTGGTTCCAGCAATTCACAAAATTTTCTTGAATATCAATTAAGTTATTCAAGGGACAATTATAATTTATCCCGATGGTTCTTTTAATAAGTCTTACACGAACAGTATACACAACTTTATAAGCATCCGGATCCATATTAATAGGATCTAATGTATCTGCTGCAATATACTCTGGATATTTTTCGTAGATAATTTTTCTAGATTTTGTTTTTTCATATTCATCTATAACATCCTGAGAAGTATGTGTAAATGAATAGTCAGGTGATTTTACTGATTTAGGAATTTTAGGTTTTTTCATTTCTTGTATCATAACATCAGAAACTACCGCCTCGTCTATATTATTAGGCACAACTAAATGATCCTCGATAGTATATTCGGAGAGATCATGTCCTTCTCCGAAAAGTCCTCCGAGTTTTTCTTGTAGTGCCTGATTTATAGCATCAAGACGAACAGCTTTATATAATGTCACTACTGCATCTTTTGATTTAACCTTTGTTCCAATAGGGGCGATCCACTTAATAGCACTAGTACTCTTAACATTAATCATTAAGTCAATTATACTATAAGATGCTATACGATTTGCAAATGATTCTGATATCACCAAAGCATCCTCATTTACTAAACCATAATAGGCGTGGAAAAGTACCAGAGCATTAACGCCGGCCTTATATGTTTCAGGAGTATGTCCAACTGCACCAGTTATAATATCTCCCTGTTTTACTTTTTGGCCGATTTTTACTTTAGGCTCTGTAAATACCGCCACGTCATTTATACTCTGAATCGCTGTTCTTCGTAAAATATTTGTCTCAGTTCCATCAGGCAATTCAATTATAACTTCATCATTAGTTATTTCTTTTACTTTACCCTCTGGATAACTGAACTTTTCATTTAATATATTATCTTTCAACTCTTCATTCCTTCCAGTGTCAACAAGTGCACGCTCCGCATTAATTAGAGGTATACTCTGTTTAAGCATTGATGTCAAATCTTCTATAATATACTTTTAATTATAGTTTAGAATATAAATTTAACCTTTATTTTGGTTAGTAAGTCTTTATTCGTTACACTAAAGAAATCTATTATCTTTAGCTCGGTATTAGAATTTTAATTATTCCTTCACCGAATTTACTTACTAATTACTTAAAATATTACTACTTTAAGCGGCACATAAATTAGTACCCATGCTTATTCTGACACTATCTGTATACACTTAAATTATTTTTAACTTAAGTAGACTATATCATCCCAGGTTTTAGTTCCTAGGTTATACATTTAGTCGTTGAGAAAGGATTTATATTAGTAATCCTTTTTGCTGATTTGAATCTATCTTTCCAGCATTTTAGTATAATTTTCCTAATCTATTATAAAATTAGGCAACTATTTTATAATTGACAAAAGGAATTCTTCGAGTTGTACTAGATAATCTATAATCAGGCGCCAAATCGATCAACTCTATTTCTTCGACTGGAACCATTTTTCTTTTCATCCTATATTTAACTTCTACCTGACCATCTTTATCAGGTTTTAAAGTATTAGTTTCATAATCTACATACTCACTGGCAGCTACTTTTTTATTAAGATAGTCTATGTATGGTATAGTTACCTTAACAAAATTTGGATCATATACATCAAATAATACATCATCATCTGTAATATGACATGAGACCGTGAGTGAGTTCTGGAGATTAGTATTGTTATTTCATTAATCCTAAAAATTCACTTTTTAGGATAGACTATATCATTAGAACTATTAAAAAAATTCTATTTCATATATAAGTCGTTGAATATAAATTATAATTATATTTAAATCTAGAGTTATTTTATGGAAAATTAAATCAAATATATTTAAATCCTTTTTCAGGTTTATTTTTAATCCATCTAGAAATAGTATGTCTGTCGTGATTGGTTCTTATTGAACAATCAGTCAGTGATTCATACACTTCTCCGTTAGGACCTTGAATTTTTCTCGCTCGAGGGTGATGTAATTTAAATCCATCCCCGTTATAAAACTTAAATCCTTTTTCTGGAGACTTTGTTATCCAAAAATGTATTGTACTTTGAGAAACTTCATATACTTTAGAACATTCAGATAAAGAACTATATATTACTCCTTTTGGATCTATTACTCTTGTTCCATAAGTTTTTCCTCGTTTTCCCTCAGAAATTTTTTTCTTTGTTTCTTCAGAAAAGTCTTTTCTTTTCCTTCCGATTTTTGCTTTAGATAGTTTTTCTCTATGTTCCTTTGTTAAAGTTTTACCTTTTTGAAGTTTAGCATATTCTTCTCTAAATATTGCTAATAATCTAGTAGGAAATCTAACTCTATCCTTAGTATATCTGCTAATCATCGTCATTGCTATAACTGCATTACATAATGATATATTTTCAGGATACATACATGATAATAACATATGCGCTATTATATGTTGTCTAGAATTCAGTAATACTAAATTAGAATTTTCATCAGTTCCTCCTATGCATTTAGGAAGAATATGATGATTTTCAAAATAATTTTCAGAATTAGCTATATTTTCTGTTTGGGCTTTTAAAATAAGCGCTTCATAAGTTTTTAAATACCAAACTCTATTGTGGTATTTAATATCTTCTATATTTTCCATATCAATAACTTTATTATTTCATCCATAAAATATCTAAAGTTATATAATTATAATATATACTGCTGATATTCTTTATTATTTTAAGAATTTCCAGCAATTTAATGAAATTTTCAATAATTAATATTGCCACAAATAATTTATGGGTGTATCAGCTATATCGACTAACGAATAAATAAAGTTATTTACTTTATCACTAGACTATATCTTAAGGAATTTCCCTCTTTGTACATAGTCGTTGAATATAAAATAAGTATTAATTATTTTATACTGCTAATTAACTATCACTAGTTTTCTAGCAATTCTCAAAGTTTTTATTATAGATTTTTACTCTATAATCAGACTTAATCTAAATCTGTAAAAGTCGAATTAAATGCTACGCTCGCAGGGATAACAATTTTTTGGGAAATAGCCTCTAAGTTAATGGAATTTACTCCGGGGGGAACTTGTAGGCTAGAGTCTCCTTTGTTATCGCTACTTCCTTTAAAATAACGGAATGCTAATGTACTAATTGCAGTTACTTGATCTTGAATTTTACCATACTTTGTAAAATATGATGTAATTCTTCGTCTTGCTGCAAAATAATTTCTTCCGTTATTATTTCTAAAGATATATTGCATAAAACTGTTAGGAACTGATTCTAATGTTTTATCAATGATTAAGTCTTTTAGTCTATCATCTCCAAAGGCCAAACATTCCTGTATTAGTTTTTGTGTAATATATTCAGGTTTATAATCCAAGTCAAGTTTGATCATTAATTTCTTGGTTTGTCTTTCAGTTAACTTCAAGATCTCCTTTTTATCAGTTTCCAAGTATTTATCAATGTCTTCAAACTTTATATCAATTGGTTTATCTGCAATTCCAAGTTCCGGATTAATTCTTTTTATCTTCAGAATCTGTTTTTGAATATCGTAAACTCTATCATAGTCGAAATTAACTTTATAATCTCCTGTACCAGACATTTTAATACGACAGTCATAATCAGATCCCATTCGATTAGTTGAAATACGATAAGCGCCTTCTATAATAAATGCACCATCAATTTCTTTAGGAACTTCGAACTCTGCATACTTCATTTCAGGATCTTCTTTCCCATCCGTTATAGTTGTATATTCAATTCTTACTTTATGTGTAGCAGTTAATCCATTTTCAATATAGTAAGAAGCTGGTTGAGGAGGTTCTTCTATAAATGAATATCCAATTTTTCCAACTTTTACTTTAGGATTATATGCATCAACTTTATTAAAAAATCGATCTACTATAATTTTTGCTCCAGTGTTTCTGAAATATTGATTAAAATTACTCATTATACTAATGGTTTTATATTTAATTGCTTATATTCGCAATCTACTGAATTAAAAAATGTTTCTAATTCTGATTTAATACTATCTTTTAAGCTACGAGCCTCTACATATTCTCCCATAGGTTTACCATCAAGAGATCTAAAAAAAGCTTCATAAGTAACAAGATAATTGAAGTTATCTTTAAGTTGATGTAATGTAAGCTTTACCGAAAATCTTTCATACTTCGGAAAAATATCATCTCTAAGTTTTTCATATAATATTTCTCTCGCCTGTATAATATTCGGATCTTGACTGTCTAAAATGTTATATGGAATTTCATATGATAGTATAATTTTATAATAATTATCGTTCATAACAAAAAATTCTCTTCTCTGGTTTTAATCATCATATATCCAAGTTCATCAAATTTCCTCCCCTTCGAGATGTAGTTGATGCTTTCTTGGGTTTTTCTTCTTTTTGTTTATCTCCATCCACAGAGATACATTTTTCTTGCTCGGGTTTACTTCCAAGGCTCGATAAAAGATTAGTATTATTAGATTTATCCACAGAGGAAGATGAGGTAGTAGTAGTATAAACCACCTCACCGTCTCTATGAATAGTTACATTAATACTCAACTCTTTTTCAAATTCTGGAAGATCTATTTCAAATTTAATAGTTCCCATAATTTGTTTTTACTTTTGTTTTTCGTCAAGTTTATTATTTAAAAGTAATCCTAATATAGTTTCTGTCATTACGTCACCAGAAAGATTTAATTCCCCTTTGAGAGCTTTAGACACAACTCTAGAGCTATAACCATAAGACAGTACTGTATAGAATGATTTCTTATTTAAAACACCACTTTGAGTCCCTAGATACTGAATGTCTTCTATCTTCTCAGTCTCCGGATCTACAGTTACATCAGTCAAACCAGTAAACAAAAGCTCAATAAGTTCTTCCTGTGTAGCGTGAAGATCTGTTAAACCCGTAGATACAAAACCTCCATCTGTTAAAGTGTAAAATTGCTTTCTGAAGATTAAGTAAATATCATTAATATTAGAACCCAACTCTGCAATAACATGATTCATATTGCAAACTCCGCTGGAAATTCTTTGAAACTTCTTAACCTCCGTACCCTCTGGAAAGTAATACATACAATCTGGATTATAATCATATTGACGATCTCCAATCCAAACTTCAATATCACCTTCCTTAGTCTCTTTGTAATGAATAACCCCATCATTCAAAGCATAACAATCAGATACAATAACATTATCCTTCTCAAAATATCTTGTGCCATCACTCAATTTATCTATAATTTTCTTATTATAGTTTAGAATATAAATTCAACTTATAAAAAAGTTGGTAAGTCTTTATTCGTTATACCTTAAGATTCTAATTATTAATCCAAGGCTTGGTATTACTAGTTACTAGCTTCACCAAATTTACTTACTTATAATCTAGAGAATTACTTCCTTAGACGGCAATTTTATATTCACCTTTGGCACGCATAAGCTTAATGAGAGCGTTCAACTTGTAAATGGGCGAGGTAGTATTATAGGCTCCTCCGATCAAGTCACCTTTCTCGAATTTTGTTTTACCTACTCCTACCCAATTGTTAGGTCTAGGATACTTCAACTCTCCTCCCCTAACTTTTAGGTAAATCCATCTACCTTCTTCTCTAAACTCACATTGTTTTGGTGCTTTCAATAAGCCTTCTAAGTTAAGCACACGTTCCAATTACTCTTATAATATAATTTATAAGTTAGACTATATCATCCAGAAATTCATCTAGTTTCATTTATAGTCGTTGAAGGGATTTTATTTTCCCCTGCTGATTTATTTTATTACAAATATTTCCAGCAATTATTGAAATTATACGCCACAAATATAATCTATGGCCACCATGTTTCAGACCTAATGCTGCAAGATTATTCATCCTTTTAGAATGAATTTAGACTATACCATTCTTAAATTAATAAGATCTTTTTTTATAGTCGTTGAACAAGTTATTAATATATTCCTTGATGCTGATTATTTTTTTTAATTTCCAGCATTTTACAAAGATTTTCTATATAATACTATTTTATATAGCAACCAATTTTAATTGAGTAGTACCTTCAGTTAATGATGTAGCAAATGATACGATTAAACCTATACAAACTTTATATAGATTACTAGACTATATCTTAAGAGTGTTTTAATCTCTCCTTCACACATAGTCGTTAAGAAGATATATTTTCTATATCTTTTGCTGATTATCTCTCGCTATATAATTTTCGCCTTAAGTTTTTTATTTTACAAGGCGAAGAATAAATAGCGATAATACTCCCAGCAATTCTTGAAGTTTAATAAAAGTCTATAACAAACTTTTATGGACAATTCTAAACTTATCCTATTGCTGCTCCATCAGTAAAACTAAATTTCTTTCCAATCAGGTCTGGTGTAATTGTGCTTAAATCTCCAGTTCTTTTTGTAACAATCGAACGTACTGGAACAAGATCATCCTCAGAACCATTTACTATTGGTTTGTCTGGGTATACCTTTCCGTTCGGTGCTGTTCTTCCTAATGCTTTATATCGTGGAATGAGTAATCCTGTGTTTTTTGGATCTTCTCCTTCATGATATATAAAACTATTTAAAAGGAATGAAATTTGTCGTGTTAAATATCCTGAACTAGGCCATTCAAAGAGATTAGATATTATAATTTTTAAAAGACGTCTTCTAATCTCTTATCCTGCTTACGCTTATTCACGTAAGATTAGACTATATCATGATTAAAGAGTTTCCTTAATCTAACAATACATAGTCGTTGATCTTATCTTTGTTTTCTTCTACTATTATACCTTTTTGGTCTTGGTAGATATTTTACATTATTTTTCTTATTCTCTCGATAAGCTTTTGTTTCTTGAATTTTTCTATATTCTTCAATTCCAGAGAGTATAGTTCTTGCTATACTTCCAACAAGCCTTAGAGTTTCTAAGAATTTTTCAAATCTACACATTAAGTTTTAAAAAGTACTAATAATTCATCTTTTTCTCGTTGATAAGTTGCTGATTTTAAAAAACTTTGACTTCGTCTGTCTATTATTATTTCCAGCATTTCTTTGTTATTTATAGTGGGCTACCATAAAGTTCAGGTTTTATTTCTAACTCCACTAACTTTGATACTTTGCAGTGACCTATTCTCACTTTTATAATTAAATTTAACGAATTTAATAGTAGACTGTATCATTTTACCTCTAGTTACAGTCGTTGAACTTCGGAATTTAACCGAAGATGCTGATTCAATTTTTATTATTCCAGCATTTTTTAGAGTTTTAATGCGACCAAGATCAGGTCAAATCAAGAGATCGCATGAAGCTGATAATCTTTTTCTGTATATCCCGAGAGTAAAGTTCCTCGAGTTATAACAGGACGTTCATCTACCCCTGACGTAATAAATTGGGGCATACTCATAGCTACAATTGAGGCTAGTTTTACACGATTTGCGCGTGCTAGTTCATTCTTTAAGTCTGAACTAAAACTTTCAGAAACTTCTTTCTCATATTTTTTAAATTCCTCTGTCATTATAAGAAGTTTCTGTTTATCAGTAAGATCTTTTGAATCCGCAACATTACAAATTCTCTTATAAGTTTCAGTGTCACAATCTGCATATAACGTTTTATAATCAAAAGTTACGACACCTGCTAACGTAACGACTCTAAGCGCAAATTTTGTAAGAGCCTTTCTTTTCTCAACTCCGTCAGGGAATTGATTTAGGTACAGGCTTAATTTTGTTGCGCTCTTTGCTCCGATACGTTCAAACTCGTTAGAGAATATTCCAATCTTATCTATATCTGCATCAATAATCTTCGAAATTCTAAGGCGACCATAAGAAGTAACTTTTGATTGATACTCCACATTGCCTATTTTTCCAGTAAATACAATTGGTGTACCTACTTTTATTTTCTTATCTATTTCTGCATCTTTAAGTAATTGGACATAATCTGTATAAAAATATCTCGGACTCTTTAACTCTTCCTGATCATCAAATACATATTCCGTCGCTACCGCTACAATACTAATCATTATTTCTAATATTTTTAGTATTAGACTATATCTTCTTTAGTTGTTCACATAGTCGTTGGAGAGAAATTTTAGATAATTCCTCTTGCTAATTGGGTATTAATAACCTTTCTAGCAGTTCTAACAATTCTTAAGTTGTATCTCAAACTTCGGACTTTATTAGAAAATCCGTTAAGCGTTTCGTGATTAAATTTATAAATAGGTTCATTATTTTTTTTATAAATCGTGACATATCGCTTTTATCTAATATAAATTATATATTAGTAAGACTATATAATTCTCTTTTTCATTTAGAGATTTCATTTATAGTCGTTGGAGGGATTTTACTTTCCCCTGCTGATTTATTTTTATTATAAATATTTCCAGCAATTATTGAAATTTTAGAGACCCCAGATTCCCAAAGGACTCATTCTCTCATATGTTTCGACGGAAGCTTCGGGTGGTACTAATTGAATAGAAACAGTATCACCATCGAAGTCAGCATTTAAAGGTTCACAAACTTGTATGGGAAAATGTATTGTATAGTCATCATGGATTTTCAATTTCATGGCAAAAATCGAATATTCATGGAGACTCGGTTGGCGATTAACTCTGTGATAATCAATACTTTAGCCAACTTATATTGATTACCCAAGATATAATTCTATCTTGCAAAGACTATATTTTCCATGGTTAAAACTAGGTTATCACAACACTAGCCTGGTTTTGTCCATAGTCGTTGGGTTGAATAGTTTATATTTACAATGAGTTTTGTATTAAAAATTCTAGGTCTTTATTTTCAGAAACTCTATGTTTTAGGAAGTCGTATACTTGTTTTTTGACTTTTAGATCTAGAAATTCAGTATATTTTGTTCCGGTTTCATTAAGTTTCGTATAATCTTGAAATTTAATAAGTGTATCAAATTCTAGGTCAGCTAATTCGGTTGTAGGTCCAGAGATGATTGCTATAACCTGTCCACCCAAGATATGATTCATGTGTGGAAATTGATAGTTTATGCGCCTATCCCAGTCCTTAGAGAATCCGATTTTAACTGACTTAGGAAATTTAACGAAGTACATATATCCTTGTTCTCCTTGAAATTTATTAAAAAGGAGGTTTCGGTTATTTACTCTCATTGCATATTCAGATCCATACCCTTTAGCATTTTTATCTAGGGCATTTTTAGTCATAATCTGAGCCATTCTTAATCTTTTCTCTTCGCTAGAATTCCACAGCCCAATTTTAGAAGTTCCAGTATATCGTCCTTGTGCGTGAAGCGCTTTCATATGTTCGGAACGATTCCAGGGGCTGTTAGAAGATAGCGAAGATGAATATAATTTTCTTTTTATCTTCATAAGCTCTTCTTTTTTAGGGTTTTGTTTTCTTGTAAATATAACTTTCAACTGCTGATTAGAAATAAGATTCTTCCCAGCAATACACAAAATTTAATACTACAGTTTTCAGGTACTGTAATATTCTAGGATTCACACCTAACGTACCAATTAGGAAACCATTAGTACGATTTGTTTTTCCGCATACTCTTTAAACATTTTCAGAGTTTCCGGATTATTATATTCTTCTTTTGTTGCTTTGAGTGCTTCGTTTTTGGTAAAATTCAGCTCTTTCATTAAGTAATCTAAGAAACCTTCCCGACACATTTCATAAGCGATATGTATTGGAACAGAGATTTCATCGATAGCTAATGTAGTACTAGGTATAATTGGGCATCTAGCAGAATTTTTAGTACGGACAGAATACAAGTCACGTGCTAGATTTTCTTTAGATGTATTAAGTAGTGCTGTAGCTTCTTTTTTCCCAGCATTTAGGAGAGCACGTAAAAGGGCTGTATATCTAACTCTTTCTCCAGGGGTATTAAATTTAGATGTAACTTCCTCATAGTTCAAGTCATTAGATTTTTTATCTTCTACGCAACAAAGTCTGATAATAATAGAGTACCAAATACTAAGTTTATGAGATCCCATTACTTTTTTCCCGTTTTTAATTCCGAGAGTAAAAGGTCTCATCATAGCAGGTTGTACTAGGTAATACCGATTAATTAATTTTTTAAATTCTGTAAGACGAGCGGGAAAATGTTCTTCAATAATTTTAATTAATCCTTCGTAAGAACATAGAGCTTCATCAGTAATAAATTCTGATATTTTTAGTTCTTTTGTTGTTGGATTATATTCGAACTGGCAGGTATCAAAAACTTTAATACCTAATTTCTTTGCTCCTCTTGCACTATAACCATTTCTTCGAAGATCGTCTCCAAAGAAATCTAATACAATTTTACTATCTTTAAAAATATCTTCGAAAAGTTCTTTAAAGATATCAAAACGTAAATCATTCAAGTAATAGAAAGGAAGTTCAATTCTAGCAAATCTTCTCAATCCCTCTTCTCTTGTAAATACTCTTGCCCCGCAATGAGGACAAGGTTCAGCAGAGGGTTGTCGAATTTTTCCACAAATACATCTATCTTCCATGGGTGAGCCAAAAATATCGACATCATAGACTCCACCGGCGATAGGTTGTATTCCATTGTACTTCAGGTCCAAGTCTCTATGATTAAATAGAACTTGATCTTTTCCATCACTTTTAGTATAATCGATGATAGCTTCATCGGTTAGTAACTCAAGAGATACTGACATAAAATTTTAATATTTTTACTGTTTAACCATTCCTTCGACATCTTTCCAAATTATCTTAGTAGCTAGTTCAGAATCGTCAGGATTATTTTTTGACCAATCTTTATATACTTGTTTTACATCTGATATTGCATCTGATCTGGTCTTGTCTTTTAATCTTTCATAAACTCCTGCTTCTTTATCTATAACTACCTCAATCATATCTGAAATAATATCTTGAGTAATAGCTCTTGATGTATTAGTAAATCTGGATCTATATTCACGATAAACCAATACGTCGTCATAAGTAAGTTCGAGATCAGAGTATTCGGCTGATGATCTAATTTCGGCTGGTTCTTTATTAAACCATGATAACTGTAACTTTCTAACTCGATCTGCCACAGCCTGTCTACCCATTTCTTCGTACTTCTTTGCTAATTCTTCGACGATATCATACTTAGCTTTTAGGATTTTTCTCATTGCTTCTTTTATCTGAGTTGCATATTCTTCGGGCATAGTAGGACATTCAACAATTAAGTCATACATACCAGAAGAGAATAAGAAAATAATAAAAGCTGGAATTTGTCTTTGTTTTCTTCGCTTTGATATAATAGAGTCTTTGCTAATATCACGAGTAGCCAAAAATTCTATGAATCTTGCTATTTGGTTTCTCGCTTCTTCAGCATATCTCTTATTAAATCCAGAATCATCCTCATCTTTAAAGTCTATATCAACATCTTCTCCGCGTAAAGGAGTATCAGGTGTATAGAGGCTATTAACCATACGAGAGTGACCTTGCTTATGAAACAAATCTTTAATAATATTTCCGACTGTATTAACTGAAGTATGTTTAGGATTAGCCCAAACTATAGTAGTAACAGCATCTTCAATTGCATTATCTTTATCCAATTTTCCTGCTGCTATTATGTCATCGTATGCTGTAGATAACCAAAGTTCGTCCTTAGTCATCTTACCTTCATACTGAGACTCATCTACTTTAATTTTCTTCTCATCCTCGTCATCTCCAATAATACTCTCATCAGAACCTTCAGAGTCATCGTCGTCAGAATCATCTCCTGTTTCGTCTGGACCTAGATATCCTTGATTTTCTAGGTCTTCTTCTTCTTCATCTAACAAATAATCGTCTTCCATTCTTTATTAGCATTATTATTTTTAATTAATTAGTATAAACCTTGAGAGAACCTGAAATTTTCTCTCAATTATTAGGGTAACACCTTCTGGGATACGTGTTTTAGAGGTTTAGAGGAAGAAAAATAAAGAGGGATTTGTTATTTCCCTCTTTTTCTATATTTATTTTCTTTTTAATAATTCATAACCCTTTGTTTGTTTCTTCTTTCCTGTAGTTTCATCTAAAATTGTAACATATATCAATTTAACTTCAAAATAATTTTCTAAATCTTTTGCCTTAGGAGTAGCTGTATAGGAAATTGATGGATAAAGATACTCTAGTCTAGATTTTATATTAGCTAATGTCAATTTATCTCCAACTTTAAATTCTGAATAAATAGTATTAACTAAAAGTTCTTGACTAAATGTTACTACTCCAAGTTCTTTCTCAATCTTATATTTATCATATCCTAAAGCTCTGAGTTTTTGAGGTCCGAGTGCTAAATAGTAAGACTTAATATTATCATGTTCTCCAATCTGATCTAATACTACTCCTATAATTTGATCATTAAAACTATATTCACAAAGAAGTTTAAGTTTGGCTTTAAAAGTACCTAATTCTTGATATTCCTTTAAAAAATCTGATATCTTTCTATTAACTATATCATCCGGAGATAAAGTATTATGAACTGTTGAGAATACAGTAAATCTATCTTTATAATCTATTTGCTGTATCTTAAAAGCTCTAATCTCGTTAACCAATACTAAATTATTAAGAGCAGGTACTAAAGTTCCACCCTGATGTTCGTTTACAGCTATATAATCATTCTTATAATTATTACTTTTTACATCACTTTGATACTTCTTAGCTAAATTATACTTAACATCATCTAAAGCTGTACTAAATGCAGATAATAAGTCACTAGTAGCTTTCTTTTTTCTTTCTATTTCCTTATTAAACTCCTCCTGACTAACCTTTCTATAATCACAGGTAGATCTATAATAAAAAGTAGCTTCGTTTTTCCATGGATTTTCAAACAATCTTTGCCTTCCCAGAATTTGAGGTAAATCTTCAGAAATATCAACAGCTAAAGAGTCTATATTACTATCACTAAAGATAAACGATCTAGCGCATAAACTATAAAAGTCTGCCCCTAGGTAAACTGTCCTAGTACAAAATGTAAACATCTTAGGTTTAACCCCTTTCAATGGTACCTCTCCTATCACAAATTTCTTCCCTAATCTTTTTTGAATTTTTTTGAGATTATCTGGTGTATTACTACATAATATATTAACCTCCTCTGATTGAAGATCACATTTCTTTATAATACTGACTATATGATTAACAGAGTTTACATAAAATACAGCTTCATCACTAATTATTTTAGTAGGATATCCATTAACCATTCGAATTGCAGACTCAAAGTTACCTTCTTTATAGGATTGAATAATTTCTGGTAACTTAGTCCCCACACTCATCATAGATAACACTTTTAAAGCAGGTTTAAGAATTCTAGATGGGTCCTCTTTCCCCCAATTCATATCTATATAAGGTAAACCATCAAATTCATCCAGCATGTTTAAATATTCCTCTAACATTGGAGTTGCACTAACAAATAGAGCTGAATGGGATTGATGTAAGTGATATAAGAAATCTAATTCAGTATCTGATTTAAATTTAGCATCATGTAAGATAGTTTGAAATTCATCTATTATAGTGTAAAAACTTTGAAATATACCTAAAGATGTTAATATATCTTTTACTATTCTATATGAATCGTAAGTAACTAGAATTTTACATGGTTTATCTCCTAAGTATTTTCTCTCATTTAGGTAATCTTTAATTTCATTCATTAATCGGTTATAGACAGTATTTTTCCCATTAACCATCTCATCTAATTTCTCCATAAATTGATCTCCTCTATTAATAGATTTATCAATTTTAGAAAGATCTTTATCAATTGGTACTTCTTTTTCCAACTCGTTTATAACTAAATAAACGTCTCTACCATGTTGATCCTTTTTATTTTTAAGTAACATCTTTCTAGGAGAACAAAGTATTACATTTTCAGGTCCTCTTAAACAATATTCTGTAAATCCACATCCAGGTAATTGTTTATTAATTATACACTTTACAGGTAGTTTATAAAATCTAAATAAACTATCCATTTCTGAAA